>VAPF01040523.1_pt1 | contig 25827 bp, 26 predicted proteins | sample 3393931 | NCBI WGS metagenome assembly VAPF01 (sample SAMN08290437, study PRJNA428436) | hydrothermal vent metagenome | isolation source: Deep-sea hydrothermal vent chimney | place: Atlantic Ocean: South-mid Altantic Ridge | depth 2773 m m | reverse complement strand
TATACAATGAAGATGCCGGCGGTAATAGCCAGAAAGACAGGGGCGGCTGTTCTCCCTGTATTCATCAGAAGGAATAACGACGGACATATAATTGAAATCGGCGAGGCGATGGAACTGGATAAATCCGAAGATACCGACAGGGCGGTTTTAAATGATACGGTCAGTTTTATTGGTCGCGTAGAAGAATATATCAGGCGGAATCCGTCTGAGTGGCTCTGGATGCATCGTCGGTGGAAGAGGATCCAACCGGAGTAGTCCGTTCTTCTGTATGGCTCCGCTATCTATTGCCAATGCATTTTACGCGGCGCTATGCTTTACTCCTGAATAATCTTATAAGTGTAATTTATTCTGACCGTACCTTCCAGTGTGGCCTTGACGGAGCAATATTTCTCCATTGAGAGATCTATCGCCCTTTTTACGGCCTCATCCGATAAGTTTCTGCCTTTTATAATGTATTCTACATCTATTTCAGTAAACTTCTTCGGATATTCGTCCGCTTTTTTACCGTTCACGCCGATTTCAAAGGATGTAACATCCTGCCTTTTCTTTTTCAGTATGGAGATGACATCCATGCCCGAACAGCCGCCTATGCCGAGGAGAAGTAGTTCCATGGGTCTGAGGCCGGTATCTCTTCCTCCAACCCCGGTATCTCCGTCCATAACTATGGCGTGGCCTGAATCAGCCTCTCCAACGAATTGCAGTCCATCTGTATATTTTATTCTTGCTTCAGGCATATTTAAACTCCTCCTTTTTTTGATAATTTATATGACTTGAAATATATTGTCAACAGCTAATTTAACTGGTGTTCCAGGTATCTCCTGTTGACGTGCTGGACAATATTCATTAGAATAAGCGCTTGAGAGAGGTCTGTTGCGCTATCGGGTAATGGACCGCGCGTCTTGAATCAATGGTAATGAGTAAATAAGTGCAGTATGAAGACAATCTTCATACTATCCGATTTTTAAATGATTTTTATCCGAAACGCATTTCTGAAGGACTCAAGGATTCGATTCTGAAGTTGGAATATAAATATTACGGCATATGAACTGGCACCAGAAAGACATACAGGTAACGCTGGGTGACCTTGGGTCATCCAGCGATGGACTTTCTTTTGACGAGGCGGCAAGAAGACTCGAGGAATACGGTCGGAATGAGTTAAAAGAAAAGCAGCAAAGGACCCTTTTCATGATGGTCCTTGACCAGTTCAGGGATTTCATGATACTTGTACTGCTGGCGGCGGCAGTGATATCCGGTGTTATCGGTGAAGTTACGGATACCATTGCGATTATTGTAATTGTTGTGCTCAATGCGATTATCGGCTTTGTTCAGGAATTCAGGGCGGAAAAGGCGATGAAAGCGCTCAAGAAGATGGCTGCGCCAACCGCAATAGTGATGCGTGACGGCATGCCGTTAAATATACCTGGTGCTGAGATTGTACCTGGTGACCTGATTATTCTTGAGGCGGGCAATATAGTCCCGGCGGACATAAGACTTATTGAGGCGGTGCAATTAAGAGTAGAAGAGTCGGCACTGACCGGAGAATCCGTTCCTGTCGAAAAACATACCGATACGATACACGATGAGACATTACCTGTCGGGGACAGGAAAAACATGGTTTTTTATGGTACCGCGGTATCATACGGCAGGGGCTCTGGAATTGTTGTCGCGACTGGTATGGATACAGAGCTTGGAAAGATCGCGACCATGATCCAGGATGCGAAAGAGATAAAGACCCCTCTTCAGAAAAGACTGGCGACCTTCGGCCGGAGGCTCGCGATTATTATACTTGTAATATGCGCGATTGTATTTGGCTTCGGCCTGTTCAGGGGCGAACCCGCCCTGTTGATGCTGCTCACGGCGGTTTCTCTCGCGGTAGCCGCAATTCCCGAGGCGCTTCCGGCGGTTGTGACCATTTCCCTGGCCATCGGGGCAAAAAAACTGACCAGTCAGAACTCCTTAATAAAAAAGTTACCGGCTGTAGAGACTCTCGGCTCCGTAACATATATTTGCTCGGACAAAACCGGCACACTGACCATGAATAAGATGACCGTTGAAGAGGTTTTCCTTGACGGTGGGCTTTTAACGGCAGACATCTCTTTCTCCGGAGAAGTGCCTGGAGCTGAAGCGGACCCAACCGGGCATCTTTTTTTCATGTCACTCGCCCTGAATAATGACGCCCGGAAAACATCGGATGATGGCTATGTCGGCGATCCCACGGAAATCGCCCTGTATACCTTCGCGGAAAGCAGGGGGTTTCACAAACAGGAACTTGAGGTGGAATTTCCCCGTGACGCTGAATTACCGTTTGATTCTGAAAGAAAATGCATGACCACCATACATAAATTAAACGAAACAGCCCGCGTGACAGGCGTCACGGCGGGATACAAATATATTTCTTTTACAAAGGGCGCTATAGATGTCCTGCTTGACCTATCCGACAATATGCTGACATCCGAAGGATTCAGTCAACTGGAGAAAGAAGAAATTCAGAAAATAAATTCACGGATGGCCGCCGATGGGTTGAGGGTGTTGTGTATGGCAATGAAGCTCTGGGATGAGCTGCCTGATGAACTTTCTCCCGAAACAGTCGAAAAAGGGCTTACAATCCTTGGCCTCGCGGGCATGATGGATCCACCGCGTGAAGAGGCGATAGAAGCCATAAAATTGTGCAATACAGCAGGCATAAAGACCGTTATGATTACGGGAGACCATCCACTGACGGCCAGGACAATCGCCAGGAGACTCGGCATTCTTACCGATGCCGATGACTCAACGTCCATAATCACCGGAAGAGAGCTGTCGGAATTATCCCTTGAGGAGTTTGAGGAGAGGGTCGAACATATCAGGGTATACGCACGGGTGGCGCCGGAACAGAAGCTGAAGATTATCAGAGCGCTGCAGGACAAAGGTCATTTTGCCGCCATGACAGGCGATGGTGTCAATGACGCTCCAGCATTAAAGAGCGCGGACATAGGGGTTGCAATGGGCATTACAGGGACTGACGTAGCAAAAGAGGCGTCTCATATGATCCTTCTGGATGACAATTTCGCCACCATTGTCAAGGCCGTAAAGGAAGGCAGGAGGATATTCGATAATATCCGGAAGTTCATAAAATATACGATGACAAGCAATGCGGGTGAGATATGGACGATTTTCCTGGCTCCATTTTTAGGGCTTCCCATACCCCTTCTGCCTATACATATTCTCTGGATCAATCTTGTTACAGATGGATTGCCGGGTCTTGCCCTCACAGCCGAACCCGCTGAAAAAGATATTATGAACAGGCCTCCGCGTAATCCGGGGGAGAGCATCTTTGCTCATGGCCTTGGTATAGACATAATCTGGATCGGGCTGTTAATGGGTTTTGCGTCCATATTTATCCAGGCATGGTCCATCAGAACAGGACATGCTCATTGGCAGACGATGGTTTTCACTGTATTATGCCTCAGCCAGATGGGCAACGTGCTTGCACTCAGATCGGAAAAAGTCTCTTTTTTCAGGCAGGGTCTGTTTACCAATAAACCCCTTTTGGGGGCGGTGTTACTAACCTTCGCGCTCCAGATGGCGACTATTTATGTTCCATTCCTGAATCCTGTATTCAAGACTGAACCTCTGACGTTCAGTGAACTGATGTTTACTCTTGCGGTTTCATCTGTTGTTTTCTTTGCTGTTGAAGCCAGGAAAATGCTGATGCCGCGGCAGTATGGATGATATGGCGAATATATCATTCAGCCGTCTTACCTGTGGCTTTTTCTCCGGCTGTTGCATGGTGTCCGGATAAATAACAATTTTCAGCTTTCAATATGTTTGTTAGAATATTACAATACATACTATGTCATCGGAATCCAGGATAAATATAATTTCCAAGCTCCCCCCCGGGTTTAGCAGCAATATTAACGTGAATAATACTACCTATCACGTGCAGACCGAGGACATGGGCGTGAAGACATCCAGGATTGTCACGAGGGTTTATCTGAAGGGTGAGATTGTTTCTTCAAAAACCAGCAACTATTCCCATCTCGGAAGACTTGATGATTTCGAGGTTAAACTGGTCGAACTCATGAAAAAACAGCATAAAACAGTGATTGAGCGGTTTATGCTGGAACTGTCTGGACATGGGAAAGAGAAAATAAGATCGGATTACGTTGAGAAAGTGAAGAAGCTGTCGAGACTGGGCAAGGCGAAGTCAGCTCTCGCCATGCTCAAAACTGCCCTCGATCAATTTCCGGAGGACCCCTTTCTCCTGTCGTATTACGGATATCTTATATCCGCCGTCGAGAACAGGCCGTACGAAGGAGTAAAGATATGCAGGGATGCTATTATCAGGCTGGACAATTCAATGCCCTTCGGCAGTGAGTTTTTCTATCCGGTTTTTTACCTTAACCTGGGCAGGGCGTATTTAAAGATCAACAAAGAAGAAGCGGCAAGCACCTTCCGGGCGGGTCTGAAAAGCGACCCAAACAACAGGGACCTTCTGTGGGAGTTAAAAAAACTCGGGACAAGAAGAACTCCCGTTGTGCCGTTCCTCCATCGTGATAACCCGATTAATAAATATATCGGGCTGCTGCTCAGTAAAACGTTCAGGGCATAATCCTCTCGTCTCCTACGGGCCTGCAAGTGAGAAACATAGATACTAAAATATCATTTCCGGTATAATATCCATTCCGTAGAATTGTAAAAGCAGGAGGAGATATTAATGGAAAAGATGATATTAGAGGCCGATCTGCCGGAACTTGAATTTTCAAGACGGGGAAAAGTGAGAGATATTTACGATATGGGGGACAGCTTACTGCTTATAGCGTCTGACCGGATTTCAGCATTTGATGTTGTGCTTCCAAGCGGAATTCCCGGAAAAGGGCGGCTTTTGACCATGATTTCAATATACTGGTTCAGGCAGATGGAGGAGATTATCAGGAACCATCTTATCGCTACCGATGTTAATGAATATCCCGAAAAATGCCATAAGTACCGTGAACAACTCGAGGGAAGGAGCATGCTCGTTAAAAAGGCCCAACCACTTCCGGTGGAATGTATCGTCCGGGGATATCTTTCCGGTAGCGGCTGGAAGGAATATAGCAAATCCGGCACTGTATGCGGGATAAAATTGCCTGCGGGCCTGAAAGAGTCATCCAGGCTTGACTATCCGATATTTACGCCCAGTACAAAGGCCGAGAAGGGCCATGACATTAATATCTCTTTTGAAGAGGCTGCAGGGATTGTCGGTCGGGATATGGCTGAAAAGCTGAAGGATGTCAGCCTGCAGATTTATTCCAAGGCTGTTAGCATGGCTGAGAAGAAAGGCGTTATAATCGCGGACACAAAGTTTGAATTCGGTATCTGCGATAACGAGCTGATACTTATCGATGAAATACTGACACCTGATTCCTCCCGTTTCTGGTCAGTCGATACATATGAACCCGGGAAGGCGCAGAACAGTTACGATAAACAGATAATAAGAGATTACCTGCTGACTCTCGACTGGGACCAGACATACCCCGGCCCTCAACTGCCTGACGATATCGTCGGGAAGATCCAGGAGAGATATGAAGAGATATACCGGATAATAACCGGATAGAGCCAGGCCGCCGATGCGTCGGGAAGACACGTCAGAGAAGCTTCAATTACCAGGCATTTGAAAGATAACTCTATATAAAATGAATAATTCCTCAAACGGTGCTAAACTTAAAGGAAAGCAGACACCTCCGAAGGTAATCGTGATTATGCCTGCGTATAACGCTGAATCAACGCTTGAGCAGACCTATCGTGACATACCGGACGGGTCTGTTGATGAGGTTATTCTGACTGATGATTTCAGCTCGGACAGAACAGTTGAAATTGCAAAAAAACTGGGAATAACCGTTATCCAGCATAACGAAAACAGGGGCTATGGCGCTAACCAGAAGACCTGTTACAATGATGCGTTAAAGAGGGGCGCCGATATCATCGTTATGATACATCCTGATTATCAATATGATCCGAGGATAATACCTTACGCGGTGGGGTTTATAATGACTGACATTTGTGACATTGTTATGGGTTCTCGCATAAGAACGCGGCAGGAAACACTTGAGGGTGGCATGCCTGTATATAAATACATCAGCAACCGTTTTCTTACCGCGTTTGAAAATATAGTATTAGGCCAGAACCTCGGAGATTTCCATTCGGGGTTCAGAGTTTTCAAAAGAGAAGTATTGGAACGCATTGATTATCACTCAAATTCCGATGATTTTATATTTGATACGGAATTTCTTGCACAGGCAATTTACAGTAATTTCCGCATAGGCGATATTCCGATTCCAACCCGGTATTTTCCAGAGGCATCATCGATAAATTTCAGAAGAAGTTTAACATATGGATTTCAGACTGTCATAGTGATGATGAAGTATATATTGCAAAAGACAGGCATTGCCGACTTCGAGCTTTTCAGACGTATCCATGCAGGCCGTTAATGGCCAATTTTCTTCCGCTGAAAGAGTATATATACTACTGTATGGATCGCCTGATTAATGAATATAATGTTTCGTCTCCATTCCTTGATAGTTGGATGTGGAGTCGGCGATATAAGCGTCCATGTGGCTTCCAGGGGATGGCACGGCAAGGCCATTGATTTCTTCAGTGTCGCAATTGAAAAAGCGAAATCCAATTTAAGTTCATTTGAGTCGGTAAAAGTAGAAAAGCAATCGCTATTTCTCGAACAAGGATCATATAATGCAATTTTTCTCCTTGACGTTCTTGAACACATTCAAAATGATGTTGAAGCGCTTGATAAAATTTCGTCACTCCTGTCGGTAAATGGACATGCAATTATCATTGTGCCGAGTAATCCGCGAGAATGGCGTTGGGATGATGAGTTCTACGGTCATTTTAGGCGATATACAGTTGAAGAGATAAAGTCCAAATTATTAAATTCAGGGCTGGAACCGCTGGTTGTTTGGGATTTCACTTATCCGTTCTTCTGGATGTTACGCAGAATCTATACAGGGATAAAGTTTATCAGGAAAGATATCAACAGGGATAAAGTTCATGCGACAACTGCCAGTTCTACTGTTAATGCATGGCAAATCCCTTTATTTTCAAGCTTATTATCACAAAGATCATTTTTCTGGAAGCTTATTTATAAAATGCAATTCAAATACTTCAGGGATAAACCGGCTAAAGGATATGAAATGATGATTCTTGCTAAAAAAGGAACAGGTGCTGCTGCCCCGGTTGATTATCAACAGCCGGTTTAAATTTCGATTATCCGTGAAGCGCATGGCGCATAGCGTCAAGGAATGAAGTTCAGAATCACCCGGCGACAGAAGGGATTGCAGAAACCATCTTTAAAACATTATTCCATGCGCGGTCGTCTTCAGGAAAAGAACAAATTGCATCAATAATCATTCGGGTCCGGTCGCCTCTGCTTATCTCTTCGGCAAGTTTCTTCATGCTCCCGGAATTTGGTCCGAAGTTATGTTCGACAAATGAACAGAAGAGCTGAAGCCGTTTTACCGAGTCTTCCGCGGGGGCATGATTGTTCCACCAATGCAGGGGGCCGGACATGCAATGCCTGATACGCCGCAGTTTTTCGACTGAGTCAGCCTGTTGTTGCCGGTAGATATCCCAGAGATTATCCAGTGTGCTTTTTACCGTATCCGTTATCCTCCTTCGCCCGGTCTCCTGATCCGGGTATCCCGATTCAGCGAGTGCGTCGATCGAGAATAACATTATATCGCCCCAGAATTGCCTGTGGAACTCTTCCGACAGGTCTAAAGTATCATCCTCGTGTTTTAACCCCCGCCTGAATTCATGGATATTTTTTTCAGCAATGGTCCTTCTGTGCAATAAAGGCAGGTTGGCCGAGACGAATCCTTCCCTGATCCTCGTCCTGAGAATGCGACCGAGAGTGGGTCCGGCCATCCTCAGGTTCAGCCCTGCGAACGGGATGAAGTGCCTTAGTCCCACTGATGTGCATACATAGTTTCCGGTATAGACGGTCCTGGCGCTTTCGGTCTTTTCCATGTCGCCGGCATGTCTGTATATTTGAGGCCTGGTCGGATGGAATCCGTAAAAGAAATCCATTGCGTTGTATGAAAAGTCTTCAAAACAGTCCTTTATTGTATGTGCCCCCGAGAGAAGGCAATTGTATCTTCTTGGTGATTTAGCGGCATCATATCCAAAAAGTTTGACCATATCATGATATTCAGCGGAAAAAGCGCTGTTGTCGATTTTCTGATGAAACCCGCATTCATCGCTTGCACCGCGTCCGGCCATGGATTCAAGAAACGATAGAATATCATCCAGAAACGTGTTGATCATGACTGCGGGGGACACGGGTGGATCGCCTACTACTTTGCCTGTAAGCGCCTCTATGCCGGAAGACTCGAATATCCTGTCCAGCAGGTGGAAATAATTGATGAAATGGACCTCTTTCGTGCTGTCGCCGATGTTCACCTTGAGTTTGAATTCTTCATCGCTGTCCATGAAGAAGATCAACGCCCTGTCATTGAGTTCGCCCAGGATCGAATGTATGTAAAGGCAGGCGATATTTCTGGTGACGGAAGCTCCCTTGTGGGGCGAAGGGAAATTACGCGAAGCGCCTATCAGGTTCCCGAGCTTATTCCTGTGTTCGGCAGGCAGCCGGTTAAGGAAGTCAGTCTGCTCCTCAAGCCCTATATAATAAGCCGGGATTCCTGATCCAAGGGTCTCTGATGTGAGTTCTCTTGTTATGCGCCTGTTGGATTCATCCCTGCTGTCATCAATAATGAATACACTGATTTTTTTATATCGGGGGAGACCATTAGAGTCCGTCAATATTCCGCCGTACCGGAAAAGACGGCATTGCTCTACAAGGCTGGCAAGACAGTTCTTCAGCATTAACGGCCTGTCGGCTACAGGTATTACTATCAGAAAATGGCGTCGTGGGTCTTTATCATCAAGCGAGAGAATATATTCGAGTTCCCTGTAAAGATTTTTCTGGAGTGAAAGGAGTTCTTCACGAAAACCTGAACGTACTGTCTCCGCTTCCGTAATCCGCAGTGCCTCTGCGTAAACTGCCCTTAATTCTGCGATGACCCGGCATATTTCGTCCGGGCCATCCGGGTATCCTGTGATTTGAAGAAACTTTTCTCTGGTCCGTCGTGAGGGCCTGTAATCGAGGAAAAGATCAAAGAAGAGATTAAGGCTTGTGAATATCTCTTCTTTTCCCGGTAGTGACAATTTCATCTCCCCGAGGAATATTTCGGGAATTCATTTTTATCCAGAATCAGTTCTATAAGATTTATTCGTCCGTTAAAATCGGCTTCCCTGAATACATTATCGGCATCCGGTAATGAAGCCACCCTGTAATGCCTGATGCCAAAAGACTCCGCAAGTTTTTTATAATCAGGATTTTTGAATTCGGCCGAGATGAATCTTCCCTGATAGTTGTGAAGCTGGTTTTTTCTTACGAGACCGAGAGTTGAATTATTCAGCAATACTATGGAGATCGGGATTTTGTGGTTTACCGCCGTCATGATCTCCATGCAGCACATCTGGAAACCACCGTCTCCTGATATGGCCACAACCGGTTTTTCAGTCGAGAGTTTTGCGCCGATCGCGGCCGGGACCGCGTGGCCCAGGGAGGAAAGCCCGGAATTCGGGAAATAGCTTTCGCTGGTGGAGACGTCGCAAAAACGCTGCATGTAGATTATGTTGTCGTCAAAGATGCATACCCTGCCGCCGAAGTGGTTGTTCAGATTATTCAGAAAATGGCTTACGAGCAGGAATTCATCGCCATTGACGTCCGTATTCGCATATCGTGATTTATAGCGCCGTGCCTCGTCGGGATTTTTATGGCCGAATGAATCGTCTTTGAGGCAACGTCTTAATATATTAAAAAACCCCTTCACATCGCAATTCAGGGCGATATCCGCGGTAAATACCTTGTTAAGCTGGGCTTCATTAATGTCTATCTGGACTATCTTTTTGCCGTTCAGTAATTTCCGGTCCCAGTTGTAACTTGTTCTCTCCCCGAAACTTGCTCCCGCGATGATAACGAGGTCGGCCTTTTCAGAGATATACCTGAATGCCTTTTCATTCGAAGTTATTCCGAGCACTCCCAGAGACAGGGGGGAGGCCTCAGGGACTATTCCTCTAGCCTTGAGGCTTGTAGCTACCGGTATGTTCGTATCGGAAGAAAAGGCCGAGATAATATCTTCCGCATGAGAGACTATACAGCCGTATCCAGCGAGAATAACAGGATATTGGGCCTTCTTCAGCATGTCAATCACTTCCATGGCGGCGGGAGCATTATCGCCCTCTGGGCGGCGGTGGTCCCTCTCGGGAATGTCTAGATCGTCCAGAATGCTTTCGTTAACAGACTCTTTCAGCACGTTATAAGGGAAGCTCAGGAGGACCGGGCCTGGATTCACTGATAGAAGAATACTGGTTGTTTTTCGCAATACCTGGTCCAGATAGTCTGTCCTCTGGACAATATTGTTATATCTTGTGATTCCTCTGAAGATATCAAGCTGGTTTATGCATAGACCTTCTCCTGTGCTTTCCTGCAACGCGCCCTTGCCAAAAGAGTATGTGGGCGTCTCGCCTGTGAGGGCAAGCACCGGCAGCCGGTCCATGTACGCGTTCGCCAGCCCCGTAACGAGATTCGTGGCGCCTGGTCCCGCGGTTGCAATGCAGACGCCAGGTTCACCTGATTGGCGCGCGTATCCCCCGGCCATGAAAGCGGCCCCCTGCTCATGCTTGGCAAGTATTGGAGTTATTCCCGTGCCGTATAACGCATCATAAACAGGCAGGATGTGCGCTCCGGGTATACCGAATATATATCTTACGCCTAATTTCTCGATATATCGTACAATAAAATCACTAACCTTGATATTCATAAAAGAGGTCTTCTCCTGAATCCGGACAGGTTGGAGTTAGCATTTAAAAACATGTCAGCTATTATAGCAATTAACAACTAAATTATTCCTTATGAAATTCCGTCATTATCCCAGTGTATTTTCAGCACTTTTACCCGCTTTTTCACGTGAATACAATTCAGGTTAAGTCGGGAAGATGTATTATTCCGGATTCACGGGGCAGCTTAAAGAATCATATGTATAGAGAATTCTCTGCTCAAATACGGCCCGCTTTGTATTTACAGGTCTTAACGCACGACCCTCCGTCCATTTCATCAGTTCCTCTTTTGATGGGATGGACTGAAATCCGGAGCCTATGACCTTTTCAGATGAAGTATCAAGCAGCTCAAGGTCTTTTCCGTTTGTCACAACCGAAAAAGGCACCTCGTAATGCTCAAAAAGTCTGGCCGCCGCGATTATCTGTCTTTCCCTGGAAACAAGCGAACCGGAGGCGCACTTCCATAATATGAATGTTTTATTGTTGAAGATGATAGAGATATCAACAGGAGATATCATCAGCAGCCCGTCCATTTCAAACCTCACCTGCCGTTCCACGGATATATCGGCCTTACTGTATCCCTTTTCTTCGATGAGAAACCTGAGCGCCGTCTGTCTTATATTGTCCCTGTTCGAAAAAGGTATCTCCCTGCCAGTGAGGCAATCTGTCAGTTTATCAGGGAGTTCGGGCTGTTCTCCTCTGTTTGGCAAAGGCCCACCGGCCGGAAATTCCCGCTTCCGGCAGGTTATTTTTTTACTGTCATAGAAAAATGGCTTCACGAATTCTTAGATAAATCTTTCGTTGAGTGTCCGTACCGCACGTATGAAAATCTTCCTTCCCTCTCCGGAATCAATGTCAATGCCCTGACCCGAGAGGTCTTCTATCAGGCAGTCAAGCGCCTTGAGGTATAATTTATCGATCTCAAAAGAGTCCTTAATCCGCAGGGCCTTTTCTTCTTCGCTTATTTTTGGCATCATCACCTCTCTGGCAGGAATAATAACGCTCTTTTACCGGAACGTTATGGACTATAATTAATCTTCGGCCATTTCATGAGTCGCGCTGCACTTATAACATATCCTCTGCCCGTCATTATTAATGCCGATTGGGTCCATTCTACTCAGGATATTATTGCATTCCGCGCATGCCCCGATGATGGATTTAAGGCAATAACCGCAAAAATGATACTCCTGGTTATTTACCGGATGCTTCCAGGGATGTATGTCTTCAGTTTCCTGACATATATAACATATATTCATAAGAGTCCTTTCTCGAAACAAGTGTATAGTAGTATAACATTTTAGATATTTAAGAATAAAATCGGAATTACCCGGATATCGCTCAAGCGGCAGGTGAAAGGGCGGGGAAAGCCTTCACATAATGATTTAGATCATAGTAAGTTATCCCTGAATCGTTTATATTTAAAACATAATCAAATAAAAAAACACGGGAGGTAGAGATGGCTGTAAGAAACATTATCAAAATAGATGAAGACAAGTGCAACGGGTGTGGCCAGTGCGTGGTTGACTGTGCGGAGGCCGCCATCCGGATAGTTGACGGCAAGGCAAAGCTTATCAAGGAGCTTTATTGTGACGGGCTAGGAGCCTGTATGGGCGGCTGCCCGACAGGCGCGCTTTCGATTGAGCAGAGAGAGGCGGATGACTTTGATGAAGAGGCTACAAACAGGCATGTAGATGAGACAAAGAAGAAAGAAAGTGGAGAGGTTTGTGGATGCCCGGGAACTGGGACTGTCGATTTCACCGAAAAGAAGGAGTCCGATTATGGAGCGGCGGATTCCGGCCCGGAGCTTGCAAACTGGCCGATACAGCTGAAACTCGCGGCCGTGAACGCCCCATTCCTTAATAATGCCGACCTGCTTCTGGCAGCGGACTGCGCGGCGTTTTCAACGGTCAATTTTCAGAGCAGGTTTATCAGGGGACGGAAGCTTCTTATCGCATGCCCCAAGCTGGATGACGCACAGTATTATCACGATAAACTTACGGACATCTTCAGGGAAAACTCTATCAGGAGCATAACTGTTGTCAGAATGGAGGTGCCTTGCTGTGGAGGTCTTCGGCATATTGTAACGCAGGCGCTGGAGGCATCGGGTAAGGACATACACTTCAATGAAGTTATTATCGGTATAAAAGGGGATATATTAAGCAAAGGCAAAACGCCCGTTATCCCGAGGTTTCAGAAGGTGTAATGAAAAACCGTTAAATAATCAAACAACAGGAACGTGAGTTCCTTCGGCCCTTTTTGAAAATTTTCATTTTTGTCGTCCAAACAGCTAAAATAACATATGGATATTAACGGCCTCAGGGAGATCGGAAAGTGTCTTATGAAAGACATATCCGGCATGAGACAATCACCCGATATGAAGAAATCCATCGGCTATGGGGCCTCCGGAGACAGGACTTTTCCGGTGGATAAAAGGGCTGAAGATATAATAATCGATGGCCTGAAGTCGATGAAAGAACCCCTCACTATTGTTTCGGAAGAAATTGGAGTCCTGGAGATAAACGGAGGGGGCAAGAGAGTTATTATAGACCCGATAGATGGCAGCAGGAATGCTGTATCGGGGATACCCTTTTACTGCACGTCCATAGCGGTTGCTGACGGAGAGACCCTTGATGACGTAAATATATCTTATGTTATAAACCTGGGTAACGGAGATGAATTCTGGGCCGAACGGGCTTCAGGGGCATTCCTGAACGGCAGGCGGATACAAGCCCAGCAGGAAGACGATTTTTACATGGTCGCATATGAGACCCAGGTTCCGGGAAGGTATCTGCCTATGATTATTCCTCTCCTCTCTGTATCGCAAAAAACGAGGTGTTTCGGTGCGATAGCTCTTGACCTTTCTTATCTTGCCTGCGGATCTATGAGCGTATTTGTTTCGCCTTCTCTCTCGAGGAGTTTTGACTTTGCGGGTGGGTGGCTTCTCGTAAGGGAAGCGGGAGGCGTCATTACGGATACAGAGGGTAGGGATATAGGTGATACACGGCTGGATCTGAAGCGCAGGTCGTCACTGGTCGCCGCGGGCAACCGCCATCTTCACAGGAAGGCGATAGAGCTGATAATCCGGAAATAGATTAATCCGCTGCTGTTATTAATGAAGTTTCAGAGGCGATAAAACAGAAATGTTCAGGCTTTTAATATTAAATATAGTTGCGGCAATGGCGGGAGGCATAATTGCGGACCGGAAGGGACGAAATTATCTCGTGTGGGCTGTTCTCTGTTTTTTCTTGCCTGTGAGCGTTTTTCTGCTTTTTATACTCCCGCCGCAAATCGCCAGAGGAAGAACCAGGAAATGCCCCCATTGTTCCAGGATCATTTCCGAGAAAGAGACGACATGCAGGTTCTGCAAAAGGGAACTGCCGATTAATCTGGTGCAATGTGATGCCTGCGGAAGCTTTGTACCAGAAAAAGATTACTGCATGCAGTGCAATAAAAAACTGCGCTATTGAGCCCTATCTTATATACGCCTCCGTGACATATCTGCGCATCATGCGGTGGCTGTTGAAATAATAGGCGTTTTTTCCTATGGCGTTCTGCATCATCCTTATCCATTTGCTCCGTTCGTTATAATATGTGGGGATGATCTTTTTCTCGAGTTTGCTGTAAAGGTCCTCGGCATCCCGTGCATCAGCGTTTGCTCCCGGCGTTAATTCATTCGGGGGCGGTCCTATGGCCCAGCCGGTGTATCCTTCTATATGGCCTTCTATCCACCATCCGTCCAGCACGCTGAAGTTTATGACGCCGTTGTGTGCGGCCTTCATCCCGCTGGTGCCAGATGCCTCGAGAGGCCTTAGCGGCGTGTTCATCCAGACGTCGACACCCGAGACGACTTTTAAGGCTGTGTTCATATCATAGTTCTTCAGATATACGATCTTTATCCTGCCATTTAAGCGCTTGATGTATTCAAATATGTTCTGTATCAGTTTTTTGCCCGGTTCGTCCTTGGGATGGGCCTTCCCCGCGTAAACGAACTGTATCTTTCCCTCGCCTATCTTCAGCAGCCGCTCGATATCCCTGAATATCAGATCGGCCCTTTTATAGGCCGTTGCCCTCCGGGCAAAGCCGATCGTCAGTATTTCAGGGGAGAAATAAACTCCCGTAAGTTTTTTAATATGGTCACAGAGATTCTGTTTTGCCTCTATATGGGCGGCCCATAACTTCTGATCGGGTATGCGGCCGACCCTCACGAAAAGCTCCGGTTCATTCGCCCAGCCGGGCAGGTATTCGTCAAAGATTTTCTTGAAGCTTTCGCATGTCCATGTGTAAGAGTGCACGCCGTTGGTTATGGCATGTATCTCGTAACCAGGGAACATATTTTGTGATACCTCCCCGTGTTTTTTAGCCACACCGTTAATGTAGCGGCTTAAGTTAAGCGCGAGCATCGTCATGTTCAGGTAGTCCTTGCCCGCAAGGTCCTTTAGTATGTCGAGAGGGAATAAGCCATCCATCGTCTTTGATATAAGCTCATAAGGGAATTTGTCGTGTCCGGCTTCAATGGGTGTGTGTGTCGTGAATACGCAGAGATTTTTTACGTGCTCGATATCCCATACAAGTTTTTCATCCCATACATCCTCAATCGGTTTCTTGAATCTCTTTAGCAGTTCAAGCGTGAGAAAACTGGCGTGACCCTCGTTCATATGATACTTTTTTATCCTGAATCCCATTGCGTGGAGCAATCTGACCCCGCCTACCCCAAGCACCAGCTCCTGTTTAAGCCTGTACTCCTGACCCCCGCCGTAGAGACGGGATGTGATTTCACGGTCTTCCGTCCGGTTTTCAGCGATATCCGTATCGAGAAAAAAAACTGGAACGCATCCGCCTGTGAGACTTTGAACATTATACTGCCATGTCTGCACATAGACGTCTCTTCCTCCAATCTCCACGGTTATTCTGTGCGGAAGCAGCTGCATATAAGACACAGGGTCCCACTTTGACGGGGATTCGGTCTGTCTACCGGCCTCGTTGATGTCCTGGGTGAAATACCCATTTTTACTTAAAAGAGTGACGGCGATCATTGGAAGCTTCAGGTCAGCACCCGACCTTATAGTGTCTCCGGCAAGAACGCCGAGGCCCCCGCTGTAAGTTGGTATATCGTTATGAACGCCGATCTCCATGGAGAAGTAGGCGATCTTTTTTTCCTTTGTCAGCTCGAAGAGCTGTATGAGTAAATCATCCATAGATGTCTATATTAAGTTATTTTGATAAATAGAAACAACCGGATTTATAATTTATCCTCCGGCGGCGTAAGTTCTCTGAAGTCGCTGATAACCGTGAACTCGCCTGTTGGTTCTTTTTCCGTACTGGATTTAGAGCTTGCATGGATTTTATGAACTATATATTTAATCCCGTACCTTTTGGCCGTTTTGAGCACCGCTTCGGTATCATCGATAAAAAGGGTCTTTTCTTTTTCGAACCCGAGTCTTTCCTGGATTTTTCCCCAGAATTCGATCATCTCTTTCGGGTAACCTATTTCGAACGATGTTATGGCAGAGTCGAAGAATTCCCCTATTCGCGTCTTCTTCATTTTTATATCCAGAACTTTGTAATGCGCGTTGGTGACGAGGAATATCTTTTTTTTATGGCGTTTCAGCATTTTCAGGAAATCCTCGACATGTGGATGGACCTCTATTAGGTGCGTGATCTGTTCTTTCAGCGCCGGCACATCCAAATCCACCTCTCTTGACCAGAAATCGATGTCCGTCCAGTTAAGCGTACCTTCATGCATCTTATATTTTTTCATCAGTTTTTCCTTTGCCCTGCCGAACGATATGTTGTTTTTTTCGGCATATTTTTCAGGCAGAAGGTGTTCCCAGAAATAATCGTCAAAATATTTATCCAGTAGTGTCCCGTCCATATCCAGGAGGACATGACTGATATCTTTCAGTTTTATTCTTTCCTCTAGCATTATATTCCCTTTTTTCAGGATCGGTATTTTGTTTGCACTATTTAGAGTTTTCCCTTGGTTGATGGTATACCCTTGACACCCGGGTCTATTGCCACGGCCTGTCTCAGTGCGCGCCCAAGCGCCTTGAAGACAGCTTCAATTATATGATGAGTATTCCTGCCGTAGGGCACCGAAATATGCAGGGTTATGCCTGCGTTGCCGGTGAATGCCTGAAGGAAATCTTCGATAAGATCAGGGTCAAAGTCTTTCAGCTTGCTCCGCCTGGGGAAGTCCACTTTATAGACCAGGTACGGTCTCGCGCATATGTCAAGACTGACCATGGCGATAGTTTCGTCCATGGGTATGGACGCCTGCCCGTAGCGGGATATCCCTTTCATGTCCCCCAGCGCCTGTTTAAAGGCCTTTCCGAGAACTATTCCGATGTCCTCCACCGTATGATGAAAGTCTATGTCTATATCGCCCCTGGCGTTCAGTTTCATGTCGATAAGGCCGTGCTTGCACATAAGTGCTAACATATGATCGAGAAATGGTATCGATGAATCAATAGAATATTTCCCCGTTCCGTTGAGGTTGAGGTCTATCTTAATGTCGGTCTCTTTTGTCTTTCGGGTCAATCTGGATTTTCGCATCTCCTAACCTCCTTCTTATGCCGCCGGTTTGCCCGGCAATTGGAATACGCCTCTGTCCTTCATATGCATGGATTTAATCTTTCCCACTGCGTATCAGGACGTTATCCTCCTGAGTGCTTCCAGAAACGCCCCGTTTTCGTCAGGCTTGCCTATGGTCACCCTGAGGCATCCCTTGATCATATCATGCGTGTTTCGTATGAGTATGCCATTTTTCAGAAGCGCCCTGTATACTCCGTCCGGATTCGCCACCCTGAATAGAATGAAATTCGCTTTTGACTGGAAAGGCCTGATCCCTTTTATTCCTTCCATTTGCTTCAGCATTCTGTTTCTTTCCGAGACGATTCTTCTTACGGAAGTATTCAGCCTTTTTTTATTTTTCAATACCTCCACGGCCGCGGCCTGTGAAAGAGAATTGATATTAAATGGGAGCCTCACCTTGTTGACCTCACCGATTATTTCCGGGTCTGCGATCATGAATCCGAGTCTCAGGGCGGCAAGCCCGATCTTGCTCAGAGTTCTCATGATGACAAGATTCCGGTAGTCACCGAGAAACCGCAAAAAACTCTTTTCACCCGCGAACGGCTGGTATGCTTCGTCGACAACAACGATGCCTTTTGAAGCCTTTATTATCTTCAGTATCCTGTCCGTGGAAAAACAGTTGCCAGTGGGATTATTAGGGCTGCTCAGGAATATCAGTCCGGGTTTTTCTTTCCTGACGGCGCTTAAGACCGCTTTTGTATCAAGGTCGAAATTGTCGTCAAGGGGAATTTCTATCTTTTTTTCTCCGAGGGCCTGTGAAATAATTCCATACATCGAGAAGGTTGGGACCGGATACAGCACCGGCCCTCCAAATGTTGTTGTGAGATAAGATATAAGTTCGTCGGAGCCGTTGCCCAGGAGTATATTCTCCTGCTTGACCCCAAGATTTTTTGCCAGCGATTTTTTCAGGATTCCGGCTTCGGGGTCAGGGTACCTGTTTATATCAAGCCCGTCCGGTAGTTTTAACTCGTCATTAAATCCGTAAGGGCTTTCATTTGCGTCCAGCTTTATCCTGCAGGGGATATCTTTTGCGTTATATGCCCTCAGCAGTGAGACGTTCTTTTTCACAAGTTTTTTGATATTCATTGCCGTTGCATTATATCACAAAAAGGCGGTCTTACCCCAAATATCCATGATAATCAACCACATTCTGACCAACCTTTGGGTAATGGAAAGATTCCTCGGATTGAAATATAACGTAGAGGGTGAGAAGGGAAAGCCGGGGAAAATAATTATAAAAGGGACAGGCCTTTCATTTTCTTCTTGACTCAGAACTCTCTGACAAATAAAATCATGGTGGGCAGTCGCAGAATCGAACTGCGGACACGAGGCTTTTCAGGCCTCTGCTCTACCGACTGAGCTAACTGCCCACGATCTATAAATATAACTATATACTTTTTTGATTGTCAACTTATGAAAAAAATTATTGATAAAAAAGGCCTCAAATATTTACCCGCTTTTATCTCTGGAATACTGATAATATCGGCTTTCCCGGTCTTTGATCTTTATCTGGTTGCGTGGATAGCCTTTGTTCCCCTGATGCTGGCTTTATGGAAAGAGAATCCCGCGCAGGCGTTTGTGTCAGGTTTTATTTTTGGCATCACATATTTCTTTGGAACTCTGTACTGGATATACTATTCGATAAATTATTATGGAGGGGCTTCATTCCTTTCAAGTATCCTGATTGTCGTATTGTTATGTTGTTACCTGGCCCTTTACCCAGCTATATTTTCGTGGCTTTTCTGCGTGCTCTTTAAGAAGACAAGGCTGCCGGCGCTGCTGCTTGCGCCGATACTGTGGGTAGTCCTGGAGTTTCTCCGTTCTTATTTGTTCACCGGCTTCCCATGGTCGAGTATCGGGTACAGCCAGTATAATTTTCTCTCCATGATCCAGATTTCGGATATAACCGGTGTATATGGAATTTCTTTTTTAGTTCTTTCAGTCAACGGGGCCGTCGTAGATTTTATACTCCTCCGAAAACGTATTTCCGAAATGCCTCTTTTCCCCCTGGCTTATACTGTGGTCGGATTCACTGCGCTCCTGTTACTGCTGATACTGACATTTGGCTATGGCACCTGGAGACTGGGGCAGGACAGGCCCGGCGGAGTTGTTAACGTGGGCGTCATCCAGGGCAATATCGAACAGGACAAAAAGTGGGAGCCTTTATATCAGAAGGAAGTTTTGGATACATATATTGAACTCTCAGGGGAAGTTGCCGGTCCATCTCCCGACCTGATAATCTGGCCTGAGACAGCCCTGCCGTTTATTTTCGGATATGACGCGGAGAATACAGAAAAGCTGCTGGATTTCCAGAAAGGATTGGGTTCGTATCTGCTGTTTGGGAGTATAACGGTCAAGGCCGAGACCGGGAAGGGGCCGCTTCTCGCCAACAGCGCCTTGTTGTTCGATCCGGAGGGAAAAATTGTGTACAAATATGATAAAATACATCTGGTACCTTTTGGAGAGTATGTTCCCCTGAAAAGGATTCTCTTCTTCCTGAACAAAATGGTGGCAGGTATTGGGGACTATGCGCCGGGCGATCAATACTTGAAGGCAGAGACGGAATTCGGCGATTTCGCGACATTGATATGCTATGAGATTATCTTCCCCGGCATGGTGAGAAAGTTCTATACTTCTGGTGGGGATTTTATGGTCACAATCACAAATGATGCGTGGTTCGGAAAGACAGCCGGCCCCTATCAACATTTCAGTATGGCTGTTTTCCGGGCGATAGAAAACAGGAAGCCTTTGGTCAGGGCCGCTAACACAGGTGTTTCCGGTTTCATAGACAGCAGCGGAAGAATTCTTGCGCGGACGTCCCTTTTTCAGAGGCAAATCCTGACAGGCGGAATAAAGACCGATGGAACGATGACGGTCTACACGAAATACGGCGACCTTTTTTCGTATTTTTGTATTGTGATGTCTGTTATTTTAATTATTAATATAAGGATATGGAGGTAGTTTTATGTTGATTCAATGGGAGATGAAGGAAGAACTTGCCGCGCTAAGGGCTAAAATAGGTGCCTTACGAGGTTATCTTTGATTTCGATAGCAGGAAGGAAGAGATAAAAAGAATAAGTGAAGAGCTTACATTAGAAAAAGTCTGGTCGTCCCCTGAAAAGACAAAGGAGCTTCTGAAGGCCAAATCCGGGCTGGAAAGTACGGTAACGCCTTTCGAGTCTCTCGAAAATAAACTGTCGTATATTGAAGAAACAATCGGAATTCTTCTGGAAGAGGGGGGGGAACTATTCATTGAAGATATCCAGAAGGAGCTTGCATCCTTAAAAGAAGAGGTTGAAATTCTTGAAGTCAGGCTCCTGCTTTCCGGAAAGCTCGACAGAAACAATGCCATTCTTACAATCCATCCCGGCGCGGGAGGTACTGAGAGTCAGGACTGGGCGCAGATGCTGATGCGGATGTACCTGAGATGGGCGGAGTTGCATGGCTATGTAACAGAGGTGGTTGATCTTCAGTCAGGAGATGAAGCCGGGATAAAAAGCGCTACAATAACATTCACCGGGGAGTATGCCTATGGATACCTGAGCGCCGAGGCGGGCGTTCACAGGCTCGTCAGGATATCTCCCTATGACGCGAGCAAAAGACGGCACACATCCTTTGCTGCTGTTATTGTCTGTCCTGAGATCGAAGATGATATTGAAATTGATATCAGGGAGGAGGATATTAGAATGGATACGTTCAGGGCCTCCGGCGCGGGCGGGCAGCATGTTAATAAAACCTCTTCCGCCGTTAGATTGACACACCTGCCTACGGGGGTTGTGGTCAGCTGCCAGAATGAAAGGTCACAGCACAAAAACAGGTCATTCGCGATGAAGATCATGAGGGCGAGGCTTTACGCTCTTGAATTGAAGGCAAAGGAAAAGAAGATGGAGGACCTGATCGGAGACAAGAAAGAGATTGCCTGGGGCAGTCAGATACGATCATATGTGCTTCAGCCTTACAGGCTAGTGAAAGACCACAGAACAGGGGTTGATGTGGGTGATGTGGATGCAGTGCTTGACGGCAAGATCGATCTGTTTATTAAAGAATTTCTTAAGACAAAAGGCGCCGGTGCAAAAAACTGATGGGCTGATAACCGCTTTTACCGGTACAGGCCGGGATTTCCAGTATTAACCCGGTCTGTTTTTAAACTCAATTATTCAGGTGAAACAGGTGAAAGCAGCGGTTATCACGGCGGTTACCATTTATGGGAATTTTCCGTGGAGGCAGCGAATTTTTTAAAGGAATAAAGGATGGTTTGGTATTGACAAAGTTTTTTTATTTTAGTAAGGTAGTACTTAAGTATATATCTTCTTTTTATATTAATCCCGCACATGGTATAGATAGAATAAACCTTCTGGGAAATTTAAACCCGAACAGTAAACCCAAATTGAGGAGTTAAATTAATGGTAAATGTCTCTATTTCCGAACTAAAGGATAAGACTATTGACGAGTTGACGAATGTTGCTAATGAGCTTAACGTTGAAGGCGCTGCCGGAATGAGAAAACAGGATCTGATTTTTGCGATTTTGCAGGCACAGACGGAAAAGACGGGCAATGTTTTTTCGGCTGGTGTCCTGGAAATTCTTCCAGACGGGTTCGGTTTCCTGAGATCCCCCGACTATAGTTATCTTCCGGGCCCGGACGATATATATGTATCGCCGTCCCAGATTCGCAGGTTCAATCTAAGAACAGGAGACCTTGTCTCTGGCCAGATAAGGCCTCCGAAAGAGTCGGAGCGATATTTTGCCCTGCTTAAGGTCGAGGCGATAAACCACGAATCGCCCGAGGAGAACGTAAGCAAACCTCTGTTTGATAATCTCATCCCTTATTATCCGACCGAGAGAATAACGCTCGAATATGATTCAACAGAATATTCAACGAGGGTAATGGAGTTTATCACCCCGATAGGAATGGGTCAGAGAGGAATGATCGTTGCTGCGCCCAGAACCGGCAAGACCGTCCTGCTGCAATCTATAGCGAAGGCGGTAACGAGGAACCACCCGGACGCTCACCTTATAATCCTGCTCATAGACGAAAGACCTGAAGAAGTTACTGACTGGAAACGCCAGGTCACTTCAGCCGAGATCATAAGTTCAACGTTCGATGAACCTCCTCAGAGACATTGCCAGGCAGCAGAGATGGTTATGGAAAGGGCCAAGCGTCTGGTGGAGGGCAAAAGAAATGTGATTATACTCCTCGATAGTATCACGAGGCTTGCAAGGGCCTATAATGCTATAATGCCTGCCAGTGGAAAAGTGCTTTCCGGCGGTCTTGACTCTAACGCCCTGCAGAAGCCAAAGAGGTTTTTCGGGGCTGCCAGAAATATTGAAACCGGCGGCAGCCTGACTATTCTTGCAACCGCTCTGGTCGATACGGGAAGCAGGATGGACGATGTTATTTTCGAGGAGTTCAAGGGAACGGGCAACATGGAACTTCATCTTGACAGGAAACTTGTTGACAAGAGGATATTCCCGTCTATTGATATTAACAGCTCTGGCACCAGGAAAGAGGAACTTCTCGTAGAAAAAGATGTGCTTAACAAGATGTGGATTTTGAGAAAGGTGCTCCACCCTCTCAGCACGGTTGAGAGTATGGAGTTTCTGCTCGGCAAATTAGTAGGGACCAAGAACAATCAAACATTTCTCGACATGATGAATAAATAATCGGATGGAAGACAAAAGGAAGGCCAGAAGATATCTTTTGGCCGGTGCGATAATTGGGGGAATAATAAGCCTTTCAATAACGCTGTTGATGGATACCTTCTACGCGGATGCATTTCAGGGAACATGGCGTGATGCGATTGGAAAGGATCTGAGCTCATGTTTCTCTCTGGGCCCGCTGGCAAAAGGCATTCTGGTAAATGTTATCTTTGTCTTTGTCCTGGGTATTCTGACAGCCTTTGGTTCGGTGATGGGCTATATTTTCTCGTTTTTTTTATACAAACTCTTCAGTTTGTTGGCCATAGATGAAAAAGATAAAACTGGATGATGACGGTTACTGCTTTGTCTGCGGGAAAAGGAATGAGGCCGGATTAAAACTTGATTTCAGGACGGAAGACGGCAGGACGGTTTCAGAGTTTATTCTACTGAAAATCCATCAGGGATATCAGGATATAGTACATGGTGGTATAATTTCCACGATACTCGACGAGGCTATGGTAAAGGCGGTTTTGTCACTTGGCATAGGAGCTGTCACCGCCGAAATGTCGGTCAGGTTCAAGAGTCCTTTGTTTGTCGGGGAAAAAGCGTTGGTAGAGGCGGAAATATTAACAATGAGCAGCAGGCTTATCGAGACCTCGGCTAAAATGAAAAAGGCCGACAGAACGGTCATCGCGGAGGCCCGGGCCAAACTTTTAAGGAATGCCTAAAAAATCTTTTTTTTCAGTTTTTCTGAACTTTTTTGAAGAAAATCAAAAGTCGATTGTGTTCCTGCTCCTTCTTCTTTCGGTTGTTGGAGCCGTGGTCGGCTATAGATACTATGAACATACCCGGGAAGACCCTGAGTTTTGCGCTTCCTGCCACCTGATGCAGGAGGCATTTAAAACATGGCAGATGAGCAAACACAGGGATCTGCAGTGCCAGACGTGCCATGCGATGAGCCTGCTGGAACAGAACCGGTTGTTTGTTTCCTTTGTTGTTCAGGGTGAAAAATCCATAAAGCAGGCGCATGGCAGGATCGAGCCATGGAACGCGTGCAAGGGCTGTCACATCACAGAGGCCGCGCAGGGATCGATAACTTTAAGGAAATCCTACGGCCATGCCCAGCATGTTTTCATGCAGCGTATAAATTGCAGTAAATGTCACACAGGCGGAGGCAATCTTCATGCATTCGCCCCGAATGAAAAGGCATGCTCCGGCTGTCATACCGACAAGATGATTCACGGGATGGGCATGGAGGGGCTTTCGTGTCTGAAATGCCATAGCTACGGAGAAAAAGTTCCGAAGATGACATCCAATGAACGATGTCTCACCTGCCATAAAAATTTGCCATTAGTCGGCACGATGTCGTCTCTGAAATGCTTTGATTGCCATCACCCGCATGGCAGGCTAAAGCCTTTGAGCCGGGACTGTCTGAAAATGTGCCACGGCAATGAAGCAAGGGTCGGACAGCATGATCTCCATATGAAGAAGACAGACATGGAATGTCTCGACTGTCACAAGGCGCATAAATGGTCAGTCGGAAAAAAAGAAGCCAAAAACCTCTGCAACCGCTGCCACAAGCTGAAAGACCCAGCCACGTTTATCTATTAGATATCCTCTATTCGATTACGTAACTGATCTTAACGTCGATGTCCTTTCTCAATGAATGGTATACTGAACAGTATTTTTCCTGTGAAAGTGAGATCGCCCTCTCCATTTTTTTCTGCGTTATATTTTCGCCGCAGATGTGAATAACCATTTCCATGGATTTATAATACTGGGGCGGAGTGGGATTTCTTTCTCCGGAATAGTCGATTTTGAACTTTGTTACGGCAGCCCTCATCTTCTGCAGAAAGGATACCATGTCTATCGCAAGGCATCCTGCGACGCTCATCAGCAATGTCTCCGTGGGTGAACACCCCCATTGGAAGCTGGCATCATAATCGATCTCTTCGCCCCGTTGTGTTCTGCCGTGAAAAATCAACTCCTTCTCCCATGTCAACATGCCTTTGTTAACGGGCGGAATCTTTTCCTTATAGCCCTTTAATGATTCCTCCAATCCTTCAATAGCACCTTTTTCAGAATTTGCCAATTTTTTCCTCCTGGATTATTTCGTGATTTGGGATATTATAACACAGGGGGATTGCTGACCTGATCAAGGAATCAGGTCGATGCACCACACAGGAGTAATTCATTTGAGGATTGAGAAAGATTAAACGTCCGACCAGGAGAGACCCCGATACAGATTGTTCCAGATCATCAATAATAGATAAAAACTGCAAATCAGTTGAAAATATGAGTGAAGTGTGATATAAGAGACTATAAACGAAAGAAACTCAGTCAGCGCTTTAACCTTCTAAACTAAATAATACGGTTTTAGAATCACTTTGTGTAAGCAGATGGTTTTATGTCTTATAAAAGCGTTATATTTCCGATCGCATTCGCTGTCTGTTACCGCTCAGTTCAGGTCTGATTATAAGCATCGGCCATAAATCGGGAACAACTAACCTTAATGAGGGGGATTTATGAAAAAACGAACAAGACTAATCAGTTTGACGGTGGTTTTATTTCTGGTAATGCTTTTTCCAGCAGTCGCATCCGCAACTGTAGACAAAAGTGCTGTTATGAAGAAAGTTTCAGGTCTTCAGATACCTTTTATCGAGAACCAGGGGCAGGTGAGGGATGCATCAGTCAGGTTTTATGCCGACACATTCGCGGGCAC
>VAPF01050119.1_pt1 | contig 25945 bp, 25 predicted proteins | sample 3393931 | NCBI WGS metagenome assembly VAPF01 (sample SAMN08290437, study PRJNA428436) | hydrothermal vent metagenome | isolation source: Deep-sea hydrothermal vent chimney | place: Atlantic Ocean: South-mid Altantic Ridge | depth 2773 m m | reverse complement strand
CCAGCACCAGCACCAGCACCAGCACCAGCACCAGCACCAGCACCAGCACCAGCACCAGCACCGGAGACTACGCCGGTAGCAGAGACTACGCCGGTAGCAGAGACTACGCCGGTAGCAGAGACTACGCCGGCACCAGCACCCCGTAGGGTTAGTGGTATGACCGGGATGATCCTCGATGATAAGAAAAACATTTTCTTACCAGAGTTTGGCACCCTGTCCCGGATTAAGGCAAGTAACGGCAATCTCATGTGTGATGAGGCTGTTCTTGGGGAGGAGCTCATTGTTCAGGTTATGAGCTGGAATTACCAGTGGGTTGCTGGTCCAAATGATAATGCTGCCCCCAACGGTCTTGCTAAGTATTCTCTCGATGGCAAGAACATCGACGATGGTTCTGGCACTTGTGCCAACTATATTGCTGATTTGAAGGAGGCGGGCTGGGGAAACGCTTCCATTAAGAAGTACGGGGAGATAGTTTGTCAGTTGGTCTCCTGCGCTAAGATACCGGATTTTGAGCATGTGGGTGAACTGGTACAGTTGCAGTTAGCCCCCACCTCCCTAAAGTCTTTTGAGGGCTTTAAGCTACAGACATCTTTTAAAGTAGCCCAGGGGTTACTCCCCGACGAGAATCTGGACGTAGTAAAGGTGGCTACAGAGATAGTTTCGGGGGACGGGAACACCTGGACAAAGATGAACTTTAAGCTCAGCGCCTAACCTGCCAACCCTTAACTGAGGAAAGGGGGCCCCCACTGGGGGGTCCCCTTTAAATTTATGGATAAGAAAACTCTCATATCTGAGATCGAAAGGCATAATAGGGCTTACTGGCAGGATAACAGTCCGGCTATAACCGACCAGCAGTATGATTCCCTTGTAGAAGAGCTTGTCGCTACTGACCAGGATCACCCCCTCGTTACCAAACTCCCTGTCGTAAACTCGGACCGAGGCAAATACACCCACACAGTCCCTATGCTATCTTTAGCGAAAGCATACTTTGTGGAGGATTTGCTGGTGTGGGCTGAGGTTGTCGCCAGAGACCCGAGGGAACAGTTCATCCTAAGCTCAAAAAAAGACGGCTTGAGTTCAGAGTTTTGGGAGGGCTTACTTGTAACCAGGGGAAATGGGGACGTGGGGTTTGATATATCAGACCGTATTCCCTACGTCAAAGGACTCGCAAGAGGGCGGGGGGAGATCCTTGTCACTAAGGAGGATTTCAAGAAGGCACCTCTCCGTTCGGGGGGTGAGGCTTATAAGACTCCACGTTCCGCCGCAGCAGGGATGGTTAATGATTTAGGCCCGGTCCAAAAAGGGGTACTCACCTTTGTCCCCTTTACCTCCGACGGTATTGACCTGTCGTTGGCGGAACTGAGAACTCTGGATTGGGGGAAAGTCATAAATAAGTTTCTCAGTGGCCCTTATCCTTTGGATGGGCTGGTTCTTAGTTTGCAGGATACAACCTATGGGGATTCCCTGGGGGTTACTAGCCACCATCCGAGGGGTTCCATGGCCTTAAAATTCAAGAACCCCTCGGCCCAAACGGTGGTACAGGATATTCGATGGACAGTGGGGAAACGAAAATTAACCCCCACGGCTATTCTTGAGCCTGTGGAAATCTCTGGGTTTATGAACGCAAAGGCGAGCCTCCACAACCTAGACGAACTACTGGCGAAGGGGGTCGCCGTGGGTGATACTGTTCTGCTGGAGAGGTGTGGGGATATTATACCCCAAATAGTTAGGGTCATTAGTAGCGTAGGTGATCCTCAGTCGAGCATTCCATCCAACTGTCCAGCCTGTGGGTCTTGTTTAGAGCGAGTTACCCCCAATTTAATCTGCCCGAACAGGGCTTGCGGGGGCACCAGAGCCAAGCTGTTGCTAGACTCAGTAAAGAGACTAGGGATAGACGGGGTAGGCCCGGGAATTGCCAAGGATCTCTGTGAGCAAGGGATAACAGATATTTACGGTTTTCTCGCCGAGGGGGATTTTTCAAGATTCCCCTGTCTGGGGCCCAAGACAGCAAAGACGATCCAGGGGGAGGTGCTAAGGGTGAAGACTGCGGGAGTTTATGACTATCAGATATTAGCCGCAGCCAATATTCCAGGTGTTGGGTTAGGTATGGCCAAAACTATTACCAACCACAAGTCTCTCCAGGATCTTCTCTCGGGCCACACGGATATGATGGCTTGTATCCCCGGGGTAGGGGATGTGATAGCAGATGCCTTTTATAACCGTATGCCCCTGGTAGCTTCCTTCCTTAGCATTCTCAGGGTCAGGGACAGAGAGCCCGAGTCAGCGGAGGCTACAACCGTTGTGTTCACTGGGAAGAACTCCCAGCCAAGAAAGTTTTGGGTTCAACACGCGAAGAACAAAGGGTACTCCCCCGTAAGGTCAGTTACAAAAGAACTGGGGCTTTTGGTCTGTGAGGACATCAACTCCACATCTTCTAAGGCAAGAAAGGCAGGGGAGTATGGTGCTAAAATTATGACTTATGAGGAGTTTGCAGATGGCTGAACCGAGATTACTCATTGCGGATACTGAAACAACTGGGTTTGGGAATAGGGATAGGGTTTGTGAGCTGGCCTTTATTGAGGTTGACACTAACCTGATGGTTCTCCACACTTATGAATCCCTCATCAACCCCCGGGTACCCATTTCACCCGCCGCGTCTGCGTGTAACGGGCTAACTGCGGAGATGCTGGCACTTGCGCCACCAATGGACGCAGTTCTGGAGGAGGCCCCGGGAGAATTTAATAATGTTCTCCTGATCGCTCATAACGCCCCGTTTGATGCCCGAATGCTCCGGAATGACTGGGGCATTACTAAGATGTTCGACACGCTTAAGGCTGCCAGGAACCTGTACCCTGGCCTTACCAGCCACAAGTTGGGGGCGATCAAGGGGTCACTCGGTTGGGAGTCGAGGGGTGAGGCCCACACAGCCCTTGCAGATACATGGGACGTCTATGAATTGGTCAGGCGGATGATGGTGGACACTGGTCTTACCCTGCTGGATCTGATTGAGGATGCCCATATGCCCCAGGAGGTTAAGTTTATGCCTTGGGGAAAGCACAAAGGCGTAGCCCTCCCCGACCTGCCCAAAGGGTATGCTTCCTGGCTGTTAAAGCAAGATCTGGAGACGGATCTGAGGGTTGCTCTTGAGAGGGTGGCTAAATAGACAGTTAAAAATAGGCCCAAATGGGTCTATTTTTTGGCTTATAAAATCCCCTGTGAGTAAATTTTTCTTGCACCAACACCCCCCAAAGGGTAAGCTGGCGGATCAACAGAACGGGAGACCAAGATGACCTTAGCAGAATATTTGAGGGTGTACAAGGTAAAGCAGGTAGAAGCGGCTAAAGAATTAGGGTTAAGTACCAGCTTTATTAACCGGTTATGCCGGGGGGGGAGGGCATCAACCCCCGTAGTAAAAAGGATTGTGGACTGGAGTGCCGGGGAGATTTCATGGGAATCCTTTGCTGGGGAGGGTAGCAATGATCGTATCCTTCACTAAGTTTAGGAATAGCAAGGGGCTACTCACAAAGACAGCCAAGTTAGAGGCTGGAAAGCTGGTAAGGCAGGGGGCTACCCAGTTGGCTCAGGGGCACTTTGAAACCCAGAGGGTGGAGTGGTCAAAATTTGGGGATTTTCTCCTCTCCCTCCAGCACAACGAGGCTATCTCCTTAGGCACCGTGAATAACGGGCTGAAGGGTGGCCCGGTCAAGAGCAGGAGATCATCAGGGCCGGGCACAACTAGAACGCTGGATAATTTTTCCTGGGGGGCAAGAGGGAACCTGGCTTTTTTAGACTTTGATGAGCTTGAAACAACCTCCACCATGGAGGAGGAGCTCTCAAACCTAACTACCCTTTGCCCAGAGTTAAAACACCTAAGCTACTGGCTTTACCCCAGCTCAAGCTCCTATCTCTCCTACGAGGGGGGAGGTACAGGGCTAAAGGGTTTTCATGCCTATACCTGGCTTCCATCCTGCGCCCCACCTGAACTTCTTAAACAGTATCTAACCACGATGCTCCAGGGATCGGGAAAGGAATCCTATGTAATATCCAAGGGGGTGTACCCAAGGGTACTGGTCAGGTACCCAGTGGATATGTCCGTATTCTCCCCCGAGCGTTTGGTGTACTCCGCTGGTTCCCACTGTGCCGAGGGTGTGTCCCAGGACAGGGGCTCGCCAGTGTTTGTCCCAGCCCAAACCGCCCAAAAACCAGTGTTCTCCCTCCCGACAGACGTTATACGGGGGGCAGCCGAACTCGCCCAGGTGGAGAAGGCTAAATTTGCCAGAGAATCAAACCTCAGAGGTTTGAGGGCCGGGGCCCGGGAAGTGAGGGCAAAAGATGTCAGCATCAAAGCGGCAAGAACCCAGGAGAAGTATTTCGAAAGAAATGAGGTGCCAGGGTCTCTGGCGGTTCTGATGGACTCGGGGGAGTGGGTGAAAGCGTGGAAGTTTCTCCTGTACCCCCTGGATTGGAATCAGAAAACTTGTCACGACCCTTTTGAGCCAGACTACGGAGGAGGGGCGCCCAACAAAGCCATCGTTTTCAGCGGGGTGGACCCGGGTATGTCTGCCAGTATTGTCAGCCATGCTCACGGAACCCACACATATAGGGTAGTTTTTGACCAGGAATCAATTATGGAGGCGCTAAATACCATGTCAACTGCTGATTTGGAAGAACAGCTTGGGGAGGAGTGGGTGGCCAAAGTTTACACCCAAGACTCTATCTCCGACACAGAGCGGAGCGAATTACTCACACCTCTCCAGCAGAAAACGGGGCTACTCAAGGTTGCAGAGTTAAAGGAAAAAATAGCGTCGGGGGTGTCCGAGGCACAAAGAAGCCGGCTTGAGGAGAGGCTCAGGGGATACAACAGCAAGTACGCCTCCGTGGAGATGGGGGGAGGGGGAGGTTTCCGGGTAGTAAGGCCCGTAATATCCGACTCAGGTGTGGCCCAGTTTCGGGAGCAGAAAAAACAGGATTTCCTAGACGCTGTGGCCGGGGATAAGGTTGTTGTTTGGGTAGGCACCAAGCCTAAGATGGTATCCCTGGGGAAGTTGTGGCTGGAGTGGAAGGACAGGAACCACTACCATGGAACTACCTTCGACCCCGATGGGGGGCAGAGAGAGATAATCAGAGCCAACGGGGAGAGGATTCTAAACCTGTTCCAGGGTTTCACCGTGGGGCCGGAGGAGGGGAGAGTCTGTGGGAAGAAGGAGGTGGGGTGCTTTAGCTGCTTCTTTAACGAGTTAGACTACAGTATCTGCCCCTATCAGATGGAGGCCAGGATAGGAGTTACCTACTGGCTCCGGCATATTTTTGAGTGTGTGTGTCTGTTCGACAAGAAAACTACCCGCTGGGTTGTTGACTGGATCTGCGACATTGTCAGGAACCCAGGTGGGGGGAGACCAGGCACAGCCCTCGTAGTTCATGGGGAGGAGAAGGGGACGGGCAAGGGCGCGACAATCTGGCCTGTTATGAAAATTCTAGGGGGCGCAGCCCTTCACACGAGCAACACCGACCATATTGTTGGCCACTTTAATTCCCAGCTGGAGCAGACTATCCTAGTTTTTGGGGACGAGGCTACTTGGTCAAAGGGGAAGGCAGCTTCATCCGCTTTGAAATATCTGGTCACGGAACCTCGCATCAATATAGAGAGAAAAGGTTTGGATGTTTACACTGTCAGGAACCTGCTGAGGTTATTTGTTTCCAGTAATAACGAAAGGGCAATCCCGGCAGAGCTGGGGGAAAGGAGGTATGCCACTTTCGAGATTTCCCCCACGAAGAAGGGGCAGTTAGAGGGGTGGTTCAACAGGTTCCTCCACCCATCTCTCTTGGGTGTCTATCTCTCGGAGATGACTAACTTTGAGAGGGTAAGTGATCTAAGAACGATACCGAACACAGACGCTCTTCAGCTACAAAAAGAATTGGCAACGGAGAGCCGGGCGGAGTATGTGTTCATCGAGTGGGCTTTTGACGAACACTTTCTATGGGATAAGCACGGTAATGGCCTTGAGGTAGACAATAACATCCTCAAGGCGATCTTTAAGGAGTCAGGAGCCCTTGATGTCCCCCACGAGGGAAGTGTCAGGCTCACCCATCAACAGTTGCTTCGGCGGGTGAAGAAAATACTGATAGAGAGGATGGGGGGCTTGACCTGGAGAACAGCGAGGGCACGGGGTATCCAGATGCCCCCTCTGGTGGATTGCATCAACTCATGGGAGAGGATATACGGAGCGGATGCTGGCTCCCTCCGCTACAAATACTTAGACTAGGGGGTTTTAGCCATATGGGTGTTGATCTTATAGACATACCTTGCGGGTACTGTGGGAAGGTTAATAAATCTAGAATGGGAAAAAGGCCGAAGTTGTTTTGTAAGGGTGTGACTTGCAGAAAAAAGCATAAACAGTGGCTGGTGGGGCATAGGAGGGTGATTGCTGATGCAGTAACCCCCTGCGCCTCCTGTGGTAAGTTAATCGGGCAGTATAAGTTGATCAACCCGGACAGGCAGAAGTTAGGCTGCTCCCCCAGTTGCTCTGCTCAGGCAATAAATAACAAGGTAAAGCCCGTATTCTGGGAAGACGGGCCTAACTTTATGAACCTGACTAAGGTCGGCAGCCCGCCGTCAGCCACCCTAGGGGAGATGCTGAGTTTTAGGGCCACCCACTGTCAGCGGCTGTACGCTAACCTGCGGAGCCCCTGCAAGTTCTATACTGATTGTTTGGACCAGGAGATGGTCAAGAAGGGGTCGGGATTCCCCCCGGACTGCGGGAGGTACCAACCCCAAACCTCTAGCCCCCCTCCACCAGGGGGTGGGGGGAGAGGTGGGTTTGGCAACTATATTAACAGCTTATTTAGGGACTAATCAAATGTACTCAGAATTGCAGAAAGTGTTAACAGAGGCGTATGAACAAGCGGCTAAAGGGAAAGGAGCAGAAAGACACGCTAACGGCAAACCCTTCCAGGATCAGCCGATAATTAGGATCGCGGAGGATGTGGGCGTTGGGTTCCCTGCGGGGCAGGCAATGAAGAAGATACGGGAGGCTGTGGGAGCCTCCGGTCAGCACCCGGAGCGGGCCATCAAGGATCTACTAGGGGCTATAAATTACACAGCAGCAACCATAATCTTACTCAGAAAGGAGGCCCAAAATGAAGAGACTACTAATTGATGTATCCTCGGTTCTCAGAGCTTGCCACCACGCGGGTAAAGACCCTGAGGGGGGCCGAAATGTAGAGTTTGAGGGGCAGAAAGTCTGGGTAAACTCAGGCGAGTATGCTTATGAGTTATTCTTGGCCAGCTATAGCCGGGTGCTCCGGGAGCGTAACCTAAAACCGGTGGAGACTGTGCTGGTACTGGACGGGCGTAACTCCCGAGAGTTGAGACAGGTGTTCCTCCCTGAGTATAAGGCTAACCGCCCACCCCGCCCGCCGGAGATGAACCAAGAGTACAGTGAGGCACAGGAGGGTGTAATCGATGAGATCACCGCCCTGGGCGGGTTGTGCTGTGTGCAGGAGCGGCGGGAAGCAGATGATCTTCTAGCTTACTTGTCCCAAAACCTACAGGGCCAAAAGCTGATCTGGTCAAGGGATGGGGACCTAGTTGCCCTGAGATCAGGCTCAACAGATGTTCTGTACAATACGGAGCTCAACCCCGACGCCCTAAAGAGTTGCCCTGTTCAGTATATAACTTTGTACAAGGCTCTCGTTGGGGACACCTCGGATAACTTTAAAGGGGCTAAAGGGTTTGGGGACAAGGCTTTCCTGGATATGTTGATGTTATTCGGATTCGATGGTTTGGACAATCTCACAGAGTTGATCAAGCAGAGGAGACTTGATAAGCTTAAGGAGGATGTAGCCGAGTTCAAACCCCTTCAGAGGATCATAGACAGCGCGGAGTCAGTGTATACCTCCTGGGCTTGCGCTCAATTTTACCCAGGGAAGGTCAACACCTATGCGGCCCCCATGGAGATTAGAGCCCAGGCAGTGGTGGGGAGGGATGATTGGTACCCGGGATTAGCCAGTTATGCGCCGCGCAAGACGTTGGTAGACACACCCCAGAAGCTGGAGGCTATAAAATTAGAGCTCTATAAGTCAAAGAGAGTGGCGCTGGATATAGAGACCTCTACCGGGGAGGGGAGTGACGCCTGGTGCCAAAAGATCATAGAAGCATCAAAGGGCCGGAAACGAGGATATGTTGATGTCTACGGGTCTGAACTCACTGGGATGTCCCTCACCTTTGGGGACAACATGCAGCACACGGTCTATATGCCAGTAGACCACAGGGACAGTACCAACCTCTACTCTGATCAGGTGAAGGAACTGATTGGGGGAGTCCCAAAAGAGGTTGACCTCCTGGTTCAAAACAACGCCTTCGAGCTTCCGGTCCTCTATAACGAGTGGGGGGGTGTGTTTATAGATGGTGTGGTGGATACAAGGATTATGGCCAACTATGTGGATGAGAACCGTTTATCCGGCCTGAAGCCTAGTTCTAAACACTATCTTGGGTACACTCAGGAGACCTATGCGGAGGCCACCACTTTTAGGGCTCCGGCAGGCACACTCCCCCCGGGGGGTAAGCCTACCAAAAAGGCTACAAAAAAGCAGCTGGAGAAGGGTACCCGGAAAGAGGTTCCTGATGGTTGGGAGGAGAGATCCTACAAGATGAGGGAACTTACTTCGGAGCATGTGTTCAACTACGCCTGTGACGACACAATCTGCACAGCGGCTCTGTACAATCGATATAGGTTCACGATGGAGCTTGAGGGTTCCTGGTCTGCCTTCTGTCAGTGTGAGTTAGAGGTTCAGTATATCACGGCCCAGAGTTTTGTGGATGGAATAGATGTTGATTTCGCCCTCCTCGACAAGCTGGAGATGGGGGATGCCGAGGCTTATGAGGGGGATAAGCAGAAGCTATTTGCTTACTTAAGGGGGAAAAACTGGGAGGGGACAGTCTACCACCCCGCCGAGGACTCCGTTGCGGGGATAAAGCAGGCTTTTCTGGCTTTCACGGGAAAAAAGTTAAAGACAAGATTCAGGAAAGTGGAGAAAGTGCTGGAGGCAGTCAGAGAGCAGGGGGCACCAGAGCTTGCTGCTGCCTATGAGTCCGGAGACCCCGCCCCAGTAGAGGAGCTTCTTATCCAGAAATTCACCGGGGAGCCAGTTTTCGAGCCGTCAAAGGATGCCCACCTCGCTGAGCTAATGTATGAGGTCATGGGTCTGCCTGTTCGGTTTCGCACGATCCCCACAGCCCTAATGAAGCAAAAGGGGAAGAAAGGAACCCCCCAGGTGGATGTATCCGCTGTGGACCATGCTATCGCTCTGGATGTTGACGAGAACTCTGAGGAGGCAGGGGTTCTCCTCGTAATCAGGAGAATGAAGCAAATACTCACCCGGCAGAGCCTCTACTACCGGCCATTCCGGCTATACGCCCACTGGAAAGACGGTAAGCTGCACCCTGACATGGGGCAGTCAAAGGCAACCACACGGAGGTTCACCCCAAACAGTCCGAACCTTAACCAGCTCCCAAAGAGGGGGGAGGGTTCCAGAGTTAGGAGGTTGATTAAGCCACCCCCCGGCTATGCCGTAGTCACCATGGACTTTAGTGGGCAGGAACTCCGACACGCTGCGGCGGCATCCCAGGATGCCAACTTGCTCTCCTGCTATATGGGGGGTGTACTTAAAGACCCTCACTCGCTGACGGGTGCAGGTATAGCAGAGAAGCAGGGGAGTAAGTTTGGGGATTACGATCTGTTTATCCAGAACCTGAGCGACCCGGAGGTACAGGCGTTTAGGGATACTGGGAAGGGGATTAATTTCTCTTCTCAGTATCTTTGCCAGGCGCCTAAGTTGGCCAAGATGTTAATCATCTCGGTTGAGGACGCTCAAACTTTCCTGGATGCTAAGAATGAGGTGTACTCTGGGCTGGCCGACTGGCAACAAGCTGTAATAAAGAGGGTACATGAGACAGGGTACGCTGTTACCCGCCTGGGGGCCAGAAGACACCTGTACACCAAGATTTCTGACAGCAGTAAGTATGTACAGGCAGAAGCGGAGAGACAGGCTGTTAACTTCGAGATTCAAAGCCCGTCACAGGAGCAGACTAAGCTGAGCATGATCTCAATGATGGGGGACCCCAAAACGGAGGAAGCCGGAGTACGGTTTGCCTTCCCTGTTCACGACGAGGTAGTTCTTTTTGTCCCAATCAATAAATTGATTGGAGCTATCCAAGCCACCCACCCCCGCATGGTTCAACCATATGCGGATGTTGAGGTACCCTTTGAGTCCGAAATAGCCATAGGCACATCTTTTGGAACCCTCAAAAAAGTAGGTGTGACCCCCGATGCGGATAGGATCGTGGAAGTAGCCAAAGAAATTTGGCCAGATGTGACCCTAATCACTTGACAGCGTATTATCCACAGGCTATACTGCACACTCAGACTATCACTTAAAATTAAGGAGAGGACGGATGCCCAAAGGAACACCGAAGAGAGCACATGCAGGCTGTACCGATTATTTGATGAGGAACATCCCCACGGATAAGCATGAGAAGTTCAAAAAAGTGGCGAGAAAGCAGGGTTTTGACCTCAGAGCTTTGATTCTCCTCCTCCTCAAGGGGGAGGTCGCTAGGGTTGAGGCAGAAGAGGCAGAAGAGGCAGAAGAGGCAGAAGAGGAGCGGGTATGAGGCACAACCCGGAGGAGAGTTTCGAGGAGGCTAGGGCAAGGCGGCGGCTTGGAAGGAAGGGGAAGTCAGCGGAGAGCCGGGTAGAGACGATACTCACAGGCTTAAGAATGGATGGTCAGCTTGACTACGACAGGCTGCCAGACACGAGAAGTGCCGGGCGGATTATGCCGGCAAGGGTAAGTGATTTTACTCTGTTCTTCGCTGGGAAAGCCGCCTCTCTTGAGGTTAAGGAGATGAAGGTTAAGAAAAAAGGCCCCAATATCCGGCTCAACATAAAGTCCGGGTTTCCCCAGTTCCCCCGAATGCTGTTGAGGGAACGAACAGGCTGCCTCGGCTATCTGCTGGTGCATAATGTGGAGATGGTCCTGTGGGTGATGGTACCCGTCACCCTTCTGCCCCGGGGGGTTAAGAGCTTCCACATGGACACGCTTATCAAAATGGGGCGAACTGGTCGCCCCGAGGAACTGATAAAGGAGCTTGTTACAAATGATACTTATTTCTGACCCACATTTCGGGCTGAGCAGAAGATTGGGTGTGACTCCTGAAAGTCTTGCTGCCTACCAAAAATGGCAGTTGGACACATTCAGTTACTGGTTGCTGTCCGCAGAGGAGCCCGTACTTATCACGGGGGATCTCTTTGACAAGGGGGAGGTTAGTTTCCGTGTAGTGCTGGACATCTATAGGATTATCCAAGCCTGTAATCAAAAGGTTTACATCCTCCGGGGAAACCATGACATTCTAAGGGACCGGAGTAAACTATCCTCCTTGATGTTCCTTGACTGTGTAACAGATGTGGAGGTAATTACCGAACCGAGGGAGCTTGGGGACTACGCTCTGATCCCCCACATGGCTAACCAAAGGATGTTTGACGAAGCGGTAGACTGGGCGGAGGAGAGTGGGAAGAAAACACTTATCACGCATGTAAACTACGACAACCATTTCGCCTTGGAACAAGATCACTCCCTCAACCTAACCCCGGAGCAAGCTGCCAAGTTTGAGAGGGTTATCTCTGGCCATGAACATCAGGTTAGGGAGATTGGGAATGTGACCATGCTGGGGAGTATGCTACCCACACAGGTTATGGAAGCAAAGGGGGAACATGTAGTCTGGAGGTTAGGTGAGGATGGCCAGGGCCTCACTCGTCTGTTGAGCGCTCCCTCTGCACCCTCCTACGCAGAGATTGATTGGCACGAGCTTGATGGGGCTTCCGTGGACGCCAAGTTTGTCAAAGTTACAGGAGAGGCGACCACAGAGGAAGGGGCAGAGGTGATCCGGAGTATTTACGCCTTCCGGGGCAAGGCTGGGGCCATGATGGTTCAGAATGCTGTCACTATTGACTCCTTGGCCATGGAGCTAAGCCAGGAGGATTCTGCCTCCTTAGAACAGTTTGACTCTATCCGGGCCCTCATCGGGCTACTACGGCCCAAAACAGTTAAAAGATTAGAGGAACTTGATCTATGCTAAAAGAATTGGAGCTACACAACGTGCTGAAGCACAAGCACCTTAAGGTTAACTTCGCTGAGGGGCTGAATATCATCAGGGGGGCAAACGAGGCGGGTAAGTCCTCGATGATTGAGGGTCTTGCCTACAACTGGTTTGGCTCTGCGGCGCTGGATAAATCACTGGATGACTCGGTTCATCGGGGGGTAAAAAAAACGAAGTTCAAAACCCGTACCGTCCTTGATATGCAGGGTTCAGAAATAGTTTGTGAGAGAGGGGCCAGTGGGGCAGAGATACACAGGGACGGCAAAGTGCTTTGCACAGGACAGAGAGAAGTTACCCTCAAGATGGAGGAGCTTTTTGGACTCCCTACCAGTAAGAGCCAAGATATTATTCTCGCGGCTCAAAATTCTATTAGGGGGGTTCTGAGCGCGGGTCCTGCTGCCGCCATGGAGTTTGTTGAGAAACTGGGGGATTTTCAACAAGCGGATCAACTCATCAGAGGTTTCACATTAAAAGTGACAACCGGGCAGGTTAAACCTTTGGAGGTCCAGTTGGGTGTGGCCGAGGCCAGCCTACGGGACACGCTGGCGACTGAGGAACCAAACATCCCCCAGATTGAGGGCTCTTGTGCGAAAATTTTGGCAGCTGAGGAGACTGCCAAAAAAGTTCTTGCAAGAGCCACCACCAGCCATGAGACCCTGCTAAAGGCGGCTGACACCTCCCGGAGAAAAGCAAGTCTGCTGGATGTTATTGCCCGGCACAAGCAGGACTTCCTAAAGTTTGAGGCCAGGAAGAGGGTGATTGCCGGGGCAAGGGGGGAACTCCCAGGGCTAAAGAAACAGGTTACAGCCTCCGAGGCTTCCAGTTCTAGGCATTATAGCTGGCAAGCGCACCAGCACTTCCTGCGGGCTAAACCGCCGGAAACCGACCTCTTATGGGACGACGGTTACGAGGCACTTCTGGGGGAGAAAAAGCTGACTGAGGCTCTCCTGAGAGAGAGTGAAGACGCTAACATCAGGGCGGTTACTAATATTGCCGGCCTTAAGGCCCAGAGAACCACGGAGACAGTCTGCCCAACTTGTGAGCGGGAGTTTGACAACAAGGCTCAGATAGAAAAGGCCAACGCAGCACTAGCCGCCCGCATAGAGGGGGCAGTATCCGAACGGGATCAGGCTGTGGCTCGCAAGCAGGAGGCTCAAGGAACACTGGCCGAGCTGAACACTGTTATAAGTATCCAGGAGCAGACTGTATCCTGGATACAGGAACTACCCCTGACCAGTATCAATGTGGATCGGCATCAAGTCCCCTACACAGTCTCTTGGGTAGGCCCTGTGATACCAGAGGAGCCGGCCATTCTGCTGCCCAGTGAACTAGCTGAACTCACCAGTAAGATTGTCGCCTATGAGGCCACCCTAGAGACCGAACCGTCCCTCGTACCCCCGGACAACACAATGGCTGTGGGGGCTGAGGAAGAACTGGCTAGTATGCCCGAGCCAACAAGCCAGGAGGATCTCAATAAGTCACAGAGCGAACTGGCGGAGGCCCAGAGGGTGTTAACGGCTACAAAGGCGGAGAGGGGGGCAATGGATAAAGTGCTGGCAGCGGCCAAAACGGCAATCGCAGTACGCTTCTCCCAGATAGCGGAGGCTGAGAAACTGGTGAGTAGACTGGAGTCAGACCTCAAGGAACTTAGCAAAAATAACTCAGTCCTGAAGGAACTGAGGGAAGCAAGGGGCCAGGTGGCAGAGATGTTGTGGGCGAAGATACTCGGGGGAACAAGTGCTTTTTTCAGCCAGTTCCGAGGGGTACAGTCTGTGGTCACAAAGAGTAAACAGGGGTTCCTAGTAGATGGCTCTAACTCCCGGCCATCAGGGTCCACGCTGGACGTACTGGGGCTGGCCCTCAGAATCACCATTGCCAAGGTGTTCTCCACCTGTGGGGTACTCATACTGGATGAGCCAAGCGCGGGGTGCGACGAGGAAAGAACAGCCTTAATGACCGCTGGCCTGGTCAGTGCCGGTTTTGATCAGGTTATCCTCGTTACACACAAGCAAGCGGACGAGGGCGCGGCTGGAAACCTAATACAGTTGTAGGGGATCTTATGATAAAAAAAGCATACGCTGAGGGGAAGGATCAGGTAATGATTCTGGAGGGAAAGGTCAAAGACCTTGATCCTATCCTTAAGTGGGTTGTTCGTATTTTAGGGGGAGTAACCATTCTTTTTGGCCTATTTTTAATCTTTTAAAGGGGGGTGTAGACATGAGATCTTTAGCATCAGCAATACTATTCCTAGCTTTGTCCTTATCAGTAGTTACCCCTGTGCAGGCATTTCCGCTGTCAATTTGCAGCCGTGTAGCAAATCTAGCTGAGGGTATAATGAGGTGGAGGCAAGATGGTGTGAGGTTGGAGGACATTTTAAAAAACTCCGGTGGGGCTAATTACTTTCAAGCAATGGCTATTGAGGCTTTCTCTAAGCAAAGGTACCTGACTGCTGAGTACCAGGATCTAGCTGTGGAATATTTCAGAGAGGACTATTATCTTGCTTGTGTGAAGGACGCCAAGAAGGAGGACGCGGCCATGGAAAGAGCCATAGAACGAGTCGCTAGAGAGAAGGCAGCCAGTGAGAAATTGAGCAAGAAAGACCCGAAACCACCACTAAGATAACCCAAGGTGTAGGCTATGAAAGTGTTAAACCAAATGTATAAAGTATGGGGTGAGTGTCCAACTGACTTAGAGGATATGATTCTATGGATCGAAAGGGCAGGACGAATCTGTTACAAATCCCAGGATAAGATTGTAGAAGGGTCAGGGGGGACTTTTGTTAATAACATTGTGAAACGTGGTCATTGGAGCGTATTGGAGCATTCCAATGTAGTGCTTAGAGCAGGACATTGTGATTTTAATAGTAAATTTTTAACTCGTAGTCCCGTTGGGAAATCTACTTTTGTTGGGGGAAATCTTAGAGCCTGGATGGAACAGCGAGATGTTTTTACACTAGATGGCTTCTTTACATCAGGTCTCTACAAGCAAACTGCCGTTAAGGATAATACGAACATCCCGCTTGATCTGAAAAGAGTCACTGTGGAGTTGCTTACTGACCGGGCTGTCCTGGCAGAAATAACCAGGCACAGGGATGACTGTGCCTTCTCAGTGGAGAGCCAGAGATACTGCTCATATAAAGATGAACTAGAAGTCATCCTCCCCTGGCACTATAAGGATGTACATTCAGGGGAAATTTGGGCAATGGCTATGCAAAGTGCAGAACGCGCATATAAGTCTCTACTGGAAGCAGGGGAGAGTCCTGAGAAGGCTAGGTCTGTGTTACCCAATTCCACAGCAGTTCATATGGTCGTGACTGCTAATTTAAAGGAGTGGCAGCATATATTCAAGCTAAGGTGCAGCAAAAGAGCTTACCCCCAGATCAGGGAGTTGCTTACCGGTGTCCAAGATGAGTTTATAAACAGAGGATGGAACACTTAACTGAGCTTGCAAACTGCAAGCTGTTAACCTTCTCAACTGTTGCATCGGCCTACAGGGGCAGGAACCGGGTGAAATACCCCCGGTTCCTGCCCCTTTTTTTGGACTTCTTTCTTGCCGAAAATGTTGTCATAGTTGCCCCGGCCCCGGCCAGAATAAATGCGGGTGCTGGAGTCGCCCTTTAGCTTGCCCGTCTTGGGGTCAATCATTTAGCAGCCCCCAGTTTGGTTTTATCGTTGCTGCCTTTAGACGACCCAAAGAAATAGTTATAGACCTGCTGGACTATGCCCACTACATAGCCAATGAGCATTCCGAGCAGGGTCTTATCCATGCCGTCAGGAGTACCGTTAATTAGGAGGAAACCGACAAAAACAAAGAAGCCGACCACGGTACAGATAGCCATGCCTTTGAGTGTGGCATCGCCGCCAAGCTCTACCTCGCGTTTTCTGGCTGAGTCAATATCCTTGTAAACAAGCTCATCTTCCCGAATATCAAGCTCTCGCATTTTTGTTTTAAACTCATTATCTGCGTTTCTGAGCTTAATTAACTGCTCGGGAGTGGCGTTTTTTACAGCTTGCTCTACCTGCTGTTCATTCGCATCGTCTGGCAAACTCAATGCTCTTTTGACTGCGGCAACGGCCAAACCTGCAAACGGGCCACCAACAGCGGTACCGATCAGTGGAGCAATAGCCCCGATAGTTTTCTTCCAATTAAATTTCATCTTTAGCTCCATAATATTTTAACCCGCGATCAAGCTCATCCTTAATCATCAGGGGGATACTGTCCATTTTGCCACAAATTCTATCATGCTCTTTTGTGTTCTGGGTGGACGTGTGCTCCATCTGTTTGGCGAGCAACTGGTATATTTTTTCAGTGGTTTGATGTCTGGCATTCTGGGTTTCTGCAAACTGCTCGAATACATCCTTATAAACCACACCTGCCTTAACCGTTGCCACTTCTTTATCAATCCTTGTGGTTGATTTTGCCAGCATGTGAGTTACTTCCTTCTTTGCCTGCCAAATATCCTCATCCAGTCTGGTAACTTCTCTCCGCATCTCCTCCGGAATCTTTTTTAGGTATAGGGCGATCAGAACCATTAAAATTAAATTCAACCCGCTTAACCAGTGATCTTCCAGCATTTACATCTCTCCTCGGGACCGTCACAGGGCCCTAAATTTTTCTAAGCCGTTTCGCAGAGCGTTGACAAAGGTGATAATGAAGTCTAATGTGTTGTACTTTTCAAGTTCTGTATCAATAAAAAAAGGCTCGGTTATTATAGCAGGGCAGTTAGTGTTCTCCAAAAAGTAATCTTTGTCCCCCCCTTCGACCATGTGGTACCAACCCTCTTTAACCCCCCGATCCCTGAAAGGCAGTAACTCCATAATCTCCTTGTGTACAGTCTCCGCCATTATCTTTCCTGTAGCGGAACCGGGACAGTAAAGGGTCTCGCAACCATAGCCCCCTCCCCTGTTCAGGTGCAGCTCAACCGCGCAGTCAGCACCGATCTGGTTTACGTCCAATACTTTTTTATTAAGGAGCCCCGTGCCTATTAGGTAGGCTTCATGCCCCTCGATAGCAAGGGTGGAGACCAAGATCCCGGCAACAGCGGCCATCTGGGAATACTCTGTGAGAGCGCCCTCCGCAGCCCCGGGGCTCCTCGGGTTGTGCCCAATACTGATCGCTACTTTCAAGACAGCCTCCTCACGCTGGCTGTGAAGCCAGCAGTCCGGCATTGCGTCTCTAGGGCACCGGCAGCATATTTGTGAGTGGGGACAACCCTATGCCCACTACACTCTGGGCAACTGTACGCGTAAGCCACAGGTTGCCTTTTTTGGCAGTTACTGCCAGAACAATAGGGGTACATTGTGCGCGGTGGGGTCATTGCGGTTCTCCTAGTCTATGTTTCCCCTTATCAGCTCGATGTCTACGAACCAAGTTTGTTTGCCGGCGTCATCCACCTGTATCTCTACCTGGGCAGCACCCACCCGTTTTATGGGGCCCGTCACGGTGGAGGGGAACTCTACGACTACCAACGAGTTCCCCCAATCTGCCCCGGAGGTGCTGCTCAACTGGAGTACCTCGTCACATAACTTAACGCTAGTATCCGGCTTTATGATTACCGCCTTGACAGTGGCTGTGGGGTTAATTAAGAAAATGGCCGAGTTCTTCTTCAGGGTAACATAAAGACGGGCGTCATCGCCAGTTGTGATTTTGGGGGTTGAGCTGGTCATTAGGTAGTCTCCGTTGTTGTTGTTAGGTTGCCCACTGTAACGGTTGAGGGGTTCGCGACCTCGGCGGTTAAGGTTATGTCGCTGACACTTGCACTTGCTACAGAAATGTCGCTCACACTGAGCTGGTTGGGGCCACAATCCGCTGTTAGTAACCAGGAAGGGGGTGGGGCTGTTCCGCCTGTCCCCGCTGGGTTATTCAGCAGATCCCATGCAGTACCCCCCGCTAGGGCTGAAAATGCCTTAAGTTGCTCCCACGCCGTTGCCATTACTGTGTATGGTCCCAAACCGCCTGGGCGGTTATATCCTTATTAATCATACCCGAGGTGAGCACGGTGGCCCCATTGGAGTTATCGGCCAGCCACCCCTGGCCAAAGATGTTCATTACACCCGCAGTACAGGTAGCATCCAGCGTGATCGAACCCCAGTCCATTGCCAAGTTAAACTGCTTGGTGGCATCCGCTTTGTCGGTCACGTTCAACATACCCACCCACCCAATGGCAGTAATTTTTGCACTCCCAACGGATAGGGTTACGGGGGCGGAGTATCGGCTCCGGCAGTTAGTCATCTGCAAGTCTGCGCCGGGGAGGAGTGTCACAACCCCGTCCAGCATACAGCGGTCAAGCATCCCGGCCAACCCCGTAACCCCCTCTAAGTAGCAGCGGGTAAAGCTCGCTGGGGCTTCCAGAATACCCGTGACCTTAATATCCTGGAAGATACAGTCCACGCCGGATACCCCGGGCTCAAAGGTTAGCAGGCTGAGGTAGGAAGGGTGGCTTTCAAAAACCAGGAAATCCACAACAGTCCCGGTGGTCAGGGTCAGGCCGGAGTGAAGGTGGACGTGGTTAATATTATAAGTTACCAGGAGAACTTTGAGATCAGCCAAGTTGTTAACCGGCTTACCGAACGTTCCCACCGGGTGGGCTGTCCCAGGGGAGCCCAGAACGGAGTCAAAGAATATTTTCCCGGCATAAGCGTTTCTAGCCAAGGTCAGGCCCACAGTATCGGAGACCGTATGCGATGATATTGCAGCGTCGAGAACGGCCCCGGCAACGGTGGACTTACTCATCAGGGCTGAAACATCCAGGCTAGTTGGACTGCCCAGGTTCACAACATCGGCCACGCCAGCTAGAACAAAGGCGCCTGCGGTTACTGAGGGGTCAATATGAACATGGCCACGAGCGATGGCAATCTCAATGTTGTCGTCTAGCGCAAGATTTCTGACCTCAAGAGATCCATCGTAGTCAGTGATTATCAAGTCCCGACCACCCCCATCGCAGTCGAACACGGGGAGAAGCATCGACCCGGCTGTGCCATCTCTGCAACCCTCAACCCGGATAACCGCAGTCCCAGCGAGGAGAAGAACATCTAGCAGGGTGGAGTTCACAATCTGCCCCTCCACGTAATTAATAGCCCCCACAATACAGTCACGAAGAGTATTATTACCGTCAAGGGTGCCGCTGACGGTCATGTTCTGGAACTCGCAGGCCGTCACGTCGGCAAGAGTCTGGATAGTGACATTGGTGAGCCTGACAGACTCCCCAACGAATATGAACCCGTTTGAGTAGTCGCTGTTGACTAAGGTAAGATTCCTGCGAACGAAGAATTTCCGAAAACCGTTCGCATTTGCGATAAGCAGGGCATCGGCCATGTTGTTGCTGGGCCGTCTTCCTGTGCCTATGGGGTAAATCGTACCTGGCTCACCACTAGCTATGTCGATGGTTACGCCACCGCCGTACTCCCCAAACTCAATAGCAGCAGAAGTTACAAGCCCGGCTGAGTTGGCCGACCTAACAGATACTTGGTTGACGTTAACCCTATCACCGACATTCGAGTTGGCGCCAAGGAGATTAACAGCCCATTGACCGTCCTCAAACGTAATGGTGTAGTTGTTGATAATCTCGATAACACGAGCGAGATCGACACCCCCAACCGTAACGGCGGTGTTGTGTCGATGGGTGTCAGGAAAAGACATCCCCTCAGGGTTATCCTCCAAATCTTTTAGTTGCAGGCGGAACCAGTTAAGGTCAAGAGACCTTATCTCGGTGGGGGTTAACTGCACCAAAGTGGTGTCTGCTTTAGGGACGTGGATTATCCTCGTGGCCCAATCAACTGTAATAGTCATTTAGTCGCCCCTGACCCTGCTTGATGGGAAATTACTCTTGCCATCTGCTGTTGCATCTGCATAGCCCTCCTCTCCGAGTTCCCCAGCGCGGATATCACTGCGGATAAACTCTCCCTAAGCTCAGAAATTAGCACTCGTTGCGCCTTGAGTTCGTCTGCAAGAACTCTTATGTTCCGGCTGTTCAGTTCATCACTCATCTGGCACCAGGAATGTTGTGGTATCAAACCCGGTACTTGTGATTGTCCCAGAGATTATACCAGTTTTATAAAGGGGTGTGCTTGACGACTTCCGCACCCGCCCTGTAACCGGCTGATCCGCCAGATAAGAGAAGGTTGGCTCTGAGACCTCCCCCACGGAGGAGGTAAGCGTATTGAATATTACTGTCCCAGCAGTAAGAGGCCCACCCGCTGCCGCCTCTAAATAAACCCTCGCTCCCTGGACAACGCTCAACGTCTTGGCATCCTTGGCTGTTACCTTGACGGATACAGTCTGCTGGTCAATCGGGTAGAGATTGGCCTGCTGGTCGGCAAGAGTCGTGGCAGTGTGAATCAATAAGCCATTTATATCCTCAGTAGCCACAAGACAAGTTAGGCGTACCTTAAGCTTAACCCCACCGACCATGCTGGCAATACCCGTAAGATTGGCTGTGGTCCTTAAATCTAGCCAAGTCCCGTTGAAGCCTGCCCCCGTATCGTACTGGAACTCGGCGGTGACGTTGGCTGAACCCCAAGCGTCTGTGCCATCTATGGTGACAACGTTGCCCTTGGCCAGCGTAACCACACCGGAGAAAGCTGTGTGCCCCATGGCAGCGTAGGGCATATAAAACTCTATTACATCGCCGACAGCTAGGTTCATATCCCCATCCCGGGAAAACCGGGGGGTGCCAGTTACAAAGCTGTAAACGCCAACTGTGTCTGCGCTCTCGGGGGAGAACAGCAGAAAGATAGCTCCCGAAGTGTCGCTACGGAAACAGTCGTGAAAGTGACTGCCGTAGACTGCTTGCAAATCAATCTCTATCCCGTCCACCGCAGAGTTCAGATCCCCCGAGCCACCGGAGTACCCCTTGTATAGCGCTGTCGCCCCCGCCCCCGTTACAACCCGTGAGGCGAACTTTGCAGAGACGTTTGTAAGCTTTAAACTCCTTGTAGTCAGTGAGGGCACGACTAGCTCTGCATAAGTTGCCGAGGCGTTATCCGTAAAAACTCTGGCAAAGTCAATATCGTTGCAGGAGCCTTGCATGTACAGAAAATAGTCCGCAGTGAGCGGGACAGCGAGTTTGTCCGTAACTCTCCCGTAACACCTAAATTTAAGATGCGAAGAGTCCCTAAGGTATGTGGCCCTCCCTATTGTTTGGCCGTTACCTAACACCTCCCAGCCAACTAGACTACTATCAGTAGTTAGATTCTCGACTCGTATCCCAGTGGCGCCCGAAGTGGACTCGGACTCGTCCTGGGTCATTGAATACTTAAACCGAGTACCCCTGTACCCGGTAACACCATACAGATACAAAGCACCAATGTAGGCAGCCGCGTTGTACCCATAAGCCACGTTATTGTCACAAACAACCCCAACACAGGAGAGGTACCTATACCCGAAGGTACTGTTCTGGTACGCAAGAGTACCGGCTATCGTGTGAATGCAGTTCTTGATCGTCACGTCTAAAGACATTTCTGCTCCCATGAACCTGTAATCCTGAGAGCTAATGACAGCCAAACAATCCGTTTGCTCCGTGCCAAAAAGACTGCTTGAGCACCTGAAACAATATGCGTTCCCGTAAGCAGTGGATAGAGGGTCTTGGGTCAGTACACAATTTCTGATTATTGTCTTTGACCCCGCTGAGGAGGAACCCAAGTCAACGCAGGCCCCAACAAAGGTTGCATTAAACTTAGCAGCGTACCTAGTCCCTGCATAAGTAGACCCCCAGTTGCAGACATTGACGTCCGCTTCCCCAGCGTTCTCCATATAAAGGCGATACCTGTTCTGCTCCACTAAGCCGCCGTCGTGGTATGTCGTGCCAAGCGGGTAGTTGGTAAGGTCAGAGGTTGAAAAGTGAACGTTTGGGATACGGATGTCGCAGCCAGATGGGGGCTTAAACCCACCAGTTGCCCCGCCCAGGGTTAGTGCTGTAGCCTGAAAAATGTGGGAAAAGACAAACCCACCCATCTTTGAACCAAATGAGGTCATGTTGTCCACTGCGTTATGGACACAGTTGCCGAACTCCTGATAAACCCCAACCTCCTTAACATCTGCGCCACTTGCCGTAGCCGTCCAAGTCTCTTGGAAATCCGGACCGTTGTTGTCCACAACTTTTCTTACGGCTATGCCCTGGGCATCTAGCATGGCACCAATGAGAAACTTGACAACGAGGTAGGTCGGTTGAACCTCGACTATCCTTCCCTGCGGATCTTTGCTGCCGTTTATATAAACCCAATCATCTATGGCAGGCGTGACGCCGATAGGGCTCACGAAGTTGAGCCGCCTGCCCGTCTCAATCCAGATAGCCGGCACTAAATCAGCGAAGCTAGCCCCGAAGTAGGTTGCTAACCCAATGCTCTGATTATCCGTGCCATCGGTTGTGGCCAGAGAGTACCAAGCACCGGTTACACGGAACAAACCAAGACCGTAAACCGTCACATACTTTAAGTATTCCCCGACAAAGTTAATCACATTGCCCGTAGCTATGGCGGTTCCGTCAATCAGCAACTCACCGTCTGTCACTGTCACCACGCCCATCAAGATCGAAGGCGTCTGTGTAACAGTCACCACAGCCCCCTGCTGGATGTACAGGGCCTCCCCATCCAGCAAAGCGCCGTTTGTGATCGCCTGCTCCAAGGTCATATCTGTAGTTGCAATGTAGTAGTTAGCCATTAGCTGTCAGAAGCCCTTATTGCCGTAGTGGAGCCACCGGCAGAACCGAGTGTGCCAGTAGTCTCAAAGGTTTTTATGGGGGTGGTTCCGCCGTCTCGCACCCGGATATAAAGATTACGATCTGCGAGATAGACACTGGTGAAAGATTCACTGATGGCCGTGGCCAGTATATCGAGGTATGCAACAAAACAGTTTGCAGCCGCAGCCACAGCGTTTGGCAAAGTGCCAGTCAGGGTGAAGGTTGCTCCCGAATAGCTTGCGTATGGCACCTCCTCGTAAATAGTCCCGTTGTAAACCCTTACTGTGCCAGCAGATGGGGTATCTGTCGGTATACTCGCACTCATCACTAGGGTAGCAGACCCGGCGGCTGTTGCCCCCAAAACAGCCATTTGTGCAACATCGAGAGCACCAGCTAGCTCAGGGCCGACTAGCACGCGATCCTCGCCTACGACTAGCCCACCTACGGAGAAGCTGACATTGTTGGGTGGTGTCACCTGGGTGTTGGTCAGGTCAAACAGCTTATCATCCTTTGAGAGATCGGCGGGTGTGACCCCAATACCATAAGCACCGATGAGAGCCGAGCCAGTGGAGGTTCCCAGAAACTCAGGGGACACCGTTCTGGCAACGGGTGCTCCGGCTATCACGCAAGTAGCAGCACTCGCCCCACCAGTTACTGTTAAAGTGTCTATTGGAGGGGCCCCAGATGTTACCTGGATGTAGAGGTTGCCCGTAGTTCCAGCATCGTCTAGGGCGAGGAGTATTCCAGTTCCGGCAGTCGCTCCAGTTCCCCAGGCTAGGCTCTCGTTCTGTGTGAACGGGCCCCCAACCTCAGTAGAGTAAGCAAAACTGTGGGTTATACCCCGAAACAGTTGCCCGTTCATCCCATGCAGCGTGCCCGCGCTCCCCCTTCGCTGGTTGTACTTGGTAAACTCGAACAGATCATTAATAGACTGACCGGCGAGGGCCCATTGGCTGTAGTACGGCTCGGTAGTGCTGTCCCCGTCTACATCAAGGAGGTTCAGACCCTCTGTGTTCGTAATCAGCCAAGCGGCTATTGTTGCCGGGGCTGTCTGGTTGTTCAGATCGATAGAGGTGAAGATAGCTGCGGTGGAATTACCCAGGCCCATGGTGAGGGAGAACTCTGCATAGGTATCCCCAAGTTCCCTCGCCTGCACCCTGAGCCGTTTGCCATCTATGTCGGAGGCAAGGTCTCTGGTCTTCACCAACATCCGCAGTAGAATATTGTTGGCCGGATCGGTGTTTATCCCCGTGCCCCAAAAATCAGTAATAAGGGTGTTGGCCTGGACGAGCATGAGCTGGGTACCCGAAGGAACAGCCCCCACCACTACCAATCCGGAGTACACCGTGTCTCCATTTGCTTGGGTGATAGACCCATCGTAGATATGCTGGGCCAGGGCATCGTTTACATTATAGGGGGAATTGAGAGTAACAATGTTGTCCGTTGATCTGTCCGAGGGGGTGCTGTTTGTGATATCCAGCAGATCGTCCCCGGTGGACGAGGCGTTGTCTGCCAAATCCTGCAAAAACCGATGAAGTTCAATAACAGTGTAATTCGCTGTCGTCCCCGTGTACCTTATGTCCCCATTTACCGCTACTGAAATATCTGCTGCGATTGCCATGACCAGTCCCCTTTATTTAGTAAATCTAACTTAACCTCTTCCCCTGCCCGCCACAAACAGAAAGTTCTGCAAAGCATTGTTAACCTCCCCCATTCGGCCCTGTGCCGCGTGTTCGCTGTGTCGGGCGATCACCATTTTATTAAATCAAGTGCTGTTTGGTCTGCCGCCGCTGCAATATCGCCAAACAGCGCTTGCTTTTTAGCAAACAATAGCTCGTAAGCGTCACCCACTGCATTAATAACCTCGTCTGCTTCGGGTAGTGTTAGCGATATCGGAGTGTTCCCGGTACCGTAAAAAACTACAGATGTATCACCCTTGCGCTCCGCTTTGCGTCTTGCCCCGTCTAGCATTAACGCCGAATCAATGCCGCCGTTGTACTCGTTGCCATTTACTGTAATCGGCTCAAGTGATGCGGATTTAAAGGCTTTGCGGATTGCGGATTTTAACTGTTCTGCTGATAACCCTGGGGATTTAAAAGTTGTACCCTCATAGGTATCACCGGAGTTCGCGGTTTCCGTCTCCACCTCGTCTGCCCCTAGCTCATACCCATCCGGGTAGATCACAACATTATCAACAATCCCGTCTTTTATAATTGCAACTCTCATATGGTTTCCCTCCATGTTAAAACTACTCTACCACTGCCACCTGCCCCACCGGCGTAATAAGTAGTAGGGTATAGGAAACCCCCCTGGCCTCCCCCGCCACCAGTGTTTGCTGCTGCTGCCCCCCCTACGCCTTCTACACCATTAGCCCCACCTACTCCGTAGTGACCGGATCCCCCTCCCGAACCCCCATAGGTTACCGACGATGTTGGAAGAACCCCCGAGGAGCCTTGAGCATAACCGTAGCCAGTGGGGTAGCTAGACCGTTTTTGGGAAATTATATCGAGACCGCCCCCGATCCCACCGGCTGCGGTTATAGCGCCTGTGACAGATGAGGAACCTCCCGTACCACCTGTTGTTGTTGATGATCCACCCGTGCCGCCACCCCCGACTGTTACTGTTAGTGTGTCCCCTGGCGAAGTATTAATTTTACTGACAACGCAGGAACCGGCATTTCCCGCAGTAGGGTTAGGGGCGCTAAACCCAGCGCCACCACCACCACCGCCTTGACATATAGCGGTTACTTCCCAGACCCCTTGTGGCACTGTAAATGATCCTGACGATAGGAAAGTTTGTGTTCTAACTGATTTATCATATACCCGCTCAACACTGATGCCATCAAAATAGGTGGTTCCCGCTACGTTAACGGAGGCGGAACCGCCAAGTAATCTTATCTTTAAAAACCTTGCTCCTGATGGTGGGGTGGCAACTGACCTAAACTCTGTTGTGTTTGTGGGATTGGCGGTTGAAATGTAAAGAAGTGACACTGAAATATAAACCTTTGACTCGTCATACCACCGCACATAGACCTCATTCTTAATCCCCGCTGCTGTTGATTTGATTAAAAATCTAATGGCTATTTTTTCTATGTCCTGAGCCACTAAATAATCGCT
>VAPF01028108.1_pt1 | contig 26064 bp, 21 predicted proteins | sample 3393931 | NCBI WGS metagenome assembly VAPF01 (sample SAMN08290437, study PRJNA428436) | hydrothermal vent metagenome | isolation source: Deep-sea hydrothermal vent chimney | place: Atlantic Ocean: South-mid Altantic Ridge | depth 2773 m m | reverse complement strand
TTAATGACAGGCTGTGCGTTTGAAACAGGCAAGCCATACGCTTATCTGCCCGATGCACAGACAGCGGATGCGGGTGTTTATATTAAACAATGTGGTGCTTGCCATTCTGCGCCGCACCCCAAGCGGTTGAACGCTACAGCCTGGAAAAACATGGTTGCAGTAATGGATAAACGCAGGAAAGAGCGGGGGTATCCACCGCTGGCGGGAACAGACCGTAAAAAGGTTATGACCTACCTTGACACCCATGCGAGATAGCACATGCCGTTCTCCCTAGTATTTATGAAATTACGTTTTTTTATACTATTGTGCTCATACTGTCTGTGCCTGTTGGCACCAATACAGGTTTTCGCCGATACCACTGTTTTATCACAGGCATTGAGCCGGATGAAAGTGACAGTACCAAAAAAGCCGCAGTTAGCACCGGATTTTACACTGCCGGATTTTAAGCAAAGTACAGTGCGGTTATCGGATTATCGTGGAAAACTGGTACTGCTGAATTTCTGGGCCAGTTTCTGTGCCCCCTGTCGCCGAGAGATGCCCGGTTTAGAGAATTTATGGCAACACTATCGTAGCAAGGGGCTGGTGGTGCTGGCGCTGTCGGCTGATCGTGATAATCTGAAGCAGGTTGAAACTTTTATAAAGGAAGGAAAGTATAATTTTCCAATATTGCTGGACACTGAAGGTGATGTACGTAAAAAATATGAAATTCGTGCTCTGCCAACAACTTACCTGATTGGTCGTGATGGCAGATTTATAGGTCGCGTCATTGGCGAGCGGAAATGGGGTAGTGTACCGAGCCAACAGTTGATCAAAAGTTTGTTGAAATAAAAACAGGGTTAGATACAGGATCACAGGTTTCGCTAATATCAGGAATAATTGTGACCTGGACCCCTCATTTCTTTTTTTGTTGAAGGGGCGACAATGGTACAGGCAGGCACAGCATTGTTTGGTGAGCGGTAGGCTGTCTGCTACCGTACGGCATTGGGTGCAGGCATAATGTAAAAAAGGCAGCGATGTAAAAGCGGGCACGAAAGCCGAAGCCAACGTGCCCTAGCAGCGCATGATTGCCGCTAAACCGTCATACTATTTTTTATTTATTTTTGTCTCATTTTTTTGATTATGACAGCTGGTGAAGTGGTCATAATCGGACTTTATTCGCTACAGTGGATCGATTTCAACTGCATATATCTAACACCTCTAATTATATTAGCATGTTTTAATATAGTCAATCACTATGGAGCGGATAAGTTATCTCGGCAGTAACAGATAACCGCCTGTGTTTTCTTCCGGCAATACATTTTTAGGCTAAGCTATCTTGTTAAATCTGATTTAATATATACTGGCGTTGCTGTTGTGCACGTTGTACTGCCATTCTTCTCATCTGTAGTATTTGTTTATCTCTATTTATCGTGGCATTGATAATATGTTGCTGCTGACCTAATTGTTCACGCAATGCTGCGATTTGACGGCGTTGATCCAGTTCTAATTGCTGTAACCGTTCTGCATCAATCGTATTCATGCGGTGAAACATTTCTGCCATATTTCTTTTTTGTCTTGTTCTCATTGCTTTGTTATAAGCAAGATTTTCAGTCATAAACCTTTCATGGCGAGCGATGTTCTGTGCGATATTATTTTGCCTGGCATGATAAAAACGAGGGCGGGGTTCGTTTGTTGCGGGCGCTATTTCTCTATTTGTTTCCCTTGCCGCGACCTTGTCTGCTTTTTTCAGCGTTTGTATTGATGAAGCCCTGGTAGGTGCAGGTGTGGTTTTTTTGCTGGATACGGTTAGTTTTTCCGTATTGTTAGTTTGTATTGATGGTGTTGCCGGTAATGGTGTTGAAGCAGTATTCAATGGTTTTTTCCCACTTACCTGTGTGGCAGATGCAGCGTTAACGGTTTTTTCAGGGTGTTTCGTCGTAGTACTGGTTATGGCGGCGGTATTGACCGTTGTCGCTTGTGGGTCGGCTGCGTTTTCGCTGGTTTTTAATTCCTTCGCTTTTGCCAGATTCAGAATCTGCGGCTGAGTGGTATCTATTTCCGCCTGAATGGCAGCAAGATTGTTACTTGCCGTATTCAATTGCTTATCTAACATAACAGCGGTGGTGACAATAATACTTACTGTAATGACAGCGAATATTGCGTATTTAGCCAGAGGGTTAAATACGTGTTCATTGTCAGAAGGAGGAAGGGTTGTATTTTCATTGTCTGGTTCATTTGTCATAATGATTTTCCATTTAGTATTGGCAGGTATCTATAAAAGTGGCCACAGGTCTTTGCCAGTTGTTTCAAAATAGTGGTTTACTCATCTGTTTTAAAAAATAAGCAGATAAAAAAGCCCGGTGCTCAGAGAGTACCGGGCTAATAAGGCTCATAAAGGTGAACGCTTATTTTGCTTTGGATTGCTTGGCTGGAACAGCAGCGCGAGCCGGGGCCGGTACTGGTGCATAGCCATAAGGAGCATAACCATAAGGAGCGTAGCCGTACGGAGCATAACCATTGCCGTTATAGCCATTGTAACCGTTATTGCCGTTGTAGTAGCCATTACCATTACCGCGAGCATTACCGTTGCCATGTGCTTTGCCTTTCATGCCGAATGAGAAGCTGCTGTTCATATTGCCGTCAGCAGAACCATCGGTATTTCCATAACCATTCCCATTGCCATTCCCATTACCGTAACCATTTCCATAGCCATTACCGTAACCATTGTTATTCCAGTTATTACGATTACCGTAGTAATAAGGAGCCGGAGCATAATAAGGGGAACCGTTAGCGGTATTTTGTCCCTGTGCACCACCGGTTTTTGCAACAGTAGCCTGGTTTCTAGCCGGAGCAGGCTGATGGTGTGCCTGAGCCTGTGCGCTCTGAGCAGGAGCATAGCCATAAGGAGGGTGGTAAGGAGCGTAGCCGTTATAGGCATTGTAGCCGTTATTGCCGTTGTAGTAGCCATTGCCATTACCGCGAGCATTACCGTTACCATGTGCTTTGGCTTTCATGCCAAAAGTGAAGTTGCCGTCAAAGTCGCCATCAGCAGCGCCATTGGTAGCACCGTTTCCATTTTGGTAACCGTTGTTATTCCAGTTAGAATTGTTGTTGTTCCCGAAGAAAGGCATATTCCAGTCAGCATAAGCAGCGGAAGAAGCGGCCAGGATGGTTGCAGCGGCAATTACCTGTAAAGTTTTGATTTGCATTTTGTATATCCTCATTTTTGAAATTTAAAAATCATGCGCTTATGGTTATTTCATAACCATTGTCTTAAAGCATATTATAAAATGCTAATATAAGCAAGTAATAAATTAAAAAGGATCTAAAAAACTACTTTGCCGTGAGGAAATTTTGCCGTTGGTTACTCATTTTTAGTCAGAGGCATGGGTTTTAGTCAGAGGCATGGGTCGGAGAAATACGTTTCAGCCAGGCCAGTATGTCTTCCAGTACTACCAGCTCTGTGCCGGATGTATCGGCAGCGGACTGAATAGATTCGATGGTTGCAACAATCTGATTGAGAGTGCGGGTGCCACTAGCCGGGTCGGTAAACTTCTGTTTACGGTACTCATTCCATCTGTTTGTTTCATCTTCTGATAAGGTATTCAAGTAGTTACGTGCCCGATAGCGGAACAACAGTTCATCCAGTCGGCTGTCATCAAAGGGGAGGGCTAACTGTGCCAGTTCGGCGGGCGGGGTGTGGCGGATAGTTTCCATGCGGGAGACATCCTCATGGCTGAAAAACCCACCGGAATATAGCTGGGCATCCGGGTCAGTGGATTCAGGATAGTCCTGTTGCTGGAAAACCTGTGTGGTTTTAGAAATGATATCATCAATATGATCCAGCAGAGTCTGCCGGTTGGCTTCACCCTGTGCTATATCAATTCGGAGACGCTGAGCAGCGGTTTTATCCATAGTCGTCATGGGAACAATAATCGGGCACTTGTTTATATGTACCAGTTTTAGCGGAATGCGTGGGGCATCTTCAGGCAATTCACGAGCCGGAGTATAAAGCCGGGCGGCAATCTCCTGCGCATCAATCTGCAGGAAGTCTCCCGGATCGGCGGCAAGGTCATACACGATAATGGCGTTTTTATTTACCGGGTGCATACAGATGGGCATTACCATGGCGATAGCGCCGCGCTCGGCAGCATAGCGTGAAGACACATGCAGGACAGTCCGGTGTTCGGGGAAATTAAACTGCTGCAATACTACATTCTTTTTTCGTAGCTTATAAATATGTTCATACAGCCGGGGCTGTTTTTGTTTAATTAAGCGGGCGACCGCAATGGTGGCATATACATCGGACATGGCATCGTGAGCCGCTTCATGGCTGATGTTATTGGCTTTGGTGAGTAATTCCAGACGATTACTCGGTTTGCCATTGACCTCCGGCCAGTTGATGCCATCGGGTCGCAGGGCGCGGGTTAATCGCACCATATCAATAATATCCCAGCGTGAATTACCATTCTGCCATTCATGCGCATAGGCGTTATAGAAATTACGGTACAGGGCATTGCGGGTAAATTCATCATCAAAACGGATATTATTAAAGCCTGCTATGCAGGTGCCCGGTGTGGAAAATTCATTGTGGATGGCGGCAATAAATTCAGCTTCAATCAGGCCCTCTTTTCCTGCCTTTTGTGGCGTAATGCCGGTAATCAGACAGGCATGTGGATCGGGCAGCATGTCATCTGCCGGTTTGCAGTAGAGGGTTAGCGGGTCACTGATAATGTTCAGTTCTTCATCGGTACGAATACCGGCAAACTGAGCCAGTCGGTCAAGGCGCGGGTCGATACCAAATGTTTCGTAATCGTACCAGTAGATAGAGTTTTTCATTTATATTTAGTTAGTAGTCAGGTCGTCAGGCGGCGGTAAATATCTGCAACTTTTAGTGGCAACTGTACCACGTTATCTATTACCGCGTAGTTTGCTACACCGTACATATGGGGCAGATAGCCACGCGCCTGTTCGTCGATAGTAATACAGAAGGAATGGATACCATCACGGTGAGCTTCATAAAGAGCCTGACGGGTATCTTCGATACCGTATTCACCGCGATAGGTATCGTAATCATCCGGTTTACCATCGGACAGGGTTATCATTAATTTTGTGCCAGCTTCAATTTTGCTGAACATGCGGGTAGCGTGGCGAATAAAAACGCCCATACGGGTATAGTCCTGCGGCTGAATGTTGCTAATGCGGGCTTTTATTTCATCATTGTAGCCTTCATCAAAGGTTTTTATTTTGTACAGTTCGCAACGTTTGCGGGTCATCCCGGAAAAACCGTAAATGGCATAGCGGTCACCGAGTATTTCCAGTACTTCGGCAAGTAGAACAAGTGCCTCGCGTTCGGCATCATTAATCCAGCCTTTGGTCGAGCCGCTCATATCCACCAAAAAAATTACCGCAACATTGCGTTCGTGTTTATGCATTTTGGTGAACAGGCGGTCACTCATTTCCATGCCACTGGCAACATCCGCAAAAGCTTCAACCACAGCGTCTATATCAATATCGTCACCGTGTACCTGTCTTTTTAGTAATTTATCTTCACCACGAATAATTTCAAAAGTGTGACGCAGTTTTTTTAACAGCGTTTTATATTTTTCCAGTGTTGTCGCAACGAAGTTATCATATTCGGGTTTGACTTCCAGTTCCCGTAATACACACCAGTTTTTATGATAGTGATTACGGTTAAAATCCCATTCGTTGTACCGTTCAGCACCTTCCTCATGGTAGGTGCCTTTCCACACATTATCCGGATCAGGTTTATCGTCCTCATATTTTTTCAGGTCGTATTCACCGGGGCCGGCCGCATATAAATATTCCGGTGGAATTTCACCAAAATCAATCGTAATGGATGTGGCTAGTTCATGCATTACTTCAGATGGGGGTAATAACTCACCTTCAAGCATTAATTCGATAACACCATTTTGTGTGTTTTTCTGTAATGAAAATTTAACAGCTTCTTTTTGTTTTAGCAGTACTGATGACTGTGACTCATCTGCCTGTGGAATTCGTTCTTTTGCCAGTTCACCTAGTGCTATACGGAAAAGAGCTTTTTCTTTCGCTACCCGCTTTTGCATTACCTGCTTAACTTTTTCAGGGTTTAAAATACCTTGATAGCAACAGACGGGTGGATAGTCATCTGTAGTCAGTTGCTGTAAACACGCGAGGCTATCTACAACGGTTGCTGTTCTATGACCAAGGCGTTGGCGGATAGCCTGCCATCGGGTTACCTGGAGATAATCCTGTGCTGATGTGTTTTTTTCCCGTCGCGCTGCTTTTTGTTTCAGCTTCTGCATATCTCGATACAGACCGGGTAATTCCCGTTTGATACAGGCTTCAAGACGAATCGTTTCCAGCGCAGAGAGTTGTATCAGTTTTAACGCCGTATTTTTAGTTTCCAGGTTTTCATTTTCAGGATTTTCAGTTTCAGTCAGCTCATTAAAATTAAACCAGAAAGTGCCGTAATGAACCTGCGCCCAGAGCATGGCAATGGTGGCTTTATAGACAAGAAAATTTTTTTTCGGGGTGTCAAAGATGGCTATAATCGGTGGCAGATAAATAGTTTCACTATCCGTGTAAGCTATTTTATCTGTAGCAATTTTCATCTTGCGTCCGCTAAGACCCTGTAGAAAAGGCAGTAGTATGGAAATTTTTTCTTCCAGAATCGCACCGCAGATATTCAATCTGGCATTCTCGACAAAATGGTCGAGTTCACGAATTACTGTCATTGCCGGGAAAAGACCTTTCTGATCGTAGTTATCGGTTGCGGTCATTGCCCAGGTTTCAACCAGACGTTTATCCATTGCAGAGAGAGCCTTTACAGCGCTACAGGCAAACTGAAAGGCGAGTTCTTCACTAGTGGCGGAAACACGTTGGGTCAGGTCGAGAATAAATTCCTGAGTGGATCGTGGTTGCTTTACAATCAGTGCGGCGGCTTCTTCACTTTTAATAAAACTGAATTCGACATCGAAATAGATATTCAGTCGAGTAATAAGGGTGTGAAGATTGAGTGGTGTCTGTGTCATCCGGGAGAGGGACAGGAAGTGTCTTAAAATAAAGAAGAAGAAAGTTCATCCATAGCCAGCAGCATATCCGCATCATCGGTAATTGCCTGACTGATAGCCGTTGAACAGGCAGTAACTGGTTTGATCCCTTCATGGATCAGTTTTGCGGTATGAACCAGTAAACGGGTGGAGGCACCTTCGTCCAGACCGCTGCCTTTCAGATCACGGGTCATGTGGGCAAATTTTACCAGTTGTTTTGCTGTGGGTGCATCAATACCGGTTTCCGTTATAATAATTTCTGCTTCCAGTTCTGCGTCCGGGTAATTAAATTCTAGCGCAATAAAACGCTGGCGGGTGCTTTGTTTAAGGTCTTTCATCACACTCTGGTAACCGGGATTATAGGAAATGGTGAGGCAGAAGTCCGGTGTCGCTTCCAGCAGTTCGCCAACTTTTTCCATCGGCAGTACACGACGGTCATCAGCCAGTGGGTGAATGACCACTGTGGTATCTTTGCGCGCTTCAACTACCTCATCAAGGTAACAGATTGCACCATGACGTACGGCTCGCGCCAGCGGACCATCAACCCATAGTGTTTCACCGTTGGAAATTAGAAAACGGCCCACCAGATCGGAAGCGGTTAAATCATCATGGCAGGAAACGGTGATTAACGGACGTTTTAATCGCCATGCCATGTGTTCCATAAAGCGAGTTTTGCCACAGCCAGTCGGGCCTTTAAGTAAAATCGGCAACGACTGACGGTAAGCTGCTTCAAAGATTTCAATTTCATCACCAGTAGAGTGGTAATAGGGTTCGTTTTCAATGAAATACTCTTCGGGTTTTAAAACCTTGCTTTGCATAGTGATTTAATCTCCAGGGTTTGATTCCCCGTAGCTCGCTGCGAAAATATGGTGTGTAAGATTATAAATGAAAAAACAGGCCGCAAAAAAACGCAAAGCACGCGAAAGAAAAGATAACAATATTAAGGGTGCCTCTATCTGTTTGTTGTTGTAATAAAAACAGTGATTTCTTCGCGGTCATGATACAGATGTTTTGCCTCGATAGTATGGCTTATTTTTGCGGCTGAAAGTTTCTGCTGTAGTAGCGCTAAACATTCCTGTACACTGGCGAGGCGTTTTTTCATTGGCAGTTTCAGGTTAAAAATGGCATGGCTGCATTGCCGACTGGTGAACCAGCGAACAATTAAGCGGCTGACATGCAGAGGTCTTTCTGCCATATCACATACCAGCCAGTGTGCTTTTTTTACCGGGGCATAGGTAAAGGCATCTGTCTTTATGTGTTCAACCATACCCGTTTTCATCAATGTGTCCTGCATTGGCCCGTTATCAATGGCGGTTACCAGTATACCACGCTGTACCAGTTGCCAGCTCCAGCCACCGGGGGCAGCGCCCAGATCCACTGCGTTCATACCAGATTTAAATAATTTCTTCTGCTGTTCGGCGGACAAAAACCAGTGAATGGCTTCTTCCAGTTTCAAGGTGGAGCGACTGGGCGCAGAGGCTGGCATTTTTAAGCGGGGAATACCCATGCTGTGGTGCGCGCTGTTAGCTATTGACGCCATGCCAATCGTAACGTGTTGGGAGTCACGAAAAAACAGATGTAATCGCCAGTGCGAATGGGCTGAGATTCGGCGCTGTTTTTTTAGCGCGGATAAAACATGAGGTTTAAACTGCCGACAGAAAGTATTTAATGCCTTGCCTTCATTGGTATCGGCATAATCCATTTCAATATCATAAAAATCGGTATCGAGCTGGTTGATACCGCGCACTATATCAGGCAGGCGGTTGGTTTCAGGTAAAACAAGTTCATTGGCCATTGCCACAAACCATTGCCGGGTAAAAATAAGCTGGTGAAACCGGATATTGGCGATTAAATCAGTGGTTTCTCGCTCTGTACTGCTAACAAGCAGAACAACACCACTGTTCTCACCGGTTTGAATATAGGCGGGGAATTGTTGCTGGTTTGCCAACGCAATGATTTCACCGGCGCATTCTTTTTCAAAACCCGGACGGCATAATAATAGAATTTTTTTAAGCATACTCATTAAGGCAGGATGTCAAAAACCGGTTGTACAGTGTACTATAACGCACTTACTAAGGAGAACGGTAATTAGTACAGTCAGCAATCACTTGAGGATACAATGCAGACAGATGAAGTAAAACGTATTATCGAGACCGGTATTAAAGATAGTGAGGCAATGGTAACGGCGGATGGTAGCAAATATACCGCCATTGTAATAGCGGATATTTTCGAAGGCATGAGCATGGTGGCAGAACAGAAAATGGTGTATGCACTGTTAAATGAGCCACTTCAAAGTGGCGCTATGCACGCCTTAACGATTAAGGCCTATACAAAAGCAGAGTGGGCAAAGCAGAATAGTTAGGGAACCTCTGAACAACTTGTGATACTTGAAATTTGCTGAAATAAGTCCTACAGACCGATGCTTATTTTTATTTTTTTGACCAGCGTGTTGAGTGCCTGCAGTCTTGTGGTGAAGCGTTTTTCTGCTGCATCCGCTTCTTCGGCATTGCCTGCGGCGAGTTTAAGTCCTTTATTTACGGCAGCTTCAATATGTTCTACGGCTACAGTGAGCCGTTCGCGCATCTCTTTTTCAAACGTGTACATGCTCTTGTCAAGATGCTGCGCAAAATCATAACGTACCCGGCCGGCCTGGGTATTTGCCAGCTCACGTGCATAAATTCTGGCATTTCTGAGAATTAGCCGGTCACCGAGAAATTTTGGCAGGGCATGAAGCAACGAGGTGGTCATTAACCGCATACTGCCGGGCGCTTCCCAGAATTTGTAATAGAACCTGGATGGAACGCTCCAGTTTGTGTCGGTGCTTACGGTATCAAATGGAATAGCAAACAGGTCTGAAGAAAACCGGTAGAGTTCATCCACCGTGGTATTAATTTTTCCACTGAAGCGGGCACAAATATGTTGAAAGGCGGCTTCAAGTTTTTCATCTTCATCACGACGGAACCGGTCCCAGTCAGCACGCACGGCCTCTATTGCACACTGCCTTAGTGATTCATCCATTTTGTGGGAAGGTAGATGATGCACGTTGTTAAAATGATTGACCACTTCGCTATCAATTTTTCCGCTTATTCGGGACGTTACCTCTTCCACATCTGTGGTGACATCGTTATCAGCCAGATGTTTGACTTCCGCTTTTAACAGAATACTGAAATCTCTGCCTTCCTGTATCATTTCGTCGCGCTTGTTTTTAAATGCCTTTACTTTATGGCGCAATTCTTCTATGGGTACGCTCAGAGAAGAAAGGGTCAGTTCAGTGCTAAATTTTGCCTGGTTGAGGAGCCGTAACAGGCTTCTGGATAGCGAGGTGACCAGCGCATTGTCCCGGTCACGAGCAAGAAAATGTTGCAGGGCTTTAGTGAATACAGGAAAGCCGCTTTTTTCCTGCTGATCTGCCGACTGGCTATCCTGCTCTGCCAGGGCCAGACGTGCGGAAATTGGAAATAATGTTACCGAGTCGCCCATGGTTTCGGTGACGACTTGCGAGACGAAGGCTAGTGATTCATCAAGTTCGTCCGCTGTCAGCATATCCACCTTGTTGAGCAGAAAGAAGATACGGCCTGCATAATCGCGTATCTGCCTGAGAAAATCCTGTTCAACCTGCCCGATGGGCTGATCGACGGAGAGCACCAGTAATACCGCATCGCTACGCGGTAGCATGTCATAGGTTACATCACTATTGTGCTGGTGCACCGAGCCGATTCCCGGTGTGTCAATCAGCCGGACGCCGAGCTTTAGCCAGGGGGAAGGCCAGCGGATATGTACTTCCGCCACCTTTTTTTCGTTGCCGGGGTTACCTTTTTCGGTTGCAAAATCCCATAATGTCTGCACCTCGGCCTGTGTTTCTCTACCATCCTGAAACAGAATTTGCATGGCAGCTGTTTTGCCATATTCGAGAAAGGTGGCAATAGCGGTTAGCGGGATAACTCCCACAGGTAGTACATTTTCACCGATGAGGGCATTGATGACACTGCTTTTTCCCCGCTTGAACTCCCCCATAACAACCAGGTTGAATACATTCGATTCAAGCCGCTGACGCAGGCTTTGCAGTTCGGTAGCTGGCAGGCATTGCAGTGTTTCTGCCTCACCTAGATAGTGCCGGAAGTTATCCGGCAGAGCATCTGATAGCTGTACGGGTGGTGACATAACGTTTGGCTTACCTCATGATACGTTCTTCGTTCTAGCTCAATCGCTCCATATATGTACTGCCTTTCACTCTGGCCTGAATAATCTGTATCATTTCAGGAAATACTTTTGGTGCCGCGGCAATAATATCACCACTTTGCAGATAACCATCCTGGTTTTTAAAATCACTGACAATGCCACCGGCTTCGCGCACAATAAGGGCACCGGCAGCGATATCCCAGGCTTTCAGATTGAATTCCCAGAAACCGTCGATACGGCCAGCGGCTAGCCAGGCAAGGTCGAGGGCGGCAGAACCAGGGCGGCGCAGACCAGCGGTTTTTTGCATCAGAGCCTTCATGGTTTCCAGATAGGTATCGAGGTAGCTCAGGTCGCAATAGGGGAAACCGGTACCAAGTAGGGCGTTATGCAGACCTTTATGATTGCTGACACGGATTTTTTTGCCGTTTAGAGTCGCTCCGTTACCGCGTGAGGCGCTAAACAGTTCCTGTGATAGCGGATCATAGATAACCCCGACCTCAAGCCGGTTTTTATGCTTCAGTGCAATGGAAACGGCAAACTGAGGAAAACCATGCAGGTAGTTGGTGGTGCCGTCGAGCGGGTCGATAATCCACTGGAAATCGGCGCTTTCATTCTGTATTCCACTTTCCTCAGCAAGAATGCCGTATTCAGGGTAGGCGTATTTGAGTATGTCAATAATCGCCTGCTCCGACTGGTAATCGACATTGCTGACGAAATCGTTATTCTGTTTGGTCGTGACCTTTAAGCGATCCAGTCGATCCATGTTACGGACAATAATATCGCCGGCAGCACGTGCAGCTTTTACTGCAATATTTACCATTGGTTGCATAATTTTTTTCAAAGAACGGTGTTAATTCGGCGTATAGCATAGCAGAATAGCGTGTTTGAAACATCCGCAAACTGCTGGAAAAATACGTATGTCTGATAAAATACTGCAACGTGTCCGTATTGTAATGGTTTATACCTCTCACCCCGGTAATATCGGGGCGGCTGCCCGTGCTATGAAAAATATGGGGCTGTCACAACTAGTGTTGGTGGCACCGGCGGACTTTCCAGGTTATGAAGCCTGTCAGCGTGCTGCTGGCGCTGATGATATTTTAAATCAGGCAACAGTTGTCGAAACACTTGAGCAGGCACTGCAAGGTTGCGTGTTCGTTGCCGGTACCAGTGCCCGCAGCCGCACAATTGACTGGTCGGTCTATTCACCTGAAGATTGTGCACAAACCTGTCTGACACATGCCGCAGATGCTGATTGCGATGTTGCTGTTGTTTTTGGCCGTGAGCGCAGTGGCCTGACTAACAAAGAGCTGGAACTGTGTAATGCACTGGTGCATATTCCGACCAGCGAGGTATACAGTTCACTTAATGTGGCGGCGGCAGTGCAGATACTCTGTTATGAATTAAGGCGCACAGCATTAAAAAATGTATCCGCAGAACCGTTGCCCCAGGGCAAAAAGCACAGTGATGATGTGCTTGCCAGTATGGATGCATTGGCAGGATTGTATCAGCACCTTTTTTCGGTGCTGGAGCAGGTGCGATTTTTTGGCACCCATGAACCCGATATAGTCATGCGTCGAATTAAGGGGCTGTTTAATCGAGCAGGAACTACACAACGTGAAGTAGCTATTTTTCGGGGGATCTGTTCAGCTATACAGGGCAGAAAATATCGTAGAGATAAACATTAATAGTGACACAATAGGTATAATTGCCATTCCTTTCAAATTAGTCAGTGGAGTATTTTTATGCCTTCTTTTGATGTTGTTTCCGAAGTGGATAAACATGAATTAATGAACGCGGTCGATCAGATTAACCGTGAAGTAAGCTCGCGGTTTGATTTCAAGGGCAGTGATGCCAAAATTGAATTAAAAGAGTCAGAAATGAAGTTTGAAGCCCAGAGTGGTTTTCAACTCAAACAGATGCGCGATATTATGATAAACAAACTTACCCGGCGAGGTATTGATACGCGCTGTCTGGATCGTTCAAAAGTAGAGGAACGTGGTTTGCGAGCCTATCAGACAATTACTGTGAAGCAGGGTATTGATAGCGAAACGACGAAGAAAATTGTCAAATTAATTAAAAGCAATAAATTTAAGGTGCAGGCAGCTATTCAGGGTGAACAGATTCGCATTACTGGTAAGAAGCGTGATGATCTACAGTCCATAATGGCTTTTCTCAAGGAGTCAGAAATTGAACAGCCATTACAATTTACTAATTTTAGAGATTGATCCGGTTACGTTTTATCGTCAAGTATTGAATGGATCCGTTTTATTAACTCTGTTTTTCTATAAGGTTTAGCAAGTAGATGGGTGATAAATTTTTCCTGACTATTATCGGCAACGGCTTTAAATGCGTAACCGGAAGTCAGTAACACTTTTAATTCCGGATATTGTTGTGTTGCATGCTTTGCCAGTTCATAACCATTCATTTCACCGGGCATGATTACGTCGGTAAATAACAGGTCAATCTCTTTATTGTTCATCAGAATATCCAGTGCCTGCGCTGCATTTTCAGCCCTGTATGTATGATAGCCCTGGTCACTCAGGTATTTATCAGCCAGTTCAAGTAAACTGCTTTCATCATCGACAATCAGAATATGTTCGTTACCGGTGGGTAATTCAGTTGCCTGCATATCATTTTTTATACTGGTCGATTCTACTGCTTTGGAACGGGGTAAATAAAGCCGAATAGTGGTCCCCGCGCCGGGTTTTGAATCTATCTTGACATAACCACCATAACGCCTGAAAAATCCATAAACCATGGCCAGACCCAGTCCGGTACCTTTACCTGCAAGTTTTGTGGTAAAAAAAGGTTCGAAGACATGATCCATGGTGCTTTTATCCATACCGGTACCTGTATCACTTACTGTCAACTCCACATAGTCTCCAACCTTGAGGCCAGGATTAGTTTCAATGTAGTTAGCATCGAGATGTTTATTGTTAGTTTCTAACCGCAGCTTGCCACCATTTGGCATGGCATCGCGGGCATTGATAACCAGATTCAGAATAGCGTCCTGAAATTCGCCTGGATTAATCTCAGTTAACCACAGTTTGTCATCAAGACAATATTGCAACTCAACTTCAGGAGTGAGTGAACGTGTAAACATACCATCGAGTTCATTGAGCGTATCATTAAGACAGACTGCTGCTTTTTCCTGTGTCCGGGTACGGGAAAAGGCTAGTAACTGTCGGGTTAGATCGGTGCAGCGCTGACTGGCTTTGATGGCATTGTCCAGCCACTGGTTGGGTTTTTCCTGTTCAATCGGGGTATGTTTTTTCAAAATATCCAGATAACCAATAACCACGCCAAGCTGGTTATTAAAATCATGCGCGATACCACCGGATAGTTGACCGATAGCCTCCATTTTTTGTGAGCGACGTAATGCCTCTTCAGTTTGTAGGCGATCGGTAATATCCCGTATAGAAACAGTAAAGGCGGTATCTTCTATGTCATTAATCCGGGTCTGGTTAATTCTTATTTCCAGCGGAAATTTAGCATGGTCTTTGCGTAGACCTTCAATTTCCAGCCAGGGATTTGATATAGCTTTTTCTGTTTGCTTAAATAAAGCACTTAATAATGTTTCAGGGGTATTTCCCGAGTCTTTCAACAAAACCGTCAGGTTTTTTCCCAGTAAATCGTCCTTAGAATACTGGAAAATATGGCACAGTTCCTGATTGACAAAAACAATTTTATTTTCAGTATTGACTGCAACAATACCATCGCCTACCGTATCGGTTATGGCCTGTATTTTTTTGCCTGCATTAATTAACTTTAACGTTTCCAGTTTTACACGGGTTACCATAGGCTTGAAAATAAACAGTGCAATCATCAATAATGCAATTAGCGTAATGATTAATATAGCAATTTCCAGGCGTTGAAGCTTCGTAATAACCGCTTCGCTTTCTACCTGGTATTGTCCCACTACCGCATTTAAATCATTAAGTAATGTATGGGTGGCGGCTGAATTAATATAGAGAAAACAATGAGTCTTCCTTATGGTCTTGGTGCGGGGTGTTTTAGTGAGTGCTATGGCTTCTGTGAGAAATTTGTGTAATCGCTGATCCAGATACATCGGGGGATCAAAATACATAGAATGGATTTTTTTAGAAATATTCCCCGGAAGGTTCGTGGCTATATCACCATGAATCAGCCTGTTATGGGATTTTTCCATAAGTTTAATCGCCGACAGTAAGAACGGTAAAGTTTTATCCTGAGTTTTTTGAAAATGTTGGTCTGCGTATCTCTCTGATAAATAAGCAATACGCTGACATAACATTCTCTGCTGACCACTAATATTTATTATGGCCGCACTGCTTTTAGTAATGGTTAAAATATTTTTTACAATGTAGTAAGAAGTAATTGAAAGTAGAGCTATTAAACCAAGTGCAAAGATATATCTAAGTGTCATCCATTTTGTGCTGACGGTATTGCTTTTTAGTTTTATAGTTTGATTTTTCACAATAAACTACCTGTAGTATCGGAAATAATATCCCGATGATTGATTTTACTATGTATCAGGGTAACGTTAGAAACTTAGCAGTGACAAAGATTCGGTTCTTTGTCGGCGAATTCAAGTTACTGTATATTAACATGCAGCAACCATATTTGATGCAAATATAAAGATATAGAGGAGGAAGGATGTTGACTTTGACAATGGTTAAAAACAGTGTTTATATTTCCTGTAACTTTGGAGTAAATCAATATGCGAGTACATTCAATTATCGCCATGATCTGTCTGGCCCTTGCCGTACCAGGCGCAGTATTTGCCGCCACATCCTATGGTGGTGGGGCGGTGGCATCCCCTTCCGCTGTTGTCAACGGACAGCCTCAGGCAGCAGCTACGCACTATAAAACCATCCCCAATCTCCCGAAGGTGCTTGCCTCTATGACCAAAACGGGGGCACTGCGAGTCATCCGGCAATTCAAGACCCCGCTGAAGTCTGTCACTGGCTACCTGGTCAATCAGCGTGGTCACTACAGTATTGTCTATGGTATCGATGGCTATGTGCTCACTGGTGCATTCATATCGCCGACGGGATCCAACCTCACAACGGCGTATAACAACCAGTACGCACCCAGGCCTGCGTATGCCCGCATCATCGAGTCTCTGCATAAGAACGGGCACCTGATCCGCATCGGCAGCAAGAACGCCAAACATGTCCTGTACGCCTTTGAAGATCCCAACTGCATCTTCTGCCACAAGCTGTCATTGGCGCTTGATCCCTACATCAAATCAGGCAAAGTTCGCGTCAATATCGTTCTTGTTTCCTTCGTACATGCGAATTCGATGGGCAAATCAACGGCTATTCTCAGCGCCCGGAATCCTGGTGCTGCGTGGGCTGAAAATGAGGCTGTAACGAAGTACGATACCCATACCGAGGAAGGTAATTCTGCCGTACAGAACCCGCCGGATCCCAGGCTGGCAGCGGTAGTCCGCCAGAACATGCTGCTGATGGGTAAGGCTGGTTTTAGCGGTACCCCCGGCATTCTGTATCGCGCCTCTAACGGTAAATGGGACGCTGTAAACGGGTTTCCGGGTGATGCCTGGCTTGTGCAGCAGTTCGGTAAGCCCTGATGGTTGGACGGGGTGATCGGGGCAGCCCTTTATCTAACAGATACCCGCCAGGTTAGGATTTTTTAAGAAGGCCATCGATAATATTGGCATAATCGGTCACGATATGATTAAAATTATCACTAATAGCTAATACGTTATTTTCCAGGCGCCTTATTTTTTCTTTATTATTTAATAATTCGTTCAATTTATCTTCCAGTAATAACCAGGATTGAACCTGTATCAGTGCTTCTTTTTCAAGCAGCAGATTTTTTTCCGCATTAAAATTATCCATATATGGGCCACAGAGAATTGCCCGGCCATAGTGGGCGGGTTCCAGAATATTATGACCGCCAATGTTAACGAAAGAACCGCCCATAATAACCAGTTTTGCTGAGGAAAAATAATGAAGAAGTTCACCCACGGTATCCAGCATATAAATGTCAGTTTGATTCGTGACCGTATCATGCTGACTGTGTATGGCAATATTTAATGTCGGTTCAAGTTGCTTTAACTGGCGAATGATGCCGGGGCAACGCTCAGGGTGTCGGGGGGCGAGAAATAGTAATTCCTTACGTTTCAGTTTTAACCAGATATGTGTGATCTGATATTCTTCATTATTGTGGGTTGAAGCGGCAAGGATATAATCTCGTTGAACAGGCGCGGCGGGTTGTTTTAATGTGTTGCCTGTTCTCCCGTATTTTAAATTACCGATAGTTTCTATTTTACTGTTACCGGCACCCAGCGCAAGATAAGCGGCAGCATCCATTTGTGAGCGTGTATAGATATGGTTTGGATATTGTAAGGCTGTCTTTAGTTTGCTTTTTACCCAGTTATTTGCTGCGGTTGTTTTTATAGATAAACGGGCATTAATTATTGAAATAGGGCAGTTGTTTTTATTACAGTAATAAAATAAATTTGGCCAGATTTCGGTTTCTACTACCAGTAACAGCTGTGGTTTGATCTTGTGTAGAAAACGTTTGATGGCATAGGAAAAATCAAATGGAAGGTAAGCATGTGTAAGCCGGGCAAATTTTTGCTGTGCAACAATTTTTGCGCCGGTTATTGTATTGGTAGTGATGATTATATTTTTATCGGGATGCCTGCGATATATTTCCTTAATAAGCGGCAGTATGGTAATAACTTCACCCACCGAGGCACAATGTAACCATAATGCATGTCGCGGTAATGTGCCGGTTTTGAATCCTGTTCGTTGCCAGAAAAAGCGGCTGTTCCTGTTGCGCAGACTATGTACGGCCAGGTATAGATAAATAAATGGGGATAAAAAAAATAATAACAGTCGGTAACTGAACATAATATTAATTTTTAACCAGCGTTTTCCTGTTTTGAATAAAAATTATTCTGCCGATCTGCTGTGGTTTTAAAACGTTTGTGCATCCAGCCATATTGTTCTGGCAATGCATAAACCATGGCTTCAATTTCCCGGTTAATCCGGGCACTGTCCTCTTCAATATTATCAGAAGGAAAATTTTCCAGTGCCGGTTTCACTACTATTTTATATTGCATCCCGCTATCGTCGCCCCCGTTGTTATCCTTGCCAGAAAGTCGAACCGGGTAAAATGGTACTACGCTGGCACCGGTCATTTTTGCCATTTTAGCGGTAGCCGTTAAGGTAGATGCAATGCCGCCCAGATAAGGGGTAAAAACAATGTCCTGACTGGCAAAGTCCTGATCCGGTGCAAACCAGATGGCGTGACCCTTTTTCAGGCTGCGAATAATGCCACGCACATTTTTATTTTCAATCAGCTCATTCCCGTAACGGATACGGCAGTACTCCATCATGGCGTTAAACAGAGGGTTGTGCGCTTTTTTATACACGCCGTCGTATGGAGATGTATAAAAACCGATCATACGGGCACCAATATCCAGCGTGGTGAAATGGCCGGTCAACAGGATAACACCCCTGCCTTTCTGCATGGCTGCATCCAGATGTTGCTGGCCTTCAATGATACAGCTGTTTTTTAATTTTTCTTTATCGCCAAACCAGGCATAGCCAGTTTCAAAAATGGACATTCCCAGGCTGCGGAAACAGGCAAGATTCAGCGCATTAATTTGTCTGGTGGTGAAGCCTGGGAAGGCCTGCTGGATATTAATATGAGCAATGCGCTGGCGGGAACTAACAAGGTAATAAATGAGACTGCCAAGTTTTTTTCCCAGGACCAGCGACCAGCGCATCGGTAGCAGGGTAAACAACTTGAGCACAGCAAACCCCAGCCACATAGGCCAGTATTGTGGGTGTATGAATTTTCGATAAGAAAAGCTGTTGTCAGCCATGGCGGTAAGTAAAAAAGGGAATGATTACCGTCTGTTTTGATACAGACGGTAACTATTATTTTCCTGCCTTTTTATTTTTTGGATTAGGGATTAACCATTTGTTAATTTCAAAAATATCTTTTCCAGTAAGAATGCCGGCGACACGTTTTAATTCCAGACTATCGGTAATGTATTTGTATCGTGAGGCATAATAATCACGTTGACTACTGTATAACAGGCGTTGTGAAAGTAGCACATCTACGCTGGTGCGCGTACCCGCTTCATAACCGGCAGTGGTGGCATCCAGCGAGGTTTGTGTTGAGATGACCGCCTGTTGTCTGGCTTTTACGTTGGCGATATCAGCCCTCAGACTATGATAATCGGAACGTACCAGTGCAACAGTGGTACGTTGTGCCCGCTCTAACTGTGCCTGAGCCTGTTCCAGTTCGGCCGCTTTCTGCCGTATGGTTGAGCTGGTAAGTCCACCGCTATAGAGGGGAATATTGAGTGACAGAATAACCTTGCCCTCAGTGGTTTTGGTTGCAGGCAGCTGGAACTTTGAAAAGTCACGGGCCTCGGCATCAATGCTGCCATAAGAAGCATTCAGGCTCACTGACGGGTAATGTCCCCCCTTGCTGGCATCATAGGCACTTTCAGCCGCTTTTTGTGCATATTGTGCGGATTTTACGGCATAGTTATTTTCCAGTGCTTTTTTCTTCCAGATAGTAATATCCATCGGTTCGGGTACCACCAGAGGAATTTTTGGGCGAACAACCTCCAGATTCGTGCTGTACAGATTGATGATAACGCTTAGCGCTTCTCTCGCATTGGAGAGATTATTAGTAGCGGTAATTTCATTGGCGGAAGCAATATCATAACTGGCCTGTTGCTCCTTGACATCGGTAATGGCAGACAGACCAACATTATAACGTTCCTTGCTTTGCTCCAGTTGTTTACCGATGGCCTTTTTTTCAGCCGTAGAAGTTTCCCGGGCATCAATGGCATCAAGGACTTTAAAATAGGCTTTGGCAACGCGGATAATGGTATTTTGTCGTGCTGTTTCAAGATCGGTATGTGCTTTTGCCGCAATGGCATCGCCCTGATCGAGTTTATCAAAAATAGTTTTATTATAAATAACCTGATTTAAATTAAGGCTGTAAACGGTATTGTTGTCTCTGGAGCCAAATGTTTCTCCCTCGACTGTTGTGTAGGTATGCCCCTGCTGGATAGAACCGTTTAGATCTATCTGCGGTAAAAGGGCGGCTCTACTCAGAGGGGAGCTTTCTACTGCTGCCAGGTATTTTGCATAGGCATCCTGGTAGATGGTGTCGTATTGCATGGCGCGCTCAAGTGCCTGCGTTAAATCCAGCGCTTTTGCCTGGATGCTGATGAGCAGGCAGGGCAGCGCAAAAATCAGCGTTATATTAAGACGGTATGGGTTACGCATAAATATCATCCTGTTCGATACTTTAACCGGAGAAAAAAATAGAAAGTCAGTAATTGACATAAAATAATAATGCAGCCGCAGAACGATTATATGGAGTAGTCAGCGTTGCGCTAGAAAACAAATACTTCAGGGGTGTCCGCATGGATTAATCGGTCCACACAGGTTTCGAACAAGGGTTCAGTGTTCCAGCTGTCTTTTGCTGTCCGTGTTACCCGGTAGGCGGTCATTGCCGGTGCGTCACCACATACCACAAACATGCGTCCACCGGTTTGTAGCAGGGTTTTATAGCTCTGTGGAATAGCCGCCATTGAGCCGTTGATAACAATTACATCATAGCAGGGTTTCTGATCCCAGCCCTTTGCGGCATCACCGCTACTCAGGGTTACATTGGTAATGGCCAGTGCAGACAGATTTTTTTCAGCCTGTGCAGTGAGATCAGGATTAATTTCGATACTGTCGACAAAGCGTGCCAGTTTCGCCAGGCAGGCGGTGAGATAACCGGTGCCCGTGCCAATTTCGAGTACCACATCATTTTCGTCAATGACCATATTTTGTAGAATGCGCCCGTTAATATTTGGTTGCATCATACTAAGCAGGTGGTTCTCGTAGTGGCCGACAGGAATACGGGTGTCGGTATAAGCAATATTTTTATATTCCTGCGGGGTAAATATTTCACGTGGAATTTCACCAAGAACGGCAAGAACCCTCTCATCCAGTACGTCCCACGGGCGTATCTGCTGGGCAACCATATTGTAACGTGCTTTTTCAAAGTCCATGATTAATGAGCGCTAATAGAAATAAAACCGGCATTTTACTCTTTGCATGGCGGTGTGGGAATCCTTGAGTCGAATATTTCACTATAACGTAAGTAACATTACGATTAGCAGGGGATATATTCGGGCGGATAAATCTTCGACACTTTGGGGTTTATTGGCGCACAGAATGCGTTAATATGCCGGTATCACACCTGAAATTATGTATGAACTGTACCCGGAAAAAATTATGAGCGCTATTCCTGACGATTTTATTCAACGCACAACCCGGCTATCGGCTGATATTACCCAGCCGTTGTATGGTTCCAGAAAGATTTATGTGCAGGGAAAGCGGGCGGATATCCGGGTGCCAATGCGTGAAATTGAACTGGAAGATACGGCAGCCAGCTTTGGGGTGGAGAATAATCCACCTGTTCCGGTTTATGATACCTCAGGCCCCTATACTGATCCGCAGGTGGAAATAGACCTGCTTAAAGGTCTGGCTGATGTGCGCAGCCAGTGGATCGATGAGCGTGATGATACCGAATGGCTGGCTGGCCCAACGTCAGATTATGGCCATCAGCGTCAGAATGATCCAGAGCTGATGCATCTACGATTCGAACATATTCGCACTCCGCGCCGCGCCAGAACGGGTGCCAATGTCTCGCAGATGCACTATGCAAAACGGGGAATTATTACCCCGGAAATGGAATATGTAGCCATTCGTGAAAGCCTGAAGTTGCAGGAACTGCGCCGCCTGCCAGCATACGAAAAAGTATTGATGCAACATCCGGGCATGGCTTTTGGTGCCAGTCTGCCCAACGAAATAACGGTCGAGTTTGTGCGCGATGAGGTTGCCAGTGGGCGTGCCATTATTCCTGCTAATATTAATCATCCCGAGCTGGAGCCAATGATTATCGGACGAAATTTTCTGGTAAAAATTAACGGGAATCTGGGTAACTCGGCGCTAACGTCATCTATTACCGAAGAAGTGGAAAAAATGATCTGGGGTATCCGCTGGGGCAGTGATACGATTATGGATCTGTCCACCGGTAAAAATATTCACGAAACCCGCGAATGGATTTTGCGCAATTCACCGGTACCTATTGGTACCGTACCGATCTATCAGGCACTGGAAAAAGTGGAAGGTATTGCCGAGAACCTGAGCTGGGAAATATTTAAAGATACATTAATTGAGCAGGCCGAGCAGGGAGTGGATTATTTTACGATTCATGCTGGCGTGCGTCTGCAATATGTACCGTTAACCGCAAAGCGTGTTACCGGCATTGTTTCCCGCGGCGGGGCAATTATGGCGAAATGGTGTCTGGCGCACCACCAGGAAAATTTTCTTTATACCCATTTTGAAGATATTTGCGAGATTATGAAAGCCTATGATGTGGCTTTTTCTCTGGGTGATGGTCTGCGCCCCGGCTGTATTGCTGATGCAAATGATGAAGCACAGTTCGGTGAACTTGAAACGCTGGGGGAATTGACCACACTGGCATGGAAACACGATGTGCAGGTAATGATTGAAGGTCCTGGTCATGTGCCGATGCAGATGATTAAAGAAAACATGGATAAAGAACTGGACGACTGTTTTGAAGCACCATTTTATACACTGGGTCCACTGACGACGGACATAGCACCGGGATATGACCATATCACCTCAGGTATTGGTGCCGCGCAGATTGGCTGGTATGGCTGTGCCATGCTGTGCTACGTGACGCCGAAAGAACATCTGGGATTGCCGAATAAAGAAGATGTCCGAACTGGTATTATTAGCTATAAAATCGCGGCCCATGCTGCCGATCTGGCCAAAGGTCACCCCGGCGCCCAGATCCGTGATAATGCCATGTCAAAAGCTCGCTTTGAGTTCCGCTGGGATGATCAGTTCAAGCTGGCTCTTGATCCGGAGCGGGCACGTGAATATCATGACCAGACGCTACCTAAACAGGCGCATAAGGTTGCACATTTCTGTTCCATGTGTGGACCGAAGTTCTGTTCCATGAAAATTTCTCAGGACGTGCGCGAATATGCCGCAAAAAATGGTCTTGGTGATGGTGATACCGATGCGATACTGGATAAAGCCATGAGAGAAAAATCGGAGCAGTTCAGACAGGCTGGCGCCAAAATATACAGTAAGGTGTAGGTCAGGACGTGATTCAGGTATGGCAGGTCAGGCATAATGAAAACAGAATTACTTAGTCCTGCCGGCACAATTAAAAATATGCGTTATGCCTTTGCTTATGGCGCCGATGCGGTGTATGCCGGGCAACCACGATATAGCCTGCGCGTGCGTAATAATGATTTCAGGGATAAAAATCTTGAAATCGGTATTAATGAAGCCCATCGCCTGGGCAAAAAATTCTACCTTGCCTCCAATGTAATGCCACATAACAGCAAGGTGAAAACCTATCTTAATGATCTTGCACCTGTTATTGCCCTGAAACCGGATGCACTGATTATGGCTGACCCCGGTTTGATTATGATGGTAAAGGAAAACTGGCCGCAGATACCTGTTCATCTTTCCGTGCAGGCAAATACCGTCAATTATGCGGCGGTAAAATTCTGGCAGCAGCAGGGTATTGAGCGTGTCATTCTGTCACGTGAACTATCGCTGGATGAGGTGGCTGAAATTCGTCAGGAGTGTCCGGATATTGAACTTGAGGTTTTTGTTCATGGTGCCCTGTGTATTGCCTACTCGGGTCGCTGTCTGCTATCGGGTTATTTTAATCATCGCGATCCGAATCAGGGAACCTGTACCAATTCCTGCCGCTGGGATTATAAAACACTGGCCGCGGAGGAAACTCCCGAGGGTGTTTATAAACCTGCCCAAAAGCGTGGTCAGACATCACCATCTGTTTCGCCGGTAGCGCGTGCAGAGCTGGGTAATGGTCAGCGCCATCCCCTGGCGGATCAGGTTTATCTACTGGAAGAAAAAAATCGTCCGGGGGAATATACAGCGATTACCGAGGATGAGCACGGCACCTACATTATGAATTCAAAAGATCTGCGTGCGGTAGAGCATGTTGAAAAGTTGATTGATATGGGTATTGACTGTCTGAAAATAGAAGGGCGAACCAAATCCCATTATTATGTTGCACGAGCCACGCAAAGTTATCGTCAGGCGATTGATACGGCGCAGCGAGGCGAGAAATTTAATCCGGCACTGCTGGGCGATCTGGAAAACCTGGCTAACCGCGGTTATACCGATGGTTTTTTTGAGCGCCATCATAGCCATGAATATCAGAACTATATTGACAGCCACTCAAAAAGTCGTCAGCAGTCATTTGTTGGTGAAGTTCTTTCCTACGATAAAGCAACCGGTATCGCCGAGATTGAGGTAAAAAATAAATTCGCCACGGGTGAGCGGTTACAACTGATATCGCCAGCAGGGAATATGGATATCATTGTTGAAGAGATGGTCGATCAGTATGGTAAAAAAATTGACGTAGCATTAGGCAGTGGTTATTTTGTGAAAATTGCACTGCCCGAACACACCACATCCCAAAGTCTGCTGACCAGATATCTTCAGCAAATGCCAGATATGGTTTATAATGAACCGGTTAACGTGCTGTAGCGTAAGATCAGAAAAGCAGGATAAACCAGTAACATAGTGGTGGCCGTGCAGAGCACTAATGTTCTCACTATGGCCTATCCCCCCCCCTCCTTTTCCTGTTTGCTGGCGTTCGCAGGAGAGAACGATCTATTCCTGTCCAGTCAGTTCCTGCCCTGATAACAATAAGGAATTTCCCTACGCTGGAATGGACACAGAAAGGCGAACTCGATGTGACGCGGTGGCAGGACTGGTTTCTGGAGTGCTTGCTCCGTGCGATCGAAGGGGCACAGTGTACATTAAGTGCCGTCCTTGACAAGGCACGCTTTTGGGAGCGTTTTGCTAAAGAATCCTTGAATGAACGGCAGATCAAAATTCTGAACTGGTTGCTGGATGGGTTTGAAGGTAAGCTAACTACATCGAAATGGGCGAAGATCGCAAAGTGTTCACAAGACACGGCCTACCGCGATATCCTCAACCTGATTGACAGGGGTGCATTACAAAAAGATTCAGGCGGTGGGCGCAGCACAAGCTATTCATTAAATATAGAGAATATAGAGTAACTACGGCGTGAAGCAAACTCAAGGGGCCAGGGGGTTATATATGACATGTGTAAATTGCTATTTTTCAAATCGCCATTTTTTATCCGACCCTGCCTGACACAGGGGGCACCGTAGGTTGGGGTGACGTCAGGAACCCCAGCATTTCTACAGCCTTTGCGGTATTCGTTGGGGTTCGTGCCTCACCCCAACCTACAGGCGGATTATGTCTCACCACATTGTGTTCCAATATCATTATTGTCATTACCCCAATCTTTATCTAACAAACCATTTTTTATATATTGGTGAATACGACCAATCTACCGCCATTTTTACATGCCCATGCTTTACCGGATTATAATGAATGTAATCAACGTGTCTTTCAAAATCATTTTCATCACGAATAAGATGTTCCCAATAGCGTCTTTGCCAAATACCTCGTTCGCCTTTTCTTTTACGGCTTGCATTTATTTTTTCCTGCTTTGGGAGTTGGCGCGAAAAACCAGATTTAATTAACATCCAACGGGTTGCATAATCCATATCATTAACAGGCAAGGTTAAAATTGTATGCAAATGCTCCGGCAATACCACCATTGCATCCAGAATAAACGGATGTTGTTTTTTCACCCTGTTAATCACATCCCGTAATAGATCAAATTCATCAACCAGTAATGTTCGATTACGTTCCGCTAGATTTAGCGTAAAAAAATAGCTAGCCCCCGTTATTTTTGATCGTCG
>VAPF01029044.1_pt1 | contig 26212 bp, 22 predicted proteins | sample 3393931 | NCBI WGS metagenome assembly VAPF01 (sample SAMN08290437, study PRJNA428436) | hydrothermal vent metagenome | isolation source: Deep-sea hydrothermal vent chimney | place: Atlantic Ocean: South-mid Altantic Ridge | depth 2773 m m | reverse complement strand
TAAATTCTTTTGAATACTGTTTTCTTGTTACCATTTCGATTTCCTCAGTTAAGTTAATTATCCTTAACTGAGGTGTATCAATCAATTAGACCACGTCATATAGAGGTGTGGTCCGGTTTTAGATATTGGCTACCTTTTGCGTAAACACCATCATATTCAATGCAAATAAAGCCGCCTTCCGACTAATCTAAAATCCGGGAGGGTAAAATTGATGGATAAATACGGTATTTCGATAGCCTAGTATGTGCCTCTATTGTGCGCTTTGAATAAGATGATATTTTGCGCAACTTGCCCAGGTTATTCTGTCACGCTTCCTTCCCCTTATTCCTGAATCTGCAAAATTTACGGGTAAGGTAAGTGTATTGAAGCTGTGCGGTGTTGTTAACGCAGGTCATACAGAGAAAACGATACTTATAACGCTTGAGACTTAGGGCTGACTACATGCCGTAGTGATTCCATGGCGGTGTTAAAATGTTTTTCACATAGAATGACTATTTCGCACTATTTTACTTGGTTATGTAATCAATATGACATACATTCAGGCCTAAATTCCAAACACCATAGGTGTTGATGAATTCGCGAAAATAGTGGGTATTACATCAGGGTAATCGGGTTTAAATTAAATAAAATTTATGCAATTTGAGGCATGATTTATATTTTTTTTAAAGTTCTCAGTTTAGTATGGTACTTGTTTATAAAGTCAATACAAAAAACCAAATTCCCCCTGTGTTTGAGTGAGCAAAATTATCTATACCCAAGTCAGGTTACCCTGTGTATTGCATGTTTCTTCGTTGATTTATATGCGGTCGCCCTGTAGCCTACACCGTCATTGACAAGTCCGAATCATTGACTTCTTGGAACGTGAAAGATCAAATACCCTCTCTAACAAGGAAAATGAAAAAATCAGTACATCGCTAGCAAAGCAAGTACGTGTTTAATTTGGCGCTTACATTTTGTACGATGTATGTACATCACCGATTTTTTTGTATCGTTTAAGGCAGGAAAAATGAATTCAAGGAATATCAGTAAGCCCCGTATCTGTCCGGCCATTTTTGCACTTATTTTTTTTTCACAAATACTTCCAGCCATAGCGGATAGTTCCGGTTTTCAGCCTGAAATTGAAATTCAGCAGCGATACGAAGACAATGTCAGGCGCGCACCAGAGCAAAATAAACAAAACGATTCAATACTCATTTTGAAGCCTGACTTTCCTCTGTTATGGGATTTTGGCAAACACACGCTCAACCTGACGTATAAAGGCGAATACGCGCAATATTCTGATCAAAAAACACTCAATTACAGCAGCCATTATCTCAGTAGCCACTTATTGCTTGACCACAACCATCGTTTGAACACCGAATATAAGTTTGGCTATATTCGTGAGCGTGATATACCCGGTGACAATAACGTGCTTGCTAACCTCACTGCTGAGCCGAATCAGTGGAAAGAAAAGTACGCAAAAACACGCCTTTTGTTTGGGAAAAATACTAGCCAGGGACAAATTATTACTCGACTTGAATACAGGCAGCGCCGTTATACCAATAATAACCAGCAGTTCCTTGATAGAAACAAAGCAAGCCTGTCGAGCTCATTTTATTATCGCATAGCCCCAAACACCCGTATTCCTTTTGAAATAAGTATTACTGACTATGACTACCAAACGGCGACAAATCTAAGTAACAATGAATACAGATACCTGACAGGCATCACTTGGGATGTAACAGCTAAAAGCACTGGTATTTTTCAATTCGGCTTGCTGGAAAAAAAGTATGACAACCCGTTATTTAAAGATACATCTATCGTTATAGTGCAGCTGGATGGCGAATGGAAACCCAATACTTACACAAAAATAATGTTCGGCACCTTACGAAATTCTCAGGAATCATCACAAGTATTTTTACCGGCATACATCAAAAAACAGCTCTACAGCGAAATCACGCACATGATAACGCCACGCACCAGACTTTTTTTGGATGCACGTTATACCGCCGCAAAAGCCAATAACTCCGCAGCTATAAGCAATGACTGGGTTAATATCCGGATTGAGGCTGAACACAACCTGCTGCGTTGGCTCTACGCAAGTATTGGTTACAATTTTGTGGAACGTAATTCAGGTCAGGATGACTTCAATTTTAAAACAAATATTTTCACTCTGAAAATATGGGCACAATTCAATGATTAGGTTGATAAAATACCCATTGCGATTGCAATTTAGGCCTGACTGCTCGCGACAAAACAAGTTTTTAAGTCACAAAAAATGAACCCTAGCCTATACTGTAAACTCAAAATAGACCTTTTTTCTGTATCCTTCAGAAAATAATTATTATTTGGCACACCGCCTATCTATCAAGCACTTTTTATAATAGAATCCGCAACTGTGTTGGGCAGATTAACCTATCGCCTCACCTCGTTAATTCGGAGGGCATAAGGCTTTTTCCATCAGCTACCAATAACATACGCGTAACAAAAAATTGTCGTATCATCACTCGATAAAATGGATTGAAAGGAATCTAATTATTTTGTACTTATTGCGCCAAACCTTTAAGTTAATTCCCAGTAAAAAAATATACTTTGAACGACTCTTGGCAATTAATGGTTTATTGTTGCTCACTGTTTTTTTTGGTTGTTATAGCAACAGTCAGGCTAACAATTTGGACAGCTACCGTTTCTCGGCAGATGACCAGATATCAATCACTGTATTTGGTGAACCAGATCTGAGCCTGGAAAAAATCCGCATCGCCACTGATGGCACTATCGCTATTCCACTGATTGGTCAGGTGCAAGTCCAGGGATTAACCTCTGTAGAAATAGAAGAAAAACTCATCAAATTATTTTCCGATGGCTATTTGAAAAAACCTGCTATCACAGTTTCAATCGTCGAATACCGACAATTTTATATTAATGGCGAAGTCAAAAAACCGGGTGGTTATAGCTATCGTGATGGCCTGACGGTAGAAAAAGCGGTTGCCTTGGCGGGTGGGTTTTCGGAACGTGCCTCAAAAGGAAAAATTACCATCGTACATGAGAAAGATGCGGACAAAATCACACGTATTGAACTCACCACCCCAATCAAACCAGGTGACATCATTACGGTAGAAGAGAGCTTTTTCTGACAATGAATAATACAGTAACTCCACCGCTTTCCGCACAAACCAGCCCAATTAGCACTTCATCTTCCCTTGAAGAAGAAAGCATTGATATTATGCAGTATTGGCGCGTAATCAAGCGCTATAAATTGAGCATATCAGTCATTACCCTGGCTTGTTTGATTGTCGGTGTTCTGGTCGCCTTGAATGCTGTTCCGACTTACAAGGCAGAAACCAAATTGATTGCAAATCCTGTGCAGCCTAACTTTGATACCCGTAATCAACATATCAATTCCGCCCTGATTTTCCTGTTTTATGAAACTCAGTACGAAATTATCGGCTCCCGTAATATCGCCCAAAAAGCAGTCGATAAATTAGACTTGGTGGCACGTTACAAAACTGAAAAAATAACACAATATGAACTTGCAGAGAAAAAAGAAGATAATTTTATCCAGCAAACTAAAGCCTGGTTTTCCTTCAATAAAGGGCATGAATCAAAATTAGAACCTACCGATGAAGCATTACGTGCAAATCTGGCTAATAGCATACAGGCCGGGCTCACAATAAAAGGCGGCAAGCAGAGTGAAATAATCAATATTAGCTATGAAGATCCTGACCCACAATTCGCCGCAGATATTGCCAACGCAATCGCAGGGGCTTACATGGAGTTTGGGCTTGAATCACGTCTTAGTGGTGCCAAACAGACATCGGCCTGGTTAAATGATCAACTACAAGATCTAAAAATTAACCTGAAAGAATCTGAAGATAGTCTGCAAGCATTTCAAAAAAGCCAAGGTATGGTTGACACCAGTCAACAGGAAAATCTTGCAGCGACCCGTTTATCAACGCTGACTACTGAGCTGACCCGGGCACAAACCAAACGTAGTGAAATTGAAATTCGTTACAAACAGATCAGCAAAAGACATGAAAATGGAGAATACATCTCACTAACTTCAATCGTCACTAATCACTCAGCACAAAATAACCTCATTACGCAAACACTTGAACAGGAAGTCATAAAGGCTTCACGAAAAGTACAAGAACTCTCTGAGCGTTATGGTGAAAAACACCCCAAAATGATTGCTGCACGGGCAGACTTGACTGAAACCAAACAAAATGTTGAAACAGAGATAAGTAAGATTGTTAACAGAACACGCAAAGAATTTCAGGCTGCATCAGACTATGAGAAAGAACTCAATGCCCTGATCAAGAAGGAAAAAAGAGACCTGGGCAGCATTAAGAACAGAAGTTTTGAGCTGGCACACCTGGAGCGCGAAGTACTCAACAACCAAAAACTGTATGAATCCTTTCTTGTTCGTTTCCAACAGGCTAATGTATCCGAACAATATGATGCATCCAATATTCTCATCATCGATACTGCCCGGGTTCCCTCCTCGCCATACGCACCCAACAAACCACGCTTGATCATGGTTTTCCTGATTTCAGGGCTATTTTTAGGCATTTTATTTGCTTTTCTTCGTGAACACATGAATGATACTTTCAAAACAACCAAAGACCTGGAAAAGAAACTGAAACTCCCACTGCTCGGTATCATTCCGTGCATCAAGGATATTAAAAACGCGGCCGCACCCGAGCGGCAGGTGCTTACAGATTCCCGCTCTCAATTTTCAGAAAATGTTAATAACATTCGCACCGGGCTATTATTTTCCAATATCGACCATCCTCCGAAGGCTATCCTGATTACTTCGGCAACCGTCATGGAAGGTAAATCGGTTCTGGCTACTAATCTGGCAGCATCACTGAGCCAACTGGGCAGCACCCTGCTGCTTGACGTTGACTTGCATAATCCTGCTATCGCAAAATACATGGGAATCAAATCCACCCCTGGCATTACTGACCGGGCTTTGTGTAAAGAATTAATCCTGAAAGAAGCGATTATCAAAGTGGGCGGTGAAGGGAGCAAGCTTCATGTTATTCCTGCAGGTAGTTTCTCGCCTAACCCACTTGAGTTACTCTCATCGGATTATTTTAAAACCCTGTTAGAAAACCTGAAAAAAACATTCACCTACATCGTGCTTGATGGTCCGCCAATACTTGCCGTCAGTGATGCCATTGTGGTGGGCCAGCTGGTAGATAGTGTTATTGTTACTGTAAAAGCAGAATCTACCCGAATTCAAATGACTCAGGAAACAGTGAAACGATTACACAAAGCCAATGTAAAAGTGATGGGTACGGTACTATGTCAGGCGGATAAAACACAAATAAACGATTACGAATACAATCATAAATAAACTACCTACCCTGCCGCTATGGATATTATTTGGCCGGAGATAGGGTTGGCGAAATTGCTGGTGTTATATTGACTATGTGCTACTATTCCTATGTGAGAGGGGCTATGTCGTGACCAGTAATTAACGTATTCGAAAATACAGGCGGTAGAACCCTTTTACTATTATGCCGATACTAGGAGGCGTAACGTAGGAAAGTTATTTTGAGTACATTATTTTATCGTTTGAAGCGAATATTGAGCGTATACATACCATAGCGATTGAGATTTAGGCTTGAATGCAGATTCCATAGTGACGTTAAAATATCTTGCAATAGAATGACTATCCCACATTATTTTTCCTCGCCTATAAAGTGCCTACTTTTAGTGTCATGAAGTGAGATGTGAATTAAGGGATAAATCACTTTGTAAGCACTTTTTATTGAGAATGCCATCATTCCGGCATGTTGTTAGCCAGAATCCAGAGATTTGTACCCTTGGGTAATCGTTCCAGAAGATTGGGGGACTTATGTTCTGGTGGTACTGACAAGTGACGTGTTATAGGTGCAGAGGACGCAGAGGAAAACTCTAAAAGCTCTGTGTTAAATATCCGATGATTTTTAAAAAAAGAGTATTTTTAGCACTTAATTCACATTAAATATGACGCACATTCAGATCTAAATCCTAAACACTATCGGTATGGATGTAGTGGAGTGGTTGATTGTAATTATAAGGTTGCGGTTAACGTTTAGATGAATTAGCTAAACTAACTTCTACGATAGTAGATGATTGTATAGGGAGAGGGATCAAGGATGAAGAGTTCTTCAATGGGAGTAATACGTCCGCATAGCTCAAAGCTGGCATTTGTGTTTCGGTTATCAGATCTTGCCATTATCATGCTCACTCTGCTTTCTGCCATATATGTGCGTGGTGTCGAGGCCACTGATCAATACTTGCTGGCATCTTTGTTAGCCATCATATGCTTTTCATTTATTGGTCGTGACTTAAATATTTACCGCTCACAGCGTGGAGTAACCGTCCTGGAATTGATATCCCCTGTGTTTATAGCGTGGGGCATCACAGTATTTATCCTTTTCACATTGGGTTATTTCTTTAAGGCTTCAAGTGAATACTCCCGCATTGTTATCGGTGTTTGGTTTGTCAGTGCACCATTTGTGCTTGTCTCATGGCGTTTAATGGTCCGCAGTGTTCTGGCACATTTACGCTCCAAAAACTACAACACTCGCTCAGTAGTAATCGTGGGCACTGGTGATGCTGGCAATCGGATTGGCCGGGTAATTGAAGAAACGCCATCATTTGGAATGAATGTAAAAGGTTATTTTGATAACCGCAAAAGCGAAGATAATAGAATTGTAAAAGATCTGGTTGCGCCGAGGTTAGGTGACTTTGATGACCTTATCCGACGCGCAAAAGATGGCGAATTCGACCTCGTATATATTGCCTTGGCACTCAAAGGCGAAAACCAAATCTCCAAACTGATTTTAGCGTTGTCAGACACTAACGCGTCCGTCCATCTGGTACCAGACTTCTTCGTATATGACCTGTTGCATTCACGTTGGATCAATCTGGGTTCGGTCCCCACCATTAGCGTCTATGAATCCCCCTTTGCTGGCGTTTATGGTTGGTTAAAGCGAATTGAAGACATTGTTCTGTCTAGCTTTATACTTATATTTATTGCTATCCCCATGCTTTTTATCGCTGTCGGTGTAAAGTTAAGCTCCTCAGGCCCAATACTGTTTAAGCAATATCGCTATGGCATAGACGGCAAAGCAATCAACGTTTGGAAATTTCGCTCCATGAAAGTCTGTGATAATGGTGATAAGGTAGTACAGGCTAAAAAAGGAGATGCTCGCATTACCCCATTTGGCGGTTTTTTGCGTCGTACCTCGTTGGATGAGTTGCCGCAATTTATTAATGTGCTGGCCGGTGAAATGTCCATCGTAGGTCCGCGCCCCCACGCAGTTGCCCACAATGAAGAATATCGAAAAATAATCTCGGGCTACATGCTAAGACATAAAGTAAAACCTGGCATTACCGGCTGGGCCCAAATCAACGGCTGGCGTGGCGAAACTGACACCGTCGATAAAATGGAAAAACGCATCGAGCACGACCTTAACTACATCCGTAACTGGTCTCTATGGTGGGACTTGAAAATTGTATTTCGCACTGTATTCTCCGGTTTTGTTGGGAAAAATGCATATTGATATCCCATGGCCTGATAAATATATTTTTTCATATTGTTCAAATAAACACAAAAAAATAGGCGAAATATTTTGATAATTAAGTTACGAAAAACGATGAAAAACATGTGTCAGAAGTTTGCCAACTTAATTGGTGACAAATTTAATTATTTTCTAATTCGGGGGAATTTAAATCCAAATAATCGTTACAATCACCGTGTTTTTATAAAGCGTAACTGGGCAACAAGCATCGATTTTGTTAGAAACACAACGTTAGAATTATTAAGTTTGGAAATTAAAGAGAATAAAATTTCTGGTTCTGTTGCAGAGGTAGGTGTATACCAGGGCGATTTTGCCTCGCTCATGAATGCTCATTTCTCTGACCATAAGCTTTATTTATTTGACACCTTTGAAGGTTTTGATGAGCGCGATGCAATCCTAGATAGAGAAAAAGGGTATAGCGAATATCAGCATGATTTTAAAACTACTAGCGAGAGTATAGTGTTAGAGAAAATGGTGGCCCCAAAAAACGTTTTCATAAAAAAAGGGTGGTTTCCCGAATCTGCTCAAGGTTGCGAAGTTGAGTCTTTTTGTTTTGTTAGTTTGGATACGGATTTATTTGAACCAATTTACCAAGGGTTACTTTGGTTTTATCCAAGGCTCACTCCTGGGGGATATATCATGATCCATGATTACAATAACGATACTTATAGAGGCGCAAAAAAAGCTGTAAAAAAATTCGTTAAAGAACATGGTTTGGCGTACACACCAATTCCTGATGCTGGTGGTACTGTTGTTATTAACAAGCCAATTATTACAACCGGAAATTTTCCGTAAGGTTTTTATGCACACTGAAGGAAAGTCACGCTCTAAACGCGTGGCCAGAGTACAATGGCTTTGTTGTGCCAATTAACGACTCATTGATTCACTTGTTTATATTAAATCCATAACGAATAAAACAAGAAAAAAGAAATGAGCCGATTGTCTGGACCCTATGTATGAGTGCCAAAGTACCGGTGCCAAATTTTTACGAATAAGGTTAGTTATATGAGGTAGAGCGATGTATTCGAAAGTTTTCAGGGCGAAAGAGATACTCGGTAATCGAGTTGAATATCCAACTGGTCATACTCATACTTTAATTATGGTGCCCAACCCTTGCAAGGTGAAGAATCATATGACACAACGATCAGTATGATGTTGAAAGTTATTGATATCATTCACCTTATCGATTTTCGTTGCTTAAAAACATTTTGCTTTCGAGCTAAGCAAACGCCTTCTTTTGTTGGATAATATGCATCTTTTTTTTGCCGTTAGAGAAAACACTATGTTTAGCCCTATTTTACAGCGATTTATGGATAAAAGCCCCGTCCCAGTCATGGTTCAAGTTTTGCTGGAGCGAGTTCTTCTTCCTGAAAAACTCGATGCTATTTTTAATCGCTCGACAGTTAACCAATACACACGAGCACTATTGTTTTCCACCGTTTTCAAATTAATGAATCTTGTGGTATTCAAAACATATCCTTGTGTGAATGCCGCCCACAAAGAAGAAAAAGAGAAAATCGGTGTGTCAATCACTGCACTATACGACAAACTCAATGGCACTAATATCGAAACATCGGCTATGGTAGTGTATGAAACAGGGACAGAAAAAGTTGAAATTATTCATGCACTCGAGGGTGCCAAAAAGCCATTGCTACCGGGATATTAAGTGAAAATGTTTGATGGTAACGGCATCGAATCAACCGAGCATCGACTGAAAGTTTTAAGGAGCACCAAGGCTGCGCGCTTCCCGGAAAATCGCTCGTGATTTACGACCCTATGCTCGAAATGGCCATTGATGTATTTCCTTGCGAAGCATGGACATGCTCAAGAACGTTCGTTACTCCACAAAGTATTACCCACCGTTGAAGCACGCGATGTCTGGACGATGGATCGACATTTTTGTGTTCGAGGGTTTTTTCTTGACATTGACGACAAAGGCGGGTTTTTTGTATGTCGAGAGCATAAAGGGCTTAAATGGGAACCTTGCGGTATCGAAAAGTATGCAGGAAAAATAGACACCGGGACGTTGTACGAGCAATGGATCAAGATAGTGGGTGATGATGAAAAGGTGCGAAAATACCGTAAGATTCGTCTGAAATTAGTGACTGAAACACGCGATGGTGAAAAAGAAATCGCTATTTTAACCAATCTGCCAAAGACAAGGGTCAGTGCAAAAGAGATCGCTGAACTTTATCGTCAACGATGGAGTATAGAAACGATGTTTCAAGAACGGGAGTCGCATCTACACTCGGAAGTAAACACGTTGGGTTATCCGAAAGCGGCTCTGTTTAGTTTTTGTGTCGCACTCGTTGCTTATAATATACTGGCTGTTGTCAAAGCGGCATTACGCGCCAGGCATGGGGAAAACACTATTAAAAAAGAATTATCGGGCTATTATCTTGCGGGAAATATAACACGCACCTACGATGGGATGATGATAACCCTGCCTGATCAGGAATGGGTTATCTTTCAAACAATGGACCTCCCAACATTAGTCGATATTCTGCTCCAGCTTGCTGACAACGTCACATTATCAAAATTTTTTAAAATCTCGTCGGGGTCCGAAAAACCCACCTGTTCAACGCGACAAATATTCAAACCATCCGCACGCCCCTACTGCAAAATTACTTCAAGGAATTGAATCAAGTGATTAATTCTTCACCTTGAAAGGGCTGGTCATGGTGCTATCCAATATTTCAACATATAATTTTCGGGTATGTAAGTATAAATGAGAAAAATGATTGGTTATAAATATTTGTTGAGTAACAGTTGGATGCGGCTGTGATGCTTGGAAAACTATATAGAACAATAAAAATATATAAAAATATTAATTGGACTTTTGCTGATCAAGCCATTGTTAGCGGAACAAACTTTTTGTTTGGTGTGTTAGTCGCTAGATTCGTTGGTGTTGACGAATTTGGTTTGTTTACTTTAGCTTGGTTGCTAGTTTCATTTGTTAGTATGTTGCAAAATGCTTTGATACTATCTCCTATGATGTCAATCGGGCCAAAGGTTACTCGGAGTAATGAGGCAGATTATTTTAGTACGGTTATAATTCAACAATTAGTTTTTTCTATATTCTCTAGTTGTCTTCTTTTTGTTTTGTTAGACTTTAATTTCTTTTCTTTTATAAATAATAATTTACAAAAATTCGCTCTAGAGCTTAGTCTCGCATCTTTTTTTACGCAATCTCAAGAATTTATCCGACGTTATCATTTAACAAAACACGAGTATATTAATTTGTTTTACAATGACTTGGTTTGTTATTCTAGTCGCCTTATGTTGTTATTGTTTTTCATCTTTTTTTTTGAATATGAGAAAAATGCACTTAATGTAATTGTAATTGTAATTATATCTTTAGTATTGGCTAGTTTCTGCGGGATTAAATTATTTGGAAAAATAAGAATTCCAAATAAATATTTTATCGAAGTTTTTGTTTCTCATTGGAATTTTTCAAGCTGGCTAACAATATCTGCAGTTTTTCAATGGTTTACAGGAAATGTTATTTTTATAATTATAGAAACATCTTTGGGGACGCTTGCAGTTGGTGCTTTTAGGGCCGTTCAGCAACTGATTGGAGTAACCAATATTTTTTTTCAAGCATTGGTGAATTATCTTCCGAGTAGGGCAGCGAAAAAACTAAACGAAGATGGTAGTCTGGCGTTAGTTAAATATCTTAAGCGAATATTTATTTTATCTCAAATCCCATCACTGCTATTTGTTTTAATAATAGTTATTGCTCCAGAATATTGGCTGGGGGTGTTTTACGGTGATGCGTTCGAACCTTATGGTTTGTTGTTTTCTATTTTATCTTTGTCAATTTTATTGCAGCCAGTAGGTCTTGTTGTTGGAACTGGGTTAAAATCCTTCGAGAAAACCTCTTCTTTTTTATTTGGTAATATTGTAGCCTTTACAATGGTTGTTGTACTCTGTCTTCCAGTTGCTGAATTGTCTGGAATGGTTGGTTTATCAATTTTAGTGCTTTTTGCATCTTTAGCTGAAAAAATGATGTGGTATCGCAATCTCCGCTCAATCTATTTTTCTTATTAGGAATTTAGATTGAATAATATTTGGAATTAAAAAATGAAAGTAAGTATATTTTCAAACAGATTGGATCGGGGGGCATTCCACGCATCATTTCGAGGTGTGGCTTGGGCTTTGTACGAGTATGAAGTGGGTAGTATAGAGCTAATTTATTATAACGGAGAGCAGCCTGATAATTTCCCTCCAGGCACCAAGTATACTAAGCTTCGTGGATCTAGTGTTAAGTCTGTTTTATATGAACTTATGGTGTATTTAAAGAAAGAGGCACCAGACTTTTTGATAGTAGGGCCGACATATATTAATATTGCTGTGGTGGCAATCACTTTGTTTTCAACTTGGAAGAAGAAGGGTGGGAAACTTATTCTTACTCACCATCATCCTTTACGCCTTGCTTACCAACATACAAAAAAAAATAATAAATATTTAGCTTGGCTTTTATATAGATATGCGGCTGGGTCATTTGGGGCATCGCCTAGTGCAGTTCAGGAGGCAATTGAGGTTGCTAATTTGCCCCCCACTTCAGTCGGACTTATTCCAAACATGGTTGTACCTGATCAGAAACTGCAAGTACACGATGAAATTCTATTGCCACCTTCAACAAAATTTACTTTTTTAACTCTTTCGAGATTGGCCCCCGAAAAAAACATTCCTTTTTTAATTGATTGTTTTGCAGAGGTGGCTAATAAGCGGAGTGCGAGATTGATTATTGTAGGAGTTGGCCCTGAAAGAAAAAAAATTGAGGAATGTATTAAGAGATTAGGTTTGAAAAATATTGTTGACTTACTAGGTTTTGTGCCAAGTTCTCAAGGGATTATTTCGCAATGCGATGCATTTCTGCTTTCTTCTAACGAAGAGGGATTTGGTCAAGTGTTAGTGGAGGCAATGTTCGTGGGTAAGCCAGTAGTGTGTACTGCTGCAAAAGGAGGCGGCGTTTCATTTGTTACGGATAAAGGAAAGTATGCTAAGTTAACACAGTTAGGTGATAAACAAGCTTTTGTTAATGCAATGCTAGAAATTATGGATCCGACAGAAAACGAAAAATATAAGGTGTTGTCATTGCAAAGAGCTAATGATTTCTCTCCTAAAAAAGTTGGGAAAGACTTGGTTGAATTTCTAAAGTTTATTGATGAGTATGAAACATAACGCTGTGGTGTGTAAATTCAGTATTTCTGTGAAAAATGGAAAGATCGAGGATTTTTTTTGTAAGTTTTTTGTTCAAACGCCCAAGTGTTTGAACTGGCAGTTGTAATGCCCCGCTTCACGTAGTGAGATAGCTTGCAGCGGGATAGTTTATTTGGTGTTACCCGAGGGGTATTATTGCTCAAGAAAACCAACAAATTAATCCAATATAAAATTGGCGATATGGTAATCAAAATGCCATTCCCTTTAAAATATTAGATATTGGTGAAAATTATGGAATGAGTTATTTATACTTTAAGGGTCGCTGGTTTGATGCTAGATTATTGTTTAGGAACATGCATGAAATGACCTCCGAGCTTAAGGTTTAATAAAGTTATTCATTGACATAGAATACTTCAACATCGGACTGACTCTGTTGAAGTATTCTACAAAAAATGATCAAGCAGTACGAAAGTCTGTCTGAAAAAATAGAAGGCGCTGCACAGTCATTGAAGCAAAAACTGGGTTATGGAGGAGTCAGTTACATATACTCTCTATTTATGTGTGATGATAAAACCGTCAAAAGACAATGTCCTTAAGTTAACAAATTCGTAGGTTGGTAGTGAGCTTGCGAACCCCAACGGAGTCGCTGACGCTGGGGTTCGCAAGCTCACCACCAACTTACAACAAGCAGAAACTTTGGCTTAACTTAATGATATTACGTCAAAAGAGGTATGCGAGAGTATGAAGATTAAAGAGTGCCTGGAGCAGAGAGGAATGCGAGTGGAGGAAGAAAAAAGGCTGTCAATCAATTTACGGGAATAGATCAAGCCTTTCATGAAATCCTAAGGAATCACACAGCGGGAGAACCAATGAACGAAAAAGTCAAGTGGACAGCATTGAGTCGCTCAGGCATCGCCAAAAAGTTAAAAAAAGGAGTTCAGGGTTAAATCGAAATATCGTCAGATATTTACTCAAGTCTCATGGTTATGCAAAATGAAAAGCCCCCGGAATACAGGAGAGTTCAAAGAAAGGGATCGTCAATTCAAAAAAATTGCACGTCTGATAACCCGATATAAAAATGTAAGAAACCCTGTTATTAGCATAGATACGAAAAAGAAGGAAAAATTAGGTAATTTTTACTGGGATGGTCAATAAGATTGTCTTGAGACGGAGGTTGTTTAGGATCACGACTACGTCCATTTGTTAGAAGGCACGGTGATTCCTCATGGTATTTATGACCTGAAATATAATGATGCAATGATCAATATTGGTGGCAGTGAATTTTCCTGTGATTCGATAAAAAATTGGTGGGAGATAACCAGTTGTAAACGCTATAATAACGCGACATTACTATTATTGTTGTTTTATTGTGGCGGGAGTAATTTGTGTCGTCATCATATATTTAAACAAGTGCTGTAAATGCTGGCAAACGATATCGGAATAGAGAGCAGGATTGCTCACTATCCTCCTTACGCATCGAAGTGGAACCCGATAGAGCATCGATTGTTTCCAAATGTCAGTCGGGCTACGCTGGTGTTGTATTCAAAAGCTATAAATGGGTTAAGGCGTTGAGTGAAAATACCAATACAGAAAATGGATTAATAGTAACGACGAATATCATTGACAAAGTTTATGAAAAAATAAACAACCCCGCAGCAAGTTATCTCGCTGCGCGAAGCGGGATATTACAACTGCCAGTTCACACGCTTAGACGGCTGAACAAAAAACTTACGCAGCAAACTGCGGGGAATTAAACCCAAAGAGATTAAGTTTGATCTAGTCAATAAAGCTGCATAGGTAGTTGATGGGAAATTATTATTTGTTTCTAATCAATTGGCTGGTGGGTCTGATAAGGAGTATGTTGCCCTGACTGATATTTTATCATGATTTGCGGTTTCCCAGTGGTATGTAATTACCGACTTTTAAATGACTACCATTCATGCATTATAAATGACAGGCATTAATAAAATGAAAGTAGCAATACTTACCCAAGAGTTAGGTGGAGGCGCATTTGGGAATGTTGCACGCACTCTAGCTAAGTCATTAGTTAAATACAAGATTAGTCAAGTAGAACTCTTGTGTTTAAAGAAGAAGAATAAAAAAAATGAATTTGAGCTACCATCACGCTGTTGTTATGTTTCTTTGAACGCTACCCGTATGGCTTTTGCACTTCCTTCATTGATTTTTTATCTTCGAAAGAACAACCCCGATATTATGATTGCAATGCCCTCCTATGTTAATATTGTTGCAATACTTGCAAAAATTATTTCTCGATGGAAAGGGAAGTTAGTAATTACAGAGCATGCAGTCATGTCCCAAAAAACATTATTTGAGCATAAAAACGAATTGCTTATGGGGCATATTCATTTATTGGCAAAGCTAACGTACCCTTTTGCAGATGGAATTGTGTCTGTTAGTCAAGGTGTTATGAGGAATCTTAATTCTATATTAAATATTGATAATAAAGTAATGAAAGTGATACCCAATGCTGTGGATTTGAATTTGGTTAGATGTTGTGCCGCGCAAAAAACGCGAAGCGATATTTGTACTTGGCTATCTTCAAAAAATAAAGAACCATGTTTTGTGTCAATTGGCCGTCTGGTGGAGGAAAAAAACTTTACGGTTATGATAAGAGCTTTTGCTGAGGTACTCAAAAACTATAGTGCGAAATTGATTATTATTGGTGATGGTTATTTGAAGGATGATTTGAATGATGAAATTTCTAGTCTTAATCTAGAAAATTCTATTAAATTGATCGGCTATTGTAAAAATCCGTTTCCATTTTTAGCTGCAGCGGATGGTTTTCTTTTATCTTCAAAGGAAGAGGCTTTTGGTTTGGTGTTGGTTGAGGCGCTTGCTTTAGGCATACCAATAGTTTCCACTGATGCTATAGGAGGTGGTCCAAGAGAAATTCTTTGTGATGGAGAGTTTGGAATCCTAACTGTTAATGATTCTCCACGAGACTTTGCTGAAGGAATAAAGTTGTTATGTGCGGATCGAAACTTACGGGAAAAATTGAAAAATAATGGGTTGGTGCGAGCCGCCGATTTTCACCCAGATGTTATGGGTGAAAATTGGACCAACCTATTTAATGAATTATAAATTTACCTATAAGATTATATGAGAAATTTACTTTTGTGTTGTTAATTCAATTAATCAGGTAAATTTAGATGAATCTGAGTCCAGGGAAACAAAAAATATTCTATGAAATATTTAAGTAAAAGTGACGTGTTTTTACTTTTTTTTCAGTACCTAGATAGTAATAGCATTATATACTGTGTTGTTGGGGATAGTTCAGGCTTTCCATCTGTTATAGAGAGTGATGTGGATATTGTGGTTCCACAAGCTCTTGCCTGTAATATTCCAGAGTTGGTGGCAAAATTTGCACATGTCACAGACTTGCGATTGGCTCAAATTATCCAACATGAGAGAAATGCATATTATTGTGTTTTAACTTGGTTCTGCAAAAATAAGCATTGCAATATGATCCACCTTGACCTGAGTGGAGATTATGTGCGCGATAATAAAATGTTTATTCCGGCTAGTAAATTGTTAGCAAGTAGGAAAAAAAAATATATAGATGCTAATAATTCTTGTTATTTTTTTACACCTAGCTTCGCAAATGAATTTTTGTATTATTTTTTAAAACGTGTTGATAAAAATGCTGTAAATGCCACACAGTTTTCGCATATGCGCCAACAATACAAAGGCGATATTTCTGGTGTTTCCTCAGTGTTATGCGAGCGCTTTAGCTCTCAACTTGTACATGAAATTCAAAATATAATGGAAGCTAATGATTTGCAGGGCTTGAACCTTATAAACTCTAAAATAAGGAAGGAATTTCAGTATAATTTAGGTGTAATAATAAGGGGAAAGTGGCAGGACTTAAGGCGAGTGATAAAAAGAGTGGTTTATCCTACTGGTATTAATATATGTTTTTTAGGCCCAGATGGAAGTGGAAAAAGTTCTGTGATAGATAGGATTCTACCGGTTATAGAGCCTATTTATCGAAAGCAAAAATATATACATTTACGGCCAAAATTGGGTTATAAAAATATTGGCTCATCAGAAAAAGTTGAAAATCCACATGCCCAAGAATTACGAGGTGTTGTTGGATCACTACTAAAAATAGTTTATTTCTTTTTTGATTATATATTAGGCTATTTTTTAAAAATTAGACCAATGTTAGTTCGGTCAACATGCGTTGTATTTGATCGTTATTATTATGATTTGTTGGTTGACCCCCGGCGTTATCGTTATGGAGCATCAATGAATTTTGCTAATTTTGTAGGAAAATTTATACCCAAGCCTGATCTCGTGATATTACTCGATGCGCCTGCTGATGTGCTGCAACAAAGAAAGCAAGAAGTACCTTATGAAGAAACTGCTCGACAACGAGATGTTTATTTGATGCTCGTGAAAGCAATGGGTAATGGTGTTGTTATTGACTCATCGCAGCCTCTAGATAAAGTTGTTATGGATGTGACGGAAGTCATTATTGAAAAGATGGCTAAAAAGACGGAAAAAAATTTAGGATTATAAGTTGATTGAAAAAATTGTTCGCCAACTGTTTTCTGAAAATACAGTTATTCATGTAAAAACCAGTTGTTTTAGTGTGCCAGAGGATCGATTTTTGATTATTTCTGGTAATCATGGGCCTCGGTGGATTGTCCCAGAAAATCCGCTCTATGGATTACAGGTACTCCAGCAGTGGCAACCTTACGGCAATTTATCGCGATTAAAGTGGAAAGTTTTGCTTCTTGCTTATAAGCTAGGAGTTTTAGGGTGGGTAAAAGGGATTCGCCGTATCGAGATAATTGATGCATGCTCACAGAATTGGAGTGATTATGGTTTGGATAATAAGACAACTGCACTACCTGTTATCTATGTAGGCACACCAGGCTCGACTCGTAAAGCTGTTGCAGTTATTGTCTTTGAAAAACTAATGGAAGGACTAGTTGTAAAAATCCCACTTGAAAAAAAAGCAGGATTGAATATTTTGAATGAAGCATCAATTTTACTCAAGCTGCAAGAAATTAAGCCGGATATGGCTCCCAAGTTATTATTTATAAATGAAGATAATGGGGTTACTTCTCAAACAATAATGTACGGACGGCCTAGCGGTCGAAAATTTACCAGCCTTCATCTCGATTGGCTTTTACGTTTATTGACAAAAGGGGTTACGACATTAACCATCCATGTTGATATGTTAGTTAAAAATATAAATTTGGTTGATAGTGTTAGCTTTATAGAAAAACAGTTTATTTTAGATATAGCAAATCAATTGCGGGATGCTCACTCTTTGCCGTTAGTATGTGTGCATGGTGATTTTGTGCCATGGAATATTAAATTTTCTGGAAATGAATTGATTGTTATCGACTGGGAGGATGGCAATGAATTAGGTTTGCCACTGCAGGATTTAGTACATTTTTTTGTAATGCAGGACTATTTGTTTAATAGTGAGATTAAATTCATCAAGAGTTTTTTTAAGAACAAATATGTGAATATTTACATGAGAAAATCTGGAGTAGATCAGGATATGCTGCATAAATTACTCATGTATTATCTCATTGATTTTTGGTGTAAACGAATTAATATCGGTGATACGGTGTTTTCTGGGTATCTGCTGAAAGTAATTCGTGTTTTACAGGAAGGATAAAAATGAAAATATTACTTTCTGCCTATGCATGTGAACCAGATCGAGGCTCAGAACCGGGTGTTGGCTGGCAGTGGGCGGTGAAACTTGCAAAATTAGGACATGACATCTGGGTTATAACTCGTTCAAATAACCGTGGAGTAATTGAAAAAGCAGGATACCCAAATAATCTTCATTTTATTTATTATGACTTGCCTGGATGGGCATGTTGGTGGAAAAAAGGTAGCAGAGGTGTTCGTTTGTATTATTTATTATGGCAATGGGGAGCTTACCTTGCCGTTAAAGATACGCATAAAATTCAAAAATTTGATCTTGTTCACCATATAACATTCGGAGTGTATAGGCAGCCTAGTTTCATGTGGATGCTAAGGATATATTTTATTTTTGGCCCTGTAGGTGGCGGCGAGCTAGTGCCAATGGGGCTTAAGAGTACCCTTTCATTTAAGCATCGATTAATTGAGTGTTTAAGAGAAAGTGCGAATAAAGTCGCTTTGTTCGATCCTTTGGTTAGACTTACACTAAATAAGTCGGATATGTTATTGGTTAAGACACCAGAGACTTTGAGCGCATTACCTTCAAAGTATCAAGCGAAAGCAAAAGTGCAGATTGAGATAGGTGTTGATATAGAGTCGGTAAATAAATTGGATATAGTTTGCAATGAAATTGAAGGGTTAAGATTATTATTTGTTGGTCGGCTTCTATATTGGAAAGGAGTACATTTGGCCCTTGATGCATTTCGTGAACACCTTAAATCCTCGCCTGAGAGTATGTTGACATTCGTGGGTAGTGGTCCAGAGGAGGATGCCTTAAAGCGTAAGGTTAAAGAATTAAGGTTGGAGAGTAGAGTTCAATTTATTCCTTGGGTTGCGCAAGTCGAGTTGAAAAACATATATACAAGTCATGATGTATTGCTTTTTCCTAGCATGCATGATTCGAGCGGTAATGTAATTTTAGAGGCATTTTCCCGGGGGCTGCCAGTAGTTTGTCTTAATACAGGAGGGCCAGGCGTGTTGGTTTGTTCTGGCGGAGGCGTAGCTATTGATGTGAAAGGAAAAAATTTCGGAGTTATTTCAAAAGAACTAGCTAGCACATTAACGGAAAAATTTATGAATCATGATAATTTATGTGAAATGAGAAAGGCTGCATTTAATAGAGCAAAATTTATGACATGGACGAAAACTATTTCTGAAGTATATGAAAATGTCGATATAAATAAGTGAATTTTAGTTCACGGTAAATTTTGTGCCTTGGAATGCCATGCAACGAGCAGTTTTTTCGTAATGGATTGGGAAGATGCGAAATTTGATGCTTTGCCACTTTGGGATGTATCTCACTTTCATTATATGCAAGCACATTTATTCAATGAAAAGGCAGCGATAAAGTTGCAAAAACCAGGAAAAGTGATAAGTCAATATCTTTATGGTTTGGGGGTTCTACGAAACAAATGCTTAGTTTTCTCTATTATCCCTATCAAATAATGACAGGCGACTTTGCCAGTAAAGAGTACAAGCATTTTTCATTCACTCAGCTGCCGGAGAGCTGTGTTTAAGATGAAAATACTACTCTCTGCGTATGCTTGCGAGCCGGATAAAGGATCTGAGCCTAGTGTTGGTTGGAGCTGGGCCATTGAACTGTCGCGCCTGGGGCATGAGGTACATGTATTGACCCGCGCCAATAATAAACCATCCATTACAGCAGCAATGTAGCAAATGCCATATAAAAATATCCATTTTATTGACTTCGATTTGCCTACCAGGCTTAAATGGTGGAAAAAGGGCGGTGGTGGAGTGCATCTATATTATTTTCTTTGGCAAATAGGCATTTGTTTTTTTGCTAAAAAATTAAGTAAACGGATTTTATTTGATGTTATTCATCATGTGACTTTTGTCAGTGTCCGGCAGCCGAGTTTTTTGGGGTTGCTTGGTGTCCCTTTTATTTTTGGCCCTGTTGCGGGGGGGGAGCGTGCACCTATGTTCTTACGCAAGAATTTCCCGTTGCGTGGTTGGTTAACCGATGCGTTTCGTGATTTAGTCAATCAATGGGTCAGGTTTTCACCGCTTATGCGGTTGACATTCAGTCGCGCTAAAGCCATTTATGTTACTTCTGAGCAAACTTGGGCTTTAATGCCAAAGCGATTCCAAGAAAAGACCTTTGGCAAGCTCGCGATAGGTGCAGATGAAAGACAAGTTAAAACCATAAAATCATTTGAACAGGATAGACCTATACGTGTTTTATATGTAGGCCATTTGCTTTATTTGAAGGGCGTACACCTCGCTTTGCGTGTTTTTTCTGTGCTTTTAAAGCAATTACCGGTTGCACGTTTTACGATACTTGGTAAGGGGGCAGATGCGCAATGGTTTCGGAACTTGTCGAATCAGCTGGGTATAGATCACGCAATCGATTGGCTGGCTGGTTGCCCAGAGACGAGGTCTATATGGTGTATCAATGTCATGATATTTTCCTGTTCCCCAGTTTGCGTGACTCAGGTGGAATGGTGGTGCTTGAAGCGATGCAAAACACCTTGCCGGTAGTGTGTCTTGACCTTGGTGGACCGAGTGTCATAGTGAGTGATACCTGTGGGTATCTGATAGCAACGAACGGCTGTACAGAGAATGATGTGGTGAGTAAGCTGGGAAATGCATTGCTCGATTATTCAAGCACGAAGGATACGCAAGAAAATCTATCGCAGGGGGTTATTAAAAGAGCAGGGCAGATGCGGTGGAGTCATCTTGTTAATTTATAATGATTTCTCCAATATTGATAAATGGTAAATATTAAATTATGACGGTTGCGAAATTTACTTTGTTTTTTTTTATGACGGTTTTGTTTTCGCGATTACTATCTAATCTTGGGGGAGGGGCATTAATAAATTTCCTTCATTTTCCGTTTATTTTTATTTTGGCAATAGTTATTTTATTCAAAGCTAGGGGGGGAGTTGCTAAACGGTTTGTGCATTCCATTTTATTGTTTATTTTTACGGTAGCATTTAGTGGAGTAGTGAATGGAGCAGGATTAGTTAATGTTATTTTAGAAATATTGATATTGATAGAGCCTTTGCTGTTTATTTTTTGTCTGCTTTCTATTCAATGGTCAAGAGAAAATATAAAATACTTCAGAAATGGCCTTTTTTTGACTATGGCTGTTCATGCACTGTTTATTATTTATCAATATTTTTTATTAGGATATACTGATGACGGTGTCGTAGGTATTTTATTGGGCGTGGGAGCTGGGGCGCACTTATCTGGTGCTATAGCGTTAAGTTTCGCAGTTTATTTATATTTGTATAAAATTGGAAAAAATGGAGATATCCCCAGTGGTGCGAGTATTTTGTATTCGGTGAGCATTTTATTTTTTGTTGCTTCTGTATGGTTCTCTGATGCTAAACAAGTCTTTGCAGTATTCCTGGTTGCCCTTGGTCTACTCTCATTAATAAATGTATCGGATGCTAAAAAATCATTTTATACAGTATTTGCATTAATAGTTGCTAGTTTTTTTCTCTACGGAATGGCGCAGACAATTTTCCCTGCATTACAGACGTGGGCAAAACTTGATATATTGGAAGAAGGGATAGACCAGAAACATTCTGTTTTCCTGATTATTAGTAGTTATTATAGTTCTTCTCTAAGTTATTTGTTTGGGTTAGGGCCAGGCCATTCAGTTGGTCGATTGGCTATGTTGATGCCGGAGTACTCCGGCCTACTTAGTACTCTGGGAGCAACTACTACACTAGCGACTATTGAGGTATGGGTTGCACACCAAGGCCACTACATGTCGAATGCTACAACTGGCTCAAGTATGTTTTCACTTTTCTTTTCATGGGCTGGGATTTGGGGTGATATAGGGCTATTAGGGCTAGCAGTGTATATGTATATGTACTATTTGGTGTGGGATATGGTTTCATCTGATGATTTTTCCAAGTTTTTGCTATTGACAGTCTTTGTTTTTGGGTGGGTTTTCCAATGGATGGAAGAACCTCAATATATGATATTCATTATGAGTTTGATTGGGTTACGATGGCAGGAAAATCAACTTAATAAATGAAAACTAGTTTTCTTTGACTTTACTATGAAAATATTATTTGTTCACAATAAATATCAACAAGCTGGAGGAGAGGATTCTGTAGTTTTTACAGAAATAAACTTGTTGCGAAACTTTGGAGGTTTGGTGGAATTAGCTTTTAGAGAGAATGATGTAATTAATTCAATTTATTCAAAGGCTAGTGTTTTTTTTAGTGTTACATATTCATTGAAATCGAAGCTCTGGATGACCAAAAAAATAGAAAGTTTTTCCCCTGATATTGTACATATTCATAATTATTTCCCTCTACTCTCCCCCTCTATATATGATGCCTGTATTGAGGCGGCTGTACCCGTTGTGCAAACTCTGCATAACTATCGTACTATTTGCCCAGGCGCACTTTTGATGCGTGGTGGTCAGGTTTGTGAATTGTGTGTATCGGGTTCTCCCTATCAGGCTATTCTTCATTGTTGTTATAGGAATTCCATACTTGGCACATTGGCGGTGGCAAGGATGGTTTCTTATCACAGATCAAAAGGAACTTGGAGAGAAAAAATTGATCGTTTCATTGCATTAACAGATTTCGCAAAAAACAAGTTTGTTGAGGCGGGGTTCCCAGAAGAAAAAATTGTTGTTAAGCCAAATTTTGTAGAAAACCCTTTGAATATTAAGAGCAAAGGCCTCAGAGAAGCTAAGGCTCTTTTTGTCGGTAGAATTAGCCAGGAAAAAGGTGTATCAGATTTGATGTCAGCCTGGGATCAACTAGATTATCCGCTTCTGCTGGCAGGTGATGGTCCTGAATTTGAGCGCTTTAAAAATAGTTGCAATAACAATGCCGTTACATTTCTTGGTGCTCAAGCTAAAGAGAAAGTGTATAACTTAATGACTCATTCGCAGTTTTTGGTTATGCCTTCAATATGCTATGAAGGATTCCCTTTGGTGCTCGTGGAGGCCTTTGCACATGGTTTGCCTGTTATCTGCTCTTGCTTAGGAAGCATGGCAGAAATTGTAGAAGACGGTGTAACGGGATTACATTTCGAAGCAGGAAACCCTGATGATTTGTCAAAAAAAGTGGAGTGGATGATCTCACATTCTGAAGAGTGCCGTGAAATGGGTGAGAATGCACGTGCAACTTACCTGGAAAAATATACCCCTGAAATTAATTATAAAATACTGATGGATATTTACCAAGAGGCGATTGACTTTAATAAAGGCATGTGCCGTAAGTCGTGAGTTATATGTTAAAACAAAAAATTATCACTATGGATGTTGATGTGATTGGTTTGGATGAATCCGTCAATCATGTTTTGAATTTAGCTAAAATGTATCAAGGTGCTTACGTTTGTGTATCTAATGTTCATATGTGTCTAGAAGTATTTGATACTGCGGGTTTTCGTGCAGTAGTCAATCAAGCGGATTTAGTGATTCCGGATGGTAAACCACTTTCTATAGCTCAAAAATTATTAGGGCATAAAAATGCAGTTCAGGTGCGAGGGCAGGATATTATGAATGCCTTGTGTGCGGCGAGTGGTGAGAAACAAATTAATATTGGATTCTACGGCGGTAGCTCTGACGCTATTTTGGGTTTGGTGAAGGAAAACTTATTCGCTAAGTTCCCTGATATCCGAATAACTTATGACTTTTCACCGCCATTTCGCAAGTTGAATAAGAAAGAAGATGCTGAAGTTGTTGAACAGATAAATACAGCAAAAGTGGATGTATTATTTGTAGGAATTGGGTGCCCAAAGCAGGAATATTGGATGGCTGAGCATAAAGATGAGTTGAATTGTGTGATGTTGGGTGTGGGCGCTGCCTTTGATTTTATTGCGGGTAACAAAAAACATGCGCCGATTTGGATACAAAAAATGGGTTTAGAGTGGCTTTTTAGGCTTGCGACCGAACCTAAACGCTTATGGAAGCGCTATTTAAAACAGAACCCTCGTTTTATTTGGTATTTTGCTTTGCAATTATTTAAGAAGTCGTAAACCGTTTACAGCTATTTGCATAGGGTTGATAATTTATGGTGGGTTTTTAAATTTGGAATAATTATGAAAAATAAAATTGCATTAATTACAGGTATCACCGGTCAGGATGGCTCTTATCTTGCTGAATTTTTGTTGGAAAAAGGCTATGACGTTCACGGTATTAAACGAAGGGCTTCTTCATTTAATACAGAACGTGTTGATCATATTTATCAGGATCCTCATGCAGTGGATCAGAAGTTTCATCTTCATTATGGCGATTTGAGTGATAGCTCAAATTTAACGCGTATCCTTTCGGAAGTTCAGCCAGACGAGGTTTATAACCTCGGCGCACAATCCCATGTGGCTGTTTCGTTTGAGTCACCCGAATATACAGCTGATGTTGATGGTATGGGTACACTTCGTCTGCTTGAGGCAATTCGCTTTCTTAAGTTGGAAAAAAAGACGCGTTTTTATCAGGCCTCCACCTCTGAGCTTTATGGTTTGGTGCAGGAAATCCCACAGAAAGAGACAACCCCTTTTTACCCCCGTTCACCTTATGCGGTAGCAAAGTTATATGCCTATTGGATTACGATAAATTATCGTGAGGCTTATGGTATGTATGCCTGTAATGGGGTGCTGTTTAATCATGAGTCACCTCGCCGGGGTGAGACCTTTGTAACCCGTAAGATTACACGAGCACTTGCCAATATTGCCCAAGGATTAGAGAGTTGCCTTTACTTGGGTAATATGGATGCCTTGCGAGATTGGGGCCATGCTAAAGATTATGTGCGTATGCAATGGATGATGTTGCAACAGGATCAGCCTGAAGATTTTGTGATTGCGACGGGGGTTCAATATTCAGTGCGCCAGTTTGTTGAGTTTTCGGCCAAGGAATTGGGTATTACGCTGGAGTTTAAGGGGACAGGTGTCGACGAAACCGCTGTGGTTGTTGCGGTTGAAGGTGACAATGCACCGGGCGTGAAAGCCGGTGAGACGATTGTCGCTGTCGATCCTGCATATTTTCGTCCAACTGAGGTTGAAACATTATTGGGTGATCCGACTAACGCTAAAGAAAAACTTGGCTGGACGCCTGAAATTACTTTTCAAGAAATGGTTGCTGAGATGGTTGCACATGATTTTGAGAATGCAAAGCGCCATGCTTTGCTTAAATCACATGGACATGATGTTACCATATCTCTGGAGCGGTAGGCACTGAAAGTCGTGAAGCCACCAGGGAAAATCGGACTTAAATTTCAAGTTTCGGGGTTCAGTTTTATTATAAATCAATAAGTTACGATATTTAAGTTACGAAACAGTGTGAAATATTGGAGTTTTTTCCTTTTAACTTGACGGATATTTTATAATGCTTTGATTTTATTGGTTTTTATTTGAAAATGAACCCCGAAATTTGAGTTAAATGTAGACAATTTTGCTCGTTTAATCTCTTTGGGTTTAATTTCCCGCAGCTTGTTGCGCTTATTGGTAGATGAGCGAATACTCTTGATAAGAGTCATTCTGTCATAGTCCCTTGTTTTTCCTGTAAAATATCGAAAAGAGGTGTTTGCGGATGAAGTCGCGCAGACGCTGAAGATATTGGTTGGGAAGAGGTGATCAGTCCATATGTCAAAGGCCTAGGAGGCGTATCAAAAGTGCCATGGTGATTATTCATTCGCCTTATTTTAGGGGATAGCACAGTGTAATACCCCGCTTCGCGTAGCGAAGTCGAACGTAGTGAGATAGCTTGCTGCGGGGTTGTGACGTGGTCTAATTGATTGATACACCTCAGTTAAGGATAATTAACTTAACTGAGGAAATCGAAATGGTAACAAGAAAACAGTATTCAAAAGAATTTA
>VAPF01049949.1_pt1 | contig 26267 bp, 28 predicted proteins | sample 3393931 | NCBI WGS metagenome assembly VAPF01 (sample SAMN08290437, study PRJNA428436) | hydrothermal vent metagenome | isolation source: Deep-sea hydrothermal vent chimney | place: Atlantic Ocean: South-mid Altantic Ridge | depth 2773 m m | reverse complement strand
TGTTTTTATGAAGATTATTGGTAAGTTTACTTGATTAAGATAAACATTTTTAAAGAAAATTTAGGGTATCAATATCTGTATGAAAATCGGTGATTATCTATTTCTGTTCTCTGTATATCTTTAAATATGAGCGTCTTTTATTCCCTTGAAAACAATATCCCTTAACGCGTCTATGAAAAGAGGCGATGTATTTAATGATTCAACCCTCTCCAGCCTCATTCCCAGCGCCTCCGCCATATTTTTATACAGCATATCAATTTCATAAAGGGTTTCTATATGGTCTGATACAAAACTGATCGGTACTACGAGAATATTTTTTATTCCCTTTTGAGCGAGACTCCTGATCATTTCATCCGTTGAGGGTTCCAGCCACTTCACCGGTCCGCTCCTGGATTGATATGAAAGATCCCATCCGATATCGATTCTCCCGGTTATCTCTCTTATCGTCCCCATCAACTGATCAACATAAGGGTCTCCTTCCTCGATAAATTTCACGGGAAGGCCGTGAGCACTGAAGAGCAGATGTATATTCCGTTCCGGCCCGCCACCGCCCCGAGGATTATCATTAAACAATTCAAAACCTTTTTTTATCACATCAACAACCGCATCGATATACAGAGGGTGTTTGAACCACGACGTTATATTGACAACTTCCAGAGGATAACGGGAAGAAATATCTCTTAACCTGGAAAACGAAGAACCGGCTGTCGCATCGGAATATTGAGGATAGAGACTCAGGGCAATAAGTCTTCCGATCCCGTCATTACAGATTTTCGGCACCACGTCATCGATCAAAGGATGCCAGTAGCGCATACCGACATAAACCCTGAATATTTCTCCCCGCGTCCTTCCGGCTTGCGCCCCTTCTCCCGGGATATTCCCTGGCATAGCGGTGTTGAGCGCCATCTCCAGTGCCTCTGCCTGGGCCGATGTGATATCCAGAATCGGCGATTTTCCACCTATCCGCTTATAGGCCTCCGCTGTCTTCCCCGCCCTCAGAGAAGAGATAATCCAGGCAATTGGCTTCTGCATGAACGACGGCCCGAGCCTGATTATTTCCCTGTCCGAGAAGAGATTGAACAAAAAAGGTCTTACTGCTTCAAGAGAATCAGGGCCTCCGAGGTTCAGAAGCAGTACGCCTGTCTGTTTGTCATCAGATGTCAATGTACGTTTTGATATCCTTTTCGATTACTCGACAGACCTTATGTCTTTCCGCTCAGTCTATGGACCGCCTCGACCATGGCAACCGCATTAGCAACATCGGTCTCGGGAAGGATTCCATGTCCAAGATTAAATATGTGTCCGCGCGAGGAAGACGCCTTGTCCATAATATCCCTGACCCTTTCTTCTATCCTGTCCCCCGGTCCAAGCAGCACACACGGGTCAAGATTACCCTGAACGGATACTTTTTTGCCGAGGCGCTTTACCGCGCCGCCCATATCGACCCTCCAGTCTATTCCTATAACATCAGCTCCGGCCCCCTTGATTATATCCAGAAGACCGGCGCAGTTATTAACAAAATAAATAACCGGCGCACCCAGCGGCTTTATCGCCTTTATGACTGTTTTAATGTACGGGAAGATGATCCTCTCGTAATCCAGCGGGGACAGGATGCCCGCCCATGAGTCAAAAAGCTGGACCACCTGCGCTCCGGCCCTTATCTGTGATGAAAGATAACCGATGACCGTAGAGGTAATTTTATCCATAAGTGAACTGAAAAGTTCAGGGTCACTGTACATCATTGTCTTTGTATGGATAAAATTCCTGGAACTCCCGCCTTCTATAATATAAGTCGCAAGAGTAAACGGTGCACCTGAAAATCCGATCAGCGGGACCCTGTTCTCGAGTTCCCGCCTCAAAATCTTTATCGTCTCCAGTACAAAGGGCATGCTTTCTTCGGTATCGGGTATTATCAATCTGTCTACATCCGATTTATTCCTGACTGGTTTTCTGAACACTGGACCTTTTTTCTCCAGAAATCTGAGATGCATTCCCATAGCTTCGACAGGAATAAGAATGTCGGAAAAAAGTATCGCTGCGTCAACACCAAGAACATCCACGGGCTGCAATGAAACTTCCGCCGCCAATTCCGGGGTCTTGCAGAGCGTTAAAAAATCAACTCTGGAGCGGATTTTCTGATATTCCTTCATATACCTGCCCGCCTGCCGCATCAGCCAGACCGGAGTATAGTCGACTTTTTCTCCCAGGCACGCCTTAATAAATGTATCGTTCATTCTTCAACCCTCTTTCTCATTTTGATCGGTATATAACTGCAAAACGGCTCCTCTTCCAGGTAGTCTCCATAAACGGAATAAGCCCTTGCCCTGCAACCTCCGCATACGTTTATATATTCACACGAACCGCATCTACCCTTATATTTTTTAAAATCCCTCAGGTCCCTGAAAAGTTCGGAATCCTCCCATATGTCCCTGAAAGACTTCTCTCTTATATTCCCCGCCGGTTTCGGGAAATAGCTGCAAGGCAGCACATTGCCGTCTACATCAATCAGACAGATAACCTGTCCGGCTATACAGCCCTTTGCTCCGCCCGTGGAGAATTTAAGTGTGCGCTTCCTGAATTTGACCCCTTTCTTCCTGGATTGCTGTAATACGATCCTGTAATAATGGGGCGCACACGTGGGCCTGACCAGCATTGTTTCCTCTTCATTTTCCATATCAAAGTGCCAGCCGAGTATCTCTTCGTATTTTTCCTTAGGTATAAGCTCATTCATGATCTCCTCACCCCTGCCGGTAGGGACGACCATGAACATATACCAGGCTGTTGCGCCGAGATCTTTGGCCAGCCTGTATACTTTGGGTATTTCGTCCATGTTCCTCTTTGTAAAAGAGGAGTTAATGATAAATTCAATATTATGTTTTCTGAAGAGTCCAGCGGCATTTATAGTACCCGCAAAAGCGCCCTTCTGATTCCTGAAATTGTCATGCGCTTCTTCTTCGGCACCGTCTAGGCTCAAAGAGACAATCCTGATGCCCGAATCCTTTATCTTTTCGCATATTTCATCCGTCACAAGCGTACCGTTTGTCGCAAGGCACATCCTGAGTCCCTTGTCCGTGCCATATCTGGCAATCTCAAAGACATCATTCCTTACGAGCGGCTCACCCCCGGAAAGGACCATGACCGGCCTCGCATAGCCGACTATATCATCTATAATTCTGAATGCCTCGGTTATCGGAAAATCCGGATGACCATCCGCTTCAGGTTCGGATGAAGAGCGACAGTGAATACACCTCAGATTACATCTCCTGGTGATCTCCCATGCTATCCATTTAGGTGTAAATTCCATTGTTTGATCTCGGCGGCGCCCGGAATTCATGCAGATTTATTATACATTTACGTCAGCAATTTTTCCAAAGACGATATCTTCCATCGCTTTAAGCAACGGCTTGAGGGTTTCTCTGTCCATGGCTGAAATGGCGATTGCGTTAAAACGCTTTGAAAGGTTCAGGACTTCATCTTCATCCAGTCTGTCGGCCTTGTTGAATACAAGGATCACCTTCCTGTCGGAGAGATCAAGATCCGAGAGAACCCGTTCCACCGATGCCATATGCTGCTCGAATCTCGGATTGGATATATCCACGATATGAAGAAGCAGGTCCGCATCTTCAAGCTCTTCGAGTGTCGCCCTGAATGCCGACATTAAATCCTTCGGAAGGTCCCGGATAAACCCCACCGTGTCCGTAATCACAACTTCACGTTCACGCGGGAATCTCAGCCGCCTGCTTGCCGTATCCAGCGTTGCGAACAACTTGTCCTCAACAAACGTCCTGCTTTCCGTCAGGGCGTTCAGCAACGTCGATTTTCCCGCGTTTGTATAACCTACAATCGAAACAATCGGTATCTGTTTCTGAACACGCCTTGCTTTCCTCTGCATTCTGGCCTTGCTTAACGTCTTTAATTCTTTTTCGAGCAGGACGATTTTGTCCCTGACCCGTCTCCTGTCGATTTCGAGTTTCATCTCTCCCGGTCCCCGTCCGCCTACTCCGCCCATCAGCCGTGACATGGCCGTACCTTTTCCCGTCAGCCTGGGCAACCTGTATTTAAGCTGCGCCAGTTCAACCTGGACCTTTCCGTCCCTGCTGTGGGCGCGCCCCGCGAATATATCGAGTATAAGCTGAGAACGATCGATGACCTTCAGTTCAGTGAGATTGCTTATGGCTTTTATCTGGGACGGTGTCAAATCCTGGTCAAAGACCAGAAGTGTCGCACCCTTGTTCATGGCGGTTATCAGAAGCTCCCTGATCTTCCCGGCGCCCATCAGATACCCTGGATTTATCTCTTTAGTCCTCTGAATGATTTCGTCAAGCACAATCAGATCGCTTGATAATGCAAGTTCTTTCAGTTCTTCCATGGAATCCTCCTGCTCGTGCCTGGGCCTTGTCGAGACGCTCACCAATATGGCTTTTTCTCTCATGGACATCCCGCCCTTATGTCCGGATGCTTCAGCACTTCCGATTCCTCTTTCCCGCTCTATTTCTTCCTCAAGCGTCGAAATAAAAGAGTCGAATTCGAACCTGCAATCATAGAAATTCTCCGGGGGAAGGACTTCATAGGTCTGTTCCGCCGCATGGGGGCTGAGGTGGGCGATATGAATCCTTGACGGCCTGCCGTTACTGATGCCGATGGCGGCAATAACATCAAATCTCAGGAGAGCAAGATCGGTTAAATCATCCTGGTTCAAAGCCTCGTCATTTAAATGGGTATGTATAAATCTCAGACCCCTCAGTATCTTTCTGCCTAAAGGGTAATCATCAAGCGGCGGGATAAATATTCCTTTTGCATCACCGACAATTACATGCGTCACAACGCCTTTCCTTGAAATCAGAAGACCTGTCTGGCGGTTTATTTCGGATGATATTCCGGCAAGATAGGCGGCAAGCTCAGCGGTTATCAGTCCACCATGCACTTTTCTTCTATATATTTTTTCAAGGGCGTACATCTGACTCTTCTTGAGTCCGGTTAATTTTCCGTACAGGGTGGCTATGTTAATCCTCCAGAAAGAATTTATTTTTCAGCCGGGCGGGAAGAAGTTCTTCCGGTCACAAATATCTCGATATATTACTTCATAGTATAAAAATTTTCCGGGCTAAAGACAGAGACACGACATAATAAACGGCTTAAATTTTAAACCTTTTTATCTCAGAGGAAATCTCCCTGGTCTCGGATTCAAACAATCTCAGGTTCTCTTTCAGCCCTTTTATGTATACCGAGCAATTATCGTGGATTTCAGCTATTTTGCTTATTGAAAAAAGAATATTTGAGCTTAAATCCCGCTGGTTTTTCAGCGAGGCGTCTATCTGCCCGGCAATCGCAACTATATTTTCGATGGAGTCGGCAATCATCCTGACCGTGGCTGTCTGGTCTTTTACGGCATGTTCACTGGATGCCGCCATCCCCCTGATCTGCTCGCAGGATTCACTGACCATCAGGCTGCCCTTGCCGTGCTCCTTCGTCGCGTTGGATATATGCTCTATCTGCAGGGTGTTATTCCTGACCGCGTCTGTTATCTGCTTAACCGCCTTTGTCTGCTCAACAGTCGCCCTCTGGATAAACTTGGCCATTGTAGACGCCGTTGCCGAACTCTCCACTATGCTCTCAAGAACGTCCCTGGCATCTCTCACAAAGTCGACCCCTTTGTCGACATTCCGTATCCCGACGGATGTAAGTTCAACGCATGATTTCGTCTCGTTCTGAATGGAAGATACCAGGCTAGCTATTTCATTAGTAGAAAAAGACGTCCTTTCCGCCAGATTTTTTATCTCATCCGCGACAACGGCAAACGGCTTTCCGTGTTCCCCCGCCTTTGCCGCGAGTATGGCCGCGTTAATAGCAAGCAGATTTGTCTGGTCCGCGACCTCACCGATCACGTTGAGTATACGACCGATCTCTTTTGATCTTGTATATAATACGTTTATGGCCTTTGCGATGTCATCCATACTCTGCTTGATATTATCCATACCGGTGAAAACATCATCTATGGCCTTCATTCCCTTGTCCGATGAATCCATGGTCGCTTTCTCGGACTGCCGGGCGGATTCATAGGCCTTCTGCTCAACCTCCCTGACGGTGCTGTTAATTTCAGAAAGAGAAGAAGCGGCCTCTTCAGAGGATAAGGAAAGCGCATCAAGACTCATAACGATCTCCCTGATTGTCGCCGCCATCTCTTCAATAGAAGAAACCGTTGTATCGGTCGATTTGGAGAAGACATTGGAAGTTTTCGCGATTTTCTCTATGTTCGCGGACATCCTGGTAATTGAAGAGGATGTATTGCCGGCTGAATTCGACAACTCTTCAGTGCTTGATGAAATACTTTTTATGTAATCATTCAGATGTTCGATATCCTCAATGGTTCTCTCCAGTGCGCTGTTTTGATCTTCGATCCCAATGTGAAACTTTTCTGAATTCAAAATTAAATTATCGGTCGTCTTTAATAATAAATCTATTGTCGTGCTTATTTTGAAGATTTCGTTTCGCAGATTCCGGGTTACATTATTGACTGAATCGCCCAGCAACGCCAGTTCATCTCCGCCCTCAACATCGATCATATGCGTCAGGTTCCCGGAAGATATCTCATCAACGGTTTTAAGTGTTATCGTGATACGGTCCTTCAGCGTCATATTAAAAAAAACATACATCAGAATCATGGCTGAAATAAAACATATTAAAGCCACTAAGTAGGAGCGGGAATATGTTGAAATGAAGATTGATGCCGAAAAGACAGCGCCCGTTGTAGCAAGCAGCTTTGTTGTGAGAGATGCCTTTTTTAATATATTCATAATATTTCTGTGAAGTTTTACTCTCTTTGAAAGATATAATACGTATTCCTTTTTTGTCAATAATTTCTTATAATCATGGTAATCCCGGTATTGTTTCCGGGAAAGTCAATGAAATACCCGGCAGCAGTGCCGGGAGGGATTCTTTTATTAAGAGAGGAACGGTCGATGAGACTTATTGCGGAACATAAAATATCCGGCAGCACCCTGCGTCTCATCCAGGGAGACATTACGGAAAGAGACGTGGACGCGATCGTAAACGCCGCAAATTCCCATCTTCAGCACGGCGGCGGAGTTGCGGGCGCAATAGTAAAAAAGGGTGGCGCTATAATCCAGGAAGAAAGCGATAAAACAGGATTCACCCCTGTCGGCACAGCTGTCATCACAACAGCAGGGAAATTGCCGGCAAAATATGTCATCCATGCCGTTGGACCCAGGATGGGTGAAGGTGATGAGGAGAACAAGCTCAAAAGCGCCGTCAGAAACTCCCTCCTGGTTGCTTCACGGAAAAAGCTTGCGAGCATTTCCATTCCGGCAATCAGTTCCGGTATATTCGGCTTTCCCAAGGCCGGATGCGCGGTAATACTTGTTAAGGAGGCGGTGGAATTCATTGAAAACAGTAAAGACAGCAGTCTGAATATGATAGAATTCTGCATCTTTGACGACCTTACTCTCGATTATTTCAAAAAAGAGTTTGACGGACTCAACCGCGTCACGCCTTCATAGGCCGTTATCCCCCGACAAAAACAACGGTCCTTCGGATAACGGGGAAAAGATTGGGCGAAAGGGCCTTTTCTGTCATACGCGTTGATTGAAATACATTTTTGTGATCAATGCATTATTCGCACATACGCGGATTTAAACGTCCGGTAAAGCTCTTCGGGATCAAAAACAGCTCCCCCGGGATAAAAGGGTTCCATCATCTGGCGGGAATTTCATTCTGGGGTGTTATTGGATAACCCGCATAAAAACGGCATCCGGCCTGTAAAGCCGCTTCGGCAAGAACTTCATTGCCCTTCATCAATAATCGTTTCCCGTTCAAAATAAGGTCGCCTTATGTTTTAACGAATTACAAGAAAAATCTTCATGCCGGATCCATGCGCTTTAACAGCATAAATTCCACACAATTATAACACAGGATGAAGTCCCGGAAATACTGCCCCGCCAGGACGGCAAGATTGACAAAAACTGATTTTTTTATATATGATTTTCCATTCCTTAAGTGCTTTTTTGGTGAATTTTTATGTATTTTCAGGATTTAATTTTACTACTTCATAACTTCTGGTCAAAAAAAGGATGCGTGCTTTTGCAGCCGTACGACATAGAAGTCGGCGCTGGAACTTTTCATCCGGCGACTTTTTTCAGGGTGCTCGGACCCGAACCATGGAAGACCGCCTATGTTGAGCCGTCACGCAGGCCTACCGACGGAAGATACGGTGAAAACCCTAACAGGCTTCAGCATTATTATCAATACCAGGTAATAATCAAACCATCTCCCTCCGACAGCCAGGAAGTATACCTGGAGAGCCTTTCAGCCATCGGCATAGATTTGTCAAAGCACGATATCAGGTTTGTTGAGGACGACTGGGAATCCCCCACTCTCGGAGCCTGGGGTCTGGGATGGGAGATCTGGCTCGACGGGATGGAAATCACCCAGTTTACATATTTTCAGCAGGTTGGAGGAATCGAACTCAGGCCGGTATCACTCGAAATCACTTATGGACTCGAGCGCATTGCAATGTACCTCCAGGAAGTGGACAATGTGTTTCAGCTTAAATGGAACAAAGACCTTATGTATGGCGACATACACAGGACAAGTGAAATAGAGGGCTCAAAATACAACTTCGATTTCTCCGATGCGGAATTATTATCTAAACATTTCGGCGATTACGAAAGAGAATCGATCAGGATGAACGAACTCGGACTGGTCATGCCCGCTTATGAATTCTGCCTTAAATGCTCACATCTGTTCAACTTGCTGGACGCCAGGGGAACAGGCTCCGTGACGGAAAGAACAAAATATATCGCAAGGGTGAGGAATCTCGCCAAGCGATGCGCCGAGGCTTACTACAGGCAGAGGGAAGAGATGGGATTTCCGATGATCGGGAAATAAACCCGGGAGGCGGATTGAAAACATCGGATCAAGCATACTACAAGGAGCACCGGATAAAATGAATCAGTCCATACAAAACAATCCACAGGGAACAGGCGGACAATTCCCGCTGCTGATGGAAATCGGCACGGAAGAGATACCGTCCAGGTTTCTTCCAGGAGCAATCTCCGGACTGGAAGATATCTCCAGAAATATTTTTGACGAGTTCCGTATCGGGTACAAGAACATCAGGACATTCGCTACACCAAGAAGGCTTGTGCTTATGATGGACGGCGTAACCCCTTTTCAGAAAAATGCCGTAAAGGAAATATTCGGTCCCTCCAGAAACATCGCATTCGATAACGAGGGAAATCCAACCAGGGCCGCGTCGGGGTTTGCAAAATCCCTCGGCGTAACAGTTGCCGACCTTACTGTCAAAAAAAAGGGTAAAGGCGAGTATGTCGTTGCAATAATTGAAGAAAAGGGAATGGAGACAAGAAAAGTCCTGCCGGGAATCCTGAAGAAGATTATACTTTCATTGCATTTCCCGAAAACCATGAGATGGGGCGACGGGAATTTCGCCTTCGTGAGGCCGATCCACTGGATCCTCGCGATGTACGGTCCGGAGGTTATAAGGGAAATTGAGCTGGATGGAATCAGGAGCGGCAATATAACCCGGGGGCACAGGTTTCTCTCCCCCGCCGGGTTCCAGATAAAAGACATCGCTTCTTATATCAACATGCTTAGAAATAATTTTGTTATCCTCGATCATGAGAAAAGGAAACAGATCATACGCGAGGGGATTATAAAACTGCTTGATGATCCAGGATGGCAGCCGGTAATCGATGAGGAACTACTGGATACGGTAAATTTTCTGGTTGAATACCCCTTCCCCGTGCTCTGCGGCTTCAGTGAGGAGTATCTCGACCTCCCTAAAGAGCTTCTGATAACCGTAATGAGGGACCATCAGAAGTATTTTGCGGTCCAGGACAGCACGGGTAATCTGTTAAATCATTTTATAGTGATCAGTAATACCAGGGCTGAAAACGCCGAAACCATCAGGGTCGGCGCCGAACGCGTTATAAAGGCGCGTTTTGATGACGCAAAATTTTATTTCCGGGAAGATTCAAAAATCCCCCTGGCTGATAGAGTCGAAAACCTCCGGCTTGTCACTTTCAGTGAGAAGCTCGGATCACTTTTTGATAAGACCGGCCGACTGGTCGCTATGGCGTCGTATCTGGCGGAGAGACTCAATCCCTCACTGAAGGACAAGCTGACCCGGTCCGCTTTATTATCAAAAACAGACCTTATAACCGGGGTAGTGAGAGAATTTCCTGAGCTACAGGGCGTGATCGGCAAATATTACGCCTATGCTTCGGGAGAAGAGAGTGAAGTCGCCGAAGCCATGGAAGAGCAATATCTGCCCAATTCATTCGGTGGCAGACTTCCAGGAACAGACATAGGGGCACTTCTGAGTCTTTCCGATAAAATCGATAACATTGCTTCATTCTTTTCAATAGGGCTGATCCCTACCGGTTCCGAAGATCCGTTCGCCCTGAGAAGACAGTCGATGGGCGTTATATCGATAATGCTCGACAGGGGATATGAAATAACATTGAGAGAGGTATTTAAAAAAGCGCTGGAAAACCTGCGCGACACCGGGCCGGACGCGAACACACTCGAAAATATCATTAATTTTATGGAACAAAGGACCGAATTCATTCTCTCATCCATGCGGTACGAGGCGGATGTCATAAAATCCGTGCTTTGCTTTTCGTCAATCCGTCCATTAAAGACAATTGTTCCAAGAATCAACGCGATAAACAAATTCAGGAAAGAAGAGATCTTCGCCGATTTCCTCCTCGCGATAAAGAGGGTCTGCAACATCTTACCGAAGACGGCGCTGCCTTCGGTAAAAGCCGAACTCCTCCTTGAGAAAAGTGAAAAAGACCTTTACAATTACATAACGGACCTGACCGACAGGCTTAAAACCTGCATTGAAAACGGGAAGTTCTACGAAGGAATTAAAATATTCGCCGGAATCACTGTTCCAATCAACAACTTTTTTGACAATGTCCTTGTTATGGATAAGCAGGAGGAAATAAAGATGAACAGGCTCGCCCTTATGAATGAAATATGGTCAAGCGCCTCGATGATAGCGGATTTTTCGAAACTTATATGAAATTCTATCCCCGAATATTGACAATTCAGTCATAATTCAATTATTGTATTTAACTAATTAAAACTTCAGGAGAGAGGTAAAAAGGCGATAATGAAGACGCAGTTTGCTAAAAAAAATGAAATAGACCGCACCTGGTATGTTTTTGACGCCAAAGACGCAGTGCTGGGAAGACTCGCTACAAAAGTAGCCACTTACCTTAGAGGAAAAAACAAACCCGTCTTCACACCCAACGTGGACACGGGAGATTTCGTAATAGTCATTAATGCCGACAAGATAAAACTTACCGGCAAAAAAACGACTGACAAGATCTATTATCATCATACCGGTTACATAGGCGGGATTAAAGCCCGCACCGCGAAAGAGCTGCTCGAAAAAAAGCCGGAAGAGATAATACAGAAAGCGGTATGGGGCATGCTGCCGAAGAACAGGCTCGGCAGGGCCATAATTAAAAAACTGAAAATATACAAGGGCGGCGAACATCCTCATGAGGCCCAGGCCCCCAAAATTCTATAATTTTCTACAAAGGAGTTTCAATGGCTGAAATAAAATACAACGCGACAGGAAGAAGGAAAACTTCAATTGCCTGTGTAAATATCACACCTGGAACCGGCAAGATAATCGTAAACCGGAAGGAAATCGATCTGTATTTCCCGAGAGAAACGCTGCGCATGATAATCAGACAGCCCATTGAGCTTGTCGGGGCGACCGGCAAACATGACATAACCATAAAAGTAAAGGGCGGCGGACCGACAGGACAGGCCGGCGCAATAAGGCACGGCATATCAAGGGTCTTCCTAAAAATGGACAGCGACCTGAGAGGCAAATTAAAGAAAGAAGGCTATCTCACGAGAGATCCGAGAGAAAAAGAGAGACAGAAATATGGTCTTAAAGGTGCCAGAGCCCGCTTCCAGTTCTCAAAGAGATAATTCACAGCATACAGAAGCCGTTTTATTCCGCATTCCGCGGAATGATAACGGCGAGAGCCCAATATACATTGACAGGGATGTGATCGCTCACATCCCGACGTCTCTCGGGTTCTCTGTAGTCACCCCTGAATTCCGGTATCAATCATGCTGAAAATCGCTGTATGCGGCGCCACCGGATATGCCGGGATTGAACTCTTGCGAATACTGTCCAATCATCCCGAGATTGAAATATCGGCGGTCACTTCCGAAAGGTCCTCCGGCAAAAGTATCGCTGAAGTATTCCCACACCTCCATAAATATAAAAAACTGGTCTACGAACGCCTGGACAAAGAGAAACTTCTCGAAAAGGCGGACCTCTTCTTTCTTGCCCTGCCTCACGGCGCGTCCCAGGAGGCGGTCGACTTTTTTTTCAGCAAAGGGAAGAAGGTCATCGACCTGTCCGCGGACTACAGGCTTGCAGACCCGGAGGTATATGAAGAGTGGTACGGAACGCCCCATAAATTTATATCCACTCTCGGAAAAGCGGTCTACGGCCTGCCGGAAATTTACAGGCAAAAAATCAGAACGGCAAGGTTGATCGCCAACCCCGGATGTTACCCGACCGGCGCTCTGCTGGGACTCCTGCCGGCAATTAAGAATAAACTAATCGATCTCTCTTCCATAATTATAGATTCGAAGTCAGGCACAAGCGGGGCCGGAAGAAAGGCTGATGTGGCGGTTTCCTACTGCGAAGTAAACGAAGGATTCAGGGCATATGGAATCGGGACACACAGACATACGCCTGAGATAGAACAGGAAATCACATCCCTCTTCGGGGACAAAACCGTGGTCAATTTCACACCCCATCTCCTGCCGGTCAACAGGGGTATATTAACTACCATTTACGCGAAAATGCGCCAGACAGAACGTACGGGAACGGTCCTGGATCTGGCCCGGGAAACCTATGAGGGAGAACCGTTTATCAGGCTCCTCGATGAAGGCGGCCTTCCTGATATAAAAAATGTCAGGGGAACCAATTTCTGTGAAATAGGGATTAAGGCCAACACGCGAACCGATACACTTATTATAGTTACGGCCATAGATAATCTGGTTAAGGGAGCTGCCGGGCAGGCGGTGCATAACATGAATATAATGATGGGATTTGATGAATTAACCGCCCTCGGCAATACAGCCCTCTTCCCTTAAAGGACAAATGACTCCCAAAGGTTTTATTTTCTCCACAGTCGAAGCATCGATCAAAAAACCGGGCCACCGGGACATAGGCCTGATCTTTTCCGAGGTTGAGGCGAATATCGCCGGGGTGTTCACCACCAATACGGTCAAGGCCGCGCCGGTACTGATCTGCATGGAGAAGATAAAATCGGGTAGGGGACAGGCGATAATCGTGAACAGCGGCAATGCCAACGCGTGTACAGGGAAAAAGGGACTGAAGGACGCCGATAAAATTATCTCGGCCGTCGCCGAACAGCTCGACGTGAAAGATTCCACAGTCTATATATGCTCAACAGGTGTCATCGGCGCGCCGTTGCCGATGGAAAAGATTCTCCCCGCCGTTAAATCCCTCACCGAAGATATTGGCCGTTCATCCATGGATGACGTTACGGCCGCGATAATGACGACGGATACCTTCCCGAAGATTATATCTAAAAAGTTGAAGATCGGCGGTGGATACGGTCTGATCTCCGGGATTTGCAAGGGCGCCGGTATGATAGCGCCGAACATGGCGACGATGCTATGCTTTATCCTGACGGATATAGCCGTTGAACGAAAAACGCTCTCCACTATCCTGAAATCGTCGGTAAAAAAATCTTTCAACCGAATAACGATTGATGGTGATATGTCGACAAATGATACGGTCCTTATGCTTTCCAACGGGCTCCTCGGCAACGAACCCATTACGGCTGAATCAGCTGATTTCGATAAAGTCCTGAAGGCCGTTGATGAAATCACATATGGACTTTCAAAAATGATCGTCAGCGACGGAGAAGGCGCGACCAAGCTGGTCGAGGTCTTCGTCCGGGGAGCGAAAAATGATTCGGACGCCGAAAAAGCCGCCTTTGCCGTGTCAAACTCCCTTCTCGTCAAAACCGCAGTTTATGGCTGCGACGCAAACTGGGGCAGGATCATGGCTGCGCTGGGATCTTCAGGCGTGGGCTTCAGGGAAGAAAAAACGGATATTTCTTTCAATAAGATTAAGGCCGTAAAAGGCGGGATATCAAATAACAGGGATGAAGAAGCGACCGGAGTTTTAAAAGGGAAACAGATAAAAATAACCATCGATCTTCATGCCGGCGATTCATCGGCAAAGGTGTTGACCTGCGACCTGACGGAAACTTACATCCGTATAAACGCTGAATACAGGACTTAGCTATATGACTTGCCGTTTTTTATTGAAAAGGAATTTCCAGTTTATCAAGAATACCGTATACAGCCGAAACAGCGGGTGAATCCCCCGGCAGATCTATAATCGCCCTGCCCCTCAGATCAAATTCAAAGATGTTTTTGTCCTGTGGAATAAATCCGGCGACCTCAAGCCCGAGTTGAGCGGCGAATCCACCTAGATCATCCATCTCATTTTCGCGCACACGATTAACCAGGAGGGCGTGTTTATCAACTTCCAGTGCAAGTTCCCTCACAAGGCCCTCGATCCGCTGCGCCGTTTTGATGCCCCTGACCGTCGGATCACTGACAATCAGCAGAAGGTCCACCTTGTGGGTCGTTCGCCGACTTAAATGCTCCATTCCGGCCTCATTGTCGATTACAACATAAGAATATGTTTCCGAAAGACTGTCTGTATATTTTTTTATTATATTGTTAGCCGCACAGTAACATCCAGGCCCTTCGGGTCTCCCCATCACGATAAGGTCAAACCCCTTTGATTCAACTATCGACTGTTGCACCTGATAATCGAAAAGCTGCTCCATCGACATACCACCCGGTCTCTCGTCGCCGTTACGGATTGTACGTAGAGACTCCTCTCTCAGCCGTCCTATCGTTGCATGCACGTCAACACCGAGCACCTCGTTCAGGCAGGCGTTGCTGTCGGCGTCCACGGCGAGAACGGATTTTTTCTTTTTCTCGATCAGATACCTTATTGTCAGTCCCGCAATGCTCGTTTTGCCTGTACCGCCCTTCCCGGCCAACGCGATAACATAAGCCACTTATATCCACCTCAACTTCCTGAAATATCTCTTAACCTTTTTATCCACCAGCCGGTGAAATAAACTTTGACCTGTATTTTTTTCTCACATCCCTGATTTTCCCGCATGTATATTCGCCTTCGGGACACGGGGCGTAAAGACACCTGGGGCCCGCCTGTCTGAATATCACGGGAGAGATTTTCCTTACCAGTCCGAGCATCTCTTCGGCCATCGCCCTGATTTCCCACTGGGCCCTGTTGCAGCACCTCTGGCCGAAGAAATGCAGGAGTTCCCGCGCGTTCATTGTGACAACTATCTTTGTCTCGGCGGCATTTGGAAGGACAAATCTCGCGTCCTGGTTCGCAGCCTCTCCCTTAACACCATTTCTGTTCAGTTTCCCGACTAGAAGGTCGTAGGCCTTTTGCGTCTCCATCATAACTTTCTCGAATGCCGCCCTTGTCTCGGGGTCTTCGGCTATCAAAGGCGGTATTATATAATCAAACGTAGCGTCAGTACCATCGGACTGCCGCTTTTGGCCTGATTCAGAGACATATCGCTGAGATTGCTGCGAATATGACGCAAGCCTGTGTCTTACCAGCTGATGAGAACAGGCCCTGGATATGCCTTCAATCGCGAATGTATAAGATGCATGTTCTATGGGCGTCATATGGCCCATCTTCATCAGCCTCTCCACAAAATTCTGCTGGTCCTTCGCCTCTATCTTCTTTTTGAGGGAAGTTATATCCGAAGGACTGTAGCATAGCTTCGCGGCCATGGCGACAGTCTCTTCGGGATGAGGTGTATAGCGTAAAATAATTACTTTAAGTTTCGTTGCCGGCATTTTCCCGCTCCTGTAAATATGGCTTGCACCCGTCTCTCAGGATCAAAACTGAGACCTGATTATCTCCTTGGTGACATTATAATAATTATCTTTATTTAATTAGTCAATTTTATCCTCTCCACCTCTATAGAGCCAAATAGGTGGAACACGGTAAGTTTAGTAAAGTGGGTTATAATTATTGTCGACAGGCATTTCTTTCCGTCCTGGTCTTCTGTTTTCAGGTTTTAACGCTATGCGCTATGCCTTTTTTTTATTCCCGCCTGATTATTTCCCGGGCGCACGGATAGATAAATAAACAGTACTACTTACCGAATATATTGATTATTTTCAAAATTGTGTATAATATTAGCAATTACTTATGATAGTTGAAATAATATTTATCCTGATTTTTTTAATACTAAATGGTTTTTTTGCGGCATCGGAAATTGCCGTGGTTACGGCCCGAAAATCCTATATAAAAATTTTAGCTGATCAGGACATCCAGAGTGCAGACAAACTAATCAAGCTAAAGGAAGAACCTGACAGGTTTCTCGCCACGGTACAGGTAGGCGTCACGGTTATGGGAGCTCTTGCGTCGGCAATAGGCGGCGCGGCTTCGGTGAAAATACTGGAACCGGTAATTGCTGGCGCGGCCATTCCTTTTATCTCTGATTGGGCGCCGGCAATCTCTATAGGTATCATTGTGATTATTATTTCCTACCTCTCTCTCGTCATAGGTGAACTTGTTCCTAAATCAATAGCACTGAGGAATCCGGAAAAAATCGGACTGATGGTTGCGGGACCGATAACCTACATCTCCAGAGTCGCGTCATTCTTTGTTACCATATTGACGGCGAGCAGCAATCTTTTCCTGAAACCGTTTGGAGCAAAAACCTTTTCCGAGCGTTCCTTCGTCACCGAAGAAGAGATCAAACTCCTGATTGCAGAGGGTAAAGAAAACGGGATATTCGAACTAACGGAACAGGAACTGATTCACGGTGTCTTCCGTTTTACTGATATATCCGCGAAGGGAGTAATGGTGCCCCTCCCGGAGATGGTCTCCTTCAGTATAAGCGAATCACCGGAGGTGATTATTGAGACTATCGCCGAGGAAAATTTTTCGAGATACCCTGTTTACGAAAATGACAGGTCAAATATCAAGGGTATTCTTTACAGTAAAGACATTTTCAATAACCTCGCCCACAAAAGAGAGATCGTGGTGCCAAAGCTCCTTCATTATGCCCTGTTTGTACCTGAAACCATGAAGCTCAGCGCCCTGATGAAGGAGATGCAGAAGAAGAGGCTCCATATGGCGATCGTGATAGATGAATACGGTGCTGTATCCGGCCTTGTGACGATTGAAGACCTTCTTGAAGAAATTGTCGGGGAGATTCGCGATGAATACGATACCGAGAGCCCGGTACAGACACTTAAAAACGGCGTTATGATCGCAAATGCCGCCCTGGCCATAAGAGACCTGAACGAAGATTATAATTTCAGCATCCCGGAATCCAATGAATATGATACACTCGGTGGGTATATCATATGGGGTCTGCAGAGACTCCCTTCAGTCGGCGACTGCTATCTTTCGGAAAATCAAAAATTCACTATATTGAGCATGAAGGGACGCAGCATTTTAAAGGTAAAAATCGAGCCGTTGGAAGATTCCGGGGAAACAAACCAGAATATCAACCCAGTTTAACGGCCCGCGAAATATATCTCTTGCCCCTCGGCAGAATTCTTATGCCTGACGGGTCGATATGACATATAAACCGGTCTGATTCCGAATCAAAGCCGATTTTCGCGCCCTCTTCAAGAACATTCAGTTTGTCCACTATCACTTTTCTGAACTTTGAACCCTCTTTCAGTACAACATCATCCATTATAATCGAATCTTCAACCTCCACACCATCTTCAATCACAACGCCTCTCCGTATAACAGAATTCTTAATTAAAGCATCGTGTATAACAGCCCCTTCAGCAATGTAACTGTTTATGACCCTTGCATTATAAAATTTGGCCGCCGGACCGTTATACCCAGCGGGATGTATAGGCCAGTGTTTGTTGTCTAACTCGAAAGGGGGCTCTTTGCCAAGCATGTCCATATTAGTCTGCCAGAATATGGGGATCGTCCCTACATCTCTCCAGTATCCGCTCTCTTCGTAGGACCTCGTGCCGGGAATAATGTTGGTCTCGAAATCATAAGCAAAAAGCCTCTTTGTGCTCACAAGGCTCGGCATTACATATCCGCCGAAGTCATGCTGCTGCTTCCTCTGCGCGTCCGCCAGCGCCTCAATAAGGGTATCCGTGTTAAACAGGTAATTTCCCATTGACGCATAGGCGCGGTTTGGATCGCCCGGCATAGGCGTCGGAATTTTAGGCTTTTCCTGAAAACCGGTAACCCGGCTGTCTCCATCTGTCGACACAATTCCAAAAGCATTAGCGAGAGCTATCGGAACAGGCCTCGACGCCACGGTCGCAACAGCATTATTTTCTAAATGGAATTTGACCATCTGGCTGATATCCATACGGTATATATGGTCCGCACCGAAAACCGCAACAATGTCAGGACTATATTGGCGTATCAGGTTAATATTCTGGAAAATCGCGTCAGCCGTACCCTGGAACCAGTCCGGCCCCATCCTCATCTGCGGAGGCACGAGAGCCACAAAATGATCTCTGGAAACGGTTTTAATGATCCAGTTCTCTCTTGTGTGCTCTATAAGGGACTGAGATTTGTACTGAACAAGAAGATATATCGAAAATATTTTAGAATTCATGAAATTGCTGAGAACAAAATCGACAACACGGTACCTCCCGCCAATCGGGACTGAAGGTTTCGACCGTTCAACCGTAAGGGGGAACAGCCTTTCACCTTTACCTCCGGCCAGAATAAAAGCTAATATCCTTGGGTTCATCACTCCGGGCTCACCTATCCTCTATAAATTTTCCGGGCATAAGATTTTCAAAATCTTTGGTCTCATGATTTTATGAATCTTTTTTGTATTCGCCTCCCACTAATTTTCACGGCATTATAACGGCATTATAACAGATACAGCTTCCGAATCAACGGCAATCCCGGCCAAAGATCTGTTTTTCTATTTAAAACTCTGGTCTTCACCAGGGAAGATGCCTTTTTCTATCTCTTCTCTGTAAGTCCTGATCGCGTTTAGCGCCTCCTCCTTGAGATTAGCATAGCGTTTGACAAACTTCGGTACGAACCTATCGAACATACCTATAACATCATGCAGCACTAATACCTGTCCGTCACAATACGGACCGGCGCCTATTCCTATAACCGGTATCGAAAGTTTTTCGGCGATCTCCTTCGCAAGGTCCATGGGTATGGCTTCCAGAAGCAGCGAAAACGCGCCTGAATCCTCGATTATGAGAGCATCTTCAACCAATTTTTGGGCGGATTCCTCCGTTTTACCCTGAACTTTATAGCCACCCATTCTGTGTATTGACTGTGGCGTAAGCCCGATATGCGCCATAACAGGGATATTGGACCTGGTAAGCGCCCGTATCTTATCGGCTATTTCCGGTCCTCCTTCAAGCTTTACGGCGGAAGCACCCGCTTCCTTCAGGAACCTTCCGGCGTTCATGACACTATCATCAATGCCGGCCTGGTATGACATAAACGGCATATCCCCTATGACCATCGCATTCTTCGCCGCACGGGAGACCAGTTTCGTATGATATATCATCTCATCCATCGTGACCGGCAGAGTATTCTCCAGCCCCTGGACAACCATGCCCAGAGAATCACCAACGAGAATAGCGTCGATGCCGGCCTCATCAACTATCCGGGCAAAAGGGTAATCATAGGCTGTAAGCATAGTTATCTTCCTGCCATCCGATTTCTTCCTGGAAAAATCCTGTGTTGTCACTTTTGACATCTTTTTCTCCTATTTCTGTAATTGCTCCGGTTATCCAGTATAACCCTCTTTTCAAAAAATTTCACCAAAGTTATCCATTCCCCCGGGGGGATCCACCCGGCATCGGAAACAGGTGGGCCCGAGATCCTTCTTGTCATTCAGCGCCCTGCGGAACGATCCCGGATGATACATTACGGGAGAAGCTTTCCTTATTCTTCATATGTTATACTTTCATATGGGCGAAAAAAACTACATTCAACCCCTCACAAAACTTGATAAAATAACCGTCGTCCTTTACAGGTCTGGAATCTTTTTAACCGCCATCGCGATCTGTTTATCCGCTTTTCTTGCATTTAAAAACGTTCCCGGCGCTAATATCCATAACTATTACCCGGGCATTATGCTCTTACTGCTGTATTTCAGTGTCGGTTTGAGTGTATTCTTCATCCATCTCTACGTCGGAAAGTTTTACCGGTTGTTAAAAAAAGTCTACTATGTAGCGGTTATATGTCTGGTGTTGCTCTTCATCGCCGGGAAAGGCGATCCCGTCACCCCGCTATTAAGTATTCCCCCATACAGGGCGCTGCTCATACTTCCGCTTTCGCTCTGCCTTGGCTTTGTTACGGCAAAAGAGGCCTTCTGTTTCAAACTCTTCGAAGGATATATGCTCGCCCTGATTATGCCAGCATCCGTTTTTCTATATTCAATAGGGGCGCTCAATCAGAAGGCGGCCGTCTCCGGACTGCTTTTAATCGCGGCCATGTTTGTATTCTTTACATTAAGAAAGGTCTTTATGCCGCTTCATTATGATATCGGCGACAAATCAGCATATCAGCCCTAAGGATATTCACCGCGACAATAAAAGGTGGTGAATATTAAGGCGTTTTCCCTATCATTTGTTTTTTATAAGATAGCCCCGTTGTGGAGAGATCCGATATAAAATAGAGTATTGCGGCTAAAATGAGCCCGATAACAACTATGCTAAAAAACAGTTTCGGTCTCCGTAAAAGCAGGTAAAGCATTAAAATCGCCGCTGGAATGCTTATGTAGATATTGTTCTGAAAAAGCCTGATAATATTACTTAAGACCATATCAAAATTCATAATGGGTCACTTTTTCCTCAGAGATAATAAGCATAGCATAATACAACCGCCTGATCATGGCATATTATACTATCCATCACCCCAGTGTTGGGTCTCTCCGTAAACTCAGTCTCTCTATCTGTCATTCCTGCAGTCTTTTGAGCGGGTCGACGCGACTATCGCGAGGACTTACATCGAGAATCCAGTCTTTTCAATAAGCGCTGGATGCCCCAAGACCCCCGATCGGAGTCGAGGGCAGGCTTCGGGCATGACAAAAATTTAAAATAGTAATTTATGTACAGACTCTGTTTATCAATCTAATATCTTCTCTCCTCTTTTTCCCCTCTGCATATCTCTTTAATGGTATCCTTGACGAGCCTTCCGTCTTCCCATACACGCTCACGTACTTTTTTGCAGTTTGTCCGTTCGTTAGATTCGAGCGGTTCAGCCCTGTAAACTCCCCTGCCATCTTCCGTTCTATATTCGACCGGCCTGTCGGTCATGGCCGCTTCTCTTGAAGCCTGCACGGAAACATCGGCTAACGTCGCCCCCATAATCGCCCCAAGCACACCGCCTATCACTCCGCCGCGCCACGGATTTCGATGGTCGAGAAGCATTCCGCTTATCCCACCTGCAACCGCGCCCGCGCCGGCGCCCTGGCTATGATACGGAGTGCAGCTAAATGTCATTCCTGTTAACAGTAGAACCAGCAGCACAGCAGATAACTTTTTCATACAACCTCCATGGAATTATATTTATACAATTTACCCTATCTTTTACAGGCGATTAAACGCACATAAAACATTCATTAGAGTCTGTCCTTAAATCCAGCCTGTCTCCCTGTCATTCCAGCAGTCCTTAACCAGGAGAATCCGGTCTTTTCAATAAGCGCTGGATGCTGTCTGCAAGTTTTACCCGCACCGTAGTTTATAAACAGCATGTAATTAAATATAACAATTATTTGTCAGGTTTACCAGAATTTTTTTTATAATTATATTATCAGTGGATACGTGTCTCACAAATTTATTATGTAACATGTTAAAATTATTGAAAAATTAAAAGGAGCTCTATGTTAAAAGCAAAAGACATAATGAAAACGGATGTAATAACGGTATCTCCTGAGACAACAGTGGAAGAACTGGGCAGACTGCTGATTAAAAACAGAATAAGCGGAGCTCCTGTACTGGACACTACCAACAAGCTCGTCGGAATCGTTACGGAAAACGATCTTATAAAACAGAACACCCGCTTCCATATTCCCACGTTGCTCAGGCTGTTTGACGCCATTATCCCCCTTGAGGGATTCAGATCCGTGGAAGACGAGATAAAGCGAATGTCCGCGTCTACGGTAGCTGAAATATGCGCCAGGGATGTCATCACTATTGACCCGGAAACATCTCTCCAGGATATTGCGACTATTATGTATGAAAAAAAGATACATCTTCTGCCGGTCATGAGTGATGAGAAGCTGGTTGGTGTTATCGGAAAAATAGATTTAATACATGGGATACTTGGTGAGACTGATAAGCAGGAGTCCTGAAGAGACTGAAGATATCGGCTTCAGGCTGGGTAAAACCTTAAAGGCCGGCGACGTCATAGGATTAAATGGAGAACTGGGAACAGGCAAAACAACGATGGTAAAGGGCATCGCCGGCGCGTTCGGCATCGCCAAAAGAGATATAACCAGCGCCAGCTTTACGATAATCGCTGAATATGAAAGCGATCCGACTTTTTATCATATCGACCTGTATAGAATAGGTGGAGACGACGACCTTGATGCTACAGGGGTTTGGGATTGCATTGGAAGCGATTCTGTATCTGTTGTAGAATGGGCTGGAATGGCGGAAGAGGGATTTCCCGAACATGCCATAAAAGTGATGATAAAAGCTAAAGGTGACGACGACAGAGAAATAACGATTGAGGGAATAAATGAAGAAGATTGGAATAATTTGCAAATCCGGTAGAGACGAACCTCTGCAGATATTACAGCTTCTGCTGCCCTGGCTGAAAAAGAAGGGCTATGAGCCCTATGTAGATAGCGAGGCGGCATCGGGACTTAAAATGAAAGGCTTTTTGAGGACGGAAATACCTTCGCTCGTCGATGTAATCCTCGTTCTTGGCGGAGATGGAACCATGCTCGGCGTCAGCAGGCTTGTAGCTGAAAAAGGTATCCCGATTCTCGGAATAAACCTGGGAAGCCTGGGCTTTTTGACTGAAGTTAACAAGGATGAAATATTCAACGCAGTCAACAGAATGCTCTGCAATGGATGCACGGTTGAAGAAAGGATAATGCTGACCGCCGAGATCAGAAGAAATGACCGGAAAATATCGGAATATACCGTTCTTAACGATGTGGTAATAAACAAAGGCGCTCTCGCGAGGATAATTGACATGGAGACTTATATTAACAACTTCTATGTTACTACTTTCAAGGCGGACGGACTGATCATTTCAACGCCCACGGGATCAACCGCGTATTCGCTTTCCGCTGGAGGCCCCATCCTTTATCCCACACTGGGCAGTATCGTTCTGACGCCGATATGTTCCCATACTTTAACAAACAGACCTATAGTACTGCCGGATGACTTCAGGATCGAAGTCATACTTAAAACACTGAGTGAAGACGTTTTTCTGACCCTTGACGGCCAGGTGGGAGTTTCCCTCAGAGTAGATGATGTCATAGAAATAAATAAATCAAGATTCAAGACCAGACTGCTCATCCCGACGGAACGTGATTACTTTGAAATCCTGAGGAACAAGCTAAAGTGGGGTGAGCGGTAACCCGAAGATGACAAATTCGAATATTTTTAAAGACATAACCACAATGATCGAGTATTATCGGGCCTTGGGGTTCGATGCGTTGCCGATAACATTTGGAGGTAAAGAAACAAACAGTCCCGGTTCCGGCAGTAACGGTGATGTTCATCTGCGTAAACTCAGGGAAGAGATCGGCGATTGCAAAAGGTGCAGATTATCAGAGCAGAGAAAAAACATAGTATTTGGAGAAGGAAATCCCGATGCAAGGCTCATGTTTATCGGCGAGGCCCCTGGCAGGGACGAAGATATTAAAGGCCTGCCTTTTGTTGGAGAAGCGGGCGTGCTGCTCACAAGACTGATTGAGAAAATGGGGCTGAAAAGAAGTGACGTTTATATCTCCAACATAATTAAATGCAGGCCGCCCATGAACAGGGACCCGGGGGATGATGAAATAGAGACCTGCGGGACTTTTCTCGAAAAGCAGATCGGGATAATCAGGCCTGAAGTCATAATGACGCTCGGCAGGATTGCATTACAGGCGATTACCGGAGATCCCGGAATTAAGATAACGCGCGTCCGGGGGAATTTCCTGGAATATAAAGGCATTCCAGTTCTGCCGACGTTCCATCCGGCATATCTTTTACGCAATCCAAAAGACAAGTGGCTGACATGGAATGACGCGAAAAAAGTTATGGAAAAGTTAAACATTGGCAGGCCGCCCATCTGATTCAGAAATCAAATTTCCACCGTTCTTTAACAGGGCGGGCGTTATCTTTTACACAGGAGGTTGAAATATGGAAGTATTGTGGGCGCCATGGAGAATGGAGTATATAAAATCGACTACAAAGAAACCATCCCAGTGCCTCTTCTGCGATAAACTGAAAGCTTCGAATGACAGGGAAAACCTTCTACTCTACAGAAGCCAATACAATTTCGTAACGATGAACCCCTATCCTTATAATAACGGTCATTTAATGGTATTGCCCAATGTACATGTTCCAGCACTCGAAGGACTTGATGATAACGCCATGCTCGATTTCATGAAAGTTACCCGGTATTCCATAGATTCGCTGACAAAGGCTTTTATGCCCGAGGGTTTCAATATCGGAATAAATCTCGGGAAGGTGGCAGGCGCCGGACTGGGCGAACACCTGCATCTGCATATTGTTCCAAGATGGACCGGAGATGCCAGTTTTATGACGGTGATCGGAGAACTCAGGGTGGTACCTGAACATATAATGAACACATACGATACACTCTTCCCTATATTCAATCAATAAAATGGCTTTATATGTCATGCTCTTATCAATGAATTTCAATCAACACCGTGGTGCGTATCGAAGAATAATGTTCAGGGGTTTTTAGGAATATCATGGATCCAGTCACACATATAACAGCGGGAGCTGTCGCCGGCAGGGTGATAGAATCAAAAGCTGCGCGTCGTGGGATAATGGTCTTATGCATAGTCGCCGCAATTATGCCGGATATCGATAATTTTCTTGCCCTGATTAACCCCCGGATATATATGGCGTATCACAGGTCATTAACTCATTCATTAGCGGGCGGGCTTTTACTCGCATTAATTATTTCGTTTATATCGCGGCGGTTTTATCCGGATATAAGCCTTAAAAAAACCATAATCATCTGTTATGCCCTTATTCTGCTGCATATTTTCCTCGATCTCATTACATCATACGGCACGCAGATACTTTATCCGTTCAGCAGAACCAGATATGCCATAAGCAGTATCTTTATGATAGACCCTCTCTACTCAGCCGTGATGCTGATTCTGCTGATATTCTCATATATATCCAGAAAAAGACCTACTGCGATTGCTGTAACAGCGCTGATTTTTATATTTACATATCCTTTCGTTAATTATGGTATAAAGATGTATACGGAAAAATACGTGAAGGAAAAACTGACGGTTGAAGAAATAAAACATTCCGGTCTCAGCCTCGAACCCGAGCTTTTTTCTCCGGTTAACTGGAAGGTGATCATTGAAGATAACGGCAATTACAGGATGTCAGGACTCAATCTGCTTGACCAAAAAAAGCCTTTTAATTTTGATACATACAAGAAGGCTGATATAAACAGGATGTTGATTTTGGGCGAAAAGGCCGGCATCTTCAGAACTTTCGCGGATTTTGCCGTATATCCGGTTGAGTATACAGAGAACCAGGATAATCTCGGGAAGGTCTATTTTAGCGACCTGCGATTTTACGGCACCGTGCCACTGGTTAAAAAATATTTCAACAAAAAAGGAATTCCATTCTCTTTGGTCGCGAACATTGATAAAGACGGGAATCTTTTAAGCTGGGAATACTACAGGCCGGTCAAACAAAACTTTATCGAATTTATGAAGTAGGAATGCTGACCTGTCCCCTGATGAAACTCACCTGAGTAGTTGCTGTTATTAATAAAAGGGCTTCGTGCAATCGAGCGGGTCAATTTTGGGTTCCTCTCTTCCCCTCTTTGGCAAAGAGGGGTTAGGGGAGTTATCCAAATACCGGGCTCCGCCCCCGTCCCCCGGTTCATTCTTTTGAACGCACAAAAGAACGGAACCAAGAAAATGCGCCCCGCGATTCTTTTTTAACGG
>VAPF01077053.1_pt1 | contig 26292 bp, 18 predicted proteins | sample 3393931 | NCBI WGS metagenome assembly VAPF01 (sample SAMN08290437, study PRJNA428436) | hydrothermal vent metagenome | isolation source: Deep-sea hydrothermal vent chimney | place: Atlantic Ocean: South-mid Altantic Ridge | depth 2773 m m | reverse complement strand
TTTGAATATAAACATAGCAATTTACCTGCCACTACAGATATCGTATCTGCTTTAATCAACCAGCCTTCATTATCACTTAACAGGTATCGTACACCACCCACATCGGTACTCATCACAGGAACTTCACACGCCATAGCTTCGAGTATAGTCATCGGCATTGCTTCATACAGTGAAGTCAGGGCAAATAAATGTGATTTCTTCAGCTCTTCGGAAACATCCATCCTATATCCAAGCAACTGGATATTTACGCCAGCGCCTTCTTCCTTAACCAGTTTCTTGAGATCTGAAAAGGCGGGACCGTCACCGATAATTATCAGCTGCGAAGCATCCAGATAATCAGGATTTGTTTTGCAGGCTAGAATATATGCATTTACTAACAACGCCTGATTTTTTTCAGAATCGACACGACTTATGTTACAAATCGTGTATTTTGAATATTTGTCTCTGGATGGAGAAAATCTTTCTGTATCCACACCATTAAAGATAAGCCGCAACTTTGCCTTCTTGATTTTAACTTCCCCGATACACCACTCCATTAAATCAGGAGAGACAACGATATAATTATTCAGAAGGTAACTAATAAGCTTTCTAACTAATACTCTAAATCTGTTTTTTCCTGACGAGTCATCACCACCATAACCATGATCACAGTGAATCAGCTTATTAACACCAGCGACAAAACCCGTCAGCTGGTATTCTATCGTGCCGAAGTTGTATGTATGCAAAACGTCAGGCTTAAGTTTCTTTAAAAGATTAAATAATCGAATATGACTGGAGAAGTCGTTGCCTTCTTTTTTATCAATCACATAAACAGGGGCCAGATCCTCAATCAGCGTATGTGAATCAATAACATCAACCAGTGATATCACTACATGCTCCACATCATACGAAGACGAGTTTTTTATTAAATTCACAATAACACTTTCGAGACCGCCAATCCCAAAACTGTATACCAAATGCACAACCTTTTTCGTCATGATCGTTCTATCTTTATCAAGCGACACATTGCTTATAAACCGACAGCACTTTCCTTGCGCACCAATCCCAATCAAACGCCTGGTACGCTGCAGCTCCTTCTTTTCGATTCACATCTCTGTCATACATATCATTAATTGCCTGCGAAAAAGCAGCCGCTGTATTATCATCCAGACATATACCCGAACTTTTCCCCAGATCAATAATGTCTCTGGCCGACCCGGCATTACTACTGACCACGAGGCAACCACATGCTAACGCTTCAGACAGAACGTTAGGGCTACCCTCTCCGCGACTCGCCAGACAAAAAACGTCACAACTATTATACCAGCACCTCAAATCAGCATTTGCCACCTGACCAACAAACTTAACCACATCAGCCAAACCAAGCTTATTTATCAGGTGTGATAAATCTTCCCTATAGTCACCTTCTGCCCCTTCTGATCCGACAATATATAGCTTCAGGCTTTTAAAGTCCGGCTTCAGTCTCAGCTCATTTAATGCTTTTATCAAAATATCAAATCCCTTACGTTTTATAATCGAGCCAATGCTTAATATAAAAACTTCGCCTTCCGGTATATCAAGCTTTTTTCTACACGAATCCATTGGCATGTAATAAAACTCTTCCGTATCGACCCCATTTGTAATAACCGTGGATTTATCCGGCGTACCAGACAGAATATCCCCCTGCTCTTTCAGCTCATGACTTAACGCTATAATCCGCCCAACATCTCTCAAACCCAGACTGACCAGTCGTGACCTTGCTGTGTTTTCATTCAGATGCAGCGCCTCCATTCCTCTCAGAGTGACAATAGACGGTATTTTATATTTGTTTGCGATACGCATACCCGCCGGTAAATCAGGGAATGTCCAGTGCATATCAACCAGGTCAAAACGCCCTTCCTTCATCAGCTCATTAACGACTGATTCGACAGCCCTTGTATAACTGTATTTCTCAATGCCTTTTAAATAACGCGGTATCGAAAAATATCGAGGATGGTAAACATCCAGGCCAAAACCTTTATCAAAGGTTGCGATACTACGATAATCTTTATATCTATCTATAAATTCATGAACAGGCGACCATGGCACTGGATTAATCACCTTTATATCCACATATTTATTCAGAGCCTTTAAACGGTTCAGCACAAAAATTCCGTGATTAGGATAAACTTTATTGGGAAAGAGATAACTAACTGCCAGTATTCTAAGCTTACGCTCCATTTCGTAAAACTCTTTCATTTCGATGCCGCATCCATTCTTCTAATACGAGCAATTGCCACAAGACCCGATGATGGTCCTTACTCCCCGACACATGCTCATCAACCAGACAATTAATAGCTGCGGGGCTAAAATATTGCCGTATCAACAAATCCGCCGAAGTCAGCACGTCCATCACATATTCTTTCAGCGAACTCTGAAACATTATTTTCAGCGGCGTTGGAAAGCCCATTTTTTTTCGATAGATAATCTCTTTTGGCAGAATATCTTCCATCATTTTTTTCAGAAGATATTTCCCCTGGCCTTTTCTTATCTTGTATTTATCAGGCATAGACGCTGCAAACTCTACAAGGCGATAATCAAGAAACGGTACTCGAAGCTCCAGGGAGGAAGCCATGCTCATACGATCAGCTTTTATAAGCAGATCATCCACCAGCCATGTTTTAGTATCAAAATTAAGCATTTTTCCTAATGCACCAGAGGTATCACCAACAAACAATTCATCAAGAAATTTTTGTGTACCAGTATTTTGTGATCTCCGGCACCTGTCTTTAAAATCATCGTTATACAAAATTTCTTTATGGCGATCTTCATAACTAGAGATTCCGCGATACCTTTCACACAGAGGAGATCTGGCCATCATCAGATATTTTGCAAGCTTACTGCCAGACGGCAACATCTTGAGCAGCGCACCGGACAAAACATTTATCGCCCCTGGACCAAGCACCTTCCTAAGGCGCTCAATAACCAGCATGTACTGATACAGATCATAACCAGCAAATATCTCATCCGAACCTTCACCAGATAAAACAACCGTCACGTGTTTCGCCGCAAGCCTGGAAACATAATTCAACGATATCGCTGCTGACTCAGTTACCGGCTCATCCATCAACTGGATATATTCCGGAATGAAATCCCTGAAACTGTTCGGATCGACAATAATCTCATGATGATCGGTATTAAACTTTTTTGCGACAGCCCGAGCGTATTCCATTTCATTATATTCTTTACCAAAATCATAAGCCACAGAAAATGTCTTTATTCGCTCATGCTGGGTTTGAGCCAAGAGCCCGACTACCGCACTTGAATCCAGGCCGCCACTAAGAAAAACCCCTAATGGAACATCGCTTCGCAACCTTAAATCGATAGCACTATTAAGCAATGCTTTTCCTTTCTCCAGGTAATAGGCCTCTCCCAGATCCTTCGACTTATCAAAATTTAGCTGCCAGAAACGTTGAATTGATAAACGCCCGTTTTCATAGGTGGCATAATGACCTGGCAACAACCGCTTTACACCTTTCTCAAGAGTATCCTCACCCGGTATGTAACCAAAGCTCATATACTTATCGATAAGTAGCTCATCGAGCAAAAGCTTTTGATTTAAATAAACGTGTATAGCTTTTATCTCTGAAGCAAACACCAGCTTCTCATCATCCTGATAATAATACAGCGGCTTCACACCCAGACGATCTCTCGCTAAAAACAGTGATTTTTTTTGATTATCCCAAAGCGCAATCGCAAACATACCATTGAAATATTGCAGGCAATCAACGCCGAACACCCGGTAAGCGACGAGTATCACCTCTGTGTCTGTATTGGTTCGAAATTCACAGCCTTGATTTTTTAGTTGATTCCTAAGCTCGATATAATTATAAACCTCGCCATTAAAAACAATGACATTTCCAGTAACCGGATCAAGCATCGGTTGATGACCATCTGAAGAAGGGTCAATAATACTTAATCGCCTGTGACCCAGGCCAATGTGACTTTGAGCATCAATCCATTCGCCACTATCATCAGGCCCACGATAAGGGAACACATCTCTCATCGCTTGCAATAACGGAAGATGCACTACCGAACTGGCGTGTTTAACACCTACTATGCCGCACATATGGAAAAAGCCTGCTTATATATTATTAATAAAGATTTAACGGAAGCGCCGTACTTATTCATCCATAATTCCATAGAGAGTAACTCTTGATATTGTTTCATTACAGCTTAGAATAAAATCCTGAAGAATTTCTATTTTGACACGAATTGGTCGTACCATAGCTCAAAACTAAGCAAACTCCAGATATGATTTTCCAGGTCGATTCGATATGCCTGCTTATTAAACTGCTTCCACAGACTTTCAATACTTTTCTGCCGAAATAACCCGCTTTGGCTTTTTGTTCCACTCAACAGGAAGTCGCCAACACGTTCCTTCAACTGATTTTGCAGCCAGTAACGCATGGGCACTGAAAACCCCTGTTTTTTCCGCTCAAAAAAATCTCTGGGTATCAAATCGGAAACACTTTCTTTCAGTATTATTTTTCTCGACTCAGCGGTCATCTTCAATCTTGTCTCTAGAGAAAATGCCAACTCGACCACTTTATGATCCAGGATTGGCACCCTGACTTCCAACGAGTGAGCCATGCTCATCTTGTCCACTTTCATCAGGATATCTTCAACCATATACGACTGAAAATCGACCAGCTGTGCAGCCTTCACCACGTCATCAGTTTTACCGATATTCTCATATAAGGCATCTATCGGATGCACTATCTCGTTTAGTTTTCGTGACGGCCTCTCCACGAGAAGCGAATCAATAAATGAATCCGAAAAACATGAGCGTAAGTTTTTATGGCGCGTAGAGTGTTCCGCCGCTATATTTCTCAACAGAGTGCCGCCCTTAAGCGTTGTCGGCACATGATTCAATAATAACCCACCGACTGTTTTTCGTAATCGCTGCGGCACCTTATTATCCATTCGTGACAATCGCGCCAACTCTTCATACCAGTTATAGCCACTAAACAATTCATCACCACCGTCACCGGAGAGACAAACAGTGACACGCTTTCGTGCCTCACGACATAAATAATATGTGGGAATAGCCGATGCATCAGCAAAGGGTTCATCCATATGCCATATGATTTTATCCAACTCTTCATCTATCGCCAGGTGAACCATTGACTCACTATGATCAGTTTCAAAACGATCTGCTATATAGCGCGCATATTTTCTTTCATCGTATTCACGTTGCTCAAAACCGACACACTGCGTTTTTATTGACCCCTGCATTTTGTTATTCATCAAGCCAACAACGACACTTGAATCTGTTCCACCGCTAAGAAACGCACCTATTGGAACCTCGCTCACCAGCTGCATATCTACCGACTCCTGCAATCGCTTACGTAAGCACTGACGCGCCTCCTCATCTCCTCCAGAAAAAACGTTGCTATTTATGTCGATAGTCCAGTACTTATTTAATTTTAGCTGGCCATTTTTTATCGACAGCGTATGAGCTGCTGGTAACTTGTTAATGTTTTTAAAAATAGTATCTGGCGCGGGTATATATTGAAGCCTCAGATAATTCACAATCGCATCATGGTTTATTTCCTGTTTAACCAGGTCATGCGCTATCACTGCCTTAAGTTCCGAGGCGAAGATAAAATTTATGCCATCCCAATAATAATATAACGGCTTAATACCAACATGATCACGCGCACAAAACACTTTGTTTTCTTTCGCGTCCCAGATAACAAAGGAAAACATACCTCGCAGATAATCTACGCAGGCCTCACCCCATTCGCTATATGCCAATAAAATAGTTTCAGTATCTGAATGTGTTTTAAACTTATGCCCCTTATCAGCTAAGCGTTTTCTCAAATCACGATAATTATAAATTTCGCCATTGAAAACCATCCATAAAGACTGGTCATTATTTGATAACGGCTGCTGCCCATCGGTTACATCGATGATACTCAATCGCTGGTGCCCGAGCGCCAGTCCATGCTCGACATCCGCATAAACACCATGCTCATCCGGACCGCGATGCTCTATAAGCTTGCACATTCTGGCAACACCCATTTTTAACGAGTCGTCACGAACGGCACCTGGAGAAAAAACTCCACATATTCCACACATAAATATATTATTCCAATCTGTATATCCGATTCTTCAATCAGAAAACACTATTTCTTGAACACAAACCAAAGGTAACACCTACCCGCTTATCTCCTGCAAAACCTTCGCAAGCTGCCGTGTCCTATAACGACGGCTATACTGCGCATAATCAAAATCCTCGGCAACACTAACTGATGAGAACCGGCAAAGTGCTTTATAAATATCATTTTCATCTTCCATATCCGCAATAAGCGCATGCTCAACACTTGCCAATAACTCTTCTGTTGCACTACCTTTTGCCGTCAAAGCCAGAATCGGCTTGCCTGCTCGTAAATATTCATACACCTTCCCCGGTATCTGGTTATTAAATACCCCCCCCTGCAACAGGAGCAAGCCATCCGCTCGCAATATTTCACGAATCGAACATTCGTAATCGACCGTAGGCATAAAACGCACTAAACCTGAAAGTCCCAGATCATCACACTGACGCTCAAACTCCTCAGCATTTTCAACACCCCAAAAATCCAGTGAAATTGTTTTTTTCGAGGAAGCTTGCTGGTTGTATCGATTAAGCGCACTGAACAACTTGTCAGGGTTGCGCCCATCTCGATAGATTCCGCCACTATAAACTATACGTAACACGTCTTTCTCGCCAGCCACTTCACTATCGACCGCGCCAAGACTATTAAACACATCTTCATTGTAGCCATTTTCAATTACCTGAACTTTATTATCATCCAGATAAGGATACCGCTTCCTGTATAAATCAACTGATTTAGATGTGGTAAAAATCAACCTGTCTGCATGCTTTGATGCCACCTGATCTATGTGTCTGCCCGACCTGTTTATATTTAAAGCCGGATCTTCATATATCGGAAACGGGTCTCTAAAATCAGCAACCCACGGAATACCACTTACTTTTTTCAGATTTGCAGCGATGCGGTGCGCTGTCGAATACGGAAAAGTTGACCATATGACATCGGGCTTAAATTCATTAATAATTTTTTTACCAACAAATGACCCATGGCAATACCAAGTCACATATCGATCTGGCAAGGCTGTAAACCGAAAGTATTTCCCTTTCACAGATAAGTGTTTAACCGAATTCAGGGCGAACGCCCTATATACATGACCATCTAAAGTTGCAGGCAAACCAGCATTTAAATCAAGCTTCTCATGAACAAATGCCGGAACGGTTAATACCGCTGGCTCCCAGCCATAGTCAGGCAAATATTCACAGAATTTCAAAGTTCTCTGCACACCCGCACTCAGGCACGGCGGAAAATCCAGAGCTATCATTAGAATTTTTTTCATAATCAAATTTTATTAGTTGGTCAACGTCCGGCCCCGCCACCCTTTCCTAATACTGCCGGTAATTATTATTTTTTATGAAGGCCTCAGGATATTGCTTGGCTATCCAGGAGAGCGCCAGGCCAATCAGGGCGTAACACCACACGCCCACTTCCAGCCTGATACTATTAACCGACATACTTGCAACCCAGAAGCAGATCAATGAGATATTCAAACCGATATACGCTAACACGATTGGTTTATCTCCATTCGCCATCAAAAATGGCCGTAACTTAAAAAATCGCCTGAACAGTGAAATAACCATAGCCAGGAATATTGTTGCGCCTATCACACCATGATCAATAAACAGCGTCATCAATAAATTATGCGAGCCTCGCCGTCTATTTCCAGCTTTACCTGTCATATATTCCTCATCGACATAATAAGGACTCAGCATTTGCGTTCCTCTATGACCATTGCCAATAAGAGGCTTTTCAGAAAACATCTCTAACTGAGCGTTGATGATAACAATACGTGAGTACGCACTTTCTTCTATCTCTGTATCATCAGAACCCACTGTTGAATTAATACGCTCTAACAGCACAGGCCCTAGCAGACTAATCCCACCAATAAAAGCCAGAATCACATAGACTCTATACTCCCTCTTCACGCTTGCTGGCACAAAAAATAAAGACACCAGTGCCGACACGACAATGGCTACTAACGTACCTCTGCTCTGCGTTAGAAAAATTCCGTTAAGTACCAGCACGATAAACGGAATTAAAAGATACTTTTTTTTGCCAAAATTACAAAGCAATATATATGAAGCGAATATCAAAACCGTTGCCATATGAAGCGATAATAAATTACCATCTTCCATCCCCGGCGTACCCGCATTTTCAAATCGCCCACCCTGAGTCTGCGTGTAACCAATCCATCCATAGTATGCACAGCCCATCAGATTTATCACGAACAATTCAAACAGTTGCCTTTCAGTTTTAATTACTGCATGTATCAAATAAATCAATAACAGAAATTTTGTTACCATCACCGAATATTCAAAATGCAAACTTGAACTCAAAGCCCATATATTCTGTATCCAGACCCATATCACGAAAACCAGAAACAACCTTACCTCGGTCCTCTTCAACCAGTCGGTTTTTGATTTGTTATGCATAAAAACTGAAACCAAGGTCACGATGCCCGCGATCAAAGACCACCTCAAGGAAGGCAAACCCTCGCCCCACCATCGCCCAGGCGCATATGCATAAAAAGCAAAAAAATATGTATACAAACCGAATCTCACCCGCCCCGACAAAGAAAGTAGCAGGCCAGAAATATAGATGAGTAAATACGCTATTCCGGTTATCGACACGATTTATTTTTCCTGCTGCATCAAAACTCAGCTTTTCCAGTAGTTCACAACAAGCTCAGTCAGAAAGCCAAGCTTCCCTCTTCTCCATGGCGTAAACCTTTTGAGCAGATAAATCTCTTTATCATCAACAGAACAACCTGTATTAGATACCAGTGCACATTCATATCCGGCGTTCTCAACCATGCGGACATGCTTATCATATAAATCGACAGGGTATTTACCGTTCGGGTAGGCAAAACTGCTAATCGTTGAGTTGGTTAATCCACACAAAAACTCTTTACTTTTTTCAACCTCTGACCGCACTAAATCATCAGGGATTCTACTTAAAATATGGTGATTAACCCCATGCGATCCAATTTCCATTGCCTCATCGAGCAACAGACTCAAATCATTTGTATTCATCATCAATTTTTCAATTTTTACCATACCTAGCATATCGAGTAACTCCAACAGCGACTCCCTGGCCTGGTCCTCCGGCAATTTTTTTAACTCTTCAGACATGCCATCAACGAACTCTACACGAGCATCGGTATTGCTCAAATCATAGATTGCACCTCGGTGTCTTATCGATGTCTTCTCAGTATGCCGAACAGACTCTATCAAAACATCCCACCACGGGTTATTCTGCATGTGATCAGTAGTAATAAAAAAAGTCGCTGTCAAATTATGTTTCTTCAAAACAGGCAATGCGCTTGTTACATTATCTTTATAACCATCATCAAAAGTTATTACCAGGGCTCTTTTAGGCAAGGTGTTTTTCTTTAATCCATCCACCGCTTCCGTTAGCGAGCAAACATTAAAAAATCGTGAAACCCATAACATCTGCTCATCGAACTCCTCTACTGTAGGCATATCACGTCTAAAGACATCTTTATTATCAAGCACCCTGTGATATACCAGAACGCTTAACCGTTTTTTTCCAAAAACACGGCAACATGATATCTGCAAAAGCATTCGCAAAATAGAATCAATCATTTTTAACATATCTTGTTATCAATCAATGTGGCAGCCAGATCTGTTACTCGCTGGGCATTTTTTTGCCAGGTAAACCCTCTCTCTAAAAGCACATTGTAGGCATTGATTCTTTTCTCGGACAAACCTTTATAATTTTCTATGGCAAAAGTAAGTTTTTTTGCAAAATCATTATAATCGTCAGGCTCAAACAATAACGCACTCTCATGTGTAACTATTTCACAAATATTATTTGTTGATGGCGCAATGATCAGACAACTTGCCGCAAGATATTCAAAAAACTTTAATGGAGAGGCATAAGGTGTAACTGAAGGCTGCAAGGCTATATCAAACTGACTTATATACTGAAATACTTCATCCCGATTCACCAGCCCTGTAAACGTAACCTTATCTATAACACCTGCCTTTTTTGCCTGTATTTCTAATTGCTCACGAATATCCCCATCTCCCACACAAACAAGATGAATATCACTTTCCTGATGGCTTGCCAGTGCTTCAATGGCCAGATCAAGACGGTGCCAGGGATTAATGAAACCGACAAAACCTATAATGATCTTGTTTTTTATGAAATTTTTTTTCTGTTTAAAAACTGTACTTAACAGTTTTTCATTAATACCATTATGAACAACTGTTATCTTATCAGGGTCAACACCAGCACCACGCACAATATCAGCCAGCACTTGTGTGACGGGAAGCACCTTATCGGCTGTTTTCCATGTAAATTCCTCGACAAACCTTGCCAATTTCTTTAACTTCAGACCTGAGTACTTTTCTCTTTCATCAGCTAACGGTGCATTTACTTCTAGCAATAATGGCACATCGAATAAACGAGCGATTAATACCCCGGCTGGTTGCAATAAATTATATCGCTCATAAATAAAGTCAGGCCTGTTACGTAAAATCGAACGAATCAACTTTGCTGCAACAACAAAACTATAAGACAACTCCAGCAACTCATATACAGCCTGCGGTAACAGTTCCTTTAATTTTGCTACCGGCCCGCCCTCATAACCAAATTCAGATTTTTTTACGAATTCCGGTGCGACAAAGTCAATACTATGGCCCTGCTCAATAAGCGCGTTTGTCAACTCTTCGACATGAACATACTGCCCGTCTTTTGATGCTATTCTATGGTGATAGAGTATCTTCATGATCTTAAATGACTACCCGAAAAAATAAACCTGTGCTTTCGATAAAGGTAAAACAAACCTTTCAAATGAGAAAGTGAGAAAAGGTTAAACAACTTCACCCCTTTCGCTCTGGAAATTTCCTGGGCATCATGAATAACAGACGAGCCAGGCATATAGGTAATGTTCAGCCCCGCCTTCCAGACACGAATACAGTAATCCACATCTTCCGGTGAATAAAATATATTTTCATCCAGATATCCCACTTTATCTAGCGTTGATTTTGGCATCATCCAGAAGGCCGAAATAGCATAATCAACTTTTGTAATTCCGTCTGCCTGACTTTTGGCTTCAATCCTTTTAAGAAAAAAGTACCGCTGAATCTTTCTTGTTATCGATGGAAAACGATCCACGCTTAACTGAAATCGCCCATCAGGGTAGAGAAGCCTGGGCACGACCAGACCGCATGACTTATCTTTTTCAAGATATTCACTCAGATCCTGTAACACGCTGGAATTTACATAAGCATCTGAATCAAGGATAACGATATGACTACCACCAGCTTTTTTCAACGCAGCATTTCTAGAGAAAGTTGTACCTTTATTTGACGAAAATTGTATGATCTCGTAGTTAATATATTCACAGAAGCGGTAGTTCTCGAGAATTTCTTTCGATTGATCGACAGAGCCATTTTCAACAACAAAAACCTCTGCAGACGCACCTATTTCACTTATGGCATCATTTATCGATGACAAACATCTCTCTATATACCTTTCAGAATTAAAACTCAGAATAATAAATGAGAATTTACACGTATTCATAGCGACTTATATTCCTTGAAACAGCCAATGCTGCCTTTACTTTACCTATGATATTAATGCGAACAGATCATGTCACAGCATCAGGCATTCTAACGCCAGTTAAAACACTTATCTCACTCACCGGCACATTCTGTCATAAAAAAACAGAGGCATAATAGTTGCACCACCATGCACACTTTCAGAACGGTTAGTCACAGATAACAAAGACCCGACAATCATAGTACATGCTGTATTTTCTGCCTCTGTTCTATGGAAAAAACCTTCCTTCACAGCGCCCTAACACCAATAATCCCATCATCCGCTGACCGCATACACATGCGCCTGAAAAACCAGAATATCGAACACTGAAATCACGCATCATTGTATCTAAATGTCATCAGATTACACTCCTACGCGTTTGATAACACAAACCCCCGTCAATCGTTCAACCTTCCAGGCCTAATACTGTAATTCATCAGATATGATTTTATTTTAAAATAAAGCCATTTTCATATATGGATATCAAGCTAAAATGCCTATCTTGCCTATAATTGTAATTTGCAGACACGGTCAATACCTCGTCATGCAAATCACTGACGACCTTATTACATCCGTCTGAGTAGCGCAAAACCGTCATTAAAGGGAAAACATGTCAAATACGAATAAACTTAGCCAGATTATCGGCCCATACCTTCTCACTATTGTTTTACTTACCATCACAGCTTGCGGACAGGAGCTAAGCGAACAACAAATCCTCAATAAAGCAAAAGCCTATCTGGATGAAGACAGCCCTAAATCAGCCGCAATTGAGCTACGCAATGTCCTCCAGAAGAACGGTAATAATGCTGAAGCCCGCTTTTTACTTGGCAATATCAACTTAGATATTGGCGACTTTGCCTCAGCTGAAAAAGAATTCGAAAAAGCGTTACTAGCTGGTGGCGACCAGCAGCTTATCCAGGTTGCCCTTGCGAACATTTTTATCACTACAGGAAAATATCAGAAATTACTTGATGAAATCACAAACCAGAACACCTGGTCCGCTGAAACCCATGCAAACATCACCGCGTTACGTGCGCTGGCTGAAGCCGGCCTTGACAAACCCAAGCTTGCCCAGGCATCGCTTGAAGAGGCCAAAAGTTATAAAGCCGACGCTTTCCATGTACTTAAAACGACTAGTATATTTCAACTTGCCAAGCTGAAAAAAGGAGACGCTGAAAAAACCCTGGCTCACGCACTCTCTCTTTATCCAGATAACACCGAGCTTCTGTTCCTGCTCGCATCTTATGAGATTCAAAACATGAATCTTTCTGCTGCGTCAGATGCATACACAAAAATCATACACAATAAATCACCTAACCTGATAACACCTTATACTATCAGGGCACGAATCGGCCTGACTCGCATACAGGTCATAGAAAACAAACTGGATGCCGCGACACTCACATTAGCCCCTGTATTAAAAACGAACAAAAACCATCCAGAGGCTAACTATTTAAACGGACTGATCAATTTCAAGCAAAAGGACTACGCTCATGCTGAAATATATATACGCAAGCTATTATCCGTTTTTCCTGAGCACAATCAATCACATAAATTAATGGGGGGAATCAAATACGCATTAAAAGAATTTGAGCAGGCTTCCCACCATTTATCTACATACCTGAAAACCACACCAGGTGACACCAATGTTCGAATAATGCTAACGCAGGCTTACATCGCTCTAAAGCAAACCAAACAGGCACTATCAACCTTACAACCTTTACTTGCAGACGATGCCCATAGCACAATAACATCATACTTACTCAGCCAGATCGCCTTCATCGACGGCGATCTGGACAAGGGCATAAAAACACTAAAAGATGCCATTAAGTCTAGCCCCAATAATGCAAAACTACACGCACAACTAGTAAAAGCCTACATCAACGCCAATGAAAACACGCTTGCCCTGAAAAGCTTAAAAAAATATCAGACATTAAGCAATGATTCGGAGGAAAGCCAAAAACTCGCCATCAACGTCTATTTAAAAACCGGAAATATTGACGATGCCCTAAAGATAGCCGAAAAAATGCTGGCAAAGAAACCACGGGACCCTGCAACCCTTTCATTAAACGGTAATCTTCATGCCGAAAAAAATGATTTTCAGCTAGCCCGTAAATATTTTAACGAAGCACTACAGTTACAAAGCAACCTGCCTTCTGCCACCATCGGTTTAGCCAGCCTTGAAAGAAGGGAAGGCAATCTTGATAAAGCAATTGCACTCTATAAGCGTGTTGTCGAGTCAGGCACAGCAGATGCCACCCCCATGCTTGCGCTCTCTGAACTGGCCGCACAACAAAAACGCACTAGCGACATGCTATCCTGGCTTGAAAAAGCACGCATCGCCGCACCAGACGATATCAATTCTCGCAGAATTCTCTCTAACTATTATTTACAGAACTCGCAACCTGGCCAAGCAACCATATACCTTCAGGAAGCATTAAAAACATCTCCCGAACACCCTGAACTACTTATACTACAAAGCCGGATGCTCATGGCTAAAAATCAATATAAAGAGGCCTTATCTCCCCTTAAAAAACTCATAGAAAAATATCCAAACTCCATTAATTCTCAGCTTTTAATCGGCGAAACTTTTTTACAGCTGAACAAGCTGGACGAGGCAAGAAAACACTTGCTGAACTCGTTAAAAACACAACCAGATAATCTTTTTGCCACCATTTTAATAGCCGAAACTGAATTTAAGAGCGGCAACCTTAACCGCAGCCTGAGCTATGCAAAAAAAATACAGCATATACAGCCCGAACTTTTTTCCGGTTACGCGCTGGAAGGCAACGTATGGATGGCAAGAAAAAACTATAACAGAGCAACACAATCATATAAGCAGGCATGGAAGTATAAACAAACGGCAGACCTTGCACAAAAATTATTCATTTCTTCAAGAAACACTACCACTCTTAAAGAGGCTATCAAACCCTTGCTTTCATGGCTGACCCAGCACCCCGAAGACAGCCCTACAAGGGTGTTTTTAGCATCCATCTACCAAAACGAAAATCAGGTCAAAGATGCTATTCGAGAATATAAAATAATACTTGAGAACAACCCCGACCATAGCTTTGCACTCAACAATCTCGCCTGGTCTTATTCACAAACAGGCAACCCGAAAGCGCTGGACATGGCAGAAAGAGCATACCGATTAGCCCCTGAAAATGCGGGCATACAAGATACCTACGGATGGATACTGACGCAACAAGGACAAGCTGAAAAAGGTCTGCGTCTACTTAAACAAGCGATAGAAACCCTACCGAGGAACCCGGATGTACGCTTCCATTTTGCACTCGCATTAATTAAAACAGGCGATAACACTCAGGGAATGCAGATATTGAAAGAACTGGTCAATCAGCCCAATCCGTTTGATGACAGAGAGCAGGCTGAACGTTTGTTACGCAACCCGTCACAATAAAACAGGTAATGTAAATTCAACTCAGGCTCTTCGCACACCCGCACCAAAAAATTTCGCAACTCGCCTATGAAAATCAGATAACCTACAATAAACCCTGATTATGCAACACCCTTTCAACAGTCGTAAACTGAAAGTCAGAAGCCAGTTTACGCAGCCTCGTCTCACATTTATCAAGATTATTATAATGCCTGAATCGTGAAAACCAGCTCGCTGATATACGCGGCTGCTCAGGATCAACTTCCCATGGGTGCAGATAAAAAATAAAGGGTTTTTGCCCGCGATTTATCTGCTTCAGACCTGCATGGCTCAACCAGTAAGGGTAAAGCCGAAAATAACCACCGCCAGCAACGGGAAGACGATACCCCATGACCTTGGCTGTAGACAGAGGGAACTCGATCAGCTTATGGCCATTCGGGGTATCCAGAATATAGGGGAATTCCGGACTATCGGGAATACCATAACGATCATGCCGAACCGGGAAAATACTGGAATCGTACTCAAACCCTGCTTCAAACAAAATATCCAGCGCCCATAATGAACGCCTGGTAATAGAGTAACTGGCCGCACGGTAACCCCGTACCGGTCGCTGAACAATATCCTCTAGAAGATCCTTCGCACGAATGGTTTCCTCCCGAAACACTTCGGGACTCTGGTTATATATCAGTTGATGACTATAACCATGACATGCGACCTCATGCCCTCTTTGTGCAATCTCAAGAATAAGAGCCCGCGCCCTGTCCGCCACCCAACCCAACACAAAAAACGTCGCCTGAATCTGATAGTCATCAAACAGATCCAGTAATTTGTGCGTATTTCGTTCAACACGCAATGCCTGATTATCCCACTCATGTTGTGCAATGCTGTCAGCAAATGCTGATACCTGAAAATAATCTTCGACATCAACAGTCAACGCATTTTGAATAGGCATGTGTTAATGACTGCTTCGACAAAGTAAAACACAGTCAATGTATCTAATCATAATCCGCTTAATTGTCGTCCGCATAATATCCATAATAATTACCGCGATCAGATAAACCTTCTGTTTTATTCAGAACGAGTCCCATGGCTTGTTCCTTAGGTATCATCCGCAAGGCATCTTCAACCAGTGCCTGAGGCGTCTTTCCAGCTTCTATAATAAATACAACCTGACCGACCAGTCCTGCTAAAATCTGCGTTTGAGGCGTTGGCAATAACGGTGGACCATCAAATATGATGATTCGATCACTATAGCGGCCAGCAATTTCATCAACCAGTTCCGTCATACGCTGACTCGCCAGCATCTCGGCATAATACTCATTGTGCTTGCCGGCCGAAACTACACGAAAATTCGGAATATCTGTTTGCAGCAACACGTCACCGATGTTCAGGTCATCGTCACCCAGAACATCTACCAGGCCACAAATATTCTCAAGACCCAACATCCGACTAACACCTTGCTTCTCCACATCGCAATCCACAAGTAAAACCGTATGGTCCATTTCTAGCGATATAGATAATGCGAGATTTACCGAGGTATAACTCTTTCCTTCGCCAGGTATAGAGCTGGTAACAAGAATCAGGTTTCCTCTTTCTACCATTGCCTTATTTCGCCCGCAGGCATTAGACACCAAAGGGCGTTTGATCCGCCGATAATCATCCTGGATTTCACGCCCGAGATTACTGCCTGGTACGAGCATATCCTCGGCAAGAAGCCTGTCTAATATTTTAACTTTTTTACTCTTTTTATCAGCTGCATTTTTTGGTGCGCCGCTTACCTGGCTATCATGCGACGGCCTGGCTTCTGCAGAACGCATATCTGCGATCTCACCATCACTCGCATCAACCAGTTGCGTAATTGTTGTTGGCGCCGCTTTTTTACCTTCAAGGCTCATAGCAACAATCCCCGCGACTCCATGAAAGCATTCACCCGTGCACTACCCGACTCATTAAAAAACATCACCGCACCATACATGATTACCAGCATAGAAAAAACCACCAAAAAACTCACCAATTGCAGCCACCGTTTCACTTTATGCTCATCTTTCAGATAAAGACTAACTGACCCAAGTAATGGGAGCCCGATCTTGTCTCTAATTTGGCTAACATCAATAATCGTAGGCTGCAGAAGATACCGAAGAAAACCCCACCCCAGACCGGCGGATACCGCTACAAAAAAGACAGCGGTAAGATACAACAAACGATTAGGACCCACTGGCTCCTTCGCCACACGAGGAGGGTCGATTATACGGAATTTGATATTACTACCACTCTGACCTATAGCCTGCGTCAAGCGAGCAGACTCTCTACGAGTAACAAGGCTGAGATAACGTTGACGTGTAATTTCATAGTCACGGTTCAACTTTGCAAGCCCCGCTTCAACACCGGGAAGCACATCGACTTCCTGCTTGAGATCATTCACAGTATTTCCCTGCTCTTTAAGCTGCAATTTCAAGGTCTCTACATCAACACTGGCTTTATGACTCTCTGCTTTCAAATCCTGATAAACCGGATTAAATTCAATCGAGCCTCCGCTAACAACACCTACAGATTCATCATCGGCAACATTATTGTTAGCCACTAACTCCGCAATGGTCGCCCGCAGCGCCTTTACGTCCGGGTGTTGCTCTTTATACTGGGTCAGCAGCTGTTCGAGCTGCTCTCGGTATCGACGCAACTTTATAGCTTTTGGCGCACCATAACTATTACTGCCCAACAAGGGCGTTTCACCTTCCAGCTGGTTAAGCATAGCCGCATACCTTCTTTTTTCCAGGCGCAGTTTCGAACGAAGCGCATCCAGTTTCGCCTCTTCACGCTGTAACCGGGCATAGTAACCACCTCTTTCATCAGGCATGAAACCGACATTTTCACGCTTGAATTCGGCCAGATCCTGCTCTGCTGTTGTCAACCGATTTTCATATTCCTTAATCTGGCGATCAAGAAATTGCTGCGCCGTCGCTGTATCTGATCGCGCTGAATCCAGAGTATTTTCAATTAGCGTATTTAACAATTTGGAAACAACCTGATATACCAGCTCTGGCGATTCTCCCTTGTAACTCAGCTCATAAATATTACTGCCACCTCTACGCTTACCACTTGACTTCAACCTGATCGATTTCCTTAGATTTTTCATCAGCTTGTCCAACTTTTTCGGTGTGTCCGCCTTCAAACCCATATCTGTTTGCTGAATAACATCTTTCAGGTTTTTTCGACTTAGCAGAACTCGAGACATAATATTAATTCCGGCCTCTTCTGTATCAGACTCAACAGACAATCCCTTAAGTAACGGTTTCATAACTGATGTCGTATCGACAAGCACAACCGCTTGCGATGTATACTGATTCGGCAAAGCATAAACAATTGCCCAACCAAGTATCGAGACAATACAGGTTATCGCTAGAGACGCCCACCTGTATTGCCAGAAGCCATGTAAATAGCTGTAAATTAGTACCAACTGATCCCGCATTTCCTATTACTCTAAATAAATAACTAATAAATCACTGAAATAAAATCAATGTCACTTAACCGGCTTAAGGAACCGAACAACATTTAAATCGCCAAGAACAAACTTTAACCTAAAGTATTCTAGTTTATATACACAAAAATACTTCTTTTAAACACCTAGAATTAATAACGCTTTGCTCACTGAAGCAGTGATAAATTAACCTGGCCCCGTTAAATCCCGTCATCCCAACGCAATACAAACCACCTTCACATGCGCCGTCACTTACCAGGCTCCGGCATGTTCAATTTCTTAATTAAGCTGTACAAGGAAGGACGACTGATACCCAGTGCGTCAGCAGCGTGGGTTACATTATTGTTATAAATTGATAACGCACGCTGGATAACCTCTTTTTCGACCCGCTCTCTTGCGTCACGCAAATTTAATGACTCCAGATAATCTGCGCTTTCAATAAAACCCAAATCTGTCGCCAAAATCTGCTTGCCTTCAGCAAGCACAACTGCACGTTTAACTCGGTTTTCTAGCTCTCGCACATTACCCGGCCATTCATAGGCATCAATCGCTGCCCTGGCCGAGTCGGTAAAACCTCGGAAACTACGACTATTTTGCTTGCTAAAACGATCTAGAAAGGCTTGTGCCAACAGCGCCTTATCACCTTCACGATTACGGAGTGGTGGAATCTCGATAACAATTTCACTGATTCTGAAAAATAAATCCTCGCGAAACTCTCCAGTTTTGATCAACCGAGCAAGGTCACGGTGTGTGGCGCAGATGATTCGCACATCGACTTCAATCATATTTCTACCACCGAGGCGCTCAATTACACGCTCCTGCAAAAAGCGCAACATTTTTGCCTGTAACGGCATCGGCATATCGCCGATTTCATCCAGAAACAGGGTGCCGCCAGTGGCCGTCTCGATTTTACCTTTGGTCTGTTTTACCGCGCCGGTAAACGCACCTCTTTCATAACCAAACAGCTCACTCTCAAGCAAATTATCCGGGATAGCAGCACAGTTCAATGCGACAAATGGTTTGCCCTTACGCGAACTTAAGCGGTGCAGAGCACTGGCGAACAACTCCTTACCTGTACCGCTTTCGCCTAGCACCAGTGAGGTCGCATCGGTCGGACCTACTTTTTCTACCAGCCGGCAAGCAGCCAACATAGGCGTGCTGGCGCCGATAATACCATCAAGGGGGGAATCATGGCCGGCTAGCGCCAACCGCCGGTTTTCTTCTTCCAGCTCATATAACTGGTACGCACGATCAACAATCAAACCTAAAACATCCGGCTCTATCGGCTTTTGATAAAAATCATAAGCGCCGTGTGAAATAGCCTCCAACGCATTTTTACGATCATCATTGCCCGTCACCACGATAACTTTTGTATGTGGCGCCAGCTTCAGAATTTCTTTTAGTGCGGCGATGCCTTCGCTGGCATTAGCCGGGTCTGGCGGCAACCCCAAATCCAGCGTAACCACCGGCATATGATGCTGCTGCAATAACTCAATCGCTGATACGCGATCACCTGCAATGTATACCTGATAGCCTTCAAAAGACCACTTTAACTGTTTCTGTAACCCGGGGTTGTCTTCGACAACCAGCAACGGCTTTAACGCATTGTCTGCCATAAACTAATATTAAAAATTTTTAAAAATTTAATCCCAAAATTGAAATAAAAAACGTCTGCCGCCTATGCCGGCAGGACGTTTACGTCGTTACCATGAGATGAAATCAGCGGGATGTGCAAAGTGATTATAGACCCTTTTCCTGGATTACTTTGCACATTGATATCACCACCCAGCTGGCGAACAAATTCCCGGCTCTCGTACATACCAATACCCATCCCGGCATTCCCTTTGGTGGTATCAAAAGGTTTAAACAAACGGTTTCGAATAAAATCATCATCCATACCGTGCCCATTATCCTTAATGCCGATTATGTGCATCTTTTCTGTGCTGGACAAGGTTATGATAATTTCACCACTTTCATTCGTCGCCTGCTGCGCATTATCGATCAGGTGCGCAAGCACGTTTGCAAAACGCTGTTTTTCCAGAGACACCATGCCAGACTCTGAGAGTACTTTAAATTGCGGTGCGGGCAACAGATGTTTTTTGGACTCGATAACATCGGTAATAAGCTCAACCAGATCGACCAGAATTTTTTTCTCACTATCCGTTCGCCGATTACGCAGCTGCGCTAACAAGCGGTTGATATCAGCGGCGGCATTTTCGACGGTACCAAAAGCATCTTCGACAAACTCCGGGTTTGCTGTATATTTTTTCGAATTTATAGCAATCAACTCAAGCTCTGCTGCAATGTTTTTCAAATCATGCACCATATAAGCCGAAAGCCGGGTAAACACTTCAAACTGTTTTGCTTCAGCCAATTGCGCCGATGCTGTTAAAACGGTCAGGTAACTGGTGATTTGTTTGGCCGCTGTTTTTAGCAGATCACGATCTTCCCAGTTAATAGTACGCTCGATCAACGGGCTAGCCAGTACCACAAAACCCTGTAATGCATTGATGCCATGCAGCGGAACCAGTAACCAGGGCTGCCCTGTTTTCAGCAACCAGTCAGGTAACGCCAGTCCTTTATACTCGTCAGCATGACTGGACAACTCTTTTACGTTGATCACGAAACCTTTTTTCTCCATATACGCGATCAGCGGGGATTTGCTCGCTATGGTGTTTTCCAGGCGAGGGCATTGCCAGACCTCAACGTTTTTATAGTCACCGGTTTCATCACACAGCCATAACGAACCGGCGCGTGCATCCACGATATGTGCCATCGCCTCGATCGCTGTTTTATTGTGATCTTTATTATCAGCGTCAACCTTTAAGTCTTCAGTTAAGCGCAACCACTCGATGCGGTAGTCATATTTATTCTTATAAAAATGTTTGCTCAGAAAAACCCTGGTTTTTGCCCGTATTTGCGACGACGTCATAACAACAAATAAAAACACCACCGCCAGCGTTAAAAACATTATCTGGCCGACTTTGCCCCAGTCACCACCGAATTCTCTTAAATAATAACCAGCACCCGCCATCGCCAGCAGATAAAAACCACCGCTAAGAATAGCCGTGGTATTTAAAATGATATCCCTCGAGACAAAGATATTAAGTGACCAGTTTTTATTGCGAGCAGAGGATATCGCCAGTAACGGCACCGCTACAACGTGTACCAGACCCCGCGCATCCCACACCTCCTGATCAATACTTCTGAACAATAAAGCATCCGCATACAAATAAAAATCAAAAGCAAATATGCCGCCAGCACCAAAAAACAAATACTTTGTTGCCCATCGATAACGTGGCGATGTATTCCGAAACAGCTGTTCGATTATCGCAAGTCCTATGAGCGCTAGAATAATGTTGCCGGCAATCCCGACAATAAATTGATCTGGCAGCATAAACACTGGCACAACCATTTCATTCAATAGCAATACAACAGCGAAACCGACACTTAAAGGCAGAGCCCAGCGAACAAACTTTTGATAACTATATTTCTGATCATGATGAGAGGTTGCCGAACCATCCAGCGCCACATCGAACAATTTGAATAAAAAAACATACCAGGCAATATACCGAAGAATTTCAAACACCTGATAAGTGAGAAGGTAAGTTTCCTTATGTAGTGCAATCTGTACAGAAATCAGTGCCCAGCATGCACTGACAAACATAGCGATAAAAAGCAATCTACCCTGTAAACTTTCACGCCAGCTAAATAACAGCAACAATGCAAAAAAACCGTACGCTAAACCCGCGCCGACATACCCATACAAACCCAAATTCATTTCCATTATTCACCACTGCCACAGGCTTGTTTATGCTGACAAAAAGATCCGCAGGCGTAGTGGATTTAATGCTGCCAGCAAAAGATAAAACTTACCTAGAGACCTTTGCACGAAGAGCATATTTAATTTCAAGTTAACAAAAATGTATAATTTTTTGTTAACTTGAAAAATAGCACTCTATTAACTTCAGGTTCTGTTCGTTTTTTAGCTTTTCAGCCTCTTTGTTCTCTTTGTTCAAATAAAAGACGGTTTAACCCTGTGAAATCGATACGCCACGTTTCATGTTATAAGCCGCACAGAGTAAACCAAAACGTGCTCGGTTACGTGCCTGCCCAAGGTATCTGGCTTTTGCCATTCCGTAATGAAGTTTGAGTATGCCAAATACTCGTTCTACTGTGCAGCGCACTCCTGAGCTCATTCGGTTGAGCTGTTTTTGAGCCTGCGTTAATGGTTTGTTTCGATAGGCTCTTTCTAATACGCGGTTGCGAATACCTTTTTCTTTTAGGCTTTTTTTATGGGCTTTGCTTTGATACGCACTATCGGCATAAACTTCTTTTTCGCTGCCAGTAAACAGACTTTCAAATATATTCGAATCATGCACATTGCCCGCAGAATAATCATAGGTTTTTATAAAACCATCTTCTTCAACATTGATATGCGCTTTAAAGCCATAGGTCGTTTTACGTTTACCATCTGAACCGTTTTTTACATTGTAAGCCGCTTCTGGGTCTTGTGTGTTTTTCCCATCTTTGCCTTTACCGGGACGATTTTGTTTGGCTTTAATAACACTCGCATCTATTATGCTAACTTCATCACAGCGGAGCAATAAGCCCTGCTCGGTTAGCTGTTGATTAATTTCTTCGAGTAAGCTTTCATACAAACCCTCGGCTTCAAGCAAGTTGTGAAAGCGCCAGAAAGTTGAATGGTCGGGCACTGATTCACTTAAACTTAAATCAATGAAGCGGCGAAACAATAAATCTCTTGCACATTGTTTTTCCAGACCAGGATCACTCAGACCGTACCAGGCTTGCAGTAATAATGCCTTAAACATCATCAACGGCGGCCAGGTTTTTTCTCCTCGCCGCTTAGTATGTATTTGACTGAGTAGTGTTTCGATACGAGACCAGTTAATTAAATCATGCACATTATCTAACTCTTCAAGAGCTGAATGTGTACTGATTAAGGCATCTGCCAAGCTGGTTTGTTTTAAGTTTTTCCAGGCCATTTAGTCTTTTTGTTCTGCTTTGTTGAAAATGATATATATCTCATATATTCGAATTTAATGACCTTTCGTGCAAAGGTCTCACCTAATACAATACCTCTACCACCGCTACAAACTATCCTTAAAAAGTAACTTCTAACTCAGGGGTAGAAAACACGCTTTCACGTCCATCATTATCGACCGTGGTTACAACTATCAAATATGAACCAGTCTTAACTGGAACAGCATTAAGTCGCACCTCAACATTTGCAGCATTGTTACTATCATCGATATAGATAGGCGGCTGATCATCATAATTGCCGGCTGCGGTTTTATAATAAAGGTTGTATCCGGCAATCTCACCTAAAGCCATAGGCACAGCATTACCCTCTCTTTGAACAGGCGCAGACCAGCTCAATACTTCTCCCGAACCCACCGCACCACCGTCACCACCTGAACAGGAAACGAGCAATACAACAGAAACGAGCACTAACGCATGCTTCACACCGTCCATACAAACTGTCCGCCAATGAAACATAAATCACCCCCCTACTACTAAATAAACGTCAGAAACCTTCTAAAAAGTTTGCAGCAGCCCCTTAGCGCACATAAAAAACTTTAAAATAATATCCAGCAATGCACACTGTGAAGAGATCTGATGTTGCCCGCAATTACTGCGCCCCCTTACCCAACATCACCACTTCTGCGGTCTGTAATAAAATCAACAAATCCAGCAAAAGACTGTAATTTTTAACATAATACAAATCATATTGTAACTTTTCAATACTGTCACCTACCGTATCACCATACGAATAACATACCTGCGCCCATCCCGTTAACCCGGGCTTTACCCGATGCCGTTCACTATAATAAGGCACAGCCTTAGCAAGCTTCTCGACAAACTCCGGCCGCTCTGGCCTGGGGCCAACAAAACTCATATCACCATTTAATACATTGTATAACTGAGGAAGCTCATCAAGCCGACCTTTACGAATAACCTTACCAACTCGGGTAATACGCGAATCATTTTTTGACGCCCACTGCGCAACACCATCTTTTTCAGCATTTGTTACCATGCTGCGAAATTTATATATGTTAAACGGCCGGCCATCTTGCTTTACACGAACCTGACTATACAGAACACCGCCACGCCCCTTACTTTCAATAAAAATTGCCGCACTGACCAGAACAGCAAATGGCAGGGCCACTGGCAACAATACTAAAACCACCGATATATCAAAAACCCTTTTACCGACGCGACGAAGGGTTCCCATCTGGAAACCTTCCGACAAATACAGCCAGCTTGGATTTAACATATCTAAACGAATTTTTCCTGCACGACGCTCAAAAAATGTTACCAGATCCAGTATATTTACGCCGCTCATCTTACAGTCAATAAGATCTTTTGTTGGAAAGCCTCGGGAGCGGCGATCATCAACCGCGATAACAATTTCATCTATATCCAGCTCTTCAACATACCTCACCAAAGGTTTTTCCAGTGAATGAATCACACTTTTATCCGAAATATCCTTGTCACCAGGCAAAGAAACATAGGAAATAACATTCAAACCTCGTATTTCACCCGTTTTAAGTGCTTCTCGTATCAAGCCAGCTTTTTCACCTGCGCCCAGCACTAGCACGCGCGTCCACATACTGCGTTCTTTAACTATTTTCCTGAAAAATAACCGAACTATAGAAATAAGCAGAAAACTGGAAATAACCGCTATAAACATCACCCCGCGGCCAAGAAAAAATGAGGGCAGAAAGTAAAAACTAACACCCAACGGTATCATACCTAATAGAAGACCGCTGGCAATGCGCAACACCAGCATATTGATAAAGCGCCCTGTTTGCCGCTGATAGAGGCCGAACGCCAGCAAACTGAGCTGCATAATGATGGCATAAACCAGCGCTTTAGGCATGAAACTGCCAAAATCCGTGCGCCAGTCACCGTCCCAAAAACGTATTTCAAGTGCAAGATATAACGAAAATATTAAAACCAGAAATTCAATAACAGCGACAACGACAAATTCTGTCGGAATGTAATACCGCGATAGCTTTGTAGAGTGGCGAAAAAATTTTACGGTGCCCATAGCTGCAACCAAATATATCCCTAAGTGAATAGCATCGGGGTAGAAATTCCCCTTTGGTAAAATAGATAATTATTATGTATCAGAATTTTAGCACTTCCCGATAATTTAACCAGTCAAGCACCGCTTTATTCAGAATTATTCTAGAAAAATACGCTCTATCTCAAGCCGGTCAAAATCATCTTGCTTTTGCACAAACAATCCAATACCCGCAACATTTTCCAGGTCAGGCTCGCGATCACTTGGGCCACGCACGACCTGAGAAAGCATTATTTCAATTTCATTCAATCCCGGACGTATCTGCAATCTTATGTTAAATCTGTCAGAAAAATCCTGATTATGTTTGGCGTCATGAACCCGTATTGTCAGCAATACATTTTTGTTGTTGTTAGAGCGTAGACTAATTCACAACGAATGATAACTAGACCAGTCAGACTCTGGCTCAATAACAGCTATCCCCGGATACTCACCTCGATTAAAGCGAACAAAACTCGTCGGCCAGTCTGCATCAAAGTCTACTAACACGGGTAAGGCTCGATGCTTCTCCAGGTAATGCCAGCTCAACTGACTTAACAACCACCGACTATAAGTCGGTGGGTTCGTTTCAGGGACTGAAAGTCCCACCGTATACCGGCTAAAGCCGGTTTATTATTCAATTTCAAAATTT
>VAPF01046558.1_pt1 | contig 26398 bp, 25 predicted proteins | sample 3393931 | NCBI WGS metagenome assembly VAPF01 (sample SAMN08290437, study PRJNA428436) | hydrothermal vent metagenome | isolation source: Deep-sea hydrothermal vent chimney | place: Atlantic Ocean: South-mid Altantic Ridge | depth 2773 m m | reverse complement strand
TGGTGCTTAAATATATATTATATTTAATGATCTGCCACGCAATAATCTTTTCAGGAGTCAGCAGTGCTTTCGCCTTTGCCGACGGAGGAAAGGATTGTGTTAAGTGTCATACAAGGGATGACGAAAAGATAAAAAGAGCCCTGGTTGACATGAGCCCGAATGCTACTGATATTAAAATACTGAGTGTCGGGAACGGCCCGTTAAATGGTCTGTGGGAGGTGGGATTCGAGATAGGGGGCAGAAAGAGCCTCGCCTACGTCGATTATTCGTACAAATATATCATTGCAGGGAATATTTTCTCGGTAGCTGACAGGATCAACCTTACGAAGGAAAGCTTTGCGAAGATAAACAAGGTGGATGTTTCACGTATACCGCTTAAGGACGCCATTATTGTCGGCGACAGGAATGCCGACCATAAGATCATAGTATTTGACGACCCGGACTGTTCGTACTGTGCAAAACTGCATGGGGCGATGAAACAGGTTGTACAGGAGAGAAAAGATATAAGCTTTTATATTATTCTCTATCCACTGCCGTTTCATAAGGAGGCCTATGCCAAGTCAAAAGCGATTGTCTGTGAAAAATCCCTGACAATGCTTGAGGATGCCTTTGCCAAAAAAGAATTGCCGGAACCGTCATGTGAGACAGATGTAATTGATGAAAACATAAAACTTGCGGCTGAATTGGGTATTAGGGGCACGCCGGCCATGGTCCTGTCCGATGGAACTCTGGTCTCCGGCTACATCGACGCCGCCTCAATTATCAAACTGGTTGATGACAGGAAGTAAGCTGATATAGACGCCGCAACGCCCCGGAAACATCAGGCTGAGCGAAGGCATTGACGGAGCTTCAGTGCACACCGGTATCAATTACGAGTATAATACATTTGCCGGTTCAATAATGGGATGTTGACAATCAAATCCGTGTGAATATATATTATAATCCGTTGCCGAAGTGGTGGAACTGGTAGACGCGCTAGGTTCAGGGTCTAGTGGTGGAAACGCTGTGGGGGTTCGAGTCCCCCCTTCGGCACCATCTTACAGTATTCCGAATTTATGGAGTTCCTTTTCCGTCCACTACAGCGTTCCATTAAACAGTCAATTCTCTTGTCCACACTCTTCGTCATTCCAGCGGTCTTCTGAGCGGGTCGACGCGACTCTCGCGAGGACTTACATCGAGAATCCAGAATTCCTGCAAATATATACAGTTTGCTATCGCCTGTCTTTTCCTGAAGTTCGACCTGGACGAACGCGGTGTGAAGTCTTATTCAATGATTTTGAGGTAATAGCAGCACATATAGTTGTCAAGGACTTTGTCAACGACATCCTTTGGCACGCCGGTCGCCTCTATCCATTTTTCAGCAAACCCCTTTTTCCCCGCGCCTGATTTGCAGCCGAGCTGGTAGATCTGGATCTTCTTTCCCCCTATTGTAATCTTTTCGGCAATCGCGCTTCTCATCGGTTGATGCACGGCGCAGAACGGGCTGACCCCGGCGCCTTCGCCCACATGGTATTGTGCGGTTACATTGCTCGGCTTGTTGAACTCGACTGTGAAATCCGCAAAACCTTCCGGAAGCTTTTCAAAAACGCGCGTGTAGTTTTTAATGGATGCCCCGAACGGACAGGCGCTAAGTCCAAAGACAAAATCCCCCTGATGAGAGGATTTTCCCTCGATCATCGTAATCGGGTTGGTCGCGTTTTCTATAGCGGACAGGAAATCGTCAAAGGTTTCATAATCGGTTTCGGAGATTTTTTCGGCCGTCTTTATAGCATTCCTGATAAGCGTACCCTTGGCGTTTGCCGCGCCGCTTAGAGTTATCATTATCTTTATCATGTCCAGAAAACTTACATGTGCTATGTCAAGAATTTTTTCTTCAGTCATGGTTCACCTCATTTTTTTTATATTGCCGCCGCGTTAGCGATTTCTTTGCAATGCTTCTTCAGTTTAAGCCTGACCATCCCGAGGTTCGAGTCTCTTTCAGCAATAATAACAATAAAGGCGTCCTCACCAACGGGTGCAAACAGGACAGGGCCGTTTTCAAACTCAATCATGGTCAAGGACAGGGTGCCTTTCCCAAGTTGCTTGCCCATTGATTCCGATGCCCCGAATCCGCTTGAAGCGATTGCACCTATCATCTCGGTGTCAATGCCTGTCGTGGCGATACTGTCAAGCAGAAAGCCGTCACGACCGACAAGGCAGACGGTAGTAACCCCCTGCAATTTAGCAAATTCATTAAGTAAGTCTTTTAAAGTCGCCATCTTTTTCTCCTCCTCATAATCTTCCGGATTTGTCGATTTTTCATGTTGTACGCTCTCTTCCGCCTCCAGTAAGACGGAATCAAGATCCGTATCGTCGGCACTCTGAACGCTTTCCGGGTCTTTATCCGCGCTCCTTTCACTTTCATCCTTTATTCTAAAGCCTTCCATCAGTATATGGTTGAGGCTGCCGCTTATATTCCTGCCCATTTCCTTGCAGAAGCTGCTAATTTCTATTTCGGCCTGGTCCCAGCATACGATATCATACGCCGCCTTCTCATTCCGGTCTGTACCGTTATCAGCATCCATTAAATTGCCTTCATTAAAATAAAGGTGTCCGGTTCTTCCCCTTGATCTAACTTTTATTGTGCAGGTTTTCTTCTCCATCTCTACCAATTGCAGGAAGGCCGGCAGGGTTATTCCGCGTATATATCCCTTGGAGACGGTTGCCAGCTCGGCAAAGATATTATCTACAAGTTCCTTGAAATCCAGTGGCTTTTCAAGTAACTTGAAACTGCCCAGTGCTTCAAGTCTCTCTTTTATCTCGGAGGTGTAATAGGCCGTTATAATTATTACCGGGACATCCGGGTGGTTTTTCTTTACGTAAGCCAGGAGTTCAAATCCGTCCATTCCGGGCATTTTGAGGTCTGTTACTATCAGGTCCGCCTCGACGGATTCCAGTATTTCGATGGCTTCCTTGCCGTTTTCCGCCGTCAGCGTGTTGAAATCAGAGGCGTAGGCTCGCAGGCCTTCCACCAGACTGAGTAGAAAAGATTTTTCGTCATCAACGATTAAGACATTTTTTATATTATACTTATGATCCATACTGAATATCACGCAATTAACTTGCCAGATGCCGACATGCCATAAAAGCATTATAAAACAAAAGGTTGACGTGACGATAAAAAAGCTTCGCCGTTAATCCGTTCATTCTGGATAGTCGATTTTGACCTTTCCGGCCTTTATTGAGCTTTAACTATCCCGTACTGTTTCAATTTTCGTTTGAGTGTGGACAGGGATATCCCCATAGCCCTGGCGGTCTGTGTATAATTGAAGGAGAACTGATCGAGTATGTATCCGATATGGTTTTTCTCCACATCAGCCAGTCTTGCCGGTCTCTCCCCCAATGCTACGGAACGAGTGTTTGCCGGACCAATAGCGAGTGGAGTGTCTTTTTTCCCCAGAACAAGTTCGGACGGACGGATATCGGGGCCACTTCTCAGTATGACCGCTCTCTCTATAATATTTTTCAGCTCCCTCACATTTCCAGGCCAGTCATATTTCATCAGTTTTTCGACTTCGGAATCAGACACTCTGACTTCAGCGCCCTTTGATATCTTTCGGATTATGTAGTCGCATAGTTCAGGAATATCCTGGCGGCGTTCCCGTAACGGAGGGATTTCAATTTTGATGACGCCGAGGCGGTAATAGAGGTCTTCCCTGAATTGTTTCAGACTTATTTCTCTTTCCATATTAATGCTTGTGGCGGCTATTATCCGTACATTAATCCGCCGTATGGATTCTCCTCCAAGCCTTTTGATTTTTTTGTCATCAAGGACTCCGAGGAGTTTGGCCTGCAGGTGCAACGGCATTTCGCCGATTTCGTCTAATAAGAGGGTCCCCCCTTCAGCCATCTCGAAAATTCCCTTGCGCGCGTCCACCGCACCGGTAAAAGCTCCCTTTTCATGGCCGAACAACTCCGTCTCAATGAGGTTTTCCGGAATGGCAGAGCAATTTATACTGATGAAAGGGGCCTTACTGTCAGCACCAGTATAATGTATCAACCTTGCCACGACATTTTTACCAGTACCCGTGCCTCCAGTAATAAGGACAGGGGCGTCAACGGTGGCGGCAACGTCTATCAACCGTTGGACTTCAGAGAGACCTTTTCGGCCGCCGATCAGTATAGTTTCCTCGATTATTCTGTCATTTTTGTAGCGATGTAATTGTTCGGTTTTTTCCAGGTCCAAAGTTCTAATCGCCCGGCTTACGGCCAGACGCAACTCTTCCAGTTCAAAGGGTTTTGAAAGATAGTCATACGCACCGGCCTTGACGGCTTTCACTGCGTTATCGAAGCTTGGATATGCGGTGCTGAAAATTATCTTGGTTTGATCGTTGTGTTTGAGTATCGTAGGGCAGAGTGTGTGGCCTTCTTTTTCAGGGAGTCTCTGGTCCAGCAGGACTATGTCTATATTTCTCATGGAACAGAGATTGAGGCTGTCCGGGGCGGTGTGGGCTGTAATGACTTCCAGCATATCGCTGCTCATATAATCCTTGACCGATTCGCAGAATGTCCTGTCGTCATCAACAATCAGAAGTGTTTTTTTTAGTTTATGTATCACTGTCTCCCCCTGGTAGCGTCAATGTCACTAAAGCGCCGTCATCAGGCCGGCTCTCTATCTCTATGGTACCGTTCATTTTTGCAAGCATCTTCCTGACATTTACCAGGCCGAGACCGGTGCCATGGGTTTTGGTCGTTGCAAAGGGTTTGAAGAGATTTTTCTTCTGTTCATCGGATATGCCGCTGCCATTGTCTTTAACTTGTATTATTACGCAATAGTTTATTTTACTCAGAATAATAGAAATCCGGGGTGATGATATCCCCTGCAGCGCATCCGAGGCGTTTGTCAGGACGTTCAGCATAACATGCTGCAGTGCCCTTGCGTCAAAATATCCATATATATTTTCTGTTCTGAAGATCGTTTTTATTCTGATATTATTTTTATCGAAATCCATCTTCACCATCGAAAGCAGATTATCCATAAACGAGGCCATATTTACTTTTTTAAGCTCGGGGTTTTCATACATGCTGAATGTCTTCAGGTCTTTAAGGAGAGACTCAACACGGGTCAAATCCACAAGTACTCGGTCTATATACTCTGCTATATTTTCCCTGGAGTATTTTTTAACATTGTTTTTGAGGACCGTCATTGTAGTCTTTATGGAATTTATAGGATTGCCCATCTCATGCCTGATTCCCGAGAATATATAACCGAGGTTGGTCATTGTATTCACCGATTCGGCTATGGTATTAAGCCTCACTTTTTCGGTGATGTCGGTTATATATATCCAGTGGTAAATGTCGGATATAGGATAAACCGTATAACCTATAAATCTGTTCCCGTAGCGCAACGTCCGGCAGTTTTTAGGGTTTTTTGATCTGGAATAATCAACATCTTTTGGTAATAGCAGGTCGATCAGGGTTTTGTAATCCCTGGGTTTTATCGTGCTTTTAAATATATCAACGGCAGACCTGTTCTGGTAAAACACCTCTCTGTTTTTCAGATCAAGGCCTATTATTCCCAGGCTTATATCATCGAGGATATTGGCGTATATGCACTCGCCGATACAGGGAGTTTTGCTTATGGGGCAAAAGCTATCGCTCTTTCTGTGGTTGCATACAGTCATTGATATACACTTTTACGCTTTTTATTCTAACTGCTTTATCCGGAGTCTGTAAAGATTCTGTCGATTCTACTCTTTTTCCCTTATGATATCGGCTCCGATCTTTCTGAGTTTTTCTTCTATCTTTTCATATCCCCTGTCGAGATGATATATTCTGTTTATTGTTGTCTCCCCCGCAGTGGCAAGCGCGGCAACTATCAGAGACGCGCTAGCGCGCAGGTCCGTCGCCATTAAGGGCGCGCCCTTGAGTTTTTCTATGCCCCTGACGGTTGCGGCTCCTCCATCTATCGTAATATCCGCGCCCATTCTTCTGAGTTCGGCAACGTGCATGAATCTGTTCTCGAATATTTTTTCGGAGATTACGCTGGTGCCGGACGCAACAGACATAAGCGCCATAAACTGGGCCTGCATGTCAGTCGGAAAACCGGGATATGGCATGGTCACGGTATTTACTGATTTCAGTTTTGACGGACCAGTAACCCTGACCCCTCCACTTGTATGTTTAAAGCTTATGCCCGTATCCGTCAATTTATTGATTAATGCGTCGAGGTGGTCCGTCCTGCATTTTTTAATTGTGATATCTCCGCCTGTTATCCCCGCTATAGTCATGAACGTGCCTGCCTCAATCCTGTCCGGGATTATTGTATGACGGAGGGGTTTAAGGGTGCTTACGCCCCTGATCTCGATAACACCTTCTCCGGCGCCTTTTATTCTGGCTCCCATCGAAGTCAGGGCGTCGGCCAAGTCTATGACCTCCGGTTCTCTTGCGGCATTCTCAATAAGGGTTTTTCCTTCGGCGAGGGTTGCGGCCATCATGATATTCTCCGTTCCTGTTACAGTGGGCGTATCAAAGTATATGGACGCCCCTTTCAGCTTTTTTGCCTTCGCGATTATATATCCGGACTCAAGCTTAATGGATGCCCCCATTTTTTCAAGGCCCATGAGATGGAGATTGATCGGTCTCGCCCCGATCGCACAACCGCCAGGAAGGGACACTTTCGCCTTTCCCAACCGGGCCAGAAGTGGTCCGAGAACAAGCACCGAGGCGCGCATTGTACTGACAAGTTCATAAGGCGCTTCGTAATTCCTGATTTTGGTGCAGTTCAGCATGGCCTCGTTTCCTTCCAGGTGGAACCCCGCGCCGAGGTCGGCCAGCAGTCTGCCCATTGTCATAACGTCCTTCAGGCGCGGAACCCTTTTCAGGTAATGCTCTCCTGGAGCAAGAATCGTGGCGGCCATAATCGGAAGGGCGGCGTTTTTAGCTCCACCTATTTCCACGGTCCCCTTCAGTGTCCTGTTTCCACGGATTATGAGTTTGTCCAGTCTTGTACCCCCTCTGAGAGTGATGTTCGTATATTCTAACGGTATCAGCATATAAAAGAGAAGGGATTTGACATAAATAATCAGATACGGTTATTTTAGGACTTAGCGCCGGCCCCGGATATTCAGGGAGAAAAGAATAAAGCGATAATCCAAAAGGCGTTTTTAATGACTGGCTAAGGCATTTTAAAAGTCCTTCTAGTGTGAAGAAGCGTGCGGTTATTCAGGTAGTTGCAGTTATAACTTAAAGTTTAACATTCGATTAATCCTGTTGAGCGCGCCGTCTCATACCGTCAGCAGGAATGACTGACGGAAAAAATAAGTTAGTGCACTGACTCTGTTTGGTGACGAGGTGTCTTTAATTATGAAAGCGATTGTTTTTGATCACGAACTGAAATTTGTGGAGGACTATCCAAAACCACGCCCGTCGGAAGGTGAGGCGCTTGTTAGAATATATTTGGCCGGGATATGCAGAACCGATATCGAGATAACAAAGGGATACCTTGGGTTCAAGGGAATAATCGGTCATGAGTTTGTTGGGGTGGTCGAGAAGATAAACAGCAATGACCGGAGGTTGAGCGGCAAGAGAGTCGTTGGCGGAATCAACTGTGGTTGCGGCGCCTGTGATTTTTGTCTGACAGGATTAAAAAATCACTGTCCGAACGGAAAGACCCTGGGGATTGTCAATAAAGATGGCGCGATGGCTGAATATATTACCCTGCCTGTAGAAAATCTGATTGAGGCGCCCCCCGATATTGCAGACGAAGAGGCTGTATTTACAGAACCTCTGGCAGCGGCCTTCGAAATTACCCGCCAGGTCCACGTTAAGCCCACGGATAAAATTCTTGTTATTGGAGATGGAAAGCTTGGACTGCTTATTTCTCTTGTTCTGAGGCTTATAAATGCGGAAATAACCATTGCCGGAAAACATGAACCCAAGCTGAGAATTGTGGAAAAACATGGAATAGAGGCGATTAATATCAGGGAATTGCATACTGAAAAGAGGTATGACATTGTAGTTGATGCGGCCGGCGCTGTTGAAGGTTTTGAGACGGCGATGAGGCTGGTTAAACCTGGTGGGACAATCGTCATGAAAAGCACAGTCTCCGAAAAGAGGGCGGTGGGGCTTACTCTCCTTGTAGTTAACGAAATTACTGTTGTTGGATCAAGGTGCGGCCCATTTGAACCGGCTTTAGCGGCGCTCTCGGCCGGACTCATTAATGTCAGGCCGTTTATAACTGGTGTTTTTGGTTTTGACAGGGCGAAAGAGGCGTTCGACAGGGCGGTTGATAGAGATTCCCTCAAGGTTATTATTGATTTCAGAAATATCTGAACGGCCGGCCGGGGTGTCGTTTGTCCCGCTATATGGCCGGGATAGACATTTGCGGAACGCAGTGGGAAGCCGGTTATTCAGGAGAAAGCTTGAAAATTTTCTATAAATCCATATAATTAAACAATACGTACGAATGCACCTTCATGATGTAAAAACCGTATTCAAATAAAGTCATGGATAATAAAAGGCGACAAAAAAGATTTACCAGGCACTGTGAAATGGAATTTATATCCAATAATATAATTTTCAGGGGGTCGTCAAGCGATTTTTCCCTGATTGGGCTTTATATAGTAACGGACCATCCCTGTTTTCCCGATACAGTAATTGATATGACGATCCATCTTCCGGACGGCCTGAATTCAAAGATCAGGGGTCGGGTCAGAAGGACTTTAACGTCAGCGTCAGGAAACACGATGGAAGATAGTTTGAACGCCCTGAAAAACGGGATGGGAATTGAGATACTTGAAAAGGATACTAATTATCTTCACCTGATCCGGACGTTGCTCTCTGACGCCGGGAACAAAGGGGCGGAATTGAATATATGAGAGAATTCACGGTCTATCAGGATGACGACGGCTACTGGATCGCTGAATGTGTGGAGCTTCCCGGTTACAGGGCGAAGGGCGGAACTCGGGAAGAGGCCATGGAGAAAATCAGATCGGCACTCCTGACATATTTCCCGTGCAGATGTGGAGATTAGCAACTCTGATTGTTGCGTATATAACAGCGGGCTAAGCCGGCCATTCAGCCTTCAGGATCCGGTCTATGCCTGAAAAGTCCTTTGTAACAGTTATTTTTTTAAAGCCGGCTTTTTCGGTGATGACTGCTATTTCCCCTGCCTGATCATACCCGGCTTCGAGCAGGATCTTACCGCCTTTCCTTAAATGCCTTCCAGCCCCCAGTAAGATTTTTTTATAAAAATCCAGACCGTCCATGCCACCGTCAAGAGCCTCCAATGGTTCCCATTCCCTGACCTCTCTCTGGAGCGTATCAATCTCGGAGGTTTTTATATATGGAGGATTCGAGACGATTAAGTCGAACCCGGGCATTGACGTCACCGGCCCGAACAATGATCCCTCCAGAAATATAACGTTGCTGATTTTGTTGAAAGCGGCGTTAGTCTCCGCATATTTGACAGCAGTCCCTGAAATGTCGATACCGAGGATATTTGCGTCGGGAAATTCCCTTGCGAGCGCTAGGGCGATGCAGCCGCTTCCGGAGCAGAGGTCGAGGATCCTCAGTCCGGGAGATTGTTGAACGGGCGGCGTTACGTGGCCGGAGTTACGCTTTAACCCGCGAGCGATGAATTTTAGATTTCGCGCCTCTTTTATGGCCTCCCGGGCGAGAATCTCTGTCTCGGGCCTGGGAATAAGCACTCCCCGGCCGACCTTTATTACCAGATCCATGAAATCAGCCTCTCCTATTATATACTGCATGGGTTCGCCCATGGCCCTTCGTCCGATCAGCCTGTGGATTTCCGACAATATCACCGGGCCTATCTCGGGATTATCCCTGTACGCTGTCAGTCTGTCCACCCCGGAAACATGAAAAACAAGCACTGCGGCCTCGATTACGGGTTCATCAATATTGGCTTTTTTAAGATGGTATATCGAGGGTTTTAATGTATCCAGTAGCTTCATTTTCAACCTTTTGTTTCAGTGCGGATTGCTTTGTTTTGGCGGATTTTAAAGCTCTTTAAGCCGTTCAGCGTTGTAAAATGTTATCAGGCCGTCAATGATTTCATCCAACTGGCCCTCCAGGAGCTGTTCCAGTTTATAGAGCGTAACGCCGGTTCGATGATCGGACACCCTGTTCTGGGGAAAGTTGTATGTCCTTATCCTCTCGCTTCTGTCGCCGGAGCCGACCTGTGACTTCCTCTGTTGCGCCCTTTCTTTGTCCTTCCTGTTCAACTCCAGCTCATAAAGTCTGGAACGCAGAACCTTCATTGCCTTGTCCTTGTTTTTTATCTGGGAACGCTCGTCCTGGCACTGGACGATAAGCCCTGTCGGTACATGCACTATTCTGACAGCAGAATATGTTGTATTCACGCCCTGTCCCCCCGGACCAGAAGCGCAAAAAGTGTCTACTCTCAGGTCTTTTTCATCGATTTTCACGTCAACTTCTTCAGCTTCGGGGAGGACCGCTACCGTAGCTGCGGATGTATGGACCCTGCCGGACGCCTCTGTAGCGGGAACACGCTGGACCCTGTGAACTCCGCTTTCATATTTGAGCCTGCTGTAAGCGCCCCTGCCCTGAATAGAAGCGATTATCTCTTTAATTCCGCCCAGACCGGTTGCGCTCATGCTTATAATCTCGATCTTCCATTTTCTCGATTCAGCGTATTTGGTATACATGCGGAAGAGGTTCGCCGCGAATAACGAGGCCTCGTCGCCTCCCGTGCCGGCCCTTATCTCGATTATTACACTCTTCTCATCTCTCGGGTCAACAGGGAGAAGCAATAACTTGAGTTCATTCTCGAGTTCGGGTTTTCTTTTTTTCAGTTCTTCGAGTTCATCCTGCGCAAGTTCCTTTATGTCACTGTCGCCCAGGCTGAGTAGTTCTTCTGTATTCCCGATGTCCGAGAGCAGTTTTTTATATTCCCTGATCTTTTTGACTACAGGCTGGAGGGCGGAATGTTCCCTGGAATATTTCAGGAATTCCGTATGTACGGAGAAGACGTCGGGATCGCTCAAAAGGCGGTTCAGATCATCGTATTTGTTCTCGATTTCAAGGAGTTTATCAAGCAGCATTTTCAGCCTCTAATATTAACACCTCTTTAAGGGCGCTCAGTGCTACCTCGATCTGAACATCGTCCGGTTCTTTTGTGGTCAGACGCTGCAGGAGAAGACCCGGTTTTATTAAGAAATTCATTACGGGATTGTCTTTCCATTTTGCTGAAAGCTTCAGGAATTCGAAGGAGAAACCGGCGATAAGTGGTATGAAAACTATCCTGGAAAGAAATTTATACAGAAACGGCCAGTGCTGCGGGATAAACGAAAAGACCAGAATACTCACGACCATAACTATCAGCAGAAAACTTGTGCCGCAGCGAGGATGAAGCGTGCTGTATTCCCTCGCATTATCAACAGTCAGCTCTCTGCCGTCTTCATAAGCGTGTATGACCTTATGTTCCGCCCCGTGATACATAAAAGTCCTTGCCATCTCTTTCCACATGCCCGCGATAAGAATATAAGCAAGAAAGACCATGACCCTTATAATACCGTCTGTAATATTAAAGAGCAGGGAGTTTTCGGTGATACCATGAAATATAAGACCCGCCATTTTAGTCGCGTACAATGGCAGCAGGATAAAGAGTCCGACACCAAGAATCATGGAAGCAAGGATTGTAAGCGCCATGGTCATCTTCCCGACGTCTTCTTTGTTATCTTCACCGTAAGCCTTGTTCGCGGAAAATTCGATCGATTTTATCCCGAGGGTGAGCGCCTGAAAGAGAGCGATGAAGCCCCTTATTACCGGCTTTTTCAGGAATTTCGGGAGTTCGCCCAGCTTCTCTTTCCTTAGATGAATAAAGCCGTTGTTGTCCCTTACAGCCACGGTCCAGTTTTTAGGCCCCTTCATCATTACACCTTCTATGACCGCCTGTCCGCCTATGTTTTTCAGTCTTCCATTGCTGTTTATAATCATAGTATTCATATAACAAAAAAACAGGAAACCTCGTAAGCTTCCTGTTTTTTTGTTGTTCAGGTAAAGTATCTACTTCTTTGCGTACTTTTTCTTGAACTTTTCGACCCTTCCCTCGGCGTCTACAATCTTCTGTTTGCCGGTAAAGAATGGATGACACTTGGAACATATATCTAGACGAAATTTAGGCATTGTCGCTCTTGTGGTGAATTTTTCGCCACAAGCACATTCTACTATTGCTTCCTTGTAATCCGGATGAATTCCTGCTCTCAATTTCTTCCTCCTGTAATAAGATACTGTATTCTAATTAATTTTATATGTTTTTGGCAACATTAAGGCCGTCTGTGAGCGCATCTTCGGCAGGCGGTTTTGATATAAACGTGGAGTAGTGCCGCCGGTTTCTTTTTAAAGCCCGCGGTATTTGTTTTATAATAGTTAATGACAAATATTGTTTCAGGAGTAGATAAGGCGTGGGGAATTCTCTCCTGCCTCGGCCCTGATGATGTGTGCGGAAGGGCTGGAGCCGGCGTCGAATATAAAAACGGGATTTATCACCTGAAATCTTTCGGCCGGGTCTTTTCCGTTGATACCGGCAAGAAGGAGATTTTGAGCTTAAGCGCTGGTGGAGATGTTTTCCTCGGAAAATTTGTCTATTTTTTTAAAGTTTCAGCTCTGTGGTATCTTATCAAAGCAGCGGACACAATGCCGTCGGGGAAACTTCTGAAGCCTTCCGGCATAACCGGTGGAGATATTTTTTTCAGGGGCTCGCACATTCTGCCACTGGACGCTGTTGCCGCGAAATATGCGAAAAACAGGGACGGATTTATCGCGCGGGGCATTACATTAGGCGGGAAAGAGGTTGATTATGGCGACGCGGCGCTGGAACTTCATCCATTGCCGAAAATCCCCGTCACATTGATCCTGTGGCTCGAAGACATGGAATGGGGACCAAGGGTCGACCTGCTTTTTGATTCTACCGCATCGTCACACCTGCCTCTTGATATATTATGGTCTGTTGCAATGATGTCGGCGCTTGTATTTTTGTAGGGCCGTGATATTAGAGGTAATTAACCGGAAATAAATGAATAGAAGACTTATCGAAAAAGCCGACCGCCTGATTGCTAAAGAGAAAGGGACGGTCTTTAAGGACCCGGGAGGCAGGATTAACATTGTGCTGGTTTATCCGAATATATATCCGATCGGCATGTCGAGTCTCGGTTTTCAGGGAATATACGGCCTGCTCAACAGTCATAATGATGTTGTCTGTGAAAGGGCCTTTCTTCCGGAACCGGGCGATATCGAAGAGTTTGAACGTACCGGAACAGAGCTCTTTTCTCTTGAATCAAAGCGACCCCTCTCAAGGTTTGATATAATCGCCTTTTCAGTCTCCTTTGAGAATGATTATCCGAACATACTGAAGATACTGAAGATGTCGGGCATATCGCCAAGAAGTTCGGAAAGAGGGCTGTTTCATCCTTTGGTGATCATGGGCGGGGTGTGCGCTTTTTATAACCCCGAGCCTTTATCGGAATTCATGGATATGTTTTTTGTTGGAGAAGCGGAAGAGATGCTTTTAGAGTTCCTGTCCGTGTACAGAGATTCAGGAACAAGAGAAACATTGCTTGAGAACTCGCTTCGGATTGAAGGTATATATATTCCCAGTTATTACTCGGTTGAATATGATGATGCAGGTCGGATATATAACAGAAAGGCAAGAGATAACGCCCCTGAAATTATCAGGAAACGGACGTTTATGGATGTAACAAAGTCGTCGCTGAAAACCGCTATTATTACTCCTGAAGCCGAGTTTTCGGATATGTACCTGCTGGAGGCCATGAGAGGTTGCGTCTGGTCCTGCAGATTTTGCGTGGCGGGGCGCATATACAAGCCCCCGAGAAGGAAAGACTTTAATCTCCTTAAGAAGGAGATTAAAGAGGCGCTGACGAAGACCAGGAGAGTCGGACTTATAGGCCCGTCATTATCTGACTATCCCCGGATTGGGGAGGTCCTGTCAATGGAAGGGGTTGATTTTTCTATTACATCCCTGAGGGCAAGTCCCGGAAGCGGTCGCATCGTACAGTTATTGAAAGGGCACAGGAGCATCTCAATAGCACCTGAGGCCGGCACGGAACGATTGAGGTCCGTGATCAATAAGAATATTACGGACACGGATATAATGGAGACGGCGAAACTCATTCTTGGAAGCGGAGTGGCAACGTTGAGACTCTACTTTATGATAGGCCTTCCCTCGGAAACCAGGGCGGACGTAAATGAGATAATTAATATGGTCGGGAGAATACGCGAAGACAACAGAAAAGGGTTTATAACGCTGAGCGTCAGCACCTTTGTCCCCAAACCTTTTACCCCGTTTCAGTGGCATCCAATGGAGTCTATGAAAGAGGTCAGGGAAAGGCTGAAGATAATAAAAAAAGGCCTCTCCCGGCTGAGGGGCGTAAAGGTATTTCACGATGTCCCTAAATACGCCTATATGCAGGGTCTTTTTGCACTCGGGGACAGGAGGACCGGCAAGATGATAGAGAAGGCCGCGTTCGAAGGCGGTCTGAAGTGGGGGCGCAAATCCATGGATACCGGCCGAGATTTATCTGTTTCCGGAAAAAAGGAGATAACCGAAGCGCTGCCCTGGGATTTTATCGATGTCGGCGTCTCCAGAGATGAGCTATGGAAGGAATACCTGAGCGCTATGAGTATTTGATCCTGAAATGGTGGAATGGAGCGCGCGGGCGGGCGCTGAAAATACTTTGTATTGAATTTTAATGTAATAGGTACTACTATAATACTATTTTTATTTCGGTTGAATTCACGAAAAATGAGTAAGATACAGCTTTTTGATAACATAGAGATTGTATATAAAAAAATTGCGAATGCTGCTGTCCGGGCTGGGAGAAACCCTGAAGCCGTCAATCTCATAGCCGTTACAAAGACGGTTGACGGCAGTGCTGTCAGGGATGCCGTTGACGCGGGCCTTCGACATTTCGCCGAAAACAGGGTGCAGGAGGCAAAAAAAAAGATCACGGGGGATATCCCACCGATTAAGGACGCCGGGCTTACATGGCATCTGATCGGGCACCTGCAGAAGAACAAGGCCGGGACCGCAGTAGAGCTATTCGACCTGATTCAGACCGTCGATTCACTTGCGCTGGCGGTGGAGATAAACAGACAGGCGCAAAAATCAGGAAAAATACAACGGGTGCTTATTCAGGTAAGCTTGGCCGGCGAGGAAAGAAAGCATGGAATACCAAGGGATGATTTTATTGGACTGCTTGAAGGGATTAATGGCATGAGCAGCCTGAGAGTGGAGGGTCTGATGACAATGCCTCCTTTTTTTGATGACCCTGAGATGACAAGGCCGTATTTCAGGGAACTGCGAAAAATGAGAGATGACGCTGAAACCAGGGGCTTCAGATTGCCCGAGCTTTCGATGGGAATGTCCAATGATTTTGAGGTGGCGATACTTGAGGGGGCCACCATGGTCAGAGTCGGCACAGCGATATTTGGAGGGAGGGTCAAATGACAGGTTTTATCGGTGGTGGAAACATGGCGGAAGCCCTGATAAAGGGCATGAAGAAAGGGGGGATGGACGATATTATTGTTTCAGAGCCGCTGGAAGCCAGAAGGAGACACCTTGAACAGGTTTATAGTGTCAGAACGACGCAGTCCAACAAAGAAGCGGTTTCTCTTTGTGATATCATAATTCTAGCGGTTAAACCCCAGAATATGGATGATCTGCTGGATGAGATCGTTGATGTCGTTACGGCTGAAAAAACCGTTGTATCGATAGCCGCCGGTATCACGCTTTCATTCCTGGAATCCAGACTCAGGACGAAAAAACTGATAAGGGTCATGCCGAATACTCCTGCACTTGTCCAGGAAGGCATGTCAGTTATGTCGTTATCCGGAACTTTTTACGAAAAAGAGGCTGCTGTTGTCAAAGGGATCCTGATGTCGGTCGGCAGGGTCCTTACGATGCCTGAAGAACATATGAATTCCGTCACTGCATTGTCAGGCAGCGGTCCGGGTTTTATCGCCTTATTTACGGAAGCTTTAATTGGAAGCGGGGTGAAGATGGGAATAGACGGGACGGCGGCAGTGGAGCTGGTGGTCCAGACCCTGCTGGGTACGGCGAAAATGCTTGCAGCCGGTATGTCCCCTGAAAATCTCAGAAAGATGGTGACTTCGCCGGGAGGTACTACGTCCGCGGGCCTGAATGTGTTTGCTGACAGGGCCTTTAGCGGTATAGTTGAAGACGCGCTGCTTGCGGCGCGGAAACGGGCCGGGGAATTAGGCAGGAGGGAATAATGTTTGTTTTTGGTGAACTGATTCTGGCTGTTGCAAAGATTCTCAATATGTTTCTTGAGCTGTACAAGTGGGTTGTGATAATCGCGGTTTTACTGAGCTGGGTGAACCCGGACCCGTATAATACGATAGTCCGTTTTCTTTACTCGGTCACCGAGCCTGTGTTCAGGCCCATAAGGCGTGTGATCGGACACAGGCTCGGGCCCCTGGATATTTCGCCGTTCATAGTAATTCTTGCCATTCTTTTTATTCAGTCGTTTTTAGTTGGGTCTTTAATAAAACTCGGTTACAGGCTTGGAGGAGGATAATATGAGAATCACCCCGCTTGATATTCAGCAGAAGCATTTTCCCGTTAAATTCAGGGGATTCGATGTTGAAGAAGTCTACGCGTTTCTTGAGGTTGTCAGAGAAGAGATGGAAGATCTGCTCAGAGAGAATGCGTCACTTAAAGAGAGCCTGTCCAGGTCCGAGAACAACGCCAGGGAATACAAGGATATGGAAGGCACTCTGAAAGAGACACTGATGACGGCGCAACAGATGGTGGAAGAATATAAAACGAACGCCCGGAAAGAGGCGGAGCTTTTAATTAAAGAGGCCGAACTGAGGGCCGAAAACGCAATCAGGGAGTCTCATGATAAGGTCATTAAAATACATGAAGACATAGTGGATCTCAAGGGGATCAGGCGCCACTTCAAGGAAGAACTCAGGAGGCTTATAGAAGGTCATCTGCGGATGGTGAACATTGACGATGAGAAGATTCCAGGGGAAAAAGCAGAGGGTTCCGATTGAGCCGTGGAGAGAAACGCAGCGCACCCAAGGGGATGCCCGATGTGCTGCCGCCCGATATATATCTATGGCAGAAGGTCGAGGCCTTTGCGAGAGATATCTTCTCTTCTTATGGATTTAAGGAAATACGGCCGCCCGTGGTCGAGTCGACTGACATTTTCAGAAGAAGCATCGGGGAAAATACGGACATCGTCGAGAAGGAGATGTATACGTTTACGGACAAAGGGGGCAGGAGTCTTACCTTGAGACCCGAGGGGACAGCCTCTGTAGTCAGATGTTATGTCGAAAATCACCTCTCTAAGCAGTCGTCTCCTCAAAAATATTATTATCTTGGCCCGATGTTCAGATATGAAAGGCCCCAGGCTGGTCGTTTCAGGCAGTTTTACCAGATAGGCGTTGAGGCGTTCGGCTCCTCAAATCCAGGCATGGACGCGGAAGTTCTTTCGATGCTCAGGCATTTTCTTGCGCGTCTCGGCCTGGGAGGCCTTAAGTTCCAGGTTAACTCCATCGGGTGTGAAAAGTGCAGGCCCGGCTACAGGGAATCGCTCCTGGATTTCTTTTCCGGAAAGCTCGAGGGCCTCTGCCCGGACTGCGTGAGGAGATATCGCCTTAATCCACTGAGAATTCTTGACTGCAAGGTCAGGCGGTGCGTGGAGTTAAGGGCCGGCTCGCCCAAGGTCACTGATTCACTCTGCGGTGATTGCAGGGGACATTTTGACGAGCTTCAGTCTCTGCTTGACCTGCTAGACATACCCTACATTATAAACCCCGACATGGTAAGAGGACTTGATTATTATACCCGTACAACTTTCGAGGTCATCAGTGAGGGCCTGGGCGCGCAGAACGCCGTGGCCGCGGGGGGGAGATATGACAGGCTTGTGAAGGAATTCGGCGGCGCTGAAACGCCCGCAATAGGTTTTGCCGTTGGAATGGAACGCATTGTCGGGCTGATGAAAAAGTCAGGAGGGCATGATGTCCCGGTGCCGGCTGTTTTTATCGCGAATATCGGGGAAGCGGCGGCCAGGGAAAGCATACTGATTGCCGACAGGCTGAGGGAGAAAGGTCTGTGGGCCGAACTTGGAGAGGCCGGAGCTTCACTGAAGAGCCAGATGAGAAGGGCGGACAGATTGTCGGCGGAATATGTTTTTATAATAGGGGAAGAAGAGCTTAAAGCGGGAAAACTGAAATGGAAAAAGCTGTCCGACTCGACACAGGGAGAAATATCATTATCCGGGATTTCAGATTTTTTCCTGATAAACCATCGATAACTCCTTATCATGTAAAGAATTACTTCCGGAAATTTTCATCAGGACGCGTTCTGTGATAAACTCTTATTAACTGATGTTAATAAAAGCTTATATCCCTGGTATCGTAACAGTTTTAATTATCGCTGTAATATCTTATCTTTTATCAACGCTGCACTCGTCATTCGATGCCCTTGTTATTTCGATACTCATAGGGATGTTGTTTGGAAACCTTATTGGTGACAGAGCTGCTTTCAAAAAAGGGACTGATGGCGCGATAAAAGTCTTTTTGCCGGTTGGCATCGCGCTTTACGGCTCACAGCTTGTATTCAATGATCTGAGATTGAGTTTTCTACTGACTGTTTTTCTGGTTTTTTTATGCCTGTTTGTGCTTACACTCTTAGTCTCGAATTTTTTCGGTATCGACAGAAACCTTGCGATACTGCTTGCTTCGGGACTTTCAGTATGCGGTGCATCCGCGATCGCCGTGATATCCCCCCTTATCGGGGCCAGGAAGGAGGATACTTCAATATCCGTGATATCCGTCATGATGCTGGGACTTTCCGGAATGATTCTATATCCTATTCTGGCGAACGTATTATCGCTGAGGGCTGAAGATAGCGCCTTTTTTGCCGGGGCTACGCTTCCCATGCTGGGGCAGGTCAAGGTTGCTTCTCTGAATATCTCCAGAGAATGTTTCGATACCGCTGTTAAAATAAAATTAATCCGGATATCTTTCCTCTTCTTCCTTGTTACAACCGCGATTCTGCTCTCGGGTAAAGCAAAGAAAAAGGTTAAAATACCATGGTTTATAATTATTTTTATAGTTTCTGCTTTAACTGTCAATTTCACCAGGGTACTCGATCCCATGATTGGATACTTTAGAAACGCCAGCAGCTTTTTCCTTTCCTCGGCGCTTGCGGCAATCGGATTTTTAGTGGATTTTGAAACTATTATCGAGAAGGGCGCTGCTCCTCTGGCCGCCATATTTCTTTCGTGGGGCGTGATATTGTTTCTGATTTCCTTGGTGGTGGGTTTAACCTGATGTTCAGAAAAAAGATTGCATACAAACTTATTTTCCTGTTACTTTTATTTGCCCTCATTATAATAGTCCCCTATTCGTTAACAATATTAACCCAGGCAGGCAAGATGATCGAGGAGCATGGCGGGCGCGTCAACCAGTCGGATGAATACATCAGGCTTCAGGAGACCTTCGTTCTGGGGCTGGTCGAACAGATGGTGCCTTATGCTATTTATATACTGATACTGGCCATTATGATGACGATGTTCTTTATGAGAAATATATTGATCTCCATGAAGGAGTTGCAGAGAGGCTCTCAGGCGCTTAAAGACGGAAACCTTGATATAAATCTCAGAATAGTCAGCAATGATGAACTTGGATATATTATAAAAACATTCAATGAAATGGCGGCCGCCCTAAAAGAAAAGACTATCGAGCTTAAGAAGAAGGACGAATATATAAAGGCGATGCTTGATCCCCTCTGGGTTGTTGATAATGGCAACAACCTGCTGGATGTTAACCCGGCGTTCACGAGGCTTTTCGGGTACTCCAGGGATGAAGTGACAGGTTCCTCGATCTATGATTTTTTTGATGAAAAAAATGCCGCGATTATGCACACCCAGCTTTACCAAAAGATGGAGGAAGGAATGTCCTCCATCTACGAAATCAGTATTCTTGCTAAAGATGGATCGCTGATACCGGTCCTGATCAGCGGCGGCCCCGTTTATATCAATGACAGGATATACGGCAAGATTAGTGTTCTGAAAGATTTCAGGGAACAGAGCGAACTCCGAACTGCGCTCAGGCAATCCAGGGATTACCTGGCGACTATTATGGACAGCATCCAGGACGAGCTTCTGGTGATAGACCGGGATTACAAAGTTGTCAAGGCCAATAAGGCGGCCACCTTAAACCTGAGGTCTCCGATAATAGGAGAGCCATGTCATGAGGTGTCGCACAGGTTGTACCGCCCATGCTGGACCGGGGGACAGGAGTGTCCGGCAAAAGCCGTCTTCAGGACAGGAAGGAGTCACAGGACAACGCACAGGTACATGGACTTATCGGGAGGCTTAAAGTACCATGAGGTCGTTGCGAGTCCGGTCAGGGATTCTTCCGGCGATGTAATAAATGTGGTGGAGCTCCTCAGGGATGTTACTGAAAGGGCGAAAAACGAGGAAGAGATATCCAGGAAGAACAGGGAACTGGTTGCACTGAACAGTATATCCGGGATCTTCAGCCGGTCGCTCAGTCCGGATGAGATATTCACGGAGGTGCTGGACAAAATGATAGAGATGATGAATATGGATGGCGGAGGAATTTTCTTTATCAATGAGACCGGGAAAGAGATGATATGCCGGTATCACAGGGGCATATCCGATGAATATGTAAAAAAGCTTGGCAGGATAAGGGTTGGCGAAGACATCCCTGGGAAAGTTGCTGTTTCGGGTCAGATTGTGACGTCTTCCGATATTTCACAGGACATCAGGTCGGAGAAGTCCATGATCAGGTATTCAGGTATAAAGGGATATTGCTGTATACCGATCAAGGGCAAGGCTAAAATTCTGGGCGTATTCTGCCTCTTTAATTTCAAGCCCCATGTCTTTACCGGCGAAGAAGAAAATATCCTTAAATCAATAGGTGATATGACCGGTATCGCCCTGGAAAATATCAAGCTCTATGAAGAGATGCGGGCGTTATATGAATATCAGAGAAAACGCAGGGAAGAAGAGCACACGCAACTGCTTTCTCTGTCGACAACATTGGGCTCTGCAATCGAACTTAAGCACATTACGGGCCATATTCTCGCACTGTTAAAGGATTTCTTCAGGGCCGATTTTGCCTGGCTGCTTGTGAGCGATGATGACAGGAACTTCATATTGAAATCAGCGACTGCTATTAAGAGCACGGGAACCGAGATCATCTACCGGCAGGGAACGAGTACCATAGAAGGTTATTCCATTGAAAAGAAGATGCCGACGGTGATTCAGGACATTCGGTCGGCGGATAAATTTTACATCCATCCTGAGATTTCGGCACTGTCTTTTTGCACTGCGGTCTCCGTGCCGATGTATATAGGAGATAAATCGGTCGGCGCATATGCGCTTTATTATCACGGCCGCAAGGATTTCAAGGAAGAAGAGATCCATTTTTTGCAGATCATAGCTAATTTCCTGGCCGTTGCGATAGAAAGGTCGGACTTTTATCTCAGCGTGATTAGGGAGAGGGGTCTTTCAGACGCTATCCTTCAGAGTGTTACTGATAGTATACTTACGGTAGATAATAACAGAAGAGTTATATCCGTAAACAGGGCTTTCGAGCGAAATTCCGGTATACCTTCGCAGGAAGCCGTGGGTCTTACCGTAAGAGATGTCTTTAATGGTGGAGATGAAAATACCGATTTCATAATGATGCTTGAAGCATGTCTGGAAAAAGCCCTTGCAGGAAAAAGCGCAAATGCCGAGGGCGTGATGATAATGGCGTATGGAAATACAATACCCTTGTTAATAAGCAGCGATCCCGTTCTTGATGCAGAGGGAGAGGTCATCGGCGCTGTGAATTTACTCCGGGATATAAGCAGGGAAAAAGAGATAGACGGAATGAAGACCGGCCTGATAAGGTCTGTTTCACATGAATTCAGGACGCCGCTTTCGGCGATAGTCGGCATGACCGAAATGATGCTTGATGGAGATATAGAGGAAAAAAAGGCCAGGAAATACCTCGGTATAATACTTAATGAGGGAATAAGGCTGTCGAATATGGTCTCGGACCTGCTTAGTATCGCGAAGATAGAGAGCGGGAAGGAAAGCCTGAAATTGATCTCCATAGATATGGAAGCCCTTCTGATCAGGGTGATCGAAAATTTCTCTTCCTTGATCGAAAAAAAAGGGGCGTCCGTTAAATATACTGTCAAAGAGACCGGGGACTTTGTTGGAGATGAAGGAAAGTTAAAGCAGCTGCTGGTAAATTTCATTGATAATTCCCTGGCGTTTTCCGACGCCGGTTGCAGTATAGAGATAACAGTAAGCAGGAAGGAAGATGAGCTTGAAATCATAATAGCCGACAATGGCTGGGGCATCCCTGAAGAGGATTTGCCGCATCTTCCAGAGAGGTTCTTTCGTGGACTCCACGGCGAAAAGGTTAAGGGGACGGGGCTTGGACTTTCTATATGCAGTGAAATTATAAAAATGCATGATGGCCGGATGGATATAAAAAGCGAACTCGGAAAGGGAACGGAAGTGGTCTTATATATGCCGTACAGGAGGCAAAGTGAGTAAAGTAATTGTGATTGACGATGAACCATTTATTCTTATGATGATTGAGGACAAACTCAAGCGGTCGAAGATTGATGTGATAACCATCAGGGATAGTAACAACGCTGTTGAAGTAATCAGAAAAGAACTGCCGGACCTTATAATCCTTGACTGGATGATGCCGGAAATCAACGGACTTGAGATATGCAAGCTTATGAAGAATGATCCTGATCTGAATAATATCCCGATTTTTATGCTGACGGCGAAAGGACAGGATTCCGACGAAAAACTCGGATTCCAATGCGGCGTTGACAGATATATAACGAAACCCTTCAGCCCGAAGTCACTTCTCGCGATGGTACTGGAAACCCTTGGCAAAGATAAATCCTGAGAGTGACCTTTCCCTGACAATCCGGGATTTCTCAGTCGCGTACTCCTTCGAAATGACAAACAGGCAGATCGTTCACGATTATACAAATGTGACACAACACTAGCCTACGACATTAAATTTGCGGACCACCAGCCTTACGTTCAGCTCTTCAGCTATCTTTTCGCACTTTTCTATATCAACACCCTCAAGGTCAACGACGGTTAACCGCACATCCGGGATAAACTTCCGCGACTGCCTTATGAATTGAATTATCCCGTCATAGGCGTTTTCGACGGCGGGCCTGCATATTCGGTTGTAGGTGTCTTTGTCCTGGGCGCCAAGGCTTATAGAGATGCTGTCGACAATGCCCTTCAGCTCCGGGGTGATGTCCCTTTTGTGAATCAGATTAGCATGGCCGTTTGTATTAATCCTCACCCTGCCGCCGTGCTCCTTGATCCATGCAGAGACATTCCTGACAAAATCAAGTCGCTGAAGTGGTTCTCCGTAGCCACAGAATACGATTTCATTGTATCTGGATGGGTCTCCGATCTCTTTTTTAATCTCATCTTCTGTCGGTTCACGGTCAAGTCTGAGTCTGTGGCCTTTAACGTAATCGGTATGAAATTTTACGCAGAATGAGCATTTATTAGTGCAGCGGTTGGTTATGTTGAGGTAAAGGGAGTCTCTTATCCTGTACGTAATTTCGGGCTTTTCAGCGATTGATCCTATCCTGAAAAGGCGCTTTGCGTTAAGGGTGGTAATCCTTGCCAGGTCCTCATAGCTTATGCCTCTTAATTCCGCTATATGCTTTATTGTATTCTGAATATATGACGGCTCGTTTCGCCTGCCCCTGAAAGGTTCAGGGGATAAATACGGGGAATCCGTCTCAACGAGCAGGTAATCGTCAGGAATTGAGCGGGCAATCTCCTTCAGCTGTTTTGATTTTTTGAATGTTACAGGCCCGGCGATTGATATGTAAAGGCCCATGGACATCACCTCTTCGGCCATCTCCATGTTACCTGAAAAACAATGAAGCACGCCGTTGCCTATATCCGATTCCCTTAGTATCCGCATTGTATCCTGCTCTGCTTCCCGGCTGTGTATTATCACCGGTAGGCCGGTCTCTTTCGAGAGTTGTAGATGTTTTCCGAAAACCTCCTTCTGGGCCTCCCTCGGTGAGTTATCATAATAATAGTCCAGCCCTGTTTCACCGATTGCGACGACTTTCCGCTTTTTGGACAATTCCTTAAGTTTTATATATATATCGTCTGAAAAGTCCGCGGCATCATGGGGATGGACTCCGGCTGAGGCATATATGAAATCATACTGTTCAGAAAGCTCAATGGCTTTTATTGAGCTTTCGAGGCTGGACCCCACGGTGATCATTAATTCAAGCCCCGCGTTTTTAGCCCGCTGGATGACTTCTTTACGATCAGGATCGAAGGCCTCCATTTCGAGATGACAGTGGGTATCAATCAAGGGAACTGAAGCGGGATGATTAAGAGGCAATGAATCTGATTTTTCCCTGTTGCCCGGGCTTTGAGAGTGACTGTCGGTGAATCCCTGTTTACGCGCCAAATTTCTTCAGTCTTCCGGCATTGGCAAGGGCAAGCGGCATTAAATTTACCGTGCGGAATATCCCCAGCTCTCCCTTTAAACAATCTTTCTCGGAAAAGGCATTGCAGAGACCGCCTCCGAGCACATAGGGCGAATTCACCAGGACAGGCACGGGATGCCAGCTATGGCCTTTAAGCAGGGATGGAGTGGAATGGTCACCGGTAATGACGAGCACATCGGGTTTAAGTTCGAGTATCCGCGGCAGCAGGAGATCAAATTCCTCGATCCGCAACACCTTTCCATCAAAATCGCCGTCTTCACCGTACGAGTCGGGTTTCTTTACGTGGAGGAAAAAGAAATCGTAATCAACATAATTCTTTTTAAGGAAATTGATCTCGTCCATCACATCTCCATCAACCGCGGGCGCTTGCATACCGACCAGTTTCGAAATTCCCCTGTACATCGGATAATTCGCGACGGCAAGGGCATTCAGCCCATATGCTTCCCTGAAAGATGTCAGTTCCGGCATAATCGAAAAACCTCTGAGCAGCATATAGTTTGCCTTTCCTTCATCTTTCAGGATCCTGGAGACCTCGATGATAAACTTCCCGGCAATACGGACGACCTGTTCAGCGGCCTGTGACCCGGGTACCGGCTTGAGGGGCGCGACCCCTTCAGTTTGAGGGTCTGTATCATTGATAGCCGATGCATCGGGGGCAAGCGGTTCAGGGAACCTGAATAATACGGCGGACCTGTGTTCCATGCCGGGCGCGAACAGAATCTCCGCCTCATCAATCCTGCTGATATTTGACTGTAATTTTTCGGTTAATTTTCTGCTTTCTTCAGAAGGAATTCTGCCGGCGCGCCTGTCTTTTATAATGCCGTTTTCGATAGTCGCGTAATTACAGCGTATCGCCACATCGGTTTTTTTGACATCCATGCCGAGGCCGAGAGCTTCAAGAATACCCCTGCCTATTTGATACTCAAGCGGGTCATAGCCGAAAAGGGCGAGATGCGCAGGTCCGCTTCCTGGAGTGATGCCCATGGAAACCGGTAAATGCAGACCGCATGCGGAGTTTCGCGCGAGTGAATCCATGGTCGGAGTGCAGGCTGATTCAAGCTCTGTTTTTCCGTTGACAGGGAGACCGCCAAGTCCGTCAAGAACAACGAGTATAATTTTAGCATTATTCTCCTGGATAAGATTTTTTATCAATTTCTGCATAATTAGAATTTTACTTTAAAAATAGTGAACTTTTCAAGATATATCAGCCGGTCCGATGCGAGCTATTCAAAGAAAACCGGTAAAAATCCGTTGTTACCGAGGGAGAGAATTCAGAAATTCTGATTAGCGAGTTCTTTATAGACCATGACCATAACAATCGAGATGTACCCCCAGAAGAGACCCATTAGCGCTGCTCCGATAATCTGGCCCAAAACAGGAATAAAGGTGAATACGGAAGCTACCATGAGAAACAGAATCCCTGTAACCACAATCGAAACAAAGAGTATCAGTGTGTTGTTGAGATTGTTTTTTACAATTAAAAAGCTGTTTTTCATCGACTCTATCGCGCTGAGGTTGCCTACGATTATGCCAAAAAAAGTGAACATTAATAGAAAGGCCACGATAAGCCCCGGTAGATAAAAAAGCATGATTCCGAGTGTTACCATGACCGAGAGCAGAAGGGCCGCAATCAAAAGCTGTCCGGTTTTGGCCAGCGCGGCGGAGAGGCCCCTTATTATTGATGATTTTCCTGTATCAACCGCCTCTTCCGCCATCGAAATGATTATTCCCTGGGATATAGTCCCAAGAACCATTGAGATTACTGCAAGTAAAAACGCCAGACTGAGGAGCCCAGTGGTCATTGTCGATGGGACATCCATGTTGCCCTCCTCAATTACG
>VAPF01015411.1_pt1 | contig 26413 bp, 22 predicted proteins | sample 3393931 | NCBI WGS metagenome assembly VAPF01 (sample SAMN08290437, study PRJNA428436) | hydrothermal vent metagenome | isolation source: Deep-sea hydrothermal vent chimney | place: Atlantic Ocean: South-mid Altantic Ridge | depth 2773 m m | reverse complement strand
TGATTGGCCTGATTGGCATTTTCGGCATTGGTGGTGGTCTGAGAGGCCAATTCGGTCATGGAGGCGGAAATCTCCTCCAGGGCGGCGGCCGACTCGGTGGCTCCCTGACTCAGGGCCTGGCTGGAATTTGAGACCTCATTAGAGCCGGAGGCGATTTGCTGGGCGGCCATATTAATCTCGTTGATGATCATATTAAGGTCATCGCCGGCTTTTTTCAAGGCGTTACCCAGGGCGTCTTCGTCATCCTTGGGGACGGCCTCAAAGGTCAGGTCACCGGCGGCTAACATGGTAAGGGCCTTTACCGTGCCGTTTTGGAGCTCATTGCTGTAATTATCCAGGGTGTCGGCCATCTGGCCAATTTCATCGCTCCGGTTCATATTAAGTCGTTCCTTGAGATGCCCCCTGCTCATTTCTTTGATAATCCGTACAACCCTATTGATAGGTTCGGCGATACCCTTAGAGAGGAAGAAACCAAAGGTCAAAGCGATAATAATACCAAGGACTACCGCAATCAGGGCCGTGCTGGTACTGCGATGAGCTGTGGTCAGCCCCCGGTCACGGGTCTTATCCGCCTCTTTTCCCACCAAGGCCAGGAGGGCGTTGGCCTCTTGGCTTAACTGGCTGAAGACGATGCGTTCGCTGCCAAAGGCAATCTGGCGGGCCTGATCCAGGGAGTCAATATTAATCCGCACGGCGGCGATTAATATACCAAAATGCCGCTCTATTTCAGCCAGAGTGGGTTTCACCTCCTGGTTAAAGACCTTTTGGGCGGCGGTAATCTTGCCCTGGGCTATTAAATTGTTGATCTTACGGCCCAAGGCGTGCAGGCGCTCATGGGGGGCGACCAGGGCGTTTAACTTACTGTTAAAGGTATTGTCGGAGGATACATAGTCGGCCATCCATTTACCCAGCCCGCATTTGGCGGGGTCTAACTGGCCGGTAAACTCCCGATTCTGGCTGACTGCCTCTTCCAGTTGTTTGACCCAGTTTATATGATCTAACTGCCGGTGCCAGAGGATGGCCTCTAAGGACTCTATGTCATCCATTTTGACGCTATGCACCAGCTCAACTAACTGCTTATGCTCGGCTTTCCAGGCGATGGTGCTGGCTTTTATCTTTTGCCAGATCTTTTTTTCTCCCGGTGTTTTGCTCAGGGAATCGTATAAATTATAGCCCTGGTCAAATATGGCCCAGCGTTTTTCAAGAATGTTATACTCGTGTTCTCGGGTCTTGTAATCAATGGAGGAGATAATCATGGTGCGCTCGGCACTCTTGATCCCGTTCATCCCCTCCATGAGAAGGCCCATGGCCTTTATGCCGGGCAGGCTTTTATTGACTACCTCACTAAGTCCATTATTGGTGGCCTTAATGCCCTGCCAGCCCACCAAGCCGACAATGGCGCAGATCAGGGCTACAATGGCAAACGATCCGGTTAATTTGGTGAAGAGTTTCATCTCTGGTCTCCTTTTGCTAAAAAATAATTTATTCGGGTCACCCATGGATAGTCATGGGTGACCGAAAGTTTATATCCGCAGTTTGGGCCTCTGGCTCCACGTGTTGCGGGTCTATTCTGGGTCTTCATCAAAGAGCAGGGTGTTTATATCTAATAAAATTTTTACTTTCTCCCCTACCTTGCCTATGCCGCTGATATAGCGAGAATAGCTCCGGCCGCCGCTTTCCGGGGGTGGTTCAATACGTTCTTCAGGAATATCTATGACCTCGTTTACCTGATCAACGATCAGGCCTACTGCCGTGCCTTTGATGTCGGCCACGATTATACAGGTGCGTTCATCATATTCGCGTTCTTCAATCTCAAAACGGCATCTTATATCCATGATGGGTACCACCTTGCCGCGCAGGTTTATTACCCCTTTGATAAAGGGCGGCATGTTGGGAACTACGGTAATTTTCTGGATACCGATGATCTCGGTAACGCAGACAATATCTAGGCCGTAATCCTCGGCGGCAAGATGAAAGGTCAGATATTTATCTTTCTGGGTGTCTTCGTCATCATCCCACAGTTCATCATCGATTTCATCTGTCATGGTTATCTCCTGTGCTGCTTTTGTTATTCGACAAGGGCCTGGACATCCAAAATTAGGCAGACTTCACCATCGCTCAGTATGGTACAGCCAGAGACTCCGCTTACCTCACCCTGCTGGCTGATATAGTGGGAAAGGCTTTTTATAACGGTTTGCTGCTGGCCCAGGAGTTCATCCACAAAGAGGCAGATATTGCCCCCTCTTGATTCGAGAATAATGAGGATTCCATCCTCGAAACGACGGCTGTCGGGGTCTATATTATGAATTTTATGGAGGCGGAGTATGGGCAGCAGATTGTTGCGTACCCGCACCAGTTCCTGGCCGTCCGGGGTAGTGGTGATGGCCGATGAATCGGGTTTGAAGGACTCCCGGATGGAGAGGATGGGGATTATATAGCGGCAGCCGCCTACCCGGATGAGCATACCGTCAATAATGGCCAGGGTCAGAGGAATATGGAGGGTAATGGTCGTACCGGAACCCGGTTTGCTTATGACATCCACCCGGCCCTTGATATCCTCAAGATTTTTGCGTACTACATCCATGCCTACCCCGCGGCCTGAGATGTCGGTAATTTGTTCGGCGGTGGAAAAGCCGGGTTTGAAGATAAGCTGCAGGGCCTCGGCATCACTAAGCTGGGAGCCATCGCCCTCAATCAGTCCCTTGTCCACGGCCTTGGCGATGAGTTTTTTCTTGTCCATACCCCGGCCGTCATCAGTGATGGTGATCTGCACCTCACCTTCCTCATGGCGGGCCTCAAGTCTTAATACCCCGCTCTCCGGTTTGCCGACGGCCGTGCGCTCCTCCGGGGTGCCGATCCCGTGGTCAAGACTGTTTCGTATCAGATGAACCAGGGGGTCGGTTATTTTCTCAATTACCGTTTTATCCACCTCGGTGTCCTCTCCTGCGAGTTGAAGCTCAACCTTTTTGCCTGATTTACGGGACAGATCGCGAACCAACCGCATCATGCGGCGGAAGAGGCCGGAGATGGGTAGCATGCGGATAATCATTGCCATTTCCTGCAATTCCCGGACAATCTTGCTTAGATGGCCGGCCGCCTTGTTGAAATTATCCAACTCCAGATTATGAAGGTCGGGGCTGTGAATTACCATATTTTCGGCAATGACGATTTCGCCAATAAGGTTTATGAGATTATCCAGCTTCTCCAGGTCAACCCGAATCTCCTGACGTTTGGGGATCTTGCCGCATGCGGCGGACTTGCCGGTCGCGGGACGCAGCTTTTTCTGGATTTTGACGGCCTTATTTACCTGCTCCCGGCTGGCGAGGCCCTGGTCCACCAGAATCTCGCCAATGGGTCTCTCCTGGGCGCTTAGGGCCTGTTCTATGTCCTCGTTTCCGACGATTCCTTCCTGGATCAGAATTTCGCCGAGGCGGGCGGGAGGCGGATGATGTATCTTGATCTGGGCATCTGGGGGGAGTAGATTGTTAAAAAGTTCTATATACATCTCCAAGCCATAGACGTTATCCGTGCCATATTGCAGGATATTGTCAAGGGATTCCTGAAAGACCTCGATAAGTTCCCAGATGAAATGAAGAGCCCGTTGGAGAGTATTTTTATGGCCTTTGGACTTCTCAAGAACCAGCATTATAATATCGGTCAGTTTATCCAATTCGCCAAAAGCCAGGAAATGACAATTTTCATGGAAGAGACCAATATCTGTCAGGATGGCCTCCGCCATGGCAGCGGGGGCAGATTTTTTCTTATTTTTCTTATTTTTCTTATTAATGATGAGATTGGTTTCGATTCTTTTGATTATGATGTTGTTTTCATGCACAAACTCCTGGCGGTCTTCGGCGGAGATCAACCGCTGGACGGGGGTTTCGAGATCAATGATCAACTCATCCGGCCGCGGGGCTGTCTCCGGTGTCTGCTCAGCGGAGCATGAGGTAGTGGTTTTAAACTGGGTCATGAGATTATTGGCCAACTCGGTGATTCCGGAGTCATCACCGTGCTCTTCAATATAGTTCAAGGCCTCTTTGCTGAAATCGCATGACTGGCAGAACAGATCAACATGTTCTGACGATAGAGCCAGCTCACCATTTCGCAGCTGATCCAGAAGATTCTCTGCCGTGTGAGTGCATTGCACCAACTGGCTGAAGTTCAAAAAACCAGCGCCGCCCTTAACCGAATGGAAGAGACGGAAAACACCATTCAGGGTCTCCTTGTTGTCAGCGTTTAACCCCTGCCCAACCATATCCTCCATCCCTATAATCGTGGGCTCCAGATCATTTATCATGTCTCTGGTCTCGTTGATAAACTCGTGGATTATCTCTAATTGTTCATTATTATCTTGGTCAGTCATGATCTTTATGGTTAAAAAATGTAAGCGGTCTCCCATTATAAATAAACGACGACCAATTAGGCTTAATGCGAACTCTAAGCGGATTTTAGATGGCTGCCTATTGTCAAAAATTATGGCAAATTTAAATATGGTATGTCAATTATTTATTGATAAATGTGTTTTTTTAATGCTAAACTACCAGGTGCTGGTCTTTTGAATTAGTAGGGGCGCTCCTTGTGGGCGCCCTTGTTCACGGGCAGTAAAAGAGAGGGGGGGGGCAACCGCAAGGGATTGCCCTTACGGAGTCCGGAAAACAAAATATAGTATAAATGGTATATAACAAAAGGAAGATAGAGAACAGGTGATATTTCAAATCCTGTCCTCTTTTTTTGACAGTTCGTACCCACTTGAAACAGCGAGGAGCCTTAAATGTCCGGCCATGCCTGGTTGTGTGGTCAGTCTGGATTTTTCTGAATTCATAAACAAAAAAAAACAAAAATGTCTATTCGTCGAAAAATTATAATTTCCCTGTTTTTGATAATTTTTATCATTACTGGATTATTATTTTTTAATACTGTCATGGCTGACCGGGAAGGCCGTTATGTCAGGAGACTGTTATTGATTCATCATCAATATACCGCTCTTCTGAATCTTAAAATTCATGTTAACCGTCAACTGAGCGAGGCCCAGGACGTTTTTATTTATGGTAAGGGGGTTGATATGGCGGGGTTTGACCGTCTTGGGGCTATGATAAAGGGGGAGGGCAGGAAACTGGCTGATGCTCTGCGCGCCGAGGATGTCCTGTTAAAGGGGGCTGGAGGCAGGGATAGAAATTTTGGGAACGAGCGCCGTCTGTTGCGGCTGGATCATGACTATGAGGATCTGCAACGCCAGTTGGTATTAATGGCCTCTTTGGTTAACATGGGACGTAAGGTCAAGGCTCAGGAACATTTTAAGCGGGTTATCTCGCGCCGGTTCGGTGATTTTTTCACTGAAATTGATAACTGGATTATCGTTAAACGGGCGGAATTACAGGCTACTGAGGCCGGTTTCAGCCGTATTAACCGTCGTAATAATTATTCCACTGTTGCTGCTTTAAGCACTATCCTGCTCCTGACGGTTGTCTTTGCCGGCGCTCTGGTCTATATCCTGGAATCCCGGATGCGGGAATTATTGCGGATAACAGAGAGGATAAGCGCTGGTGATCTACAGACCATGGCGCCGGTGCGGGGTCATGATGAGTTCAGCCAGTTTGCTGGGGCCATGAATACCATGATTGCAGGTCTGGCCGCCTCCCGCAAGCGCCTGCTTGAGCAGTCATATTATTCAGGTATGGCGGATATGGAGGCCGGTACCATTCATAATCTGCGTAATTCATTGGCCCCGGTGGTGGTAGATCTGGAGACGGTACAGGGGCGGCTGGCCAATATCCGCTTCAGGCAGTTATGCCAGGCCATAGACGAAATTAATGGGAAGGCGGCCGGAGAAGGTGATAATGCCAGGTGGTATGATTTACTTGAATTTATTAAACTTAGTTCTCTGGAACTTGAGCGCCAGTTACCCTTAGTCAGGAGCGGCCTGGATGAGATCAGTATCAAAATAGCTCTTTTGATCGAGGTGATGAATCAGACCAGTCGTTATACTACTGCTGAACGGGCTCTGGAGACAGTAACCCTGGCTGAGGTGATAAAGGATGCCCTGGCACTGATTGGTGTAGTGGAGGGCGAGCCGATAATGATAGAGGTGGCCGCGGAGGTGGAAGGTCAGGCCGCTTTCAGGAGCCAGAGGATTGTTTTGGTGCAGATTCTGGTAAACTTGATTGATAACGGCTTAGAGGCTATAAGAAAGAGCGGCCGCGCCGACGGCCGGCTTAAAATTAATGCGGTCAGCAAGGAATCGGAGGAGGGCAGAGAACTGGCGGTTATGGTAACTGATAATGGAGTTGGTATCAGTAAGGAGATGTTAGGACGGATATTTCAACGTGGTATATCCAGCAAATCCGGCAGCTATGGTTTGGGTCTTCATTGGTGTGCCAACGCAGCCTCCTCTCTGAATGGCAGCCTGCGGGCCGAGAGTGATGGCGAGGGGCGGGGTACGGTTATGACCTTGGTCTTAACGGGTGCAATATAAAAAGTGATAAATTAGAAAACTTTATTTTGAATGTCGAATGTCGAAGTCTACTGCTTGCCTCGATAGTAAATATTCTGATTGTGCTAAAAACCAGGCGTTTTCGACAAATACCGATTGCCCCTGTTGTTACAGGTTGGTCGTTGAGTTACGGACGACCCCTGATTAGGGAGACGGGGGGGGCAAACTCCTCTCCTAAATCTTTGAGTACGGTCTTCAGGCTGGCCCTGGAGTTTTTTATGCCCATCTTCTGGCGGATGCGATCCCGGTAAAAATCAATATTGCGTTTGCTGGTATTTAAGGCCTTGGCGATCTGAATGGTGGTTTTACCCTGGCGAATGAGGTTGACAATCTGAATCTCATTGGGGGTGAGACGAAAATATCTCTGGGCCAGGCCCTTCATGAAGGGGGCGGTAATCTCTTGAAGATTGGCTTCGGCAATCTTAATAAATGATTGCTGGGCCTCATCAAGACTGGTGGCGCGGAGCTTTTTGAGATAGGGCTCCACCATTTCATGCACCGTGAACAATACCTTGTCCTCAACCTGGCGCTGGATCTCCTTTTCCCGGCCCATCATCTGCTGAAGGGCCAGATTGCTGCCGGCCAGGTCATCGGCCTTTGTTCTTAATTCGGCCTCGGCGGCCTGTAATTCCTGGGCGGTTTGGCGGTATTGCTGATTTGATTCTTCCAGGGCCTCGATGGTCAGAGCTAACTCTCTGGTGCGGGTCTCTACCTGTTCTTCAAGTCTGGTATTCGTCTCCCGGAGTTCTCTTTCAGCCTGCCATTTGGCAGAGAGGGCGGTGGCAAATTGCCTTATTTCGTGGCTGTGGAATGGCTTTTGGATATAGAGCAGGTTCTCTAACGGCGGGATACGGCGGGCAATCTCCACGGGGCTGACATCGGAGTGAGCGGTGACGATGACAATATTTATCATCTCGTCTAACTGGCGAATTTGACTGGCCGTCCATACCCCGTCAGGGCCGGGCGGCATTCTAACATCCACAAAGGCGGCACTGAAGGGGAGCTGGGCCTTTAAAGACTCCCGTACTGCGGCAAGCGCCTCTTCTCCCTGCTGGCAGCAGGTAAGCTGGAAGCAGGGCCAGATCTCCTGGTTACGCGGCCGGGGACTGGAAAATAATTTACCGGCCAATTGGTCAAGGCGGGCAGCGGTGGCGGGTAAATCCCTGGGTGACAGAATATCCTGGTAGGCCTTGATTATCTCTCTTTCATCGTCAACAACCAGGATACGGATTTGGGGAACGCTGTTCATGGCTTATCTCTAATGCTCCTGCTCCTCTGCTTTTGGAGTGAGGCTGTTGAGGATATTGCGCAGGTGGTTGAGATATTGTTCCTGGTTGTCTAAGTCGTCCATGGCATTTATGCCTTTGATCAGGGCTTTGATCCTTGCGGGCAGGGTAATATGGTATTTGTTTTCATTTTTCTTGATGGCCCGGTCGATAATCAGGATGGAGTAGTACCTGATCAGGTTACGCAGGCGGGAATCGCGCCGGAAAAGATAGGATTGACCGCCCAGGGTATTCAGGAAGAAAGCGGCATTTTCGTAAAGTTTGGGCAGGGGTAGCCGCAGGTTAAGGCCGTTAACCTTGCAGTCCGGCAATTTTGACCAGCTGTAGAAGAGACTCAGCAGATGCTCAATGTTATCATTTTCGTATTTCAGAATATCGCGGAGCAGAGATAGATCCTTGGGGCCGAGGACACGGTAGAAATGGGCCGTGTTCTTCAGCACTGTAAAGAGATTATTGGTCTCACCGGCTACTATGGGTGGATTGTTCAGTAATTTAATGACAATTTTATTCAGATGGACGGCTATGGGTTCATGAAGCTCATAGGCCTTGATGTATTCCTGCTGCTCAAGGTGTTTAAAAAAGGTGCTGATCTCGGCAGATGTCATTTCACAGGGCGACAGCTCCTTTTTGGCGGCTAACGGCGCGGGAGGAGGCTGGTCGGTCGTCAGGGAAGAAATGGAACTGACAGCTGCGGGGGCTGCGGGTGTTGCCGGCGGACTTTCGATTTTATGGACGAGCCAGTTGTTGGGTACGGCTGACTTTTTAAAAGCCGTTTTGTAGAGGACAAAGACAAGAAGCAGGGCCAGGACTGCCAGAGTCAGAATTTTAATGCCCCCGCCCTTGCTGGTTTTAAGCTGTCGTTTGTTTTTATGCATGGCGTTCAGCCTTTTTGAAATAGGGGAATGTCATAGATTGGTGAGAATGTTGGATAATATCTTGCTTGTCAGTTAAGGTCAAATAAAATATCTTTTTGGTGGATTACGAAGTTTGAGCTGGATTATGAATTGTAACAGTTCACCAGGGGCACTAAAATTTTATGCTGCCTCAGTGCTGGTGAACTATTACTATGAATTTAAAAAAAGGAGGTGCGTTATGAAGGTATTGGCTATAAGCGGCAGTGCCAGGAAGGGCGGTAATACCGCTCAATTATTAAGTATGGTGTTGGATGGTCTGGCGGCTGAGGGGGTTGAGACCGAGCTCTTTGAATTGTCTGGCCGTCCGATACAAGGCTGTATCGCCTGTTATAAATGTTTTGAACAAAAGGATGGTAAATGTGCTGTGGATGATGATGTGGTCAATGAGTGCTTGAGTAAAATGCGGGCCGCCGACGCCATTATTCTTGGCTCTCCCACCTATTTTGCCGATGTCTCGGCCAGTATGAAGGCCTTAATTGAGCGTTGTGGGATGGTGGCCAGGGCCAACGATAATATGCTGAAACGTAAATTAGGAGCCGGAGTGGTAGCTGTGCGCCGGGCTGGAGCCTATCACGTCTTCAGCTCTCTGAACGGCTTCTTCCTAATTGGTGAAATGATAGTTGTCGGCTCTTCATACTGGAATATTGGCCTGGGCCGGGACAAGGGTGAGGTACAAAAAGACGAGGAGGGGGTAAAAACGATGCGGGATCTGGCTAAAAATATGGCCTGGTTACTGAAGAAAATATCGTAAGCGCTCCATGAACACCCTGCTGCACGCACTTAAGTACCCCGATATACAGGGGTATTATCGGGGTACTTAATTACACACAGCAGGGCGTCCCTGAAACGCTTACATTTCGAGAGGTTATAAAGTCAAGAGTGTGGTTTATTGAGCGCTTACAAAATATCTTAGGATATAAGAGGCAGCTGGAAAAGCAAGAAGCAGGAACAGGCCGCGGTTGCAGGGTTGTATTGCAATACAACCGGCGATGGCTGTGAGGCAAAATTTCAGGCCCTGGCAAAGGTTGTTGCCTGGGCATCGCAGTGCGGTTATTCCTCGCCGCTGAAATTTTTATTTAGAAACTCACAATCCTTGGGCGAAAGATTAAAGCGGATTTGGGCCTGTTGAATAATGTCCCGGCGTTTTATCTCCGGGTGATCAAGCTGGGTTTCGCTTATCCATTTAATGGTCTTGCGCAGTTTTTCCCCCTGCGGCTGGGTTGTTTCGTCAGTCATGGCTGATTGGTAATCTGTTTTTTATAATCTACGGGCAACTATTCGATCTAAATCAGTGCTGTCCGCCTGTCGTTTTTTGCCGCCCTGGTCACTTGCTCTCATTCTCTGACTTTGGTTTGTTGGTTGATCCACTGGCCAGTTCCCCTACCTGGTTCCGATTGAGTATTGCAACCGGTGCGCCGTCGCTTTGTTCAACAACAGCCATTGGATTTTTTTAAGCTCTGCAATTCCGGCGCTTACATCTGCTAAAATTATGTGTGTTGCGGCTGAGTTACTCCGGTTTAAAAATAATTCCGCTCAAGGGCGGTACTGAGACCTTGATGTACATAGGTGCCTCACCATAGGGCTCGTTGACTGGTGTTTTAAGCTCGGGATTAATAATATTGCTGCCCCCGAACTGTTCATCATCGGAGGATAATATCTGGCGGTATGGCACATTGGACAGCACGCCCAGTTTATAGTCATGATGAACCTCCGGGGTGAAGTTCAGGAGACATATAAGGTGGTCGTCGGGGTCTGTGGCCTTGCGGGCATAGGCGATAATGCTGTTGTTGACATCTTTGAAATCCAGCCACTGAAAACCGTTGTTGGTATGATCTTCCTGCCAGAGAGCCGGACTATTGACGTATAATCGATTTATCTTCTTGACGAAGTCTTGAACCTGCTGATGTCTGGGCCTCTCTTCCAAAAGGTGCCAGTCTAAACTTTTTTTGCAATACCACTCCGACAACTGGCCGAATTCGCCACCCATGAAGAGCAGTTTTTTGCCGGGGTGAGTCCAGAGATAGAAAAAAAGCAGGCGTAGATTGGCGAATTGCTGCCACTCGTCCCCCGGCATCTTGGCCAGCAGGGAACGCTTGCCATGCACTACCTCATCATGAGAAAGCGGAATAATGAAATTCTCTGAAAAAGCATAGAGCAGGGAGAAGGTCAGGGCGTTGTGGTGATATTTGCGGTACAGCGGATCGCGGCTGAAATAATTCAGGGTGTCGTTCATCCAGCCCATATTCCATTTGTAGCCAAATCCCAGGCCCCCGGCATCCGTTGGCTTGGATACCCCGAAAAAGCTGGTGGACTCCTCGGCAATCATGCTGACGCCGGGGAAGCGTTTATAGACAACACTGTTAAGATGCTTCATGAACTCAATGGCGTCTAAGTTTTCCTTGCCGCCCCGCTGGTTGGGAACCCACTGGCCGTCCTGACGGGCGTAATCAAGATAGAGCATGGAAGCCACGGCATCTACCCGCAGGCCGTCAAGGTGAAATTTATCTAACCAGAACATGGCGTTGGAGATCAGAAAACTTATGACCTCCCGGCGGCCGTAATTAAAGATATAAGTGCCCCATTCCGGATGAAAGCCCTGCCGCGCGTCCTGATGCTCATAGAGAGAGGTGCCGTCGAATCTGCCTAAGCCGTGTCCATCGGTGGGGAAGTGGGAGGGCACCCAGTCAAGGATCAGGCCAATGCCGTTTTTATGGCATTCATCGACAAAAAACATAAAGTCATGCGGGGTGCCGAAACGGCTGGTGGCGGCGTAATATCCTGTTACCTGGTAGCCCCAGGACTCATCTAAGGGGTGTTCCATGATCGGCATTAATTCAATGTGGGTAAAGCCCATATCCTTGACATAGGGAATCAGAGATTCGGCCAGCTCCCGGTAGGTGAGAAAACGTTCCGGGTCGGCGGGGTCACGCCGCCAGGAACCCAGATGAACCTCATAGGTTGACATGGGGGCATGGTAACTCGTGGTGGCGTCGCGTTTTTTGAGCCAATCCTCATCGTGCCACTCAAAGCCGCTGAGGTCGGCAGTGATGGCGGCGCTCTTAGGTCTGACCTCGGCCTGAAAATGAAGGGGGTCCAGTTTTTCCAGGATGGTCATGTCCTGGGCTCGAATCTCAAATTTATATAATTCTCCCGTCGTCAGATCGGGGATAAACAGCTCCCATATCCCTGATGAGTCAACGGCCCGCATCTGGTGAATGCGGCCGTCCCAGAAGTTAAAATCACCAATAACGCTGACCCTTCTCGCCGCCGGGGCCCAAACCCGGAACAACATTCCACTTTGCTCGTTTATGACCCTGGGGTGAGCTCCCATCTTGTCATAAAGGTTGTAATGAGTGCCATTGTTAAAGAGGTACTGGTCAAAGTCATTTAATAACGGCAGGGTGGTGTATGGGTCGTGGACGGTCTTGACGGTTTGATTGTAGAGGGCGATTTCATAGCAGTAGGTAATCGGCAGGCTGAAATCGTCAATGATGGCCTCGAAGAGCCCCTCATCCCGCATTTTGTACATGTCGATCTTCCGTGCACCGATTACGAGACGGACTGATTCCGCCAGAGGTTGAAAGGTGCGGATTACGGCCGTTGGCTTATCGGGATCAATTATGTGAAAGCCTAATACCTGAAAGGGGTCGTGCTGGTCGGAGGCCAATACTCTGTCTAATTCTTTGACTACATCGAGGGACATTTTTTTCTCTTTTTGTTAAATTTAAAATTTATTTTGTGAGCAGGAAAAATTTATCTGCCCGCCCCAATTTTATAAGTTTATAGGTTATAGTAATTACTTTAGCATAAAATGAAATTGGAAATGCAAAAAAATAGTCCAGCTGCGGAAAAATATTAACAGGATGGTCATCTTTATTTTAGAGTCAGCAGGTAAAAACACCTGTGCTGGCTGAGATTTAGGCTTGATTATATTTGATTTTACCAGTAAAAAATGCAAATGCAAATGCAATCATTGCAGGGCAGTTTTCTCATCGCCACCCAACAGATGCCTGATCCGCGCTTCAGCCGTCAGGTGGTTTATATATGTGTTCATAGCGGGGAAGGGGCCATGGGGGTGGTCGTTAATCAGCCTGCTCTGATATCCTTCTCTCAGGTTCTGCGTCTATCCCAGATAGAAGAAACAGTGGAGAGGGACTGGCCGCCGGTTTATATTGGCGGCCCGGTTGAGATGGAGCGGGCCTTCTTCCTGTACAGTTCTGACTACAAGCTGGATAACTGTCTGACCGTGACCGCCCAGACTCGTATAACCAGTGACGGGCGGATATTGGCGGATATCGCGGCGGGGCATGGGCCGGAGTCCTTTCTGTTTATGCTTGGTTATGCCGGCTGGGGGCCGGGGCAGCTCGAAAATGAATTGACCACGCAGGGCTGGCTGGTGCTGCCCGGCGATGTGGATATATTATTTAATACGCCTGATGATTTAAAATGGCGGCAGGCCGCGGAAAAATATGGTATCGATATCGCTTTGTTTAATGATGAGCTGGGGCTGGCCTGAGCAGTTACACACCTTTTCTATGCCCGTGCGGGTAGAGCTGTTACCGATAAGAGGATAAAAATGGTAGAAGATAAAAATATTTTTCGTTGCCGGGAATGTGGTTTTTGCTGCCATGGTGAAACCACGGTTTCCTTAGACGAAAAGGATCTGAAACGTTTGGTGGGCTATCTTAAAATGACGCTTGCCGAGGTCATGAAGAGGTATCTGCGCCAAAGCGGGCGGGTGGTGCAGATGAAAACCGTTGACGGCCATTGCATCTTCTATAATGAGGGCTGTACCATTCATCCCGGTAAACCATGGCGCTGCCAGCAATGGCCCCTGCATCCATCTATTATGAGTGACCCGGCCAATTTCGAGACCATTAAACACTCCTGCCCCGGTATCCCGAAAAATATCAGCTATGAAGACTTTCGGCTCAAGCTAAGTGAATTCATTGCCGGGGAGGGGGATGAAGATTGAACTGCTGGTAGTAGGTAAAACTAAGCAGGATTATCTTGCCGTCGGTATTGATGATTATCAGCGGCGTCTGCGGCCCTATTGCCCCTTATCCATCAAGGTCGTCAAGGAAAAACGCGGTAGATTGCCTGAAAATGCCCGGCGGCGGGAAGAGGGCGAGAAACTAATATCCCTGGTACCCAGGGGGGCTTTGCTGGTTGTTTTGGATCCCGGCGGCCGCCAGTTAAGTTCTGAAGAGTTAGCGCTTGATATAGGGCGCTGGCGAGATACGGGGAAACAGTTGATCTCCTTTGTCATCGGCGGCCCTTCAGGTCTGTCTGATGAGGTGAGGAAACGGGCTGAGTTGACTATTTCTCTGTCCCGTATGACCTTTACCCACGAAATGGCCCGCCTGCTGTTTCTGGAGCAGCTCTACCGGGCCTTTACTATTCTGGCTGGCAGCAAATATCATAAGTGAGCATGGTTTTGTCAGGCCGCTTCGACCCTCTTGACTCCAGGTACTTCAGACTTTAAGAATTTTTCGATGCCGTTTTTCAGAGTGGCCTGGGACATTGGGCAGCCATTACAGGCTCCAGTGAGCTGCACCTTTACAATTCCGTCATTTGACACATCAATAAGAACTACATCGCCGCCGTCATTCTGTAATGTGGGCCGCATTTTGTTAAGGGCTGATTGAACTTTATCTCTCATTTTTACTCCTTGCGCTGCGGTTGTGAATTTTTATGTCAGGCCGATTTCGGCGAGGAGATTTCTGGCGCAGGTGAATAAATCCCCGGTGACCGCTGCGCTTCTCGCCTCCACGTAGAATCTTACCTTGGGCTCTGTACCCGAAGGCCTGATCATCAGCCAGCTGCCGTCATCTAAGATTATCTTGTGGCCGTCAATATTAATTATCCGTTCAATAAGGTGTTTCTTGCTGCCCACCCTCAGTGAGGTACCGGGTTGATATTTGTCGAGTTGAGCCAGGGTGTCTAAAAGGACGTCTCCCTTTTGGCTCACTGAGACGCTGTTTTTGGCCGGGAAATAATAGCCATATTTTTCCTGGAGCTCAGACAGGTAAGCACCAATGTTTTTATTGGTGCTTAATATCAGGTCGAGGGCCAATAACAGGCCGATATAGGCATCTTTTTCCGGGGTGTGGCCGCGGACGGTCATGCCGTCTGATTCCTCAAAACAGACCAAAGCCTTGTTGATGACCGGCTTGAATTCTTTAAATCCCACCCGGGGCTCAAAAATTTCTTCGTGAAAGGACTCAGCGATAGCGTTGACAAAATTACTGGTGGCGACGGTTTTCGCCACCATGCCCTTCAGTCCCTTTTCCTCGTGCAGAAAATGATAGCTCATCGCTCCGAAATGGTTCATATCTATGTCCGTTGTGCCGTCGGTCAAACGAATACGATCGGCATCCGGATCCATGATTACCCCCAGTTTTAAAGGCTCTTGGCCTTGCGCCAGGGTGCTTTTGACCCTGGCCATATTGGCGGCGGTGGGTTCCGGCGCGATACCGCCAAAGGTGGGGTCGGCTGATGTCCGGAAAAAGGTGAGGAGCTCTGGCCGACAATTAAGAAAAAAATCTTTGATGCTGGATTTAGAGGAGCCGTGTACGCAGTCCACTATTACCGCAATGTCATCCCGACTGTTAAGGTGCTTTAGTATTGCCTCGTAGTCGAGATGGTGGGAGGCTTTGCCCTTGCGGACTAAGGACTGCCAGTGGCCCATGGCGTTGCAGGGCTGTTGGAGGTTATTATTTGCTGTGGCGCGGGGTACGCTGCCCTGTTTGATCAGCTTATTGGCTTGCCGGGTGATATAATCGGTAATGACGGGCTGGGCCGGGCCGCCGTCGGCGGCATTGAATTTAAAACCGCCATAATCCAGCGGGTTATGGCTCGGGGTGAGATTGATGGAACAGGCTGCCTTGAGTTCAAGAACGGCGGCCGAGAGAATGCCGGTGGTGGCCTCGGCCGCGTAATGGACAGTAAAGCCGTTGCCGGTGAGGACAGTACTTATGGATTTAGCGAATACCTCATTGCCGAAACGGTTGTCAAAGCCTAAGACAACGCCGCGTCTCCGGGCCTCGTCTATATCTCTGACCCCCAGATTATCGCTCAGGGCAGGCGAGTCAGCCGCCTCAAGATACATGTTGACAATGGCCATGGTGACCTGCTGGACGGACTTGATAAATAGATCCTTGCCTATAATCCCCCGCCAGCCAGAGGTTCCGAATTTTACCAGGTTCAGCGGCTGGCCCTGGTTGGTGGTTATTTCGTCTAAAATCAGGTCGTAGACGCGGTTAATCTTGTTTTGAATATAGATGTGAGCCTGGCTCTTAGGCGGATGCTGATTGCGCAGAGCTACCAGTTCTTTCAGTAGGGCGAAATAGTCTCTTTCGGCGTGATTTCTGGCGGTGAAATATAATCTGAACAAATCGTCAGTATGTCCAAGGTCTCCCATTCTGGCATATCCTTTTGTGTAAGTTAGGTAATAACTATATCGGGTGATTGCCTGGGTGTTTACGCCATAGAATCAGGGGTAATTTCAGAACTCTGCCTGAATAGTTACGAATTTTACAAATTACAATCAGCACTGTACCTTATAATGCCACAAATATTGCAATAACAAAATAACCCCGGTAGAAAAAGCGTATTTTTTTTTTATTTCGGGAAGAAAGGTTGCCGGAAAAGCAACAATATTATATATATAACATTTTAAGATGATTTAAAATTATTATGGTAGATTACTTTTAGGTAGAAACAGTTATAGTCGCTGGTCGGACATAACGAAAAGGCAAATAGTTTAAACATGAAGGCCGTTGCCGGGATTGATGGTGCCCTGTGGGTGACTTTCATAGAAATCTCTGAATAAAAAGTTCTAAAAGAGGAGAGGTAGATGACTACAAAACATGATGAGGCTTTAATTCTTTGGTTTGATGAAATAGGTATAGAAGATGTACCCATGGTGGGTGGTAAGAATGCCTCTCTCGGTGAGATGTATCAGCATCTTACTGCCAAGGGCGTAGCGATTCCTCATGGCTTTGCTATTACCGCCTATGCCTACCGTTATCTCTTGAAGGCGGCCGGGGTGGAGCAGGCCATTAAAGATGCCCTGGCTGGTCTTGATACCTCTGACATGAGAAATCTCCAGGAGCGGGGGGCCAAGGTGCGGCATATTATTGAGACCGCCGAATTCCCCGATGATCTGCGCCAGGCTATTGCCGAGGGCTATGCCAAGATGGAGGAGGAGTACGGCAAGGACGTTGATGTGGCGGTTCGTTCCTCGGCTACGGCTGAAGATCTGCCGGATGCCTCTTTTGCCGGTCAGCAGGAGACCTATCTCAATATTCACGGCATGGACGCCCTGATCCATAATTGCCGGAAGTGCTTTGCCAGCCTCTTTACCAATCGGGCGATATCCTATCGCCATGACAAGGGCTTTGGTCAGTTTGACGTCTATCTCTCCATTACCATCCAAAAAATGGTACGCAGTGATTCCGCCTCTTCCGGAGTTATGTTTTCCATTGATACCGAGAGTGGTTTCAAAGATGCCGCCTTTCTCACCGGAGCCTGGGGACTGGGTGAAAATGTAGTTCAGGGGGCGGTTAATCCCGATGAATTTTATATTTTTAAACCCACCTTGAAAGAGGGGAAACGGCCCATTGTCGGCAAGCGGCTGGGCAGCAAAGAGATCAAGATGATCTATAATGACGATCCCAACGCCGAGGAGCCGGTACAGAATATTCCCACCACCGCTGATGAACGTGGCCGTTATGTGATTAACGATGATGAGATTCTGCAGCTCGCTAAATGGGCCTGTATCATCGAAGATCATTACGGTAAAGGAATGGATATTGAATGGGCCAAGGATGGTGACGGCGAAAAGGTTGGCACCGGTAAGCTCTTCATCGTCCAGGCCCGGCCGGAGACCGTACACTCCCAGGCCTCTAAGAAGGTCATGGAAACCTATGTCATGGAGGAGCATGGCAAAACAATTGCTGTTGGCCAGGCCGTTGGCGCCAAAATCGGCCAGGGCGTCACCAATGTCATTGAGACTGTCGCCGATATTCATGACTTCAGGGAGGGGCAGGTGTTGGTTACCGATATGACTGATCCCGACTGGGAGCCGATTATGAAAATCGCCGGGGCCATTGTTACCAACCGGGGCGGCCGAACCTGTCATGCGGCTATTATTTCCCGGGAGCTGGGCATACCCTGCGTTATCGGTACAGTTGACGGCAGTAAGAAAATTGCCGATGGCAAGGAGGTTACTGTGTCCTGCGCCGAGGGTGAGACCGGTAATATCTATGAGGGAATTCTGAAATATCGTATCGACCGGGTTGATCTCGATAACATTCCCACTACCCGAACCAAAATTATGCTGAACTCCGGGATTCCGGAGAAGGCCTTTACCGAGGGGCAGATTCCCAATGATGGTGTCGGGTTGGCTCGTGAGGAGTTTATTATTAACTCCCACATTGGCATTCACCCCCTGGCTCTCTATGATTTTGATGACTTAAAGGACAAGGCCGCCAAGGGCAATGCCGAAGCCGCTGAGGTAGTGAAAATTATTGAGGAGAGAACCACCGCCTATCCTGGCGACAAAAAGCAGTTCTTTATTGATAAACTGGCCGAGGGCGTGGGCCGGATCGGGGCTGGGTTTTATCCCAAGGACGTTATTGTTCGCCTCTCCGATTTTAAGAGTAACGAGTACGCCAATCTCATCGGCGGTAAATTTTATGAGCCCGTAGAGAGTAACCCTATGATCGGCTGGCGCGGGGCCTCACGTTATTATGATCCCAATTACAAACGGGCCTTTGAGCTGGAGTGCAAGGCCCTGCTGAAGGTCAGAAATGAAATGGGTCTTAATAATATTAAATTGATGGTACCCTTCTGCCGCACCCCGGAGGAGGGCCGTAAGGTCATTGAGGTCATGCGGGAGTTTGGATTGGTGCAGGGGGAGAATAATCTTGAGGTCTATGTCATGTGCGAGATTCCCAGTAACGTCATCTCGGCTGATGCCTTCTGCGATGTATTTGACGGTTTCTCCATCGGTACCAACGATCTTACCCAGTTGACCCTGGGCCTTGACCGTGACTCTGATCTTGTTGCCCATATCTATGACGAGCGCAACGAGGCGGTGAAAACCATGGTGAAGATGGTTATTGATACCGCTAAGCGCCGGGGCCGCAAGATTGGTATCTGTGGTCAGGCACCCAGTGATTTTCCGGAATTTGCCACCTTCCTCGTGGAATGCGGTATTGACTCCATGAGTCTGATTTCCGACACGGTTATCAAAACCAGGCTGGCAGTGGCCGAGAAGGAGAAAGAGCTTGGCATAAAGTAAACAGAACTCGGATTATAAACAGGTAGTTGACAGGGAGATGGTCGCCAGGCCGTTTCCCTGTTGCTTATTAAGGTGAAGTGAGATGGTTAAAAGTGGAGCCGGGATGTATAAGTGGATTTTGAAGGATGACTCAGAGGTGTGTCTCTGTGAGAACTGTTCTAAAAAGGATTACAAAAAATTAATTATCAGGGTGCCCTGGAAGGCCGGCGAGAGGAATAGTGTGGTCTGCTGTGAAAGATGCGGTAAAGAGGGCGATATCACTATCTAACGGGTGGGTCAATTAAATTCCAGGGTGCTGGATTCGTTGAATTTTTCAAAGAATTCAGTAATAATGGCTTCTATGTTGTCATTGAAATATGATATTTGCGGTACATTCGTATCTGTCTCTTTAAGGCGGTAGAAATAGTTGTCCGGTTCCATGGCCTGGATACCGATACTCTCGGTGAGATAATTGGCGAGATAGACAATCTGGCAGTTTAAGACATTATCTGCCTGGGGATTTGCCTCATGGTGATGGGCCACCGGGGCGATAATATCCTCTGGCAGCTGCCAGCGGCGCAGTAAAAGGGCCGCGACCCTGGCGTGATTGGTATGGAGCATGGTCTGTTCAAACTGGATAATATCGCCGCTTTTAAACTCTTCCCCACGATTGAGGCAGGCACTCTGCAGATGGCGGTTTAGAATTATCTTACCTATGTCATGAAGCAGGGCGGAGGTGTAGAGGGACGATAAGGAAGGACAGCGGCCGTAACGGCCAATTATGGAGGCCAGCAGGGCGGTGGCGTAAGAATGACGCCAAAGGGCGCCCGGCTCTATATTATAGGCCTCCTGCGGTGATTTAAGCAGTCCGGCGGAGGCCGAGGTGATGGCCAGCATTTTGATGGTATCTACTCCCAGCCGGACAATTATGTCGGTGATGGAGTTTATTTCCTGCATGTGACCGAAATAGGCGGAGTTAGCCATTTTTAACATATTGGCCAGCAGGCTGGGATCCTGCTTGATCTTTTGTGATAAAGAATGGATGGGGCATTCGGCTTCGTTGGCCAGGGTCATAACCTCCAGGGCGATATCCGGCCGGGGGATGAGTTTGTCAATACCTTTGATAAATTCCTCTTCATTACTCATGGATATCTCCTTACCGCTGAGTGCTTACATTACCGTTATGAATTTCCAATGGACACTGTTTTTTTCCAATGGTCTCCGGTTAGAGTTTCTTCACAGTTACGGCTACGAGTTAATGGTACTTTGCAGCCCCTTGGTGAATAGTTATGACTTTTTCAGACTACCACAATAGCTGGAAAGGTGTCAATATTCCGTAATCTAATGAGTGAGCAGGGGGATTGACCATGAAAATCAAGAAGGAAAGAAGGAAGCATCTGCGTCTGCCCTTGAATTTTAAGGTCAGGGTTAACCTGCGGCATGATATAGTAGTGAGGGGGCAGACCCGGAATATAAGTTTTGCTGGGGCCTTTATTGAGCTTGATAAGGTGCCTCCCCTGCAACATGATGATTATTTCAGTCTTACCATGCTGGGACAGGTGGAATTTACCTGCCGTCTGATTCATTCCAACAGCGGTGGTATCGGCTGCCAGTTTGACTTTATCAAAATTCGGTATTATGAGGTGTTCAAAAATATGATGCTCAATAACGCCCCAGATCCGGAACGTCTTGTGAAAGAATTACACCGTTGGGCCCAGGATAATGAACACGCGGGGACAAAGGCGGCACTTTGAAGGTCAGGATTGATAAATGGCTGTGGGCGGCCCGTTTTTTCAAGACCAGATCCCTGGCCATGGCGGCGGTCAGCGGTGGCAAGGTGCATGTCAATGAGCAGAGAGTTAAACCGGCCCGCCTTGTCTGTATCGGTGATGAATTGCAGATTCAGAAGGGGGGCTATGAGTTTGTGGTCGTGGTAAACGCCCTAAACGATAAACGCCGCCCGGCCCGGGAGGCCTGCCTCCTCTATGAAGAAAGGGAGGAAAGTGTGGTCGCTCGTCAGGAACTGCGTGAACAAAGGCGTCTATTGCGGGCCACCGTTCCGGCTCCACCGCCCAAAAGGCCCGGTAAGCGGGATCGACGGTTGATTAAAAAGTTTATTCGTAAAGAGTAACTGCTGAATAAGTTACTTGCTTAAATGACTTCAAGGAGAAAACTATGAACAAGATAAGCAGAGCTATAATCAGTCTCACCGACAAATCAGGCATTGAGGATTTTGCCCGGCAGCTCAAGGAGCTGGGAGTGGAAATTCTCTCCACCGGCGGTACGGCAAAAAAAATGCGTGAGTATGGTATTGAGGTCAAGGATGTAGCTGATTTTACTGGCTTTCCTGAGATGCTTGACGGACGGGTTAAGACTCTTCATCCCAAGGTGCACGGCGGTATTCTGGCCCAACGTGATAACCCGGAGCACCAGGCCCAGATGCGTCAGTATGATCTGCAACCCATTGATCTCATTGCGGTTAATCTCTATGCCTTTGACAAGGCTGTGGCTGATCCGGCCTGTACTCTAACCAATGCCATTGAGAATATTGATATTGGCGGCCCCACCATGCTGCGGGCGGCGGCCAAGAACTACCATGATGTAACGGTGATAGTTGATCCGGCCGATTATCCTCAGGTTATCGCTGAGATGAAGGAGACCGGCAATACCACTCTGAAGACCAGATTCCGTCTGGCCCGTAAGGTGTTTGACCTTACCAGTCATTATGACACGGCCATCAGCGAGTGGCTCAATAAGGTAGATATTGATAACCATACGGAGCTTAATCAGCGATGAAACTCGCGGTATTATTATCCGGCACCGGCCGTACCCTTGATAACTTTCATGAGCAGATCGCCCAGGGCAGCATGCGGGGCAGTATTGAGGTGGTGATTGCCAATGTCCCAGAGGTTCTCGGTCTGCGTAAGGCGGAAAAATACGGCTATCCGGCCCTTTACGCCCCTGACGATGAGGCGGTTAACCGAGCCCTGACCGATTACGATGTGGATCTGGTGCTTCTCGCTGGTTACCTGAAGCTCTACAGTCCGCCGCCTGAACTGGCCAGGGCGGTTTTGAATATCCATCCGTCCCTCATCCCTTCTTTTTGCGGCCCCGGTTTTTACGGGATGCGGGTGCATCGGGCGGTTTATGAGCGCGGGGTCAAGGTAAGCGGCTGTACCGTTCATTTTGCCAACCAACATTATGATGAAGGCCCTATCGTAGTGCAAAAATGTGTATCTTTAAAGACTGAAGACCGCCCGGATGATATTGCCGCCAAGGTCTTTGCCGCCGAATGCGCGGCTTATCCGGAGGCGGTGAATCTTGTTTGTGCCAGGGGCATTGATTATTTCTGGCAGTCACGGCGGGAGGAAGGTAAATGACCTCGAAGAGACAGCAGATTATGTCGGGCCGGGATATGGAACGTTCCCTGGCCCGCCTGGTTTTGCAGATTATTGAACGTAATAACGGGGTTGAGAAGCTGGCCCTGGTGGGGATTCATACCGGCGGCGTCTTTCTCGCCGAGCGGATTAAGAAGAAGATATTTGAGCATGAGGGGGTTGATATTCCAGTGGGCAGTCTGGATATTTCTCTCTATCGGGATGACTGGAGTCTTGCCGCTCAAAGTCCCATGGTGAAGGAGACAAATATTGATTTTAAAGTGGAGAAGTACGACATCATCCTCGTTGACGATGTCCTCTTCACCGGCCGTACCATCCGCGCCGCTCTTGATGCCATAATGGATTTTGGCCGGCCTCACTCCATCCAGCTTGCCGTCCTTGTTGACCGGCAATGCGGCCGTGAACTACCGATTCAACCTAATTATGCCGGTTATGAACTTTTAGAGAGTATCGAAGATCACGTTGAGGTACTGCTCTCTGAAAAGGCGGGGCATGATGAAGTTTTACTTATTCCACGGCAGCCTTAGGCAATTTATATGGACAAGAAAACCGGAGGTGTTGACTTAGACAATATTCTCCAGCGCACTCGAGGGAAACGGGCAGATTATATCAGCTATAATTTTAGCCCCCGCAAGAATGATGCCCTGAAGACCTTTTTCGATCTGGCCCAGGAGTTTGATTCTTTGGCCGATTTTTTAAGAATATGCGTGGCTGTACCCAGGGAGTTCTTTGAGGTTGATGCCAGGCTTTATCTTTTAAATGATAAGCAGCAGCTGGAACTGGTCTGTGACACAAGCCATGGGCTCTATGCTGTGCCTCCGGCGGCGGGGCAATATGTCCGGCCCGCTCTTAGACCTTACATTAGCGGGAGGTCGTATTTAATCCCCATTTATTTCGCCGTCCCTCCTGAAGCGGATATAGAGTCGGAGTCTAATAAGGCGCAGATTGCTGGTGTTTTCGAGATTACGCCCGTCGCTGAGTTGACCGAAGACGATAAATTTTTCTTCTGTAAATATGCCAACCGGATCGGCTATAATCTGCGCAAGAAAACTCTGGCTCATCAAAACATCCAACATCTTAAATTCATTAATAATCTGGTTAATGATATTGAGCATAATGTAATTATTCCCAATATGCATTACCGCTATCTCTTCAAGCAGCTTGAACGTCATATCAACAGCTTGAATGATCTGACCTCCATGATGGAACAATATCGACAGAAGAGTGGAACGAATAACCAGCGATGTGAGACGATTATCGGTAAGATTAAGGATATTAAGAACAACTTGAATGCCTCATATCGTGATATCAGCCGCCATCATGTTAACTCCAGCCTCTTCTTAGAGAGCCTGCTGCGTCGTGATCATTTTGAAAAGGGCTGTTTTGTTCTGCGCCGCCAGATATGTAAGCTTGATTCCGAGATCATTACCCCGCAACTGGAGAATTACGCCAAACGCATGGCTATGCGGGGGATAACCATTGAAACCCCGACGGATATGCGTGGTGAGGAGATTGAATTAAACGCCGATCTGGGGCTGTTATCACAGGTCTACGCCAATTTATTCTCCAACGCCCTGAAATATACCCAGCGGGTAAAGAGACACAACGGCCGTTCCCGGAAGGCGGTGGCTTACGGCCGCCGGATTATAAAAGATTACTTTGGGCCTGGCCAGCCGGGCATAAAATTAAATGTCTTCAGTACTGGTGAGCATATTCCCACCCATGAGATTGCCTCCCTCTTTGATGACGGTTTTACCGGCCATAATCAGGTTGAGGATTTAAGTCGCGGCCATGGTCTGGCCTTCATCAAATATGTGGTGGAGATGCATGGCGGTCAGGTGGGCTACGAACAAACCGCAGAGGGTAATAATTTTTATTTTATCCTGCCTCTGCTACAATCTGAGGCTAAAAGCTGAGATGGAATTATTAGCCCCGGCCGGTACCCTTGAGGTATTTGAAACAGCGGTGAAAAGTGGTGCTGACGCGGTGTACGTGGGCGCTCCGGCTGCCAACGCCAGGGCTCTGGCCCGTAATTTCAGCCTGGCGGAGTGCGCCGCCATGACCGATTTTGCCCATGAACACGGGGTGAAAATCTATTTCGCCATGAACTCGCTGCTTAAAGACAGCGATCTGGCCCCGGCCCTTAAGCTATTGGCCTTCTTCCAGAAAATCGGGATTGACGCCCTGATTATTCAGGATCTGGGTCTTTTTTATGCGGCGCGGCGTTATTTTCCTGATCTTGCTCTTCATGCCTCTACCCTTATGGGGGCTCATAATTCTCTTGGGGTAAGGCAATTTGCGGAGATGGGCTTTGAACGGGTGGTCGTAGCTCGTGAGATGCGGCTTACTGAAATCGCTGCCGCCGCCCGCAGTACGCCGGTGGAGTTAGAGGCCTTCGTGCATGGGGCCATGTGCTTTTCCTACTCCGGGCTCTGTATGTTCAGCAGTTTTGCGGGCGGCAGGAGCGGTCTGCGGGGCCGCTGCGTGCAGCCCTGCCGTCGCCGTTATCACTGGCGCAATGATAGTCGTAAAAAATCGGGCGGTTATCTCTTCTCCATGAATGATCTCTGCGGTCTGCCTTTGGTCGATGAATTGCGGCAGGCCGGGGTTAGTTCTCTGAAGATTGAAGGCCGGATGCGGAATCGTCAATATGTGGAGCAGGTGGTGGGGGCTTATCGTCTGGTTCTGGATCATCCCGCTGAGCCGGATGCCATGGCCGAGGCGGAAACGATGTTAGCCACGGCCATGGGCCGTAAATCAAGTCAGGGTTATTTTGAGCTCCAGGCTCAGGGTGATGATGAACTTATAAGCCCGCGGCATTCGGGTAATATCGGTCTTTTCGTGGGTACGGTGGCTAATGGCTTACGGGCCGGGCGGGGTGAAATTAAGCTCAAGGTAGCACTCGCCCCTGGCGACCGCCTGCGGGTGCATCAGGAAAAAAGCGGTGAGCGCCTGTCTTGGACTCTTGAGAATATGCGGGCGGCGGGCGGGGAAATCAGTCGCGCGGCGGGCGGTTCACTGGTCTCCATGCCTCTGCCTCCCGGAACTAAGCCGGGGGATTGCGTTTATAAGGTGGATACCAGAGACTCCAGGGCCAAGGCCAGGCGCGGTTCTATTCGTCCCGCTCAGTTCCAGGCCATAGTCAGGAAAATTCAGGCGGACCCCGCTGTTGACAATTTATGCCGGAGTCTTGGCCTAACCGGCAAGGCCACGAAGATGCCGCGCCTTGAGGTTAAGGATAAGGCACGGGGCAAACGGCAGGGTGGTCGGCAGGTGGTAAAAGTTCACTATCAGCCCCTGCCGTGGTGGCTGAAGGTTGATGATCTGATGATCCTGCGTAAGATAACGGATCTCAGCCCAGACCGTCTAATTGTGGTTCTGTCGCCGGTGTCTCTGCGGCAGTTCAAACGCCAGGGCGTAAGCGGCCCCCTGCGCCGGGGTATGGTGTGGGCTCTGCCGCCGGTAATTGTCGAGGAGGATCTGCCGTTTTTTACCCAGGCCGTACTCTTTCTGGCCCGCCATGATTTTATGGACTGGCAGATTGGCCATATCTCTCAAAAGCTGATATTCCAGGAAGCGGCCGTTAAATTGGCCGCTCAGGGCCGCCCTGCCAGGGGTAAACGACGCCGCCCGCCGTCCATGAAGATTCGTTCGTTTCGGCTCTATGGACACTACAGCTTGAATATCATGAATACCTTTGCCCTGCGTGAGGCGGCCGCCTTAGGTATTCGGCAGCCGCAAATATCCCTGGAATCGGATATGGAGATGTGCGCCAGGCTGGGACGTCTGGCGCATGAGATAACGGCAGGGATAACGGTTTACGCCTACCCACCTCTTTTTACCGCCCGTCCGCGGCCCAGCTATTTCAAATACGATAAGCCTTTTGTCAGCCCCAGGGATGAGCAGTTTGTTCTTCGACTGAATAATAATCTCACCCAGGCTGTACCGCTGATGCCGTTTTCCATTCTAACGGCTGGCGCGGAGCTCAAGAAGGCCGGTCTCAATTATATGGTGGTGGATATTTCGGGTATAAAGGC
>VAPF01047663.1_pt1 | contig 26450 bp, 27 predicted proteins | sample 3393931 | NCBI WGS metagenome assembly VAPF01 (sample SAMN08290437, study PRJNA428436) | hydrothermal vent metagenome | isolation source: Deep-sea hydrothermal vent chimney | place: Atlantic Ocean: South-mid Altantic Ridge | depth 2773 m m | reverse complement strand
TACATGTCATCACTAAAGTGAACATCTGTACTTTCAACCGTTTTGGCGGATGCAAAAATTTTTTCTGCAACGGCTGGCATCGCTTCAATTAACAATTTTTCAATGTCTAAAATAAAACAAAGCGTCTCACTGTTCTCTAAATAAGTATGATTCACAATTTGATTTGAGTTCACGTCGACATTGTAGTTGCCTGCTGGATGAATATCAGACCAATTTTTTTCTTCCACCCCATAAATATGTGAAACCCTTAACCCAATAAAATTATTACTAAAATCAGCAACAATAATAATCGACTTTTCACGCTCCTCATCAGTCATATCAAATGACATCCATTTCGGCAGATCAATCACAGGTAAATAGACACCACGCAACTCAATCATTCCTTCAATCAATGGGTTATGATCTGGCATGGGTGCAATATCATAAGCTCGGCCTTCTAGCACCTCTCGAACCTTAAAAACATTCATCCCGTAATAAGGTGGTTCATCATCAGATTGAGAAAACTGAACTTGAAAAATCATCAAACTCATTTGGTTGTTTTTACTTAACTGTGCGGTTTTTTCAACTTGCTCTAAAGTAGTACTCATAACCTATCGCCTTACCTATTAAAACTACTAACACAATGAGAAAGATTTATGGATAACACCTTAAATCACTGTAAACGTTTCAATTCTAACTTAAAACAAAGCCAGACAAAACACATTATTTAACCCAATTACGAACAAAATGAGAAGGAACTATTCCAACATTTTTTTTACCGGTTTAAATGAATAACGATACCCTTCAATTAAACCGTATTTCTGAATTGCCAACAAATGCTTTGCTGTTGGATAACCTTTATGCTGATCAAAGCCATATTCAGGGTATTGTTGATGCAGTTCAAACATCTGCTGATCTCGGTAGACTTTGGCTAGAATAGACGCCGCACTAATTTCCATTACTTTATCATCCCCTTTAACAATGGACTGACAGGGTAGTGCAACTTGAGGACAGCGATTACCATCCACATACACATAAGAAATTTTCTCCCCCCCTTCAACCAACTGTAAAATGGCACGCTGCATTGCCAGCATTGTGGCTTGCAAAATATTTAACGCATCAATCTCTTTAGGCGTTGCAACGGCAATAGCATAGGCCACCGCCTGCTCTTTAATTAAAAAAGCCAACGCCTCTCTCTTAGAAGCAGAAAGCTTTTTGGAATCTTTTAATGGCAATTTACAACCGATGGGTAAAATAACCGCAGCCGCCACAACATTCCCAATTAAAGGCCCCCGCCCAACTTCATCGACCCCTACCGTTTCCCCTGTTAAGGAGAAAAATTCAGGGCTTTGTTCTTCTAAAAACAGTTTACTTTGCATGTTGTTGACTTAAATTTGCCCAGTCCTCAATCGCATCCACAGCCAATTCTGATGCATTCTGCTTTAGCGAGGTATATTGCCGTTTAAACGCATCAATCTGTTGTTCTCTTAATCGCGTGTCCATAATTAAACGCCCCATCTGTATCGCAATTTTATGTGGGGTTGCTTCTTCCTGAATCAACTCTGTAACAAGCGATTGGTTGGCTAAAATATTTGGCAACCCAATCCACTTTGTGGTCGCAAGGCGCTTCATAATCCAGTAGGAGATGGGATGTACTTTAATCGCAAGTACCAAAGGTTTTTTCATTAATGCACACTCAAGGGTTGCCGTTCCAGAAGTGACCAATGCTTGATCGCACGCTTCGAGTACTCGACGAGATTGCCCATCAATAAGGCGTACATTAATGCCTCTGCCAAATTGATTGACCGCCTCTTGAATTCTCGCTCTGGCGTTATCATGCACACAAGGAATCAAAAACTGCATCTTAGGATAAATATCTGCAAGTAATTTAGCGCTTTGAATATAAACATCGGCCATGCGGTTAATTTCACTCATACGAGAACCTGGAAAAATGGCGGTAACGGGCGTAAGCGCTTCAATTTCAAGGGCTGCACGAGCTGAAAGGGTATCGGGGGTTTCAGGAAACTGATTGGCGAGAGGATGACCAACAAACTTAACGGGAATATCATAACGGTGATAATAAGGCGGTTCAAAGGGAAATAAAACCAAAACCCCATCAACAGAGTGACGGATTTTTTCAAGACGCTTTTCTCGCCACGCCCAAACGGACGGTCCAACATAATGAACGGTGGCAATTTTATTTTTTTTCAACTCAGCCTCAACTTTAAAATTAAAGTCAGGCGCATCAATTCCAATAAAAACATCGGGTTTGATGGTTAAAAATTTATTAATAATCAATTTTCGAATTTTAAGGAGTTCAAACAGGTGCTTTAATACTTCAAAAAAACCCATAACAGAGAGCTTTTCCATTGGAACCCAACTTTGAAACCCCAGCGCAATCATTTTTGCCCCCCCTATCCCGACAAAAACCGCATTAGGATAGCGAACCTGCAAACTTTCCATTAATGCCGCACCCAGCGTATCGCCCGAGGCTTCGCCAGCAATCATACCGATCACCAACGCACCGTTATCTGGTTGCATTTGCTTATCTAACAATACCACGTTCCGATTTTTTCAAAAAATGCACCAGAGAACCTAAAGTATCCTGCTCATCGTTTAATTTTTCGAGCTCTTGAATGGCGTCTTCAAAACGATTTCCAGTCCGATACAGTGTTCGATAGGATTTTTTAATCAAACTTAATTGATCCCGTGTAAAGTTTCGCCGCTTTAATCCTTCAAGATTAATACCCCTAGGGCTGGCTAAATTTCCTGAAACAATCACAAAATTAGGAACATCTTGGCTAATTACACTGCCCATACCACAAAAACTATGCTCTCCAATATGACAAAACTGATGAACCAAGGTATACCCCCCCAGTATCGCCCAATCATGCACCGTAACATGCCCCGCTAAAGCTGTTGCGTTTGCCAAAATACAGTGATGACCAATGATACAATCGTGCGCGATGTGTACACCCGCCATCACCCAATTATCATCACCAATAACGGTTTTTCCTAAATCTTGGCTCGTACCACGATTAACGGTCACATTCTCTCGAAAGGTATTGTTGTCACCAATCAACAATTGGGTTAGCTCATTATCATATTTTTTATCTTGGGGTGCCGCACCAATAGAACCAAATGAAAAAAAATGATTATTAACGCCAATAACCGTTGGTCCTTGCACCACTACATGTGGCTCTAAAATAGAACCAGAGCCAATGCTAACGTCTGCACCAATGACACAAAACGCACCAATTTTCACATCAGACGCAATCTTTGCACTGGGATCAATAACCGCTGTTGAATGAATCAAGGCGCTATACCTTTCGTTCTGCACACAAAAGATCGGCGGATGCGATTAATTTTCCATCAATTTTTGTTGTGCATTTAAATTTCCAAATACCACGCTTATTCCCCAAGGTAACCACTTCAAAATCTAAACGGTCACCAGGCACCGCAGGTTGCCTAAAACGACAGTTATCAACCGCCGCTAAATAATACATTGTACTGCCATCAGGCTTAACACCTTGGCTACGAAACGCTAAAATCCCCGTACATTGCGCCATACCTTCAAGGATCATAACGCCCGGCATAATCGGATGATTTGGAAAATGCCCCGTAAACTGTGGTTCGTTGAATGTAATATTTTTATACCCTTTCAACATAACGCCCGACTCAAACTCCGTTACTCTGTCCACTAATAAGAAGGGATAGCGGTGCGGTAAATAATCAAAAATATCTTTTACTTCCATCATGCAATATTCATCCAATCGTAATTTATAACGCGGGTTAGTCTCTATCCACTAACTCATCTATTTGAGGCCTTTGCACGAAAGGATGCACGGATTAAAAAGGCTAAAACATGACTGATTTTTGTTGAAAACCTTGCGAATAGCTGGCTATTCCCTGCGCTTTCCGCCTCAATCAGTCAAATTTTATCATTTTTTTCTCTCGCACCCCTCTCGAGCAAAGGTCTCAATTTGTTTTTGTAATACTTTAATTTGTTTGGCCATTTTATCTAGGTTACGTGCTCTCACGCTGTTTCTTTGCCACTCCGAGACAGGAATTGCAGGAAACCCAGAATACACGCCAGGCTTACTAATTGAGTGGGTCGCACCCGATTTTGCTAAAAAATGCGTATTATCAGCAATTGTAATATGGCCTGCAAAACCAACCTGACCCGCCACGGTACAATTTTCCCCCAGTATTGTACTGCCTGCAAACCCTGTTTGACCTGCAATGGCAGAACCTTGCCCAATTTTAACATTATGCGCAATGTGCACCATGTTATCGATAATGCAATTATTTTCAATGATCGTATCTTCAATTGCGCCCCGATCAATGCACACATTGTTGCCTATCGAGACATCATCTCCAATAATTACTCGACCTACCTGAGGGATTTTAACCCATGTTCCCTCGTGATTCGCCCAACCAAAACCATCTCCACCAATAATCGCACCTGCTTCAACCGTCACATTGTCACCAATTATACAACCATGACTAATAACAACGTTTGATAAAATACGACAGTTTTTTCCAATGGTCACATTTTCTTCAATAATTGCTCCAGCCGCAATCAACGTGCCATCTTTAATCGTAACACCAGACTGAATGACGGCCTGCGCCATCACGCCAACAGAGTCAGCCAATTGTGCAGAATCATCAATACTTGCATCAGGATGCCGCTGAGTCGTCTTTTGTAACGGGTTTAATAACTGTGCAACAAGCGCATAAACATAATATGGATCTTGAACGACAATCATCGGAACGGGGCAAAACGCTTGGTAGGCTGGCGCTAAAATAACCGCACCCGCACACGTTTCCTTAAGGGAAGAAAGATATTTTTTATCTTTAAAAAAAGAAATTTTTGTTTCGTTCGAATTATTCAGGCTTGAAACAGCCTGAATATCAACATTTTTCGAACCAATTAAAATAACCTCAATACCATCTTGGCGTAATTGGCTGACAATATTTCGTAATTTCACGAAAAAGCCTAAAGGTTATTTGTTAAATTCGGCGCGTTGCTTCTTACTCACTGTTTTTAAATGGGACAGAACATCATTCGTCACATCAATACGATTATTGGTATAAGCAATCCCTTCATATAAAATTAAATCAAAGGACTGTTGCTCACCAATGGCTTTAATCGCATCATTCACAATATTTTGCAACGTTGCCAGCTCTTCATTACGTCGTAGATTTAAAAGCTCCTGAACATCATTACGTCTACGTTGAATTTCTCGTGTTAACATCGTTATTTCACGCTCTTTTGTCACGCGCTGAGAATCACTCATGATCGCTTTATTTTTTTGATATTCAGCCTGTTTTTGCTCTAACTTTCCAGCCAATCCTTTCAGTTCAGCTTGCTGGGGCTCAAACTCTTTTTTAAGCCGTGCATCCGCGGTCTTAGCTTGTGGCGCCTGCTCTAAAAGAAGTGCGACATTAACCACGCCTAATTTAACTGGCGTTTCTGCCCAAGCATTAGTCGCTAATGAAATCATTGCAACGGATAACAAACAGGCTTTAAAGAATTTACGCATCAAATCTTTCCATTTTTTTATAAAAATAAACAACTTTTCAGAATTGTACCCTAAAAAACAATTGTTGGTATAGGAACCTTAAGCTAAGACGCCTACTCTTTTCCAATTTCTGGATAGAAATATAAGCTAAAACCCTGTTCCTAGAACAAACTGAAATGACTGCAACTCATCTGTTGAGTCATAACTTACAGGTCGAGAAAAACTAAATGAAAGAGGGCCTACAGGCGTTATCCATGAAAAGCCAACCCCAAAAGCCGATCTTAATTCACCCACCTCAACGCTATCCAAAGCTGTAAACACATTTCCGGCATCCAAAAACAGACTCATTCGAATATTACTGGAATCTTCAATAAAGGGAATCGGAAGCACTAGAGCAGCGGTTGTTGCAATTTTAACCGCCCCGCCCACAGGGCGGTCTGTTCCATCCGTGCTTTTTACATAATTAACCCCTAAAGAGTTCGGCTCAAACCCTCGAACAGAGCCAATTCCCCCTGCGTAAAAATTTCGATAAAACGGCAGGGTATCTACTTTACCAAACGCACTACCATAGGCTATATTTCCTTTTAACTGAAACGTTAAATTTTCCGTTAACGGAAGGTACAAAGCCTCATCCACATACAACTTATAATACGATTCATCAGACGTTCCTGGAATAACCGACTCCAGAGCAAGGCGGGTTCGGTGCCCTTTCGAGGGAAAATAAAATGAATTGGTTGAATTATGACTCCAAGCCATACTAAATATCGCCGCAGTAGAGTTTTTACCAAACTCAGTCACATGATCATTACAAACCTTAAAATCATCCGAACACACCAACTCTTGTGAGTCCAGCTTAATTCCATAGGTTAAACGGTCATTTTCACTTAATGGATAACCTAATGAAGCACGCAGACCAAGGTTATTGGTTGTGAAATCGGCAATTTGAAGCCTTTCTGCGTTAATTTCACTTAAATAAAATCCTGCCCCTAAGCTTACACCATCCGCAGTAAAATATGGATTTGTCAAACCAATGTCTGCCGTTTTTCGAGACGAGCTGGTTGCAACCTTAAAATCTAATTTATTACCACTTCCTATAACATTTCGCTCTGAAATACCAATGTTAAAACTTACACCGTCTAATTGAGAAAATCCGACACCCGCACTGAATGATCCCGTAGACTGCTCTTCAACTTTAACCACTAAATCCACTTGGTCGGCACTCACTCGCTTGGTTTGAATATCGGCCGTTTTAAAAAAACCAAGGCGCGTCAAACGAGAGGTGGATTGACGAACCAGTTTTAATGAATAAGGCGAGCTTTCCAACTGACGCATCTCTCTTCGAATCACATAATCACGCGTACGCGTATTTCCCTCAATCAGAATTCGGCGAATATAGACTCTATTTTTTGGCTCAACATGAAAGTTTAACGCAATGGTTTTATCTTCTTCATTCAGCGCGGTTTCGGGTCTAACGTCAGCAAACGCATACCCTTCCTCACTCAAACGGTCTCGAATACCATTGACCGCTGAAACAATTTTTGAACGTGAAAAAACATCATAAACACCAAACCCCATCAACTTTTTCAGCGTTTTGTTATCCAATATGGTTTCACCAATAAATTGAATATCTGAGATGGAGTATTGCTCACCTTCGTCAATATTAATCGTTGTAAAAACGCGTGTTTTATCGGTCGATAAACTCACTTGAAAAGAGGACACTTGAAACCGTGCAAACCCCAAATCCATATAATACGATTTCAACGTTTCAATATCGCCTTGAAGTGCCATTTTAGAATACGCATCCCCAACCGACATTTGCAATAACGACTTTAAACGCTGATCGGAATAAACCTTGTTACCAACCAAAGTAATACGCCCAATAGTCGCAGGCTCTCCTTCTACAATCGTCACCTTTAAAGCCACACGATTACGGGGCAACACATCACTGCTAATATCAATTTTTGCAGCGTAATACCCTTGGTTTTGATAACGGCGGCTCAAGTCAACCACAACGCGCTCTAGTTCAAGATGATTATAAATTCGACCTTTTTTTAACCCTAGAGAATCCAATGCATCGTTTAAGGTCTCACTGTCAATCAGCTTATTACCCTCAATCGTCACTTCAGAAATAGAGGGGCGCTCTACCACCTTAACGACAAGCGTATTCGACCCTCTTTGATACAGAGAAACATCTTTAAAAAAACCTGTTTTATACAAACTTTGTATGCTTTTTTGGGAAAGTTCTTTGTCTAAAAACTCCCCCTTTGAAATAGGCAAATAAGTACTGATGGTTGCAAAATCAATTCGGTTTGCGCCCTCCACTTTAATGTCCTTTACCATAAACGCTTGCGCAAAACTAGGTAAAAGAAATAAGCAGGATACAACCCCTGAAATTACCGTTTTTTTAAACTTTACTTGCTTCATATTAACCATTAGAAATTCTTAAAACATCATTAAATAGAGCAACAAACGTCAGCCCTATAATTAAAACAATACCGATCCGTTGACCGACTTCCATCACCTGAACACTTACAGGGGAACCCTTTACCATTTCGATCAAATAATATACCAAATGCCCACCATCTAAGATAGGAATAGGTAATAAGTTTAACAAACCAATACTTAAACTAATCAATCCTAATAAGCCCAGAAAGGTAACCAGTCCAGATTGCATCGCCTGCCCTGAAAACTGAGCAATGCTAATGGGTCCCGATAAATGTTGCAGACTTACATCCCCAAAAAACATACGCTGTAACATCACCAAACTCATATTAAACAGGTCAACACTGCGTTGATAACCTTGTTCAACTGCATCCATAACACCATATTGGTTTATCACAGTATAGGGCGCTAAACGTTCAGGAGAAACATAAACCCCAATGCCCATTTTTCCAACCAACTGACCAGAGTCCATTTTTTTCTGCCCTAAAGAGACCGTTGTTGTATACAACACACCCTCTCTTAAATACCCCACATCCACGATCTGATTGGGAGCCTCTTGAATTTGTTCAACTAAATCACTCCAATCTTGCGTGATCACACCATTAATTGCAACAATTTCATCTTGAGGCATTAACCCTGACTTTTGAGCAGGGCCATCAGCTAACACCGTTCCTAGCACTGGGGGGAGAGAAAAATTAAACGGCTTAAATCCAATCAATTGTAACCAATTTTGCTCAGGCTGATTTAAATCCAATCCATCAATAGACACTCTGTCTAAAATTAATCGTTCGCCCGTGTCTATTTTTTCAATCACAAATTCAACATTATTCTGATGATGCACTCTCGCTTTTAAAAGTGCCTGATGAACGTTACGCCAACTCGCCGTTTCCTCCCCGTTCACTTGAAATACAACCCATTCAGATTCGTCTCTAAAAAAAACATCCGAAAGAGACTGCTCAATTGGTGATGCCAATTCCACCTCATTAAAAACCGGTTTAAACCCCGACACGCCTACCACATACATAATGGAAAAAACCAACCATGCAAAAATCAAATTAATCAGAGGTCCCGCCGCAACCACCGCAAAACGCTTATACACACTTTGGCGATTAAACGCTCTATTTAACTCACTCTCGGCAACCGGCTCTGCGGTCTCATCCAAAAAACGAACATACCCCCCCAGTGGAATGATTCCAACTTTAAAGGTCGTCTCTTTCCCTTGTCTTTCATAAATGCTTTTGCCAAACCCAATCGAGAACGTTTTAATTTTGATATTAAACCAACGAGCAACTTGATAGTGACCCCATTCATGAATGGTAACCACCAACCCCATGACCACAATAAACCCTAAAATAGACCATAACACCGTCATTTAAACTAGGCTTCCAAAATGCCATAACAGATACATCATGGGCACAGCAATCAACAGGCTATCACCACGATCGAGTAAACCACCGTGTCCGGGTAAAATACGGCCACTGTCTTTCAAGCCCGCTTGACGCTTCAAAACACTTTCAAACAGATCACCCAACACTGAAAACAGTGCAATCAACGCTAAAGACACCGCAAAAACGCCAACAGAAACACGTAGTTCAACCGATAACCAAAGCACACTCAGTACACTAATAACAAACGCAAGTGCCACGCCTCCCCAAACGCCTTCCCACGTCTTTCCAGGGCTCACATACGGCGCTAACTTTGTTTTCCCAAAGCGCCTACCACTAAAATAAGCCCCCGTATCAACCGCCCAAATGACCAGCAAACTCAATAAAATAACCCATGGCGAAAACGCATTTCGAAACTGCGACAGTGCCACCGTAAACAGCACCACCGCCAACACGCCAGACATTAAAATAAAAAAAGTAGACTCAATACCTTTTCTTCCTTGGCTCTGTTGATAACGAAAAACCACCCAGACCACCAACAAACACTCAATCAATGTCAACGCTAAAATAGCTTGAATCGGCAACCAAATCATGCCTAACCACACCAGCAAGGTTACCAGCAAGGCAAAACTCAATTTTTGCCAAACAGCCTTTAAACGCGCAAAACCAGCCCATTCCCAAGCCATCACCGCCGCAATCAACAAAAGAACGCCCTGCCAAACTTCATCAGAGGATTTAAACAGCAACAGCATGGCCAACACGGCCAAAACAACGGCGGTCATTACTCGTTGTTTTAACATTATTTTGTTACCTGCTCACTGGTTTTACCAAAACGTCGTTCACGTTGTGCAAACGACGCAATCGCTTTATCAAGACTTTTCTCATCAAAGTCCGGCCACAAATCCCCTGTAAAATAAAATTCAGCGTACGCCATCTGCCAAATTAAAAAATTACTGATTCTCTGCTCGCCACCCGTTCGAATCAAAAGATCCACCTCTGGCAGCTCACTCAATGCAATATACGGGCTTAATGCCTTTTCATTCAACTCCGAAACCGATGCCTTTGGATGCGCTAACTGCCACTTCTTGACGGCCTCAACAATATCCCAACGGCCTCCATAGTTTGCCGCAATAGACAGCACCAATCCCGTATTATCACGTGTCATAGACTCCGCGATGGCAATGTGCTTCTGAATTTCATCATTAAAAGCTGAACGATCACCCACAATGAGCAACCGAACATTATTGTCATTTAACTTAGAGACTTCTTTTTGCAAAGCCCTCAAAAACAGCCCCATCAACTTATTCACTTCATCCTCAGGACGACGCCAATTTTCTGTACTAAAAGCAAAAAGCGTTAACGCTTTAATCCCCTGAGAAGAGCAATGCGCCACCAAACGTTTAACGGACTTCAATCCTTTTTGATGCCCCACAAACCGAGGTAAAAAACGTTTTTTAGCCCAACGACCATTACCATCCAGAATAATGGCAATATGCTTGGGCTGAAGATCGTGATCAAATTTTTGAGACAAAATAAACCTCTAACAAAATAAAACAAAAAACGGCTCAAGCCAACTTGAACTTTTTCAAATTGACTTGAACCGTTTTATTTTGGGATAGAATAAATAAACCTTATTGAGACCATTGTCCAGCCCACAATAAAACCCAATAATTATGCCGTAATTGCGTACAAATAGCGACTTAAATATCCATTAAGCTCGTTTCTTTATCCGCCAAAGCCGCATCCACTTTCTTAATCACGTCATCCGTCAACTTTTGAATTTGATCGTCTGACTGACGCGCCTCGTCTTCCGTAATATCCTTATCTTTTAATAAAGATTTCACGTCGCTGTTTGCATCGCGTCGAATATTACGAACTGCAACGCGTGCATGCTCCGCATCACTACGAGCCACCTTAATAAAATCTTTACGGCGCTCTTCCGTTAAAGGAGGCATTGGAATACGCATCAAATTACCAACCGTTACGGGATTAATCCCTAAATCGGATGTCATAATGGCTTTTTCAACAACGGCCACCATAGGCTGCTCCCATGGCTGGACGGTCAACGTACGTGAGTCTTCTAAGTTGATATTGGCAACCTGACTGATCGGCACTTGTGAACCATAATAATCCACCGTAATTGAATCCAAAATACTTGGGTGCGCACGCCCCGTTCGAATTTTAGCAAAGTTTACTTCTAAGTTTTCAAACGATTTTTGCATTCTTACTTTTGCATCTTCACGAATTTCATTTAACATTATACCTCTCCCTCAGCCACTAACGTACCTTCACTTTCACCTTTTACAATTCGAATGACCGCATCATTTTTAAACATATCAAACACTCGAATCGGCATTTTATGCTCACGACACAAGACAAATGCAGTCATATCCATTACTTGTAAATTCTTTTGAATCACATCATCATACGTCAAAAACGTGTAACGCGTTGCACTCGAATCTTTCACAGGGTCTGCGGTATAAATTCCATCCACTTTGGTTGCCTTTAAAACAATTTCAGCATCCACCTCAATACCTCGTAATGCGGCAGCGGTATCGGTTGTAAAAAAAGGGCTTCCCGTACCAGCCGCAAACACTAGAACCACGCCATCTGCTAAGCGTTTTTTGGCGCTGTTTGCAGAAAACCCTTCTGCAATCCCATCAATCGGCATCGCAGATAATACTTTAGACTTCATTCCCATACTCTCAATCACATCACGCAGTGCTAACGCATTCATGACCGTTGCCATCATACCCATATGATCGCCAGTGGTTCTTTGAATACCAGAGCCTTGAATTTGAGCGCCACGAAAAATATTCCCCCCCCCTACAACAATCGCTACTTCAACACCCAAGTCACGTAATTCTTTAACCTGAGAAACAACAGATTTCAGGGTTTTAGCGTCTAAACCAAACTCACCTGAACCCATTAAGGCTTCGCCACTAAACTTTAACAATATACGTTTATACTTAAGTGCCATCTTTGCGCATCCTTATGCTCTATAACTCAATTAAAATAACCCACTAAAAAATACTTTACAACAATTTTTTAAGGCCTTAAAAAATTATTCTAAAATATCTTCACTCAATTTCACATACAAAAAAGCCATAGCCAGTTTACCTTATAACAGCGTAAACCAGAGCCATGGCTCAATCAACCAAAAAATTAACCTGTGACAGCTTTAGCCGCTAACGCTACTTCTTCTGCAAAGTCAGTTTCTTCAATCTCAAGTCCTGCACCCACTTCCAAACGAATGAAAGCCGTAACGGTTGCCCCGTTCTCTTTCAAAAGCTTTTCAATGGTCACATCTGGATTCTTAACAAATGCCTGACCCACCAATGTAATATCTTGCAAATACTTGCGCATACGACCGTCAATCATTTTTTCAATAATTGCGGCTGGCTTACCACTCTCTTGCGCCTGCTCAATTTGGAACTTACGCTCCTTAGCCAGCATCTCTTGATCCACCTCATCTGCCGTAATGGCTGATGGGTTTACCGCCGCAATGTGCATCGCGATATCACGACCCAAGACATCGTCACCCCCATTAAGCGCAACCACAACACCAATCTTCTCACCGTGCTGATACTGACCAATCAGTCCAGAAGACTCAATTTTATTGGCAAAACGTAATGACATATTTTCACCAATACGTGCAATCATTTCACGGCGCGTAATATCAACCGTTTTACCAGAAGCCATGTTGAGTTCCATAATTTTTGCAACATCAACCGTATCCGTCGCCAAAGCCAAGGCTGCAATTTCATTTGCAAACGCTTTAAATTCATCGCCTTTCGCAACAAAATCCGTTTCGCAATTTACTTCAGCAATCATACCGCTTTTTTTATCGTCCGAAACGGCTATGGCAATAATGCCTTCCGCAGCAAGACGGCTTGCTTTCTTATCTGCACCCGCCATGCCTTTTTTGCGAAGAAATTCAATCGCCGCATCCATATCACCATCCACTTCAGACAGTGCTTTCTTACAATCCATCATCCCTGCGCCCGTTGTTTGGCGTAGTTCTTTAACCATAGAAGCTGTAATAGCCATCTTATTCATTCCTTTTCCTGTACAAAGACAACCTACCTTTTAAAATCCAAAGGTAGGTTTCGATAAATTATTTAGACGCTTTTTCTTTTGCTTCTACAAAATCATCGCCTTCAACACTGGTTGTAATCGTTGCTTTCCCTTCAAGAACCGCATCGGCAACAGAAGAAAGGTACAAGGTAATCGCACGAATCGCATCATCGTTACCAGGAATCACATAATCAATGCCTCGTGGATCATTATTTGTATCCACAACACCAATAACAGGAATGCCTAAATTTTTAGCTTCTTGAATGGCAATATTTTCATTTCCAGTATCAATAATAAAAATTGCATCAGGCATTGCACGCATATCTTTAATACCACCTAAAGAAAGCTCTAGCTTTGTTTTTTCACGCGTACGCGTCAAGGCTTCTCTTTTGGTAATTTTTTCAAAGGTACCGTCTTTTTCCATCCCTTCAAGTTCTTTCAAACGCTTAATAGACTGCTTGATTGTTTTGAAGTTTGTTAACATACCGCCTAACCAACGGTAATCAACATAAGGCATACCACAACGCTTGGCTTCTTGAGCCACTAACTCACGTGCTGCCTTTTTGGTTCCTACAAACAAAATCTTCCCTTTATTCGCAGCAATGCCGCCAATCATGTTTAATGCGTCATTAAACATAGGAAGTGTTTTTTCTAAATTGATAATATGAATTTTATTACGAGCGCCAAAGATGTACTCAGCCATCTTAGGATTCCAATAACGGGTTTGGTGTCCAAAATGTACACCGGCTTCTAGCATTTCACGCATGGTAACTTTTGCCATGATATTTCTCCAAGTTTTGGGGTTAAGCCTCCGTTTACCCATAAAACGAACCAAAAAAGCGCATTGGGCAATTTTTACCCCCCCTTTTTCAGCACCCCGTTTTATGTATCGGTAAACGTGCGGATTTTTTGTTAAAATTCCTCTCAATAGAAAGGCGCGGCATTTATACCATAACCAAGTAAAATTCACAAATACATTTTATTAAAAAGAACCTAAAAATGACCATAAAAATCAAAACCGAAAATGAAATACAGAAAATGCGCATTGCAGGAAAATTAGCCGCAGACGTATTAGAGATGATTCAACCTCATGTTGTCGCAGGCGTAACCACTGGGAAATTAAATGCCATCATGCACGACTACATGGTTAATGAACAACGCACCATTCCAGCCACTTTAAACTACCGTGGCTTTCCTGCTTCCAGCTGTATTTCCATTAACCAAGTGGTTTGCCACGGCATTCCCGATGACCAAAAAAAGCTTAAAAATGGCGATATTGTTAATATTGATGTCACCGTCATTAAAGACGGTTATCACGGCGACACCAGTCGAATGTTTGAAATTGGTACCGTCAAGCCTTTTGCCAGCCGTTTAACCAAAATAGCACACGAATGTCTATGGCTTGGTATCCAACAAGTTAAGCCAGAAGCCACACTTTACGATATAGCAAAAGCCATTCAAACACACGCTGAAAAAAATAATTTTAGCGTGGTAAAAGAGTACTGTGGTCATGGAATTGGTGCCGACTTTCACGAAGCCCCACAAGTATTACATTACGTGGAGCCCAAATTAAAAAATATCGTCTTAAAACCAGGCATGGTTTTTACCATTGAGCCCATGATTAACCTGGGTAAATCCGATGTTAAATTACTTGCCGATAACTGGACGGTTGTCACCAAGGATCGTAAATTATCCGCACAATGGGAGCATACGCTAACCGTGACCGAAACTGGGGTTGAAATTTTCACCTTAAGAACCGATGAACAACCGGTTCTACCATCCCACTAAAAAACAACCCAAAGGCAATACGTTCATGACCTCTTCAAACACCCATGCCACCTCTTTTATTCAAGCGCTTAACGACGATGAAATTCCTTATCTTGAAACATTAAAGTCAGGTCGATTGGTTTTAAAGGAGTTTCTCGACCAACAGTTTGAACAATACGAAAGTGGCATTGCCGTTTCAAATTTAATTACAGAACGCGCAAGCTTTATCGACCAACTGCTTAAAACCATCTGGAGTCATTACATTTCTTCAGATGTTGCATCACTGATTGCGGTAGGGGGCTATGGTCGTGGCGAGCTACACCCTTACTCGGATATTGACCTTCTCATACTCTGTGAACAGATCGAACAATACCAAACCCCTTTAAGCGAGTTCATTACCCTCCTTTGGGATCTTGGCTTTGATGTTGGCTCAACCATTCGAACCATCAATGACTGCTTTAGCGCAGGGTTAGAAGATGTGACTACCGCCACCAACATCTTAGAGTCTCGTTGGATAACAGGCGATTATGCGCTCTTTGAACAACTGCAATCCATCTGGAATCATAAAGATTTTTGGCCAAGTAAAGCCTTTTTTAAAGCCAAATTTACCGAACAAGAAAATCGTCATCAAAAATTTAACGACACCGTTTACCAACTCGAACCCAATATCAAAGAAAGCCCTGGTGGCTTGCGAGACATTCAAACCATTTACTGGGTTGCCAAGCGACACTTTAATGCCAGCTCCATTAACGAGTTGGTTCAACGAAACTTCTTAAGCACCGAAGAGTACATTGCAATAGAAGCGGCTTACAGACACCTCAATCGCATTCGATTTGCACTGCAACACCTTAAAAGACGACGCGAAGACCGCCTTCAATTTGACTCTCAACAATCCATTGCCGAATCATTTGATTATTCCGATACCACCGAAAAAATGGCCGTTGAGCAGTTTATGAGCAGTTATTATCGCAACGTACACAATACCGTCAAACTCAACGAGATACTGCTGCAACATTTTAGAGAGACCCTCTTTGATGATGACCAAAAAACCACTCAAATCATTAACCGACGCTTTAACTTAGTTAACCAACAGCTTGACATTAAAGACCCCGCCATATTCAAACACAACCCAACCACCCTGCTCGAAGTGTTTATTATTTTAGAAACGCTGCCCAACATTATAGGGCTACGCTCCAATACCATTCGAGCCATTCGAGATCACCTGTACCTAATTGATGAAGATTTTCGAAAAGACCCCATCAATAAAGCACTTTTTATTGAAATTTTTCGCCAACCCAACGGCGTAAATGCCGCCGTAAAGCGGATGCATGGCTATGGCATATTGGGTGCCTACCTACCCGTTTTTCAAAAAATATCAGGTTTAATGCAATTTAACATTTTTCACGCCTATACCGTTGACGAACATACCATTTTAGTCATCCGAAACCTCCGACGTTTTTTTGTAGATGAGTTTACCTACGAATTTCCAACCGCACACCAGGTTGCCGTAGAGCTGAATAAGCCAGAAGTTCTTTTTTTAGCAGGACTGTTCCACGACATCGCCAAAGGGCGGGGTGGAAAACATGAAATACTCGGTGCTCAAGATGCACTTGAATTTTCTCAGCAACATAATTTATCTGAAAAAGACAGCAACATGATTTGCTGGCTGGTTCGTAATCACCTAAAATTTTCAGGCACCGCGCAACGTAAAGACCTTAGTGACCCAGAAGTCATTCATGAATTTGCTTCATTAGTGGTTGACCAAGAACACCTAAACTACCTCTACCTACTTACAGTAGCCGATGTTTGTTCAACCTCTGCTGCGGTTTGGAATGACTGGAAAAACTCGCTCTTTTTAACGCTCTATAACGAAACCTCTAACGTTCTTTCACAAACCAAAAACACACCACAAAACCGCAAGAAAAAGGCGCTTGCCACCCAAGAAAAAGCCAGAGAACTGCTCTCCAAACAAGGCATTTCAGCAACGCAATACAAACCCTTTTGGAGCAGCATGTCGCAAAGCGAATTTTTTAGCCGCCAAAGCGCACCCGATGTCGCACGAGTAACTCAACAGCTTTACGCCATTAACCCGAATCAAACCCATGTTTTTTTGCAACAACAAAAACACCTCGGAGCAACCGAACTAATGATCTATATGCAAGACAGGGATTTTTTGTTTGCGCACATTACACACGCGCTAGATTTGCTTAATTTAACCGTTGTCGAAGCGCGTATTTTCAGTACCGCCGACCAAATGACCTTGGTTATCATGTACATTTTAGATCGAAAAACCATGTCATTTATTGCCAAAGATCGCCACCCAGAAGTGATTCAAAAAATTCAACATCAACTGGCACAGCCCGAAACTCAGCAACAAACCCAGCATGGCTCCACTCAAACACGCCGAATTCGTTGCTTTGAAACCCCAACCGATTTAGTGTTTAACACCCTAAACGAACACCGAACAGAGCTACACATCACCACCAAAGACATCCCCGGACTGCTCTCTAAAATAGGTCACGCACTCAAACGTTGCAATATTCGTTTGCATGATGCCAAAATTCATACCGTCGGAGAAAAAGCAGAAGATGTCTTTATTATTAGCGACACTCACAACAAAGCGATCAAAGATAAGCACTTAAAAGAACAGTTTTCAGCAGAATTGATTGATTTAATTGAGTGAAAAGGCTGAAAAAAAGGCCAAAGAAAAACCTATGCGCGTGATAAAAACTTACCCGTAAGGGTGCTGATTTTAACCTGTTCGTTAGGCTCAATAAATTCGGGTACTTGTACTTCGTATCCTGTGGACAGTACAGCAGGCTTAGTTCGCCCTGCGCCTGTTGCTTTTGTACCTGGCATGGTATCAACAATCTCAAGCGTTACCTGCGTTGGCAGCTCAATCGTTAAAATCTGTTCATCCAATAAAATAGCCGTAATGCCTGAAAGCCCTTCGGTTAGGTATTTTTTTGCATCATCCAACGTCTCTTCAGACAATAAATATTGACTGTAATCGTCATTATTCATAAACACATAGTTGTCGCCATCAATATAAGAGAACATAACGGGAACTTTTGGACAATCCATCGCGTTAATAAAATCCTCCCCCTTAAACGTTTCGTCAACCTTGCTGCCTGTTTTTAAGTTGTTAAAGCGTACTTTATACATAGTGGATGCACCACGTGAAGACGGGTTGCGAACATCATAGCTTTTGACAATATGCGGTGCGCCATTAATCTCAACCAAATAGCCCTTTTTAAGTTCATTAATTTTAGGCATTCGAGTCTTTTCCGCTAATTGAAACATGATAATGCGGGTCTTCGGAAACATTTATTTCAACCAAGTCTTTTGCATTCTCAAGCAACTGTAAACACTCAGGGCTTAAATGCTTTAACACCAGCTTTTTACCTGCGGCTTGATACTTTTTAGTTAAACCATCAATGGCTTCAATGCCTGAATGATCGTAAACACGAGAATGCATGAAATCAATCACAACACAATCGGGATCGTTTTCAGGGTTGAACATATCTGCAAAGTTTTTAACCGAAGCAAAAAACAGTGGGCCATTTACTTTATAAACCTTAACCTGATGGCCATTCATCTCTTCAAAAGAGGTTTCCAATAAAATACGTTGCGCATGTTGCCATGCAAAGACCAGTGCAGAAACCACCACCCCTGAAACCACCGCCACAGCCAAATCAAAGACCACCGTTAATACCGTCACCAAAACCATCACAAATGCATCGGACTTGCTCATGCCACGCATGATATTCCAGCTCGACCAATTAATGGTTGCAATAACCACAAAAAACATCAAACCAACCAGCGCACCAATGGGCACCATCTCAATCCAAGATGAGGCCAGCAGTACAATCACCAGCAGCCCTAATGCCGCAGAAACCCCAGACCAACGCCCTGTACCCCCCGAGTTAACATTAATCATTGACTGCCCAATCAGCGCACAACCACCCATCGTACCAAACGCACCCGCAGTACAGTTTGCCGCGCCCAGTGCAAGACACTCTTTATTGGCTTTACCACGCGTGTTGGTAATGTCATCAATCAACGTCATGGTTAACAGCGATTCTACCGAGCCTATAATGGTTAAAATAATGGCATAAGGTAATACAATCCATAAGGTTTCTAAACTCCAAAACCCTTCAGGCAACGTGGTAAACCAGCTTAACCCTTGAAAGCCTCCTTCAACCCCATCACCATAAATTAAGGACTCTAACGTACCCGAAACCGACGCTTTATCGCCCACAGTCACCGCATTTAAATCAAACATGATCACCACTATCGTAATCAAGACAATCGCAGCCAGTGCAGAAGGCACCACTTTTGTAATCCGAGGCAATAGATAAATAATCGCCAACGTTGCGATAATAATCATAATCATAATATTTAAGCTCGCGCCCGAAAGCCACTCGCCATCCACGTCTTTAAACTGCGTAAATTGAGCAAACAAAATAATCAACGCCAAGCCGTTTACAAACCCCAGCATGACCGAGGTGGGCACCATTCGAATAAATCGCCCCCACTTCATAATGCCAATAATAATTTGAAACACCCCCATCATAATCACGGCTAAAAATAGAAAAGAAGCGCCATGCTCCATCACCAAATGCATCATAACCACCGCTAACGAGCCAGCAGCGGCCGTAATCATCCCTGGGCGACCCCCAAAAACAGCGGTAATCATGCCCACAATAATGGCCGCATACAAACCAACCAACGGGTGAACCCCCGCAACAAACGCAAACGCAACCGCCTCTGGCACCAGTGCCAACGCCACCGTAATACCAGAAAGCGTGTCATTTTTATACGTTTTCCAATTAAATGGCTGGCTTGGGTTGGTCATGTAAATTCCTTTAAGGAGAGAGATCAAAAATAAAATGGGTGCAAATTCTAACAAAAACGCAGTACAATTACAGGACAATCAAAGATTTAAAATTCGATAACAGAGGGATTGAAACAATGTGGATTGAATATATTGCTGAAATTGGAATGGGGGCTTTTCTATTACTCATCGCCATTCATTTTGCCCTGCACTTTATGAATCGTGCAGAACGTAATAAGGAACGTGCATTAAGAGAGCAAAAAGAACAAGAGTCAAATCAATCCTAATCCCCCCTAATGCAGTACTTTAAAACAGATTGTCTTCCACTTCCGCGACGGCCAAAGAGATAAACACCCCTAGGGTTTTATCGTATCCAGGCCATTGACTCGCTACGTTTTTCATAAAGGGGTCGGCCATAATTTTTGGCTTCATCTCAAAATCAGACAGCCCCTCATCGTAATACACTTCGGCATTGTTATAGATGGCTTCACAAAAGCTTTGCATGTCTTCACACACTTTTACGTCATCATGTACGCCATGCCCCACAATGTAATGGTCACAATCTAAAGCGCGTGCTTTTTTCATCGCTTCAATCGTGCCCGCAAACGAGCCGTCCGCCATATTGGCAACACGGCGCATTGCAGTATCGCCCATAAATACGACTTTATCCTCCACAACCTCTACAATCAAATCCGATTCAGTATGCACCACACCAAATTGGTGAATGTTAAAGGTTTTATCCCCCACTTTAATGCTTTCGCCACCATGAAAGGTTTTATTAGGTAAGCTAATCACCGTACCAGTAATGCCATTATTGGAATTACGCTGCATAAAACCATACCAAAAGTCCCCCCCATCAGATTTAATTTTTTCAATCGCTGTAGGGTGTGCGTAAATCGGCACATTGGGATACGCCTCCACAAACGCATGGTTACCTAAAAAATGATCGCCATGATAGTGCGTGTTAATCACCATGACCACAGGTTTATCCGTAACACTCTTAATTTGGCGCAACACCATTTCACCAATTTGCACCGAGCTTCCTGTATCAATCACCACCACGCCCTCACTGGTAACCACAAACCCAGGGTTATTAAAAAAGGCATGGTTTTCAGGAGATGGCTCTGGGTCTTTTGCTAAAATGTAATAACAACTCTCCGTCACCTTGGTCACGGGTACGTCATACATCGGTTCTGCCTTTATGCTCATGGCATCACTGGCGTACAATGGCTTAAGTACCGACATACCCACCACACCTACGGAAAGCCCTAAAGCAGATTTTAATAGCGCACGACGTTTCATGGTTAACTCCTAGTGTTGATTTACAAGGTTTATACCCAAAGCGTTGGGCTTTAAAAAAACTTTTTTTTGATTCTAACACAATTAAAAACAGATCAAATAATGAAAAAATGCTTACGCAATCTATAACACCCCCCTTAAAAAACCATACTTAATTCACAATTTTTAACCCCTAAATATTTTAAATCGCCTATAATTCTAAATAGAAATGATTCTGATTCACAAAAAACATTAAAAAAGACTTAGGTATTCCATGGAATTTTTAAAAACGTATCTCGACATCGCTGTTTTTGGCATTTTAGGTATTATGGGCTTCATTGCTCTATGGGTGACGTTTGAACGACTTTTTTTCTATAAAAGTGTAAAAATCGACCAATTTAGCCATGCCGAATACCTAAACATTGCACTCACAAAAAACCTAACCACACTGGCAACGATTGGGGCAAATGCCCCTTATGTTGGGCTACTCGGTACCGTCATTGGAATTTTAATCACCTTTTTTGAACTGGGTCAACAACATAATTTAGACACGGGGGCAATCATGACTGGACTCGCCCTCGCACTAAAAGCCACCGCCGCAGGCATCGCCGTTGCCATTCCCTCTATTATTGCCTACAACGGACTCAACCGAAAAATAGACGTGTTTAATGCGCATTACCGCGCTGAAAACCCTAATATCAATACACGCACGTAAAGCCTGAATATGAAACGCTTTGACAACATCAACGTTATCCCTCTTATCGATGTCATTCTCGTGCTATTGGCGATTGTATTAATGACCGCCAGTTTTATCGTAAAAGACAGTTTAAATATTGACCTGCCCGAAACCCAAAGCACCCAAAGCTATGTACCCGAAAAAGACATCACCCCCATCTATTTTCATATTGACCAGCACAACCAACTCTATATTGATGAAGAACCACAAAGCCAACAATTTGCGCAACACTTTATTAAAACCTTAAACAAAGAGCAGTCCATCGTACTTCAAGTAGACAAGCAAGCAACCTTTGGGCATTTTGTACAGCTCATTGATGCCTTAAAACAACAGCAACTCGATAAACTGACTATTCTTACCAAATCCAGTAACCACTAACACATGACCTCGCCCTCTCAAAAAGCATTTGTCATCACGCTTGCCCTCTACTCGACTCTTATGTTAGCTGGCTACTGGCTCTACACCTCTAGCGCCACCCCCGTAAAAGAAAATAAAGTAAAACTCACCACGGTTCCTGTCACCCTAACGATGTTTCAAGCCCCTGCCGTCGCCACACCCACGCCAACAATACCAAAAGAAGCGAAGCTTGAAGAACCGAAAAAAACTGAGCCAAAGATCGAGCCCAAGGTTGAATCAAAAATAAAACCCAAACCCGTTCAAACACCTAAACCTAAGCCCATTAAACCCCAAATAACCAAACCCATAGAACCTAAAAAAATTACCCCCCCCCCTAAAGAAAATTTAGAAAATCTCAAAGAACGTCCTAAAGCGCAAGAACACATACAGCCGAGTGCGCTTTCTGAACCAATTGAAAATAACTTGCCCACCCCCACAAAGGTACCAGTGCCTACAACAACAAAACCTAAACATGCCACGCCAGCGCAACTCAACCTTCCCAATACCGCACAGGCAGAACAAACCTACTTAAGCGAGCTCAATGCTCAAATTGCACAGTACGCAAGAAACACCTATCCCAAGCGAGCCAAGCGCCGTCGCTGGGAAGGCGAAGTACTCATTCAGTTTACCCTGTACCCCACTGGCGCTATCAAAAATATTCGTATTATTCAATCATCAGGACGCTCATTACTTGATGAAGCGGCGATTCATATCCTTAAAACCAAAATGAACAGCCAATTTAAACCTTTTCCTAGCGAAATTGTACGCAACAAATGGATTCTAAAAGTGCCTGTGAGTTATGGCTTAGAAGACTAAATACCGCGCTCAATGCTTAAACCCCAATCCCCATAAACATCATAAGGTCACCTTATAACGTTTCTGTGATTTTCGTTACTATTCTAGTTCTCGGACAGCCTCCTAGGCGCAGCAAGGGTTTGCGGTATAAATGTATTTTCTATCTGGGGATTAGGGTGCTACACTAAGAAAAAATTAAAACAGGATTGTCGCGTGAATTTTACCCCCCCCCCTCAAAGCATTGATGATGTTAAAGCCGATTTAGTCAAACGCTTTACCCATTTTAAAAACCCAAAAGATCGCTATAAATATTTAATTGATATGGGAAAACAACTGCAAAGCCTAGACGAATCTTTTCAAACCGATGAAAACCGCATTCATGGTTGTCAGTCTCAGGTATGGATTCATATCGAAGAAAAAAACGGTCGTTTATACATGCAAGCCAAAAGCGATGCCGCCATTGTATCGGGGCTTATCGCACTGTTGCTTAAAATTTACCATGGCAGAACGCCAGAAGAAATTGTAAATACCCCCTTAGATTTTTTAGCGCAAATCGGATTACTGCAACAACTCTCCCCTAACCGCTCCACAGGACTGTACCACATGATTCAACGCATACAGTTTGAAGGAAAAAAACGATTGGCGTAATACTTGAATCTGTAACGCTCACTCATAAATTCGTCCATCACGTTTCAACCAACCACCAACGTGTCGGCCTTTTGGATCGTGGTGTGTCCAATGAACGACGCCACCTCGTTCACTCCATTCGTATTCGCCGTAAAACTCGATGGTATTTCCTCTTCTTAGGTTGGGGATTCTGGGGGCTAGATCAATGTTGTGTGCAATTAAAATGGTTTGACCAGACGCAAGGCGTAAGATAAATTTTTGGTGACGACTGCCTTTGTTGTCATCAGGTAAAACACGACTTACCCGCCCCACGCCCTTCACTTGTATGTCACTGAGTTTATTTTGATACGCGTTATTAATAATTTGTTCTTGTTGGCTTACTCTGCTCTCTTTGGCAAATGCATCAAGCGAGTTGGGATTTTGTTGAAAAAATCCGTAAGATCCAATACCAATAATCAGTGCAATAATAAGATGCTTCATAAAATCCTCTATTTGTTACGTTAATCATTCAATCCATAGGGGGGATAATTTTCACCCCCCCCCTACTATTCAGTGTTTTGTAGTGGTCTCATTACACATGTATTATTTGTTTTAACGTATCAACCACCCACTGATTAATACTTTTTTCTTCTGCGGTTGCCATTGCGGCTATTTCACTGTGCAACTTAGAAGGGATTCTTAAATTGAATTTGCCTGAATACTCTTTTCTAGGGTTCATTCCATTTTTTTCACATACTTCTAAGAAAGCCTTTAATGATTCTTTAAATTCCTTGCGTAATTCAGTGGAATTTTTACCGTAAAAATCAGCGCCTCCATTCAGTCCAAGAATTTCTCCTCTGAACATATCTATTTCTGAATCGTATTTAATTTTTGCCTTATAGGACTCAACTTCCATAATATTCATGGCATTACCTCATTTAATTCAAACCATTTTCGAATGCTCGCAACGGCTCCTTTATCTATTTGTCTCTACAGGTTTATTAGGTAGGCCATTACACCTATTTGATCATGGCTTTTTATCCTATTTACGATCGGTTTGAAGGCTTTGCTTTTCGAGTTGTTTTAACTCACGATCAAAATCAGATTCAATCGCTTGCGTTTTATTAAACTTTTCGTATTCTAAAAACGCTTTTTGATTCGCTTGTTTTCGTGTGACCTTGCCGTAACCGTCCAATATTTTATATTCATTAAACGCCAAAAATTTATTCACACTTTCTGCAAAATCTTGCATATCAAAGGTATTTCGTCGTTCTACAATGTTTTCTATGTAATCAAAAAAACCACTGACAGCACGCTCAAGTTGCTTAATTTCTTGCTCACTTAGATAGTTTTTCCCAATGGTTGTATCGGTTTTTAAAACCCGCCCAGACGGTGCATTTTTATAGGTACTCATCCCCATTAAGGGCTTACTTGCATCGACCTTAGCGGCAATGATCTCTGCCGAAGTATGCCCCGTAATGGCAAAGTGGAATTTATCTTGTACTTGAGCATAAAACTCACGAGTGATGTTTGATTGTGGATCGTAGTCAATACTGCACTCGGCAAAAATATCGGTAATCTGCTGATAAATTCGTCGTTCACTCGCTCGAATAGAGCGAACACGCTCAAGCAACTCTTTAAAATAATCTTTACCAAAATACTTGCCATTTTTTAAGCGTTCATCATCCATCGTAAAACCTTTGATGATGACCTCTTTAATCAAAGCCGTCGCCCAAATTCTAAACTGAGTAGCTTGGCTAGAATTAACACGATAGCCCACTGAAATTACGGCATCCAAGTTGTAGTATTTAGTTAAATACGTTTTACCGTCTTTAGCAGTTGTTTCCAAAATGGAAATAACTGCATCTTGCACAAGTTCCTTGCTATCAAATATGTTTTTTAGGTGCTTAGAAACAGCAGGAACTCCCACCCCAAACAGTTCGGCCATACGCTTTTGAGTCAGCCAGAGCGTTTCGTTATTGAGTAATACCTCAACCTTCACACCACCACTTGGAGAGGTATAGAGTAAAAACTCCGTCACTTCGTCTTTAAGACTTAGGCTTTGAGCTTGCATCACGCTGTTTTTAGAGTCTTGTTTAATCATATTTTGCTCGTTGTGATGGTTAGGAGCTTGCCTGACAATGAAAAATATATTGCAAAAAATTCATTTTGGCCATCTTTTCAGCTAATTTTTATCAGACCAATACAGATAAATAGGTATGGGGGGGGAGAAAATTTTGGATTGAATTTTTCTCCCCCCCCCCTATTACCCTAATCTTTGTAGTGGTCTCATTGCACATGTATTGTCTGCCTTAACGTATCAATCACCCACTGATTAATACTTTTTTCTTCTGCGGTTGCCATTGCGGCTATTTCACTGTGCAGCTAGGACTCAACTTCCATCATATTCATGGCATTACCTCATTTAATTCAAACCATTTTCGAATGCTCGCAACGGCTCCTTTATCTGTAGATGGTGTTGGATGTGGAGGCAATACCTTTAACATACCCACGTTAACGGGTATTATTAGCCCTTTTCTATGCACTTACGCTACCTTTTTAGAGTATAAATGCTGTTGAAAGTCAATGAATAAAGAACTGATTTCTGCCACATCACCTAATATTTC
>VAPF01037546.1_pt1 | contig 26569 bp, 25 predicted proteins | sample 3393931 | NCBI WGS metagenome assembly VAPF01 (sample SAMN08290437, study PRJNA428436) | hydrothermal vent metagenome | isolation source: Deep-sea hydrothermal vent chimney | place: Atlantic Ocean: South-mid Altantic Ridge | depth 2773 m m | reverse complement strand
CTATGTATAGTAGGAGCCGGATTTGCTATGGCAAATTTAAAACAAGATACTACCATTCCTTCCACAAAAAATCTTATTAAAAAAACAATAGAGAACGATGACATCAAAAATGAATTCCCGGTTTTAAATTTTGCATATAGCAAATTTAGTGGTGGTATGTTTGAAAAAACAACATTAAATTTAAATGATTTTTGGAAAAGTATTTATGGTATATCTTCCTCACTTCAATTGTATATTCATGAGATAGTAGAAAAATTTAAAGATATTGATAATCCTAGAATAAAATACTTATCTACAAGAAGAACCAATATTTCATCATTTATTTCAACAATGCTTGGAATTGAGCTAAAAAAGATGCTTTGCTATTGGTATTCAAAGCAAAAAATAGATAAAGATATAAAGATTCCAGAGGGAGTGAAAAAGTTTATTAAATCAAATGAAGTTCAAAATATTTCATGGGTTTCGTTAAATTATGATACAGTCCTTGAAACCATTCTAAGCAGAAACGGTGAAGAATGGGATTATTGGTTTGATGAATGGATTCAGGAAAATGAAAATCAAAGATGTAAAAACATTTTAATAAAACCACATGGAAGTTTAAATGTCTGGTTTGAATCAAAATGGGATATGCATGTAACTCATAAATTTAATCATGCAACCCATAAACTTAATTATGTTAAAAATAATAATAAATTAGAGACATGTGATTTTAATGAAGTTGGTTTAGAAGAAAAAAATAATATTGAATATAGACCATGGCTTGTTGGTTATTTGCCTGATTATATGAAACATGAAATAAATAGCTCTAGCGGATTCGTAGATGCGGCACATGATTTATGTAAAGCAAATATAAGTTATATGTCCCTTAAAATAAAAAAAGCAACCTCAATTTATATCCTAGGTTACAGTATGCCTAATGAGGATCAATGGATTCTAGAAAGGATAGCTGAATTAAAACGTGATATTTCTATATATGTTGCATCAGAAAAAGATACTGATAGAATCATCAATCAATTAGAAGACTTAGGATTTAAATGTATTTGTGAGTTAACAAACGATGGTTTATTATAAAAAAGCAGCATAAGATTAAAAGAGAATCAGTTAATAAAAAAATGAAAACCTAATACTTTTCTTGCCTTCCTCAGTTAATTCAACCTTGATGTAAAAAAATAATTCCACCCGCGGGCTCTTTCTTTTTTTTCAATTTCTGCTAAAATTTTACTAGCCTAATCAACAATATTAAATATCTGATTTTATCAGGAATAACAACATAACCAAAAGGGGGTTATATATGCAGGTAGGAATGGTCGGTCTGGGACGGATGGGAATGAATATGGTCAAACGCCTGCTCAAGGGCAGGCATAAGGTGGTCGCCTATAACCGCTCTCCTGACAAGGTGGATGAAATCGTAAAGCACGGCGCAAAAGGGGCCTACTCGCTTGAAGAACTGGTCGGCAAGCTGAAGCATCCGCGCGTGATATGGCTGATGCTCCCCGCTGGAAAGCCTGTTGATGACGCCATTGACAGCCTCAGGGGTCTTCTTGAGAAAGGTGATATTATTGTCGAAGGTGGAAACAGCTTCTATAAAGACGATATACGCCGCGAGGAACTTCTCAAGCCCCAAAAAATACACTATGTTGATGCGGGTGTCAGCGGCGGCATATGGGGGCTTAAAATAGGGTACTGCATGATGGCCGGGGGTGATAAAAAAATATGCAAGTATCTCGAACCCCTGTTTAAAACGCTGGCGCCTAAAGACGGCTATCTCTACTGCGGACCTGTTGGGGCCGGGCACTTTGTGAAGATGATACATAACGGAATAGAATACGGCATGATGTCAGCCTATGGGGAGGGCTTTGAGATTCTCAATGCGTCGCCATACAGCAGCAGCCTGGACTTTTCGAAGGTCGCGCACCTCTGGAACCAGGGCAGTGTAATCAGATCCTGGCTCCTGGAGCTTGCCGAGGCAGCTCTGAAAAAAGACAAGACACTTGCAAAGCTGGAGGCTTATGTGGAGGATTCAGGAGAAGGTCGCTGGACAGTGCAGCAGGCGGTTGATACTGCGGTGCCCGCTCCTGTAATCACATCCGCGCTGTTCCAGCGCTTCCGCTCCCGCGATTCCGGGTCATTCTCCGACAGGATGCTTGCAGCGCTCAGAAACGAATTCGGAGGCCACGCGGTTAAAAAGAAAAAGAGGTGATGATGATGGACGATATGTTTCAGAATATTTCCTCTACGGTTAGAGGCCAGATAATCCAGCGGAAAGCGGAAAGCTGCGAAATAGATAAGCCGGGGCCTTTCTGCCTGGTTATCTTCGGCGCCTCCGGCGACATCACAAAGAGGAAGTTAATCCCTTCAATCTATCGTCTATATTCACTTAAATTAATAGAGGGGGGATTTATTGTCCTGGGTGTGGCCAGATCAGAGATGAAAGACGAAACCTTTCGCGAGTCCATGCTGGAAACCGTAAAGAAAGCAAATCCTGATGACTTTTCCGACAGTTCCTGGCGGGAATTCGCAAAGAGGCTTTTTTATTCAAAGGTCGAATATTCTGAACTGAATTCCTACAACTCCCTGAAAGAGAATATCTTCACCCTTGAAAAAGAGCATCAGTTAACGAACAGGGTGAGGGACGAAAAGGTCAAAGTCTTCCGCTCAATAAAGCCCTTCCCCCTTGACAGGCTTGGCGAGTACGCGGCCCTGCTGGAAAGAGAGGATCATTCATGGAAAACTCTGTAACTCCCCGAGTATATGTTCTGCCTGACCTGGAGGCTATCAGCCACAGGGCGGCATCGATCTTTATCGAGACGGCAAAGAGGGCAATTGCCCAAAAAGGCAGGTTTATGGCAGCCATCTCCGGCGGCTCCACTCCAAACAGGCTCTTTTCCCTGCTCGGCACCGACTACGCCGGCATGCTGGAATGGCAGTATGCAGACTTTTTCTGGGCTGATGAGCGATGCGTTCCAAAGGACCATAAAGACAGTAATTTCAGGAGCGCTTACGAGGCCCTGTTTTCGAAGGTGCCCCTGCCTGAAAGGAATTTACACAGGATCAGGGGCGAAGAGAATCCCCAAGAGGAAGCAGTGAGGTACGAAGAGGAGATCAGGACCACATGGGGCGGATCAGAACCACCTGTTTTTGACCTTATTATGCTCGGCATGGGCGAAGACGGCCATACCGCATCTCTCTTCCCCGGCTCAAAGTCGGTAGAAGAGACTGTAAGACTTACGGCAGCTGTTTACGCCGAAAGACTCAAGAGCTGGAGGATAACACTCACCCTGCCTGTGATTAACAATTCCAGGGATATACTTTTCCTTGTCTCCGGGAGATCAAAGGCGGAAGTCCTTAAGGATATTCTCGAAGACAGCGACAGGAAGAAGTTGTACCCTGCCGGACTGGTGATGCCTGTTAATGGATGCCTGACCTGGCTGATCGACAAAGACAGTTCCGTTAATCTAACGGAAAAAACTCCATAATATTATGCGGCAACTCCGCGCTCATCCCTGCACTTCACTATATCTTGATAGTCTCAAAAACCACTGCCGACAGCCGGCTTCCGCCCGCTCTTTATGCAACCTCCTGATTAATATATTATACTTATGAAATGAAAAGATACGTCCTGCACAGAGAAGCCCCGGCACTTACAGTGCATTATGAAAAGGACCTCAACCCCGAACAGTATTCAGCGGTGATGCACCAGGACGGGCCCGCGCTTGTGCTTGCCGGCGCCGGTACCGGAAAGACGAGGGTTGTGACATACAGGGTCGCACGGCTGATCGAGACAGGGATCAGACCCGAGAATATTCTCCTCCTGACCTTTACGAACAAGGCCGCAAAAGAGATGATGAGGAGAGTGGAGCGGCTGATCGGAAGGAATATCATGGGTCTGGCTGGCGGCACGTTCCACTACATCGGAAATCTCATGCTAAGACAGCACTATCTCCTCGCGGGCTACAGGCAGGGGTTCTCTATCCTCGACAGGGAAGACGCAAAAGAACTCTTTGAGGCATGCATGGCGGACGTATACAGAAAAGAGACGATCCTTCCCAAAGGCGCCGTGCTTTTGGAGATCTGCAGCTTCTCGAAAAATACCGGCCGGAGCGTGGCTGACGTTGTTCCACAGAGATTTCCGCATTTTATTGATGCTATCGCCGAGATCGAAAAAATAATAGTGCTTTATGAAAAGAAGAAGCATATATTAAACCTCGTGGATTTTGACGACCTACTTCTCGGCTGGAAGAATATCCTTGCTGAAAACGAAAACATAAGAGAATATTACTCATTAAAGTTCAAGCAGATACTTGTCGATGAATACCAGGATACCAACAGACTTCAGTCGGAGATTATTGATTTATCCACGGGAGAAGACAGGAATCTGACGGTTGTCGGAGATGACGCCCAGTCGATATATTCATTCAGGGGGGCGGATTTCGAGAATATCCTTACATTCCCCGAAAAATATACGGATGCGGCTATATTCAGACTGACCACAAACTACCGGTCAACGCCCCAGATACTTCACCTGGCAAACAAGATCATAGCCAACAACAGCAGGCAATTCCGGAAAGAGCTGCATACAGCGCTGAAACCGGGTGAAACTCCCAGTGTCGTGCCCCTGAAAGACGCCTTTGAACAGGCGGAGTTCGTCTCCTCCGTTATTATGGATATGAATGCGGACGGAGGGTCTTTTAATGATATCGCTGTCCTTTACCGCTCCCATTACCTGTCGATGGAGCTGCAGATGGAGTTTCAGCGGAGGGGGATACCCTTTGAGGTGAGATCGGGGCTGAAGTTTTTCGAACAGGCGCATATCAAGGACATACTATCTTTTGTGAAGGTCGTTGTAAACCAGCATGATGAAATAAGCTGGAAGAGGATTCTGAAACTTATACCCGGGATCGGCAATATAACGGCCGGGAAAGTATGGAACCACATCCATGCCGCCGAAAAGCCGGTTGATTTGATATCCGGCGCCTCCGGGTTCATCCCGAAAAAGGCCGGGGAAGGATTCAATATCTTTCTGGATGTCCTGAATACGCTCAACAGCTCCGCCGGTCCGAGCGGCCTGGTGCCTTCCGAAGCGATAGATTTTATATTAAGGAACGGGTATGAAGACTTCCTCTACGGCCGTTATCCAAACGCGGAAATGCGTATAGAAGATATTGAACAGATGGCAAGATATTCATTGAGGTATGACTCCATGGAGATGTTCCTGTCGGACCTGACCCTCGATGGTGTGACCGGCGCTGAACCGGAAGGGACTGAAGAACCTGACGGGAGGGTCGTCCTTACAACTATTCATCAGGCGAAGGGGCTGGAATGGGAGGCCGTCTTTATTATAGGCCTGAATGACGGGAGATTTCCGTCTTCGAAATCCCTTAAGAACGATGAGGAGGAAGAGGAAAGAAGGCTTTTTTATGTCGGGGCGACCAGGGCGAAAGAATCTCTTTATCTCTGTTATCCCGTGGCCGCCCGGGAATGGCATTCAACAGGCTTTCTGAAGCCATCGAGATTCCTGAAGGAACTTCCCGTGGACTGTTTTGAGGAGATCAGAGTTGAAGATGTATAATACTGTCAATGGAAGCAGATAAAAACGTCCGAATAAAAAGGGGTACAAACAGATGACGATTACAGAGGCGTTCAAGGCCGGGTTCAATGTGATAAACAGGCGGTGGCAGCTTGTGGTAGTCCAGTTGGTTTTAATGGTGGTCAACTGCCTGTCGATGTTTGTTTTTGTGGGGTTACCTCTGATAATAGCCATTTTACTGTTTGGGCTTGATGTCTCGATGCTGGCCGCCCCGGACAGCTTTATGAGTATGGTCCACAACCCGGCTGACCTGCTCACAAAATATCTGGGAATGGTTCTGATTATTATAACCAGTATCCTGATCTATATTACTGTGGCTTCGGCATTATGGTTGTACGTATGCGGCGGCACTGCCGGCGTTATCGGCAGGGCGTTAATTGATCCCACCTCAAGGTTCAGCCTGCGGGAGTTTTTTACTGAAGCAAGGAAGATGTTCTTTCCCCTGGCGTGGTTCAGTTCTTATATCGCGTTATTATTGATAGCCGCATCCGTCCTGTTTGCTGTTTTCGGTGGCGGGACCATCGCGTTAGTCTATGCAGCGAGGGCCTGGGGTTCGACTCTCACGCTTTTTCTCGGATATTTCTTTTCCCTTGTAGCAATACTGTCTATGCTGGCCGCGATTCTCATCTTTTTCGCGGTGATAAATTACGGAGTGGCCGGGCTTTTCTTTAAAGGCAGGGGAGCGATCAGAACCTTTAATGATACCATGAGGTTTCTCTGGAACAACCAGAACGCCTTCTGGCTTTACGCGCTCTGTTTCTTCGGGTATATTGCCATAAGTTTCAGCTTTATGCTGATGGTCATTCCCTTTAAACTGATACCTGTCGTGGGCGTGGTCATCACCCTGCCTGTCAAGATATTGTTGTCTGTGGTCCAGAGCTACCTCGGCCTTCTCGTCGTCTCAGTCATCTTTGCCTATTATTTTGACGCTGAGGTGAAAGGCACTGAGCCAGTCACCGGAATACCGGCGGAACCCGCCGGAGATGGTTCCACTCCCGTTGAAGATATTTCCCCTCCTGCAGTTCCAGCGCAAGAAGAGATTCCCGGAGAGATGGAGGAGAAGAGAGAAAGCTGATCCCGAAGGTCTCCTCGAACGCCTCCCTGATCTTTTCCTTGAAACCGTCTTCTTCAAGGCCGGGAAGAACTTCTTCAAGCGCTATCATATACTTCCGCAACTCCGCAATCTTCTCCACCCCGAATACGCCCCGCAATCTTTCCTCGTTATATCTATAAGGGATGGAGCCCTGCTGTAGCAGTCCGTCACGCCAGCGTTTCTGCGCGGAACCAACCACTTTTCTGTTGTCTATCAGGATTTCCCCGAAAGAACTCGACCGGAAACAGAGCGGGCTCCCGGCCAACACCTTGCCCCTTTCCCTCTTCGCCCTGGTATAAGCCTGAATTCCGGCCTTCAGGAACGCAAGAGCAAACGCCCTGCTTATCTTTCCGTAGCTGTCAAGAAGACTCCCTGAAAAAGGACCTTCATCCGTTTTGGCGGAGAAACTGTAGGTTAATTCCTTATCATGCAGTATCGCTCTTCCGCCTGTGGGCCTTCTGACTACCGGTATGCCGTTCGCCCCGCAATATTCAGTATTGATATCAGAAGCCTTCTGGAAATGTCCGAGGCTGAGAGAGGGTTTGTCCCAGCCATAGAGCCTTAAGGTTGGAGGTGAATCACCTTTCCTGACAGAGGTTGCTATGGCCTCGTCAAGCGCCATATTAAACGATGCGACGCATGGTCCGGAATTGATCAGCCGCCAGATCCCCCCCCCGGCCGCATTATCTTTTGACCACCCGGGAATTACCTATTTCTCCCCTAGTAAAATCTTATGTTTCAGGAGAGAGACTTCTTTTATCTCCCCTTCGAAAACCTTCTGTTCCCCGAACAGGTTTTTCATGAATACCTTTCCATCCTCGGGCCTCATTACGTCAACATTTTCGAGATAAAGCTCTTCCTTCCCATCCCTCAGGATATAAGCGTTGGTCTCACACATTTCAGAACTCCTTCTGTTTTGATATTAACATTCTGTTAGTGGCGGAGCACCATTAATTCAATCAATTTCCCTGCTTCTTTCGCCAATTTTAAACTATCAGACCGCCGGTCCCGCCGCCCTGTCCGCAATCTCAAGCATATCCTGAGTATAAAAAATCGGCGGATATGTGTCAAAGGGATAACCACCCGCATTTAAATTGATTTTAAATATTTGCTGCTTTTTGGATATAATATGATGTAGGAAAATTTTGTTAAAAGAAAAATAATCGATAATCCTGATATTCAGGGAAAGAGGTCCGAGATTAAACTATTACCGAACAGGAAAGGCTACTTCGGAAATTACGGGGGCAGGTTTGTCCCCGAGACCCTTGTACCAGCACTAGATGAACTCAAAAAAGCATATTACTTGCTAAAGAAGGACAAAGACTTCAAGGAAGAGCTTCTCCTCCTGCGGAAGACTTATGTCGGCAGGCCCACTCCACTTTATTTCGCGAAACGATTGACTGACAGGCTCGGCGGCGCAAAGATTTATCTAAAGCGCGAGGACCTGGCGCATACCGGCGCGCACAAGATAAACAATGCGCTGGGACAGGCCCTTCTTGCGAAAAGGATGGGGAAAAAGAGATTGATCGCCGAGACAGGCGCGGGCCAGCACGGAGTCGCAACGGCGACCGGCGCGGCGCTCACCGGTCTTGACTGTGAAATATACATGGGGACCGAAGACATTGCGCGGCAGTCACTGAATGTCTTCAGGATGAAGCTGCTCGGCGCAAAGGTTAATGCGGTCGACGCCGGTTCCAGGACATTAAAGGATGCTATAAATGAGGCGTTAAGAGACTGGACCACAAACGTCCAGACGACTCATTATGTTATGGGGACTGTTTTCGGCCCTCATCCTTTCCCTGCCATGGTAAGAGATTTCCAGGCGGTGATAGGCAGGGAGGCAAAGAGACAGATACTCAAGTCAGAGGGCAGATTGCCGGATTATCTCATCGCGTGTGTCGGCGGCGGGAGCAACTCAATCGGACTGTTCAACGATTTTCTCCGGGAGAACGTAAAGATGATCGGGGTTGAGGCGGGAGGCCGGGGCATAGAGACAGGCGAACATGCTGCAAGATTTGCGGGCGGCTCCATTGGCGTATTCCAGGGCTGCAAGAGTTACCTACTGCAGGACGATGACGGCAACATACTCGGCACACATTCCGTGTCAGCAGGCCTTGACTACGCGTCAGTAGGCCCTGAACATTCATTCCTCATGGAGTCCGGAAGGGTGGTATACACATACGCATCCGATGACGAAGCACTGGCCGCTTTCGAACTTCTGGCGGAAACAGAAGGGATTATTCCGGCGCTCGAATCCGCGCATGCCCTGGCGGAGACGCTGAAACTCGCCCCGGGGCTCTCTAAAGATAACATAATCATTGTCAACCTCTCCGGCCGCGGAGACAAGGATGTGCAGCATGTCGCGCGCATCAAAGGCATAGAACTGTGATGTCGCGTATAAGCAGCAGGTTCGGGGAGATCATCGAAAAAGGCAAAAAGGCGTTTATTCCCTATATAATGGCTGGCGACCCGGACATCAGCAGGACAAAAAAGGTGATCGGGATACTGGAGGATTGCGGAGCTGATATAATCGAACTCGGGGTGCCTTTTTCAGACCCACTGGCTGACGGCCCCGTAATACAGAAGGCCGGACAGAGGGCGCTCGAACAGGGCGTCAGGTTGAGATCGGTGATTGAACTCGTCGCCGAGGTGAGGAAGACCACCAGTATACCGATAATACTTATGACATATTATAATCCCGTATTCAAATACGGAGAAGAAAAGTTTGTGCATGACGCAACCACTGCGGGCGTGGATGGATTAATCGCGCCGGACATGCTCCCCGAGGAGGCCGGCAGCCTGGTCCGTTTCGCGAAAAAAAGCGGGCTGGACACCATTTTCCTTCTCGCGCCGACCTCCACCGAGGACCGGATCAGAAAGGTCTCGAAGGCGGCGACCGGTTTTGTATATTATGTCTCCATCACGGGAATCACGGGGGCGAAACTCTCGATGGACCACGCTATCGCATCGCATATATCAAAGATAAGAGAGATATCCGGAAAACCAGTTGCAGTCGGCTTCGGCATCTCAACCCCTGAAGAGGCGTCAAAAGTCTCAATGTTGGCGGACGGTGTGATTGTCGGAAGCGCTATCGTAAAGAGGGTTACAGATTCTGATGAGGAACTGAGAAAATACCTGCTTGCCTTAAGAAAAGCGATAGGGTGAACAACCGCCCATGAGAAATTTAACGCCTTTTCGCCCGACACACGCGAAAAAAAACAGAGAGATACGGGAATCATATGGCCTGGTTTAAACAGCGAAACGCACTGACGACAGAAAGAAAGATCAAGATACCTGAAGGGCTTTGGGTAAAGTGTAACAACTGCAAGGAGATAATATACAAAAAAGAACTCGATAAAAACTTAAAGATATGTCCCAAATGCAACTATCATTTCAGAATAAGCGCGAAGGAACGACTTAAATTGCTTGTGGATGATGGAAGTTTTATCGAGATGGATCCAGGCCTTTCATCGGACGATCCGCTGAACTTCAGGGACAAAATTTCATACACGGAGAGGCTCGAAGCAAATAGAAAGAAGAGCAGTCTTACCGAAGCCGCGATTTACGGGGATGCGACTATCGCAGGCCACCCGGTGGTCCTGGTAATCATGGACTTCTCGTTCATGGGCGGTAGTATGGGCTCAGTTGTTGGTGAAAAGGTGGTAAGGGCGGCGGAAAGGGCACTGGAGACCGGGAGACCACTGATAATCGCCGCCTCTTCCGGCGGCGCCAGGATGCAGGAGGGGATTTTTTCGCTGATGCAGATGGCGAGAGTTTCCGCCGCTATAGCAAGACTTAAAGACAGCGGGCCGCTTTATATTTCGGTCCTTTCCGATCCCACCTTCGGCGGGGTCACGGCCAGCTTCGCCATGCTGGGAGACATAATACTCGCGGAGCCGAAGAGCCTTATAGGGTTTGCCGGGCCAAGGGTCATAGAGCAGACGATCAAGCAACAGCTCCCCGGAGATTTTCAGAGGGCGGAATTCCTGCTGGAGCATGGATTCATAGACAGGATCGTTGACAGGAAAGAACTCAAAAAGACGATCGCAAAGATCATAGAGCTGCTGACATGAGCTATTCCGGCACAATCGAATACCTGTACGGCCTTCAGAAACACGGGATGAAATTCGGACTCGATAATATTAAGAGGCTAATGTCGGCGCTCGGTAATCCTGAGAGGTCATTCCGTTCAGTGCATGTTGCCGGAACCAATGGGAAGGGTTCCACTTCGGCGATTATCGAATCTGTATTAAGGACTTCCGGAATGCGCACCGGTATATTTTCCTCCCCTCACCTGGTGAGCTTTACAGAGAGGATAAAGATTGACGGGGAAGAGATAGGAGAGAAGGATGTTATCGAGCTTGCCGCCGAGGTCAGAAGCGTCGCTGACAGGCTGGAAGCTTTTCATCCCACCTTCTTTGAGGTCGTTACGGCAATGGCTTTTCTTCAATTCAGGAAGATGAACACCGAATGGGCGGTTATCGAGGTCGGGATGGGCGGAAGACTCGACGCCACAAACGTGATCATTCCCGAGGCATCGGTTATAACAACCGTCAGCCTCGACCATTGCGAATTTCTCGGGCATACAGAGGAAGAGATCGCCAATGAAAAGGCGGGGATAATAAAGGACCATGTCCCTGTTATTACAGCGGAGCAGACACCGAAGGTGATGGATGTTATCGCTCGCAAGGCCGCCGGCAAACAGTCCCCGTTATTTAGATACAACTCTGAATTTTCCGCACATATAGTATCGGAAGATCCGGAAAAAATAATCTTCGATTATTCCGGCGGCGGGAAATATACGCGGCTAAACCCTGGTCTCCAGGGGGAGCACCAGATGGCCAACGCGGCCGTGGCTGTAAAGACGGTCGAGGTGATCATGGACCAGTATCCGGCCACCGTGTTTGACATAAGGACCGGCGTCGGGAACGCAAGGCTGCCGGGCAGAATCGAGATGATCCGGGATGATCCGCCGGTTCTCATTGACGGCGCGCATAACCCCTCAGCCGTTAACGCGCTCTCGGTCTATCTGAAGAGAATATTGAGTTCAAAATACGGAAGAATCATTTTAGTGGCCGGGATAATGAAAGACAAGGATATAGACGGCATACTGCGACCGCTGCTCCCTCTGGCGTCGGAAATAATATTCACATCACCCGCTTACGGGAGGGCGGCCCCTCCGGAGCTTCTTGCGGCCCGTGCCGGTTCCTTGGGGTATTTTTCAAGGCAGGCCCGGAAGATGAGTGAAGCTCTGAACCTGGCGGAAAATCTGTTTATGCCCGGAGACCTTATTGTTGTTACAGGCTCTTTCTACACAACGGGAGAGGCAAAGGAGGCCCTGGGGCATAGAGGAATTTTTGCAAGGCTCAGGGAATGAGAACACCCGCTCCGGATTATAACCAGACATTCAGGAACAGCCGAGACCGGACAGGGTTTACCGCCCATTGCTTATTACTTATTATCCTGCTTTTATTCATGCAGACCTCATTGCCCTCTAAAAGTTCAGCCACGGAAGAGCCGCGTATCAACATGACTTCCGACAGTCTGGATTATTTTTTCAGGACAAAAACATACGTTGCGACAGGCTCTGTCGAACTTGAAAAAGACGGCGTTTTCATCAAAACCGACAAGGCCTCCTATAATGACGAGACTTCCAGGATTATCGCGGAGGGAAACGTCCTGTATGAAGATAAAGATACAACCATCAGGGCTGAAAAGGCCTGGATAAACCTGGAATCAGAGACTGGAAAGCTTTATGAGGCGGAGGTTTTTTACAAAAAAGGGAACTACTATCTGTCCGGGAAAGAGATAGAGAAGAGGGGGGGGAATTATTTTTACAGTCCCGATGCCACATTCACGACATGCGATGGGGCCGTGCCTGTGTGGTGTTTCCGGGGCAAAAAAATCGACGTCGTAATCGGCGAAAGGCTGAAGGCGAGAGACGTAACTTTCCATATAAAAAATGTCCCTGTTTTATACACGCCTTACCTATGGACTCCTGTAATCACGGAAAGGCAGACGGGGTTTCTGATGCCTGCTGTCAGGTACAGCAGGACCAGGGGGTTCAGTATGAACATCCCTTTTTACTGGGCCATAGCCGAAAACCGGGACGCCACGCTGGTTCTCGACACATATAGCAAGCGCGGAACAGGCGCCGGCATCGAGTACCGGTTTGTGAAGCCCGGAGGCATCGAAAGCAGCTGGTGGGTCTACTACATCCGGGACATAGAATTGAATAAGGATTTCTGGGAGATCAGGGCCAGGCACGAAAACCGCCCGGCGGACGGCCCAGGTGGTTTTTTGAACATTAATTTCGTCAATGAAGGTAATTTTTACAGGGAATTCAGCCCCCAGCTTGAACTACGCACACAGCGCTTTCTCGAGTCAACGGCTGAGCTGAGCGTTCCTTCCGCTGATTCAAGGTTATATCTCCTTTCGCAGTACTGGGTGGATATGAAACATGATACCGGCGACGTGCCCCAGCGACTCCCTGAACTCGGCTATGTGCTGAATTACAGGAAGACAGGAAGTTTTATGCTTTCAACCACGGCCAACGCCGTGAACCTCTGGCGGGAAAACGCGATATCCGCCAGGCGACTCGATATTTATCCAAAACTGCTCTATTCGACCGGAAAAGATTATGTTCTTTCCAGTATGCTTGCCGCCAGATGGACGGCTTACTCCTACTTCAGAAACTCCGACATAACGGATAATTCTCCGCAGAGGTCGGCTTTTGAATATAACGTTGTCGCCCGGACCAGAATATTCAGGGATTACGCGTACCTCCGGCATGTGATCGAGCCTTCAGTCAGGTACCACTTCATATCCACCTCGGAGCAGAACCTGCCGGTCTTTGACTCTACGGAACTCTTCGGGAAGACATCAAGGATCGAAATCAGCCTTTTAAACAGGGTAATATTCAAAGGGAAAAAGACCGCCGCGGTCAGGGTCACCCAGGGGTTTGAGGCATACAACGGCGACCGCCCGTTTCTGCCTTTAACGATAGAGGCCTATATGGAAAAATTCATCCCGCTGCAACTGGATGTCGCCTATAATGTTCATACAGGGAAGGTCGAGACTCTAAGCTCCAATCTGAGATTTCAGTTCCCGAAGGCCGGTCTTTCGGTGGGACAGAGGTATAACCGGGAAGAAGATATAATGCTTTATACAACAGCGTTTGATTTGGATCCCTATAAATCGGTACATATAGAGGCAAAACTCTGGTATGATGCCAAAGGCGACGGGCTAAGGGATATTGACGTTAATCTGAAATATTCAAGGCAGTGCTGGGGCATCAGGTTTGAATACTCGCAAAAACCAGGGGATTATGCAATTATGGTACTGTTTGAACTAAGGGGATTTACTCAATCCTGAAGCATCCCTAAAATAATCAAAGGGGGGCAAAGCAACAACAGGTAAAAGAAGTTCAACGTTCTATGTTCAAGGTTCAAGGTTCAAAGACAAACAAAAGCAACGAACAGCAGAGCGTTAAAGCCTAAAAATAGAGCTCCGGTGTCCAGTCAAAATATGGGTAAGGATAAGTTTACTGGAGGGGGGAATAAATAGGTAGTTAATCTTTTTTGAAGCCCCGCCTTGCAGGCGGGGAGCTTCACTTAAGATTTGGTTAGCCTTCCGGCCAAAAAATCGTTAATCATTGATACGGCCTCATCCACCGAAACACTACCGGTCTCTATTACAAGCTCCGGATTGACCGGTTCCTCATAGGGCGCGGTTAGTCCAGGAACGGGCCAGCCTTGCCTGCCCTTTTTATAAATTCCTCTGGGCGCTCCACGCGTCTCCCCCCTCCGGCCTTCCCTTTCCATGCATTCCTCGATCGGACATCTTAAATATATCTCGGCATATTCAGGGATCAGACGCCGTGCGAGGTCCCTCCATCTTCTTTTATTTCCGGTGGCGTCTATAATCACATTATGCCCCAGCTCCATAATCTTTTTTGCAAGATATACAAGGCTGCGGTATGCCAGCTCTCTCTCTGAATCAGAATATGAAGGTTCCGGGGTCACAATACTTCTTAATTCATCCATTCTCAATACAGTAAAGCCGGGATGGCATGCCTTTACCGCGTCGGCGATAGTACTCTTACCGCTTCCTGGAAGGCCTGTTATCCATAAGGCTATCCGTCCCATATAGAAAGATTAGCCCTTTAAGAGACAGATGGCAAGAAAGAAGAATTCAGCAGCAATATAGAGGAAATCTTCATGCGAGGCAATGCTTTGATTTCATTGATAATTTTGGCAGGAAGATCCATTTCATTGACTTGAAATCCCCCATAAGTTAATATTTTTATATGCATTCTCATTCGGATTACGTATCCCTCCACCTGCATACTTCATACAGTCTTCTGGATGGGGCGATAAGAATAAAAGAACTGGTCAAGCGGGCGGTAGAATACAAAATGCCCGCTGTGACCATGACCGACCACGGAAATCTCTTCTGCGCTGTCGAGTTTTACAAAGAGGTGACAAAGGCCGGACTGAAACCGATAATCGGTTGCGAGGTCTATGTTGCGCCCGAAAGCAGGCTCGACAGGGGAAATATCGAAAATAACGATGCAGCCTTCCACCTGGTGCTTCTTGCAAAAGATAACGCCGGGTACAAAAATCTCGTCTCGCTCGTCACAAAGGCGTATCTGGAGGGCTTTTATTACAAGCCCAGGATTGACAGGGACCTCCTCGCCCAGTACAGCGGCGGACTTATCGGGCTTTCCGCCTGCCTCAAGGGTGAGATACCTTATTATCTCCAGAGGGGACTGATCGATAAGGCGAGGGAAAGGGCGCTTGAATACAAACATATTCTAGGCCCTGAGAATTTTTACATCGAGATACAGGCGAACGGCCTGCCAGAACAGACAGAGGTGAACAAAAAACTGATAGAACTCTCAAGAGACCTCCACATAGGCCTTGTCGCCACAAACGACTGTCATTACCTCAACAGAGAGGACGCGAAGGCACATGACATACTCCTATGTATCCAGACCGGCAAGACACTCAAGGATGAGAACCGGCTGAGATTCGGCACCGATGAATTTTATTTTAAGTCCCCCCAGGAGATGAAAGAAGCCTTCCGTGATGTCCCTGAAGCGATTCTGAATACCCGGGCCATCGCGGAGAGATGCCACGTCGTCTTCGATCTGGGGAAAAACCTTCTGCCCCGGTTCGAAGTGGAAGGCGGAAAAAATCCGGATGACTTTCTCGAACAGCTGGCAGAAGAAGGCATGAGGGATAAATTCGGTGATGACCCGCCCCAAATTTACAGAGACAGGGTGAGAGACGAGATCGGCGTAATCAAAAAAATGGATTATTCCTCCTACTTCCTGATCGTCTGGGATTTTATCAGACACGCAAGGAGTGAGGGGATCCCTGTCGGTCCCGGCAGGGGGTCGGCAGCCGGAAGTCTGGTCTCGTATTGTATCGACATAACAGAGATAGATCCGATTAAATACAACCTGATCTTCGAGCGATTTCTCAATCCCGAGAGGATAAGCATGCCCGACATAGACGTCGACTTCTGCCAGGACAGGAGAGGCGAAGTTATATCCTATGTTTCGGAAAAGTACGGCAGGGATCATGTGGCCCAGATAATAACATTCGGCACCATGGCGGCAAAGGCCGCCATAAGGGACGTGGGCCGCGCGATGAATATGCCTTACGCCGAAGTCGACAGGATCGCAAAGCTTGTTCCTAACACGCCCAAGATAACAATCGAGGCCTCATTAAAGGCGGAGCCCCAGTTGAAGGAGTTATATGCCTCGAACCCGGAGGTGAAAGAACTGCTCGATGTCGCCATGAGACTTGAAGGGCTCAACAGGCACGCCTCCACGCATGCCGCCGGAGTGGTTATATCCCCATTCCCGTTAACAGACTCCACCCCTCTCTACAAAAGCCCTTCGGATGAGAGTATAGTGACCCAATTTGATATGGGCTCTATTGAAGAGATCGGCCTTCTGAAGTTCGACTTCCTCGGCTTGAAAACCCTCACCGTAATCCAGAAGTCGCTGGAGCTCATTAAACAGAGCGGAGGGGATGTATGTTTAAGGGACATCCCGCTCGAAGACGTCAGGACTTACGAGCTGCTCAGTTCCGGACAGACTACCGGCATATTCCAGCTGGAGAGCGCTGGAATGAAAGATATTCTTGTCAGGATGACTCCAAACAGGTTTGAGGACCTGATCGCGCTTGTCGCGCTTTACCGTCCGGGGCCTATAGGGAGCGGAATGATAGACGATTTCATCAATAGGAAGAAGGGGAAAATCCCCGTAAAGTACGAACTCCCTCAGTTAAAAGAGATACTCGATGAGACATATGGCGTCATCCTCTACCAGGAACAGGTTATGAGGATAGCCAACAAGCTTGCCAGTTTCTCGCTCGGCAAGGCCGACATACTCAGGAAGGCGATGGGCAAAAAGGACTTCAGGGTGATGGAGAAGCAGAAGGAAAGCTTTGTAACAAGATCGGTGGAAAACGGTATTCCAGAGAAAAAAGCGATAAGGATTTTTGATCTTATGGGTCTCTTCGCTGAATACGGCTTTAATAAATCCCATTCCGCCGCATACGCCTATGTAGCTTACCAGACAGCATATCTCAAGGCCCATTATCCCGTTGAATTCATGGCCGCAACTCTGAGCGCGGATATGAACGATACCGACAAGATAGTTAAATCCATAAACGAATGCCGGAAGATGCAGATAGAGATACTCCCGCCCGACATAAATCTGTCCGGCAAGGAGTTCAAGGTGATCGGCAATTCCATAAGGTTCGGCCTCAAGGCGGTGAAAGGAGTCGGCAGCGCAGCCATAGAATCGTTTCTGGAGACGAGAGAAGAAACCGGTCTCTTTGATTCATTAACCGAATTCCTGGAAAGGGTCAATACCCGCAAGGTGAATAAAAAGGTGCTGGAGAGCCTGGTAAAGGCAGGGGCTTTTGATTCGACCGGCATAACAAGGGCATCGGCCATGGCTGCTGTAACAGACATCTACAATGGCGGCGGCAAGGCGAGGAATACAGGACAGCAAAGCTTTTTCGGAGACGAGCCGGAGGCAGGTGAATCCGGAACGGTTGAATGGGATGAAGCCGAATTATTGAGAAATGAAAAAGAGGCCCTCGGTTTTTACATAACCGGGCACCCCTTAACAAGGTTTAATATGCTTCTCAAGAGGATAAAGGCAAAGAAGACTTCCGAGCTGGAAGATGCCGGGGACAGAAAAGAGATTATAACAGGCGGCGTGTTAAGGACCCTGAAAAAGAAGAACGTCAAATCCACGGGTGACCTGATGGCGTACATCACGCTTGAAGACGACGAAGGGAGCATAGAGGTGATCGTCTTCCCGGAACTATACAAAAAAAGCGTTGATCTCATGAAAAAGGAGATGCTTATTCTAGTGAAAGGGGACACCGACAAGGATGAAAAAGGCGTCAGGGTGAAGGCGAGAGAGATATCGCGGCTTGAAGACGCCGGGGAAAACCACCTTAAAAGGCTTGATATATATATTGACGACACTGAGTCGTTCAGGGCGAATCTTGCGGATATCAGATCTCTTCTTGACCGGCACCCCGGGGATTGCCAGCTCTATTTCAGGATAAGGATGGATAAAGCCCGGGCGCTGATAGCAACCGGAATGCATATTAAGCCCGAGCCGGCGTTTATCGATTCATTAGAAAATATGGTGGGAAAGAGAGCATTGACTTTCTCATGATTAAGTGCTACCTGGACTTTGAAAAGCCGATTGGGGAACTGGAGCTAAAGATAGAGGAGTTAAGACATCTCTCCGACGGCAAGGACCTGAACATATCCGGAGAGATTAAAAAACTCGAAAAAAAGGCGAGAGAGCTTCGGACAACTATCTTTTCGAAACTTACTCCATGGCAGAAAACTCTTCTGGCGCGGCACCCTGACAGGCCTTATACACTCGATTACATAAATATCCTGGCGGAAGACTTTATAGAATTGCATGGAGACAGGAAATTTTCCGATGACAGGGCCATCGTGGGAGGCATCGGGACAATAAAAAACAGTCCCGTGGTCATAATCGGCCACCAGAAAGGACGTGGCACAAAGGAGAGGATAAGGCGGAATTTCGGGCAGCCTCATTCAGAGGGGTTCCGGAAGGCGCGGAGGCTTATGGAGCTGGCAGAGAAGTTCAGGCGACCGGTCATAACATTCATAGATACACCGGGCGCATATCCGGGAATCGGCGCCGAAGAAAGGGGGCAGGCGGAGGCGATCGCCTCTAATTTAATGATGATGTCGAAACTAAAGGTCCCCATAATCTCCGTTGTGATCGGTGAAGGGGGAAGCGGAGGCGCCCTTGCGCTGAGTGTGTCAGACAGTCTCTGCATGCTGGAGCATTCAATCTATTCCGTGATATCGCCTGAAGGCTGCGCCGCAATCCTCTGGAAAAAAAATGGTGACCTCAAACACGAGGATTTCGCCAGAGCAGCGGACGCCTTAAAACTGACAGCCCAGGATCTCATGGCATATAAAGTAATCGACGACATAATCCCCGAGCCACCCGGCGGCGCGCACAGGGACGTTAAACAGACAGCCGGTAACATATTGGCAAAGATCCTGGAAAGCCTTGAGGAACTGAAGACAAAACCAGCCGAAGAGCTTGTGGAAGATCGCTACAAGAGGCTGAAAAAAATTGGGAGTTTTCTTAAGGAGCGGTAATTCCCGGATCCGCCCCCCCCCAGTCTATCGGCATCGGCATTTCTCCTGAAAATAGTCCCGTCCACATGGTACTTTCCCCTTATTTTACGACGAACCGGCCCCTTCACCATGCCCGGGATATTACACAAACAGCTGGAGAAGGTACAGTTCTTAAAGTATCTTTTGTATGTGCGGGCTAAAGATGGGGGGGAAAGCCGGCCTTTTTTGGGAGGGGGTGGGGATAACCGGCCGGCTTTGGACTTATATTATAATATTTTATATAACATATTACAAGTAAATTTTAAATCACCTGAATCTTTTATCCTGATTACACCTGCTAAATTCTGTCTATCCTGTCTTCTTGTCTTCATATCTTATATTAAAGCAAACAATATGCCTGCATAACCAAGAAATCCAAAAAACACAACCAGCTGTTTTTAAATGAAAAACCACACTGCTGCCCAAAAAAAAGGCGGCGCGCAGTCCAAAAAATGTCAACATCCGCTATTTTCTGTCAGTCCATGGGATTTTTTCGGCTGCCCTGATAATTCCGACAGAAATATTTCAGTCAGTCGCACTTATCCGGCACGGATACAGCTTTTTTGATTGACAGGCTGGATGATACCTGGAAGGGACAGCTATATAAAGAAAATCCCGGGCATATGCGTCCAAAGCTCTAAGCGCCTGTTTGAACGATACTTCTATCTTGAAACGCAATCCGTAAAGACGAATGATTTCTATGCCGTCATGGCTTAAATCAGTGCACAAAATAATTTTACCTCTTTATCGAGAGTTCTGTAATCCATTGTCAACAGTAATTCCCTCATCTACATTAAACCCCAATGCATTCCAGCCCATCTCCATATTTTCAAATAAGGCTTTTGATTTCTCTTTATCCGAATTGGCATAGCAATATAAACAGCCATGAGGACATGTGTCATAAGAACCTATGTCCATGCTCTTTGTGCATGCACATTCTTTTCTTGTTGGTGCAACAGGGGTTGATATCAAATAATCGCTGAACAGCTCCGCCAGTTCCATGCTGTTGATACAGCTTCCCTTGTATACACGGTCAGACAATAAATAATCATTGCAGCACGCATATAGTTTGATCCCGTTTTTCGACGCGATTCCGCCCAATTTGATTGCATATTCCCGCTGTGTTTGCGCATCAATATCTACAAGCTTGTGATCAGAGTATTTTTCAAAGTTCGATATCGCTTTCCTGTATTTTTGCACAAAGCTTATATAGCATTTATCACAACTCCCCCGCAGTTTTTCCGCACATTCTGAAAACATCTCTTCGAAATATTCAAAAGGCAGTTTATCAGTAACACACACGGGATCAAAGCGCCATATTACATGTCCGGGAGAGTATCTTTGGGCTATATATCTTAAATCCTTAATTGCTTCTTTGTAATGGGGCGTGTTTGATTCGATATCTTCGGGCATGCCGGTTATAGTGAAATGAAAGAAAAGATTTCCGGTTACGTTTTCCACTTCCTCAATGCGCGAAATAAGTGGAGCAAAATTTTTTGACCAGAACACAATGCAGTGCATGTCATCTGCTTTCAGCGATACCCTGTAGATTTGTCCGCCGTAAGGATTTTTAACATAAACTTCCCCGGCTTTCAATCTCTGTATAAACCATTCCGAATAAAAGGCCGGAATATCAGTACGTCTGCTGGCTGAAATAATGTTTTTCAATGCCCTAATTCCGGATTCCCCTCATCTCCCTCCGTTTAAAACTTCCAAACCTTGCTCAGCGGTACGGCAAGCAACAAAGGATCACCCACAGGTAAGCTGTCTGGTCCTGCATAGAGAATAAGACCGCTGTCTATCAAGTATAACTTGGGTGCCTTGACCAGGCGCTTGGCGGAATGCCGATGCCAGGCGGGCAAACGGCGCACCAGAAAAAGTCGTTCAAGGATCGACAGGTAATGATCAATAGTTGTTCGATGAATCCCAAGAGCATTGGCGATGCCACGACGTAGCCTTTGATCCTTTTCGTCCATTTGTCGAATAGTATCAGGTCTAATTGTCGCCTGTCAAGCCGTCCGATTGTCGGTTAATCCGTTTTTGTCCGCTTTATATCGTTTGCCTAAAGAAACATGTGGAGCCTGTCTCAAGGCAATTGAGAAAGCCATTGATATGCAGGAGCTATAAGGATCTTGTTTCCTTCGTTTGATACAAGCTTGTAGCTGTCTCCCTCACTTGTAAGCTGTACCGCCGGTACATTCAATGCACGCTGGAATATCAGGAGGGATTTCGACGGCTGTTCATCAGCCATTTTGGCTTCAACCAAAAGGAAAGGTTCTCTGCTGTTTGCAATCAGAAAATCAACTTCCTGTTTCTCCTTGTTTTTCACAAAGTGCAGCGAAAAATCACCGCATCCCATGTCATTCCATAATGTAACAGCCCTATACAGCTCCGCGGCTACCATGTTTTCAAATCGTGCAGAAGCATCTTTTATCCGTGGGGCATCCCACAGGTAAAACTTCCTCTCCTTCTGAATGGCACGTCCAATCTTTTTTGTCCATGTCGGAATACTGAAGCCAAGAAAAAATCTCTCGAACAGATCAAGCCAGTTTCTCACGGTGTTGTAGGATACCTTCAGATCATTTGTGAGTGAAGGTATCGAAAGAGGACTGCCAATCTTGGAAGGTAACAGTATGTAAAGAGTTTCCATGTCGCTAACAGATTTTATATCAACAATGTCCCTTATGTCCTCCCGGATTAACTGATGCGAATAGGTATTGGACCAGCGCCGATATGTTGTTGCTTTTCCCGACAAATATGGTTCAGGGAATCCGCTAAAACCTGCAAGTAAATTCCATATTTCTTTATTCTTTGTTGCCTGTTCCATATCGATCTGCAAAGGATCTTCGAGAAAAGCCTCTATCGGGATATTTCTTTTCCCCAGTTCAGCTATAGTGAAAGGGAATAAATGGAACATATAATACCGGCCGGCCAAAGAATCGCCGCCTTTCTGATAGATATCAAGCCTTCCGCTCCCTGAAACAATAAACTGATAGCTTTCGTGAAACTGATCGTATATGCCTTTCAGGTAGTTTTTCCAGTTCTTGTATTTGTGGATTTCATCAAGGATAATAAGCGGGGTTGACGGGTCTTTTCTTTTGATACCTTCAAAAAAAGCAGGATTCGAAAAGAAGAGCGCCCGGTGTTCCGCGATATCCCAGTTGAAATAGTAAGTGTTTGCGTAAGATCGTGATATAAGTTTGGAGAGAGTAGTTTTGCCGGCCTGACGCGGGCCTGAAATAAAAATCATACTTTTTTCGGCAGCAAGTTCCTGCCAGATATTAATATAATAGCTGCGGTTATACATATAACTATTTTACACGGCACTGAAAAATAGTCAAGACTATATTTAAATGCAATGAAATATAGTCATATAAGGATAGGGATAGTGTCAGGTCTTGACATGATACATCTTGGTATTGTCGAAAAAAATCTTCTCTATTTTTTCGACATCTCTTCTTTCGTTGCCCCTTGCGGTTACGTGATAGAATGCATTAACGGAGCCAGTAAATTCATTGATTTAATTCTTCGTCGTATGACAGGTGAAGCACCCACCTGATCCGCCGCCGCCCGCTATCATTGTAGTATAATCCCATCGCAACATATCAGGCTGATCGGAGCCATGCGGTCTGTGACACGATAAACACATGACAATTGCTTCAGACCTAACAGGGGTTGTAGGGTCAGTCCACGCAACAGGGGCCTCGAGACTATAGCTGGTTACGGGATTGTAGCTGTTATATTCACCTGTTTCGAGCAAAGCTATGTCGGTCGGATGTCTCGTCCAGGGACTGGAAGGCCCACCCACATCATTATGGAACAGACCATGACAACCTGAACAAAAAGCACTTATGGTATGTGTACTGGCAAGTCTGTTCGCTCCAGCCGCCGGCGTGGCGACTGTCGTGCCTTTATAAAAATTATGGTCAGCGGTTGATTTTGTATCTTCCCAGTTGGAGTCTTCAACTCCTTCAACGTAAGCAGTGTATACCCCGCTGGAGAACGTATGGCCCCAGAGGAAACGATATCCCGTGTTACTGCTTGTTGCGTTATCGGAAACATGATGCATCACCCTGAAATGACATCCTTGACAGCCGGGTTTCCCCCTGCTATTAGAAGATGACGCCAAAGTTGTATGACATTCACTTACGCCGCAGCCGTCGAGCGCCCCCGGCGCTTCACTGAGGTTGCGGTCAGCTCCCACTATGCCGTAGACATTATGACCATACTGGTCCCATAAGGCACTGTCCTGTGAAACCCAGTAAAAATTACCTCCGGCAAGCATATTATCGGCCACGGGAGATGAGGGTTGAACTGTATTGAATACAATGGGAACCAAACTTCCACCCAGGTTTTTAACCGTCTCGTTAGCCACGGTAGAAGAGTGACATCCAACGCAAATGTCTGTACTCACACCCGATATGTTCATTAATAAGTATGAATTTGGACCACCTGAATCCATGGCGGCTCCGTTCTGGCTGTTATGCATTGTATGACAGTTGGAACATAAACCAAGGACCACGGCCGAAAGCATGGAAGGATAAGCCACCAAAAAAATTGCGGTTAAAACACCCAGGAAAAAAGCTCTTAATGTCTCAAATTTGTATAATTTCCGGGAGACCACCATACTTACTTCCCCTCTCTTTGTTCTATCACATCTGTCAACGTCGATCCAATATCATTATACTATGCCTGCAAATAATAATAGAAGCCCACTTTTTTAAGCTAGTTTAAATGTAACAGAAAAACAGGTGTATCGGCAATGTTTTTTATCCGTTTCGATTTTTCCGAAAATTTCGGAGACCTGTATAAAAAAATTGGGATGACGCCAGTAATCATGATGATAATGATGGTCCGCCCGACGCCATTGATAACTGCCCGGAAACAACTTGGCGCGGTCGTAACCAGTTTCGGATGTACCTGCACACGATAAAAGATAGAGGCCTTTCTCTGCTCAATCCTTTCATCAGAGAGAGAGATAAAAAAATGGCTAACTGATTATAGATGGTGCCATAAAAGCCCAACAAAACGGCAGAGCGAAGGATTTTAATAAAACAGCCCGGATATCTGGAATTACAGTAAATCGAAGCCGGACGTTATTAGTACTTGACTTTTCAGAACTAAAAATGCCATTGTTTAACATTAGGAATAATTAAGCACTGTATAAATAAGAAGTTTCAGGAGTTTTTGTCACAAGTAAGGCCACAAAGACTTTTTGCTTTGTGGCTTTTTTTATTCAGAACTGGATTCCTAAGGGATTTAGAATATTACGCAAGGAGGTAAATCAGTATGTCAAATGGAACAGTAAAATGGTTTAATGAGTCCAAGGGCTTCGGTTTCATAACCCAGGACGATGGTGGCGATGTTTTTGCACACTATTCCGAGATTCAGGGCGATGGATTCAAGAGCTTGGCTGAAGGTGACTTAGTAAGCTTTGATGTTGTTGAAGGCGATAAAGGCCCAAAGGCAACAAACATCGAAAAGCAGTAAATCCGGAAAGCAGGTACTGTCTACCAGTGCCTGCTTTCAATAGGCTGTTACATCTTCCAGCTTATCGATCCATAATGGATCTTTAGTAGTGTGATTGTATAACTGCTGCCATAGGAACTGTAGTTTGAAAAAATTTATCAGGCGAGGCAACTATATTAATGCGTGCTCCCATGTACAAAAGCAACAAGCGGAAAAAAGAATTATCGCGACAAAAAAAACAGGAAGAGAAAAGACTGAAGCGCCTTAGTAGCATTAAGAGTGCTTCTCCGGACTCGGCAAGTCCTGAGGGGACGACTGTTGAGCCGGAAGCCTCTGAAGATACGTCCGAAGTGGCGGAAAACACAGAGGATTGAATTTTCAGGCGCTACCCACTTGGACAGCGTTCAATTTAACCTAAAGGCTTAAAAATAAAAAAATGACAAATAATTATTCAGCGGGCGGATATATTGATGCGTGGTGCACACGGTGCAAACTGGAATTAGTACATACGATTGTCGCTATGGTGGCTAATGCTCCCAAAAGAGTTAAATGTAATACTTGTGGTTCGCTGCATAACTTTCGCCACAAAGCATCTGAACAAAAAAAGATAAGGCCAAAACGCCCAGCTAAAAAAGCTACATCCCGGGAAATAAATTATGACGAGTATATGTCCCGATTAACAGATGGTGATTTTTCCGGCGCTACGAAATACAGGATAGATGGAGATTTCGAAAAAGAGGAGATGATAGACCATTCCAAGTTCGGGATAGGGATAGTTTTGTATGTGATTCAGAACGATAAAATAGAAGTTCTCTTTAAGGAAGGCCCCAAGCTGCTCGTCCAGAACAAAGAATCAGTCTGAAGCACAAGGATTTAGTCCGTTCAGTCACAGCTTAATTTAAACCTCGAAAATTTTTTTCCCGTTAAGCATTCGATGTCAACAGCCGCCGGCAGGCGGTTTGGGCACCTATTTAACATACCCCAATGATTGCAGTTCCCTGAGTGTTTTCTTATCAAGTACTACTTCCCGTCGTTTGACGTCCCGGTCGGGTTTGGTTGCCGCCATCCAGTCAAGCAACTGTGCCTGAAACGATGCGGTAAGTTCAGGGTAGTCCGACGCAATATTCCGCATCTCGCCCGGGTCTGCTTGAAGATCATAGAATTCTTCGCTCTGATCGACCGGCGAGTAAATGTACTTAAATTCATTCGTACGCATAGCTATGTCGTCCGCCCGCGTACTAAAAGCTGGATTTTTCTTGTCCCGCTTTTGCGCCGTCAAGTCCCTGCCCTGTATCGGCCGGGCAACAGAAAGTCCAACCTGCCTCAGGATAGTCGGCATAATATCGATGAGTTCGACCTGTTCGTCCACTTTTCGCTGGTAACAGTTGGGCCCTGGACAAGGGAATTTTATGATTAGCGGAACACGCAGGAGCACGTCATAAAGTGATGTACCATGGGTAAAATGACCATGCTCCAGAAACTCCTCCCCGTGATCAGCGGTCAGGATGATAAGCGTTTCATCATACAAGCCGCGGGATTTTAGTTCCTTGATCAATTTTCCGATTTCAGCATCAAGAAATTGGATCTGTTCGTCATATGCATCACTCATATGAGTAACAACCTTGTCATCCAGTACAATCCCGCCATGCTGAGCCTTAGCAATGATTTCCCGACTGTTATAGTCAACACTGGACGGCGGACCGCTATACATGCCG
>VAPF01002266.1_pt1 | contig 26573 bp, 22 predicted proteins | sample 3393931 | NCBI WGS metagenome assembly VAPF01 (sample SAMN08290437, study PRJNA428436) | hydrothermal vent metagenome | isolation source: Deep-sea hydrothermal vent chimney | place: Atlantic Ocean: South-mid Altantic Ridge | depth 2773 m m | reverse complement strand
GCTTATGAGGATGAATTAAATAGTGTTTGTCAGGCGGTTAATATTTCAGCGCAGGATGTCGATTATTTACCTCATGCACAAGATGTTGCACAGCTTGCGGTGAATGACTTTAAAAAAGGTTTGGCGGTATCAGCTGAGCAAGCGTTGCCAGTCTATTTACGTGATAATGTCGTTAGAACATGATTTGCCTTCATAGGCTCAGCCAGTAAATTAGTTGTAATTTACCTAAGGATTATGTGTATATAAAAGGAGTATTTCCATAATGAAAGCTAGGTCAACGCCGCCACCATGGTTACAGACAAAACGCCTGCGTTTACGGGAGTAAGTCGAATCAACGTTGGTTATGGTACGGCGTTGATCACGCAACCAATACGATACTGGCCTATGTATTTGGTTGACGTAAAGATGTTGTTTTTAAAGAGCTGAAAGCTTTGTTGGAACCCTTTGAAATCAGCCATTACTACACCGATGACTGGGGCGCTTATGAGCGTTACCTAAAATCGGACAATCATGAAGTCGGTAAACGTAACACCCAAAAAATTGAACGTAAAAATCTAAACCTTCGAACCTGGATTAAATGACTGACTCGCAGAACAATCTGCTTTTAAAAAACAGACGAAATGCATGATATCGTCATTGGATTGATAATCAATAAAGTGGAATTTAACATAGATATTCATGCCGACATTCAGATTTAACCCCACCACCCTTTATATTTACGGTCGAGGTATTTGACGGCAGGGCGTGCTGAATGAGCATTGCTAAGAATTCAGGACATGCGGTTCAATACATGTTGTGCAAACAAGGCACTCTTCACCAAAGCTGGGTGACTTTGAACGCTGTACCAGATTAATTCGATCCGCACAGGAGAGCAGCATTAATTGTTTAAACAGGCTTTGCCAGTCATGTTTGCTCTGAGTCGCACTATCACCGCGCCAGTGGAGGCGTTCTTTGCCCGTGACTGCATCAATTAATGTAATTGATGGTGCTCCCTGCTCCAGTCGAGCGTCGATCATATAAGTCATCAATAGCTCTCCTCTTGTTGTGCATTTTTGTTATTAATGTGTGAATGATAATGAGATTGATTCTTATTTGCAATAATTAATTTTCCCTGTCTGTTTTTTATGCTTCTGTTTCCTGGATTACAAATGATTGTGATTCGCATTTACTTTTTGTATTTATCCGTTCATAATTTGATTCAGCCAGCCAATCGACCTGTATTGAGTCGCTGAGTAGCCAGCCAAATTATTAACCTGTCATACCTCAGTTATTAAGAAATCTCTGAGCGAGTTATGACGGTTTTACCGAAAAACAGATTGGGGAAGTTGAAAAGTGAAAAGACAAAATCGTTTATTACGTGATGCCATTGCACTTGCGGCAATCGGTTTGGCGTTGCCTGTAGGGGCTGCGGATAAGAGCGCTGATGAGGCTGAAAAAAAGGAGACCGTACTTGATAAAATAATGGTGATCGGTAATCCGGCTAATATTGAGAAAATGCCGGGTTCTGCGCAGGTGGTGACTAAAGAAGAGATTCGTCAGCAAAACTATGATGATATAAACCGTACGCTGCGTAAAGTGCCAGGTGTTTATGTGCGGGAAGAAGATGGTTTTGGCCTCTTCCCGAGCATCAGTATCCGTGGTGTGGATACCACCCGTAACTCTAAAATCACAGTGATGGAAGATGGGGTGATGATGTCACCTGCGCCTTACACCGCACCCGCCGCTTACTATTCACCGACAACAGGGCGCATGAGTGGTCTGGAGGTATTGAAAGGTTCCAGTCAGATTAAATACGGCCCGCACACCACCGGCGGTGTCATTAACTATCTTTCAACGCCCATTCCAACCAAAGAAAAAGCGTATCTGAAGTCAACCTTTGGCAGCTTTAATGAACTGCGTACCCATGCTTATGCTGGTAATACATTTAATGCAGGCACTGCCGGGCAGTTCGGGGTATTGGTGGAGGGTTATCAACGAAAAAATGACGGTTTCAAACAGATTGACAAGACGGATGATTCTCGCAACAGTGATAATACAGGTTTCAATAAAGAAGATGTGATGCTTAAATTATCATGGGAGCCGAGTACAAAAATATATCAACGGCTTGAGTTTAAATACGGCACCAGTGACCTGGATGCCAATGAAACCTATCTTGGCTTGAGTCAAGCCGATTTTGATGCTGATCCAACCCGTCGTTATGCTGCGTCACGTTTTGACAACATGAATTATGAGCAGGATCAGACCTATTTACGTTGGAACATCAGCCCCAATGATGACGTTGATGTGATTACGACGCTTTATCAGACTGGCTTCAAACGTAACTGGTACAAACTCAACAGAATCAATGGCGACAAGATTGCTGGGGTCATAGAAACTCCAGGCATGTCTCAGGAGTGCATGAAGGGCAAGGCGGTATGTGATTTAATAATCAAAGCCAATAATCGCAAATACAAGGCGCAAGGTATTGAGTCTACTGGCTATTTTAGATTCGGCTCAGACAATATTCAACACGAAGTGATGGCGGGTCTTCGTCTGCATCAGGATTCAATCACACGTTTTCAGTGGGAAGACACGTATGCTCAGGCGGCCAATGGCACCATCAGTGGTATCACTCCAGGCGTAAAAGGTGAGGCGGGCAATCGTTTTCAGGAAACAAAAGCGTTGGCCTTGTTTGTCCAGGATACTATTGAAATCGGTGCTTTGACGGTCGTCCCTGGTGTTCGTTATGAGCAACTGGGTCAAATCTCTAAAGATTCCAAGACGGCTGCACCCGTCGAATTACAAGGTGTTGGTGGCACACAAAATCGCGATGGTGAAAACAGCTTTAATGTTAGCGCCTACGGTGTTGGTGCAGCCTATGAGTTTAATGATCAGTGGACAGGTTTTAGTGGCCTGCATACGGGTTATTCCACGCCTAGCCCACGCGGCACACGTGGCGGGCTTGATCCGGAAACCAGTACTGCTTTTGAAATGGGTGCACGTTACACTAATGCACCACAGGCATTCGCGGCTGAAAGTACTTTTTTCTACACTGCCTTTAAAGACTTGATCGTGACCGATAATGTGGGCGGTACCGGCACCGGTAATGATGAAAACTTTGGTGAGGTGGATACCTTTGGTATTGAACTTGCTATTCAATATGACGCAGGACTCGCCAACCACTGGGGCTTTAGTAACCCATCGTTCCTGAGCGTGACCTACACCAATGCCGAGCAAAAAAATGACTCGGTGTCTACAGATGGAGAGTCGATTTTTAGCTACGGCAGAGCGGGTAATGCAGTCCCCTATATTCCAGAGCTGACATTGAGTGTGGGTACGGGTATCGAAACAAAAAAATGGGGTGCGTCTATCTCGGGTAACTATGTGAGCGAGACGTTTACGAGTGCTAATAATGTAGACGATCAAGTCAATGGTGACGGCGATACCGATGCACGGTATGGCAAAACAGACAGCTATTTTATTGCTGATGTTTCTGCTTTTTATCGCATAAATGATGAGGTGAAGCTCTTTGCTGGTGTGCAAAACGTGATGGATAATGAGTACGTTGTATCACGCCAGCCTTATGGCGCACGCGGAGGCCTGCCACAGTTTGTTTATGCCGGTATTGAAATGGATATGTAAGTTTTTATTGTTTGTCACGGGTGGCAAGTTTCATGATTTGCCACCCTGTTTTGTTTTGAAAACAGAAAAATGGTGATTAAGAATTTATGAATATAGTCGAGTTATTCCAGCAAGGCGGGCCAGTGATGATCGTGCTGTTGGCGATGTCCGTATTGGCGCTGGCCATTATCTTGCTTAAGTTGTTTCAGTTTGCCCGTAGCGGTTTGCGTCGTTTGAATTTTGTGGATTCCACTTTAGTGGCGTTACAACAAGGTGATTACAATAAGGCGCTGGATGAATTAAAGCAGCAGCGTAGTCCTGTGGCTCATGTGATGGCGTGTGCCATACGCTGTGGTGCTGATCCGGCCATGTCGAGCAAAGATGTGGAGGCTGAAGTCAGCCGTGTCGGTTCGGCGCAAATTCGCAATCTTGAGTCGTGGCTGCGAGGGCTTTCATCCATTGCGCACTTGAGTCCGTTACTGGGACTGTTAGGGACGGTGACTGGCATGATTGTCGCTTTCATGAGCCTTGAAGCGGCGGGCAGCCGTGTTGATCCATCAATTCTTTCCGGTGGTATCTGGGAAGCGTTACTGACCACAGCGTTTGGTCTTACAGTGGCGATTCCAGCGATGGCCGCCTTTTATTATCTGGAAGGCGAAGTGGATCAGGTGCGCGCTTCGATGAAAGATGTCAGCATTCGGGTGCTGCGTCATTTTGGTAAAACACCTTCCAGTATCTCAAGCCGTGATGACGATAAAATCGAGGATGAAACCCATGGAATTTGAAGGTCGTGCCCGTATCCACTCTCATCTTGATATTGCACCGCTGATTGATATTGTTTTCCTATTGCTGGTCTTTTTTATGTTGACGAGCACCTTTTTGGTGCCGGAAGCTATAGAGTTGGAGCTGCCTGAATCGAGCAGCTCGAATGTGAGTGAAATAACACCCATTACAGTCGCGTTGAATCAAACTGGTGAATTAACACTTAATGGAGAAAAAATTGCATTGGATCAGTTGAAAACAGCGATTGAACCCTTGCTAAAACAAGGTAGTGATGCGCCTATCACTCTGAAAAGTGATGCTCATAGCGAAGTGCAGCAATTACTCAGTGTGATGGATGAAATTCGCGCTGCAGGCGGTAGCAATATCGCGCTGGCTACAACGCAGAAATAGTTTTTTGATCATTACACGTTTACACATTGTTATTGCGCTGTTGATAACACTGGCATTACACGGCGGTTTGGCTATATGGCTGGTGTTGCCCAAGAAAGATCCACTTCCTGAGCCACTTAAACAAATCGTACGTATTAATTTGCAGGCTGCTGTCGCAGAAACCACTGTGACTACACCTGCACCGATTGTTGAGCCACCTCCAGAAGAGTTGACTCATGAACCAAAAATAGAGCCTAAGCCAATCCCTGCACCGCCCAAGCCAAAACCTGTTCCCAAACCAGTGATTCAAAAACCTCCGACAAAGCCTCAACCTATTGTCGAGCCCACACCCAAGCTGGAGCCGCCACCTGAAGTTGCTCAAGAAGTCACCCCACCTGTGGAAACCTTGGTCGTACCTCCGCTGGATGCCGTTGCGACTGCGAAGTATGAACAATTGCTCACGGCATGGCTGGATAAACATAAAAAATACCCCAAAAGAGCCAAGCGTATGCGTATTGAAGGAGAGGGTGTATTGCGTATTTTGATCGACCGTTCGGGGCAGTTACAGCAAGTGACACTGGGTCAGTCAACGGGTAATCGGCTGCTCGATAAAGCTGCACTTGAGATGGCTAGAAAAGCTAATCCATTTCCCGCCATGCCTGAAAATGACCCTCGCCAATCACTGGAATTTGTTGTGCCTGTGGAGTTTGTGCTGCATTAATTTTTCGGGTGATGTTTGTCATGTTTGTTATCGGTCTTATAGTGATTTATGAATGGCTATGGCTAATGAATCAGTTGGAAGCTTTTGAGTTCTAAAGCGTTTTGTGAGTGGTCTGAAAGATTAAATATCTGTGTTTTTATTCCTCGTCGCGTGCAGCGTTATACTTAAGGTTTTATTAAGTTTTTAGGGTTAAAATATAGTTACTGAAAAAATTAAGTCGTAGCAATTTTGGTGGAAATTATGTACCTGACTAAAATAAAAAAAATAAGGATATACAACAAACGTTCATCTATCTTCATGTTACCCATGCTACGAAGACCGGTGATTGCATTGCTGGCCGGAGCAGTGCTGTATTCGGATATTTCAACGGTGACTGCTGCTCCGATAGTAAACCCAAAAGTTGTACACCACTCAGCGGTAGAGCAGGCACGCCAAGGCCAGCATGGAGCGGCACTGAAACAACTCAACTCACTCGTTCAGGCTTACCCTGACAATCTGTTATTTCGTTACGACTATATTAATACGCTTGCTTGGGCCGAGCGTGATGAAGAGGTACTGGCACAATTACCTCATATTGATTTTGAGCAGGCGCCTACCTACGTTCTCAGAGCCATTGGTAAATCTGCACGCAACCGGCAACACCCCAATGTGGCCATCCAGGCTTATCGTGCAGCACTGAAACAGACCCCTAATGAGCGGCAAACTCAACTAGGTCTTGCCATGAGTCTGGCTGAAGCCAAACAGCCTGTTGAAGCTAAAAAACAAATCCAGTCTTTGCTTAAAACTAATCCTGGATCCATCGAATTATTAAAAACACTGGCCTATATAAAAGAGGTTGATCATGATTACGCAGGTGCTTTTGATATTTATGATCGACTGTTAGTCATTGAACCTAACAATAAAAGTATTCGATATGCTCGGGTTATGAGCTTACTCCAACTGGGTGTTCCTCATGAAGCACTGCAGTTTGCCCGTCGCGATACCAGTTTATTCACTCCCGAAGAGTGGAATCGAATGCTTGGCGATCAGGCGGCAATAGAAATACGTTGGGGACAACAGCGTGTAGTGGAGCCATCCCAACGTTATTTCAATACCGATAAAGCAATTGAGCTGCTAAAAAATCAACTCAATAATATAACGAATAAAACATCTCCAGCGTATCTGCGTAATCGCTTTGATCTTATTGCAGCGTATCGTAATCGACGTTATATGCGTGAAGCCACTAGGCTGTATGAACAGTTACGTAAAGAGGGTGTAAAGCATTTTCCTCCTTATGTGCAAGCACTTGTTGGTGATGCTTATTTATCACAGCGTCAACCCGAGCAAGCCATTACCTTGCTGGAAAAATCCATCAATAAAGATCCTCACAATCTGGATGCACAATATTCACTGTATTACGCTTACCTTGAGGCAGGTCGTTATGAGCAATCACTGACTCATATTGATGCCCTTGATAATTCATTGCCGCAATGGATATGGCCACCAGGCAGCAAGGAAAAGCAGCTCAATTTTGATAAATTATATGTTCGTACTGTTTCTTCCATGGCTCGTGCCTATACTGGAAAACTGGGTCAGGCTGAAAATAGGCTTAATGCCCTGTTAGCTCAGGATCCCGATAATACTGGTGCGCAAACCAGTCTTGCTCACGTTTTTTTATGGCGAGGCTGGCCACGTCTGGCCTTGGAAAAGTACCAGAGCGTGCTGGCTCAAGATTCAGATAATACGGAAGCTAAAACAGGCATTGTCAGTGCGCTGTCTGCTCGTGGTAATTTCGCAGAATCAGAGGCAGTGTTGAAGCCACTTCAATACCAATATAGCGATTACCTGCAAGTAAAAAACCTGACTCGGGAAGTCAATATTCGTAAAATGCGAGAGGTATGGCTCGAAGTGAATGGTGGCTCCAGTAGCGATACTACACTCTATCAGGGCAGCAGTGATCTGGGGTTTACAGCCTACTACTATGATCGACCCTGGCGTTTGGGGCTTCGCTCCTTTGCTTATCTATCACACCTTCAGGGTAATTTTTCTGGGAAAACAGCAACCCGTAACCGAGGGGGCATCGGGTTTCATTATCAACAACAAGATGTTGTGCTCAGAGGTAATGTCAGTGGTGGTGATGGGTCTGCGGGGCTCTCTCTGCAGGGGAGCTGGAATCCAACCGATCATTGGCAGGGAAGCCTTGCTATAGAAACATTCAGCGATGAAACACCATTAAGAGCTGATCTGGCAGGTGTTAAAGCACGGTCTCTGAGTGTCGGTACAAAGTATCGTTTTCACGAAAGCCGCAGCTTGGGAGCTTCTATTCAATATATGGATTTCGATGATGGCAATCAACGAAATACGCTTTCTGTGTTTGGCCAGCAACGTCTTTTCACGGGCTTGCGTTACAAGTTAGCGAGTGAGTTGTATCTCTACCATCAAACGAATTCAGTAGATAATGCGGCCTATTTTAATCCTTCAAAACAAAGCTCTGTTGAACTGAGCTTTAATAATGAGTGGCTGACCTTTATGCATTATGAAAAATCAATGCGCCAACGCTTCAAGATCGGAATTGGCTCAAGCAGCCAACAAAACTTTGATACAAAACCAACCTGGATGGTGAGCTATGAACATTACTGGAGCTTTAGTCAGCAGTTGAGCTTGGCTTACGGTATGAGTCGCTCCAAACCTGTTTACGATGGTGTGAAAGAGTCTTTTATCCGTGGGTTTATGAACTTATATATAAGGTTTTGATGATGAATTTTCCAAAAAAAATAAAAAAATATTTTTTCTGTCAGAGGCTGCATTATTTTTGGGTTACTCTGCTATTTTTGGCAATAATCACCCCCGTGCATGCGGAGCTTATTGTGCTCTCCTATCATGAAGCCAATCATAAGCTTGATCAAGATGCAGATTTTGATGCCATGACGCTTAAGACCTCTGAGCTGGCAGCACAATTTTCCTGGCTCAAAGAGCACGACTATGTCGTGATCGGTATTGATGATTTATTGGCCGCTCAAAAAGGGGTGCGTGCTTTACCTGATAAAGCCGTGCTGCTCAGCTTTGATGATGGCTATCTGGGAATGTATACACAAGTTTATCCACTGCTGCGTGCTTTTGACTATCAGGCCGTGATTGCATTAGTTGGACGCTGGATGGAGACACCTAGCGGAAAAACTGTGATGTATGGCTCCAAGCCCGTAGCTCGTGAAAAATTTTTAAGCTGGGCTCAAATTCGGGAGATGGTGAAATCTGGATATGTAGAAGTCGCTTCTCATAGCTATGATCTTCATCATGGCATCATAGCCAACCCACAAGGCAACACACAGCCTGCTGCTATCAGTCAGCACTATAGTACTGATGTCGGCGAATACGAAAGTGATAAACAGTATCGTCAACGTATTTATAATGATCTGAAACGTAACTCAGACCTTATTGTCCGAAAAACAGGTCAAAAACCACGAGTGCTTGTGTGGCCTTACGGTGCTTATAATCGCATCACCACCGACATTGCTCAAAAACTTGATATGCCTATTACGATGAGCCTTGAAGAGGAAAAAGTAGATATCAAGAGTTCTGATAGCATAAACCGACTACTGATTGGCCACGGAATTACGCTAGCTGACTTTATCTGGCAAATCACCAATCATTACAAACCTAAAAAAGAGCTTGTACGTGCAGTCAATCTCAATCTTGATGATATCTATGATCCAGACCCCAAACAACAAGAAAAAAATCTGGGAAAATTTCTTGAACGGGTCAAAAAACACCACATAAACAGAGTCTACTTACAGGCATTCTCTGATCCGGATGGTGATGGTGGTGTAGATACAGTGTATTTTCCTAACCGCCATTTTCCGGTACGTGCTGATCTGTTTAATCGAGTGGCTTGGCAGCTACGGACACGTACTGGATCTAAAGTCTACGCCTGGATTCCCCCTGAAGCCTTTGATCCAAAAACTACCTACTTATCTGGTGATCTCTACGAAGATTTGGCCAAGTACGCGTCTATAGATGGCCTGATTTTTTATCATGGTGAGTTAAGTGATTATGAACATGAGCTGGCTGAACGTGCTCGCCTCTATCGTCCTCAGCTCAAAATTGCACATCAACAAGCGGGTTTATCTCCCATGATTTTGGAGAAAAACTGATCATGGAATATTGGCTTTCAATCTATCTGAATCTGGCACTTAACCTGGCTTACTACTACCCTTTAGTCATGGCTTATGTCTGGATGGTGGGCGGAGTGTACTATTATAATAAATGGGAGCGTGGGCAGCCAGTTGGTGGAGATGCGATTGCATTGCCATATTATCCTCCCGTTAGTATTTTGATACCTTGTCATAATGAAGGCGCAAACCTGCGTGAGACCATCTCGGTACTGCTTAACCAGAATTATCCTGATTTTGATATTATTGCGATCAATGACGGAAGCAGTGACAACACAGGAGAGCTGCTGGATGAGTTGTGCCAGAAATCCCCTCGTTTACACGTTGTACATCTGAATGAAAACCAGGGAAAAGCCATGGCTCTGAATGTCGGAGCCATGATGTCTTCCAGCGAGTTTCTGATCTGTATTGATGGTGATGCATTACTGGGCGCTAATGCAACGAATAGAATGATGCAGCACTTTATTCGTGGTTCTAATGTAGGTGCTGTGACCGGAAACCCACGGGTACGCACCCGCTCTACACTAATCGGGAAAATACAGGTCGGTGAATTTTCATCAATTGTTGGCTTAATCAAACGCGCACAGCGTATTTATGGTCGAATATTCAGCATATCAGGTGTTGTTTCCGGGTTCCGAAAATCAGCCTTGCAAGATGCTGGATATTGGAGTGTGGATGCGATCACTGAGGATATTGATATCAGCTGGAAGCTACAGTTAAAAGGCTGGGATATCCGTTTTGAACCCAATGCCTTGTGCTGGATCTTAATGCCGGAAACATTTAAAGGTCTGTGGCAACAACGCCTTCGCTGGGCTCAGGGAGGGGTCGAAGTCTTTACCCGTTATTTTTTACAAATTATACGCCTGCGCCATCGGCGCTTATGGTTGTTAATGGCTGAATATTTTATCAGCATACTGTGGACTTATGCCGTTGTCTCTCTGCTTGTGCTATGGCCTCTGATGCAATTTATTCCTAACATGGAAGAGACTAAAACGTTTTCCCTTCTGCCCAGTTCGGCAGGCTTATTACTGGCAATGACTTGTCTGATTCAGTTTGCTGTGAGCTTTTATATTGATGCTCGTTATGAAAGAGGCTTAGGGAAAATTTATTACTGGATAGTTTGGTATCCCTTGATTTATTGGCTAATTAACCTGATCACACTTGCTGTAGCTATACCTTTAACACTACTGAGAACCCGTAAAAAACGTGCTATATGGACGAGCCCTGACAGAGGAGTACGACCATGAATACATTAATAATTCAAAGCCCCCACAACCAAGGCATACTACGCAAATATACACAGAGCTCGATGACTGCGGTGTTATGGATATTATGGATTTATCTACTATTGCCAATATTAGCGCCATTACTATTATTGATTGGTAATGATGTTCAAACCATAAGTCATATTGAAGGTTCATTAAATATTAAACAGTTCATTGCTATACTCCCTTTTATTGCCATGATTGCTCTGATGTATTGGTTGTGGAGTAAATACAATACGTTACTGTATCTTCAACGCAATAAAAAAGATAAGGGGAATAGTATTCAACAGTATGCGTCATCAAACTATTTTGGTGCTTCAACCAAAGAGCTGAGCTGCTGGCGGAATTTTAAACAGGTGACTGTCAAGCTAACTGAGCAAGGCGATATCTCTTACGTAAAAGAACATAAATTGTAAAATAGATATCTGTTGATATTATGTGAGTATTAGAGAAGCAGAGAATGGACATGTAATTATTTTCCATCATTGGATCAGGTTGTTAATTGCCTTACTTATTAGTATGGCATATATAGTGAGATTAAATAGCAAAGGCAAGCAACAATGCAGACAGCAACGATTACAAGTAAAGGGCAGATAACCATCCCAAAGGATATTAGAGATTCAAAAGTATCTAATGCTGACTTTTCAGATCACTTATTAGCACGTAAAAATGAATCTGCAGGTTGTAAAACCACCGTTACTTTTGATAAAAAATCTTCAAAGCAACCCGCTTTCAAGCTACTTAAATAAGAGACTGACTGGTGCAGTTTTGATGTGTTAATCTGATATAAATTTTGCTGTGAGCAACCAAAGGTTGTGTGATAACAGTCACTAAGTCCTCGGCTCTATAGTGAGACTATCTTTCACTTCATCTCATATATTAAAAATCTGGAAATCATTAATATGCAGTGCTTCCGCTCATTTCATGCCTTTGCAACCCTTACCCTATTAACTTTTTTACTTTTCGTCACAGGTTGTGGTGGTAACAGCGACCCACAAAGCAGTGACGATACGGACAGCTCAATTGTAAAAATCAATTACGATGCAGAATCAGCGAGCTGGTGGCTACATTACAGTTCCGATGAGCCTGTGCTCTGTGCGATTAATCTAGGTCAAACAAGCTCAGAGGGATTTAGCCAGCTGCAATCCATGGATATGACACGCCCGGTGAGGGAACATAGCCTTGAACTCACCCTTGTGGCCGATATGCGCTACCGAGCTATGCTGACCACCTTTGATACAACAAACAACGTACAACGCTCTCAAATTTTTCATTTCACCACAACCCGCAACCAAAATGGTGATCTGAACCTCATTGAAGAGACAGTTACTCAACTAACAACTGTTGACGATTTAAGCAATGCCGCTGAGATCTGGCAGATTACTCCCAATAGCTCAGAGGTCAGCTCCAATAGTGCAACCATTCAGTTCGAAACAGATATACCAACACTTGTAAGTACAGCCTATGGTAAATCGACAAACTTCGGACTATCGGAGCGCATGGCCGGTGGCATGGCCACAACAGAGCACATGCTTCAACTCATGGCACTTTCTGCTGAGATGGCCTATCACTACAATATCATCGTGATTGATGAGTCTGGCGAGTTGTATCAATCAGAAAATCTTACATTTACGACCGAACAAAACATCATTCCAAACAGTAGTTTGGGCGATAATATTGCACTGAAATCATTAGGCGCAAGCATCTCAAGCGTAAGCAGTAACTGGAGTAACGGTGATAACGACAGCAGCTTTGGTGCTAATAACGCCATTGACGACGACCCTAACACCGAGTGGTCATCCAACGATGAGGGAAACAACGCGACCATAGAAATTACGCTGGATAAAGCATACGCTATTACCGGAATCGGCTTCTGGACAAGAACAATGGGCAGCAGTGCCCAAATCACACAGTTCGAAGTATTGACCACAGATGGCACTTCACTCGGTATATTCGACCTGCCTAATGCCACTCAACTCCATAAATTCGATATTTCAGAAACTATGCAGAAAACATTGAAATTCAGCGTGATAAGCAGCAATGGGGGTAACACTGGGGCTAGAAGTATTGAGATTTATCAGTAAATACTGAGATAAGGAATAAGTATGGAGTAATTTATAAAATTATTCTGTGATCGTTCTGTAGAAAATTGGGTGGCTGAGTGACGCTCAGCGCTTACCTGATTTTTTCGGTAGTAGATCTAACGCTTGTTTCAATGCAATCTGGCTGCTCAACCTCTTTGCTTGTTCTAATACCTAGCTTTGTGAATTTTTGTGCGGCTGGGGTAATCTGGCGTTCAAATGATCCGATGGCTTTGTTGTAGTGCTCTACGGTATTTTCGAGATTGTTACCGAGTTTTCCTAAGTGTTCTGAAAATGTGGCAAGGCGTTTGTACAGGTCTTCACCGAGGTCACGAATGGTTTCTGCATTGTCGGCCAGTGTTTGTTGTCGCCAGCCATAAGCGATGGTGCGCAGCAGTGCGACGAAGCTGGTCGGGGTGGCGAGAATCACTTTTTTGATGAGTGCTTTTTCTAACAGGTCTCGGTCGAACTCCAGTGCGGCACTTAAAAATGGATCGCCAGGGATAAACAACACGACAAAATCTGGGCTATTTTTGAATTGTTTCCAGTAGTTTTTACTGGCCAGTTCGTTAACACGGCGATTGACATTTCGCGCATGTTTTTCTAGGTACTTGTTACGTGTTTGATCATCAGGGGCTTCAATGGCGCTGAGGTAAGCATCCAGCGGTGTTTTAACATCGACAATAATTTCACGAGACCCAGGAATGCGTATGATCATATCGGGGCGAAAAGCACCTTCAGGTGTTGTTGTATGCTCTTGTTCATAGAAATCACAAAATTCAACCATGCCTGAAAGTTCGGCAAGGCGTTTCAGGGTTAATTCACCCCATTGACCACGCACCTCTGGCCTGCGCATGGCTTGACTTAAATTGTGTGTCTCAGTATGGAGCATCTGCTGAGTTTGCTGCATTGAGTCGAGGTATTGACTCAGTGAGCCATAGGCTTCTTTGCGGTCCTGTTCAACACGTTGAATTTGCTGATCTGTTTTGTTGAGCGCTTCTTTGATCGGATCAAGCATCGCTTTAATGGAGTGTTCTTTTTGAGCGAGGTCACTTTGGGATTGTATGTGGAGTTGCTTCAGGTTTTCGTTGGCCAGTTTGAGAAACTGCTCATTATTTTGATTGAGCGCCCTTGTGGAGAGCATTGAAAAGGTATCTCTGAGCTGCTTTTGCATGGTGTGGGTGTCGGCACGTTTTTCTAATGCATTTTGTCGTTCAAGTTCCAGAGTGGTTCTGAGCTTTGTATTTTCTTCACGCAGTTCGCTTTGTTGGCGCAGCGCCCAGAAATAGGTGAATGTCCATGCGGTCATTGCGGAGAGTAGGGCGGTGATTGCAAATAGTATATAGAGTATGTTTTCAGTAAATATCAGTTTTAAATCCACTGCAAAATATCCTGTGGATGGTGAATCAGCCCATCGGCTTGCCAGCTTTGTGGATAATCATTGTCACTAATATAGCCAAACAGTGCGGCCAATGTTGTCATACCTGCACGATTACCGGCTTCAATATCTCGCTCGGCATCTCCGACGTAAAGGCACTTTTCAGGGGGTTGGCTGGCCAAACGGCTGGCATGGAAAAGTGGTTCGGGATGGGGTTTTCTCATTGAAGTTGTATCACCGCTGACAATGCAGGCGGCTCGATCAGACAGCCCAAGCTGATCCATGAGCGGGTCGGTTAAAAATGCGGGTTTATTGGTGACTACACCCCAGGTTTTTCCTTGTTGCTCGATATGATCCAGCAGTGAATTCATGCCGTTAAAAAGGCTGGTTTCACGCGTAATATTGTTGGCATAAATTTCAATGAGCCTCTGACTGAGTATTTGATGGTTTTCTGTTTCACCAAAGCCAAGTTTAATCAAAGCACCTGTGCCGTTGGATGCTGCAACGCGAATTTTTTCAAAAGGACATAGGGCTTTGCCTTGTTCTTTCAATACAGTATTCAGAGCATAAGCCAGGTCGGGCGCTGTATCAGCTAGTGTGCCATCCAGATCAAACAGAATGGTTTCTATTTTTGAACTCATTTAGGGCGAACCACATGAACCAGATAGTTGACGCTGAGATCCTGATTAAGTTTATAGCTCTGAGTCAGAGGGTTGTAGCTCATGCCTGTTATTTTTTTGAGTTCCAGACCAGCTTCTCGAATCCACTCTTCCAGTTCTGATGGACGAATGAATTTCTGATAGTCGTGTGTGCCCTTGGGGAGCATTTTCAGAATGTATTCTGCGCCGAGAATGGCAAAGAGGTAGGATTTTGCATTTCGATTGAGTGTAGAAAAGAAAAGATTTCCACCTGGTTTAACCAGCTTGGCGCAGGATTTAATGACCGAAGAAGGGTCGGGTACGTGCTCCAGCATCTCCATGCAGGTGATAACATCAAAAGTTGATGGTTGTTTTGTAGATAGAGTTTCTACTGAAGTTTGTTGGTAATTAACTTTTGCACCGGATTCAAGCAAGTGAAGTTCTGCAACAGAGAGTGCGGCTGTTGCCATGTCGATCCCCGTTACTTCTGCGCCACGAAAAGCCATGCTTTCAGAGAGTATGCCGCCGCCACAGCCAACGTCCAGCACCTCTTTTCCTGCAATGCTCGCGTGTTCGTCGATATAGTTTAAGCGAAGTGGATTAATGTCATGCAGGGGTTTGAATTCACTGGTGGAATCCCACCAACGTGATGCTAAGGCATTAAATTTTCCAACTTCTTGAGGGTCAACATTTTGAAGGATTTCAGTCATGGTGAATTACCTATCATTCTTCGGCAATACAAGTTTGCCAGCGCAGAGTTTTTTGTTTGATCTTCTGTTCATCTAATGTGGTGAGCATACCACTTTTTAACAAGTGCTGGCCTGCAACCCAGACATCCGTAACATTATGCCGGCCGCTGGTATAAACGATTTGTGATATTGGGTGATACATCGGCTGGCTTTCTAATGAACCAAGATTCACGGCGGTGATATCGGCTGCTTTTCCTGCTTTAAATGAACCTGTTTTATCATCAATTCCTAATGCTTTAGCACCCCCCAGTGTGGCTATTTTGAGGGCATCTTCTGCTGGTAAAGCACTAGCATCGTTGGCGACTGCTTTGGCAAGAAGTGCGGCACTGCGCATCTCTCCAAACATATCAAGGTCGTTATTGCTGGCTGCGCCATCGGTGCCTAATGCAACGTTTCCACCCGCCCGCATGATTTTATGAACGGGGCAAAAGCCACTGGCGAGTTTTAAATTCGATTCAGGGCAATGTACAACGTGTACGCCTGCTTTAGTTATTTGTGAAATTTCATCATCATTCAGGTGAGTCATATGAACGGCAATTAAACGGGGAGATATCAAACCCAGACGAGTCAGCCGCTCTAGTGGCCGCTCTTTATATTTTTCAATGCTTTGGCTGATTTCATCAGAAGTTTCATGAAGGTGAATATGTACCGGAATATCGAGCTGCTCAGCCAGTGTATTGATCTGTTGTAGCGGTTCATCGGAAACCGTATAGGGCGCATGAGGTGCAAATGTAGTGGTGATGCGGGGGTGGTGACGATAACGCTCATGCACTTCCAGACCTTTGCTGATGTATTCATCGGCACCACTCGCCCACACCGTTGGAAAGTCAATAATGATCATACCAACAACGGCTCGTATGCCACTTTTATCTGCAATACGCGCCGCAACGTCTGGAAAAAAATACATATCACTAAAAGTGGTTGTGCCGCCGCGTATCATTTCGGCGATTGCAAGCTCAGTACCGTCCTGAACAAAATCACTGTTAACCCACTTTCCTTCAGCGGGCCAGATGTGATCGTTCAGCCACTCCATCAAAGGCAAATCGTCAGATAACCCCCTGAACAGACTCATTGCCGCATGAGTATGAGTATTGATCAGGCCGGGAATCAGTGCATGTTCTATGAGATTTTGTACGTTGTGGCCTAGATATTTTTCTTTGGCTTGGTCTGTAGGCAAGAGTTCAAGAATATGTCCTTCATGAATGGCAAGGCTGTAATTTTCATGAACAATGTTTTCAGGCTCAACGGGAATAATCCAGCGGGCGTGGATGAGAGCATCTATATTTTGCATCTGTTTTTATTTTCAAGTGCGATTAGTGATAAATGAGCGAATTATACTGTTTATGGTGTGGCTGCGTATATGAAAATCCATAGAGTATTAAGCAATATGAGTGCATTGCCGATTTATTGAGTGGATAAGAGTTTTTTGATGCTGACTGCCCCATCTATGTTCAATCCAGGTAAACGATATGATCTATATTTTTAATCTTGTTAAAATAAACTGCTGTTACCTGTTTCTGTTATTGCTCACCCCGTTGGCCATCTGCTTTCCTCAATGGGCAAACAGCGGAGCACTGTTTGATCTTAATTTTGAAGGTGTTGCTGGTGCTGATTTTCTCAAAGGTGGTTACGCGAACTCTGGACAACCTTTTGTGTGCCCTGATGCAAGTAATCCAGACTGTAATATTGGAACCTTTCCTGACCCTGATACGACGACTTTTTTACATGAGCGAATTGGCGGCTATTGGCATCTTGTGATTGGCGACCCTAGTGAGGGTTTTGTGCAGGAGACCTATACACCGATAAAAAACACGTTCTTATCGGATAGCGGCGGTCGTGAACCTGTTTTTTTTACGTTTAGTGGCAATCTGGAGCAATGGAGCGGGAATGGTTGGGATCCTTTAGAGTTTAACAATAAAACCTTTGGCCCTGATAATGTCAGCTTTTCTGGTAACGGTACGGGTAATCCTACAAAAGTTATTATGCGTCAGGTGCTTGGGTCTGGCTCTTTAGCTGCGACAAGCGATCGAGTTCGTGAATGGAGTTGTGATGCGGGTCAGTTCTGCCAAGAGTTTTTAAAATCAGACTTTGATTTCAAACCCGTCATCACTCAGCAGTTTGATTCAGATGAAACGACCTCTTTTTTTAAAGTAGATATGAGTGCGATAGATTACAATACGATGGGCACAACAGGGATCATTACCAACACTCTTGCTATCACTGATCCTGATATGCCTGATAGTGATCAAGTGAACCCTTTTGGATCTAATCTTATCACTCCTGATAGCAGCATCTTTGATATGGCTGTTGATTCTGAACGCTCAAATACCAATGCGGGTCGTTACACTTATACTGCGGGTATAGGGTGGTATAACGATGGTGATGGTGATGGTTTTCGTGCCTTTGATCCTGGGCAGTACGATTATGAGGATATAGGCATTAATGCCGATCAGATGGAGATGGAGTGGGGCGTGTTCTTCGATCCCAGTCAAAACAGTTATGGTGGTAATGAAATCAAATGTGCTGTTGAAAATCTTGACCCGTGTAATTTTCCTGCTATCAACTACTAATTCCCTTAACGCGATAGATGCTTTATGGCGCTGCTGCGTATATGAAAATCCATATAGTATTGTTATGGTGTCGCTATGTTTCAAAGGGATTAACCGATGCGTGTATTAGTAATTGAAGATGAAGCCCCATTGCGAGAACAATTGACTGAGCGATTAACGAGCCAGGGTTTTGCTGTAGATTGTGCTGATAATGGTGTGGATGGTCTGTTTTTGGGGCAAGAGCACCCTTATGATGTCATGGTGATTGACTTGGGGTTGCCGGGAATGCTTGGAATTGATGTGATTAAAACATTGCGTTCAGAAGGCAATATGTGCCCAATATTGATTTTAACTGCGCGTGGGCGCTGGAACGAAAAAGTGGATGGCCTGGAAGCGGGGGCGGATGATTATATGGTGAAGCCTTTTCATATTGAAGAGTTACTGGCACGCCTTAACGTTCTGGCACGGCGAGCCGCGGGTTGGGCGCAGTCTGTATTGCAATGTGAGGTCATTGCATTGAACACAAGTACTCAGGTAGTCACTGTGAGTGACGAAGCGGTAGAACTGACATCTTATGAATATAAACTGCTGGAGTATTTAATGTTACATGCGGGCGAAGTAATTTCAAAAACTAACCTGACGGAACATTTGTATGATCAGGATTTTGATCGTGATAGCAATGTCATTGAAGTGTTTATTCGACGTTTAAGAAATAAGCTCGATCCTGATAAAAAATTACAGCCTATCGAAACATTACGTGGACGCGGATATCGTTTTACGCTGGCACGCTTACCAACTTAACTTGAAATTATGCGCTTATTTCAATCAATCAGTGGTCGTTTATTGCTTGCTGGAAGTCTGGTTTTGACGGCGTTTTTGGGGGTGACCGGCCTGATACTGGACCGGCTATTTTGTCATAGTATTGAAGCAGGTATTCAGCAGCGCTTGAAAACAACAGCGTATTTACTGATGTCTGCGGCAGAGCTAGGGGGAAAGCAAGGGGTTCGTTTACCTGAGGTACTGCCAGAAGCACGTTTTTCAACTTTGAAATCAGGTTTATATGCACAAGTTGCAAATAATGCGGGCAATGGTTTATGGCGCTCGCCATCCATGAGTTCCTTGAATATCTCTTTTCATAAGGATTTGGCTCCATTAGAGCAACGTTTTAAACGATCAGTGGCATCAAATGGCCAAGAGCTTTTTATTTTTAGTTTTGGTTTGACTTTACGGAATAATGCTGGGCCTGAAAAACAGTATACATTCAGTGTTGCAGAGAGTTTGGATAGTTATAAAAAACAAGTGGCTGCATTTCGTCAAAATCTAGCCATATCACTGGGGAGTGTTGCATTGTTGCTGCTCGTTACGCAGTGGTTAGTTTTACGTTGGGGTTTGGTTCCTTTGCGTCGTGCAGCAGATGGTTTGGTCGCAATAGAAACGGGGGAACAAACGCAGCTTCAGGGTAAATACCCCAAAGAGTTAAGAGGGTTAACGAATAATATTAACGCACTGATTCTTAGCGAAAGAGAACATATAACACGTTACCGAGATGCACTGGGTGATTTGGCTCACAGCATGAAAACACCTTTGGCTGTTTTGCAGGGTTATATGGAAGAGTCTGAAAAACATGACTCAAAAAACTCATTATTAAGTGAAGCAAAAGAACAAGTGGTGCGGATGACGCAAATTGTCGAGTATCAACTGCAACGTGCTGCAACATCGGGGCGTATTGCACTGGCCAAGCCCGTTCTTTTGAAACCATTAGTTAAAAAAGTGATTGGAGCACTCAATAAAGTCTACTCAGAAAAGTCAGTAGAAACCATGTTAGATTTTGATGATACGGTGATTTACCATGGTGATGAAGGTGATTTGATGGAAATTACCGGAAATTTATTGGATAACGCGTTTAAATGGTGTAACAGTCGTGTTGATGTGAGTGTTAAACGGGAGATAGCTGAAAATGGCACCATTGCTGGGATACAAATAAGAATATGGGACGATGGGCCAGGCATTCCAGTGGAGCAGATGGAAAAAGTATTGCAACGTGGAGCACGTGCTGATGTAGGAACAGAGGGACACGGTATTGGGCTTGCGATTGTGGATACGATTGCTCAGCTTTATGGTGGACGAGTCAAGATTGAGGCGGGGCCACTTGGTGGTGCCATGATTTCAGTCTATTTAGAAGGTGCATAAATAAAAAAACAGGGGATAACAATGACAAAATCAACCCAAACTTACACATACCATGCGGGCGAAAAGCTCATGCTCAAAAAAAAGCCCGATCAAATGGTGGTGCGTGCGTTACCCGATGTACTGGAAAAGGCTGGAATTCACTCATTAGAACGAGTCTCTTCGGCCTCATCTCGCGTGAGTGGTATTGCGCATGAAAAGCTTGATCAATTAATGGTGCGTGCGCGGGGTTTGGCGGTGACTCACCACGCTTATGAAGTTGATGATAGTAGCAAGAGTGATTTTCTTATAACCGATCGTATATTCGTGACATTTATACCCAGTGCAACGCTGGAGTTAATTAGTGCATTAGCAGGAAAGTATGGACTGATAACAAAAGCACGTTACAGTGGGCACGAATTTTTATATCAGCTCACCAATGCAACAGGTATGAACCCTGTGAAATTAATTGTTAAGCTGACTGAGGATGAGCCTTTAGTAGAACGTGCTGAACATGACTTGAATCTGTTAGCCAAGACTCAGGCACTCTCTTTGCCGACTGATCCTTCTTATTATCGTCAATGGCATCTTCATACTGATTTTGTTCATGATGATTTTGATCCGATCTCTTCAAGTCGCTGCCAATCTGCCTGGCAGTTATTGGAAGGGTATGGCAGCGCTGATGTGGTGGTTGGAGTCACCGATGATGGTTGCCAGCTTGATCATATTGATTTTGACTCGGGGCAAAAATTTTCAGGTTGGGGTTACTTTCAAGGTGATAGTCTTATTACAAACAGTGCTGTAGGGGCTGATCCTGCTGAAATGTACCAGCTGGGTTCCAATCATGGAACTTCTGTTGCGGGTGTGGTTGCTGCTGAGCTTGATGCGCAATTAACTGTAGGCGCTGCACCAGGTTGCAAGCTGTTTCCTGTTAAATGGGAGTCTGATGGCCCAAACCTCTATATTTCAACAGGAAAATTTTATACAGCATTACGCTATCTCGCTGATAAAGTCGATGTTCTTTCAAACTCATGGGGAGTAACGCCTTCAAGTTATTGGCCCAGTTATGTGACGACATATATTGAAGCCTTGGCTAAAGATGGAGGGCGACGCGGCAAGGGGATTGTCTTTTTGTGGGCGGCGGGTAATGAAAATTGTCCGATCAATTACGAAAGTAATCTTGATATACCTTATTCTGATGGCTGGAGTTCTGGGGCTAATGGTTGGTACTGGAGCGGTGTTCGTACTTCCCGAAAGTTTACAAACGATCTGGTAGGGTTGGATGGGGTGATGCATATCGCTGCATTATCTAGTACGGGAAAACGCAGCCATTATTCAAATTATGGCAGAGGAATTTCACTGTGCGCGCCTAGTAGTAACGTCCATTCGTACTCTCGCCTTGAAGTTGATGGTTTAGGTATTACAACGGCAACAGGACCTTCAGCGGGTTCATCATCTCCCGTCACGCAAAGTTTCGGTGGCACTTCCAGTGCAGCACCTCTTGTTGCAGGTATTGCTGCTTTAGTGATCTCTGCGAATCCTGAACTGAGTGGACAAGCAGTGATATCACTGCTCAAACGTACGGCTTCAAAGCAGTTAAACATGTCGGGTTATCCAAGAACGCCCGCAGCAAGTTACGACCCTGATCCTGATTGGGATATTTCACCTGTCGCACCATTTGATCAAGGAGACTTTCAGGAAATTGAAGGTGAAGAGGGAAGCTGGAGTCCGTGGTTTGGCCATGGAAATGTTGATGCGTTTAAAGCAGTGCAAGCTGCGATAGGGAAATCTCAAAGCACAGCTAAAACTGATGATTACCTATTTGAATCATCACCCAATAAAAATATTCCTGATGAAAACATGATCGGTATTCAAGATACGATTGATGTGAATAAAAGTGGTCGCCTGGAAGGCGTTCAGGTGAGTTTGGATATTACTCATACCTGGGTGGGTGACCTGGAAGTACGATTAACAGCACCTGATGGCAATAGCGTACTATTGCATAATAGAACGGGCTCTAATCAACAAAATATTCAGCAAAGTTATGACTTTAATAATCATGCTGCTTTGGCCTCTTTCAAAGGAAGCACAATCAATGGGCGTTGGGTTTTGCAAGTAAGAGATCTGGCAGGGCAGGATGTGGGTCAGTTAAATCAGTGGGGCTTACAATTTCAAATAGCTACTTTAGCTGTATTTAAAGAAGATAATAATTCAGAAAAAATTCCTGATAATCAGCCGGAAGGAATTACTAAAATAATTAAATTTGATGAAAAAATCATGATAAAGGCTATAAGAGTTGCTGTTGATATCACTCATCCGTGGGTTGGTGATTTGGTTGTTAAATTAATTGCACCAACTCAAGATGAATTTATTTTACATAATCGCAGTGGCCGTAGTCAGGATAATTTGAGGCATGAGTGGAGTGCTGAAAACTATGCTGAGTTTGGCCTTATGGTTGGGCAAGAAGCGAAAGGAGAGTGGCTGTTAAATGTTTCTGATCATGCTGGGCGTGATATTGGAAAGCTGAACCGATGGATCATTACTGTTTCAGGTTGAATTTGTCAGATATTTAAAGGGGAAAGTTATGTCAAAAATAGTTTTAACAGGTTTGGTTGTCTCACTGTTTTTAGCTCAGGCAACATGGGCTGACTCTGAGAAGTTGCATTACAATCAGGTCAACTTGTCAGCAACGGCCTCAGATGAGATTAAAAATGATATTTTGGTTGCAATGCTTTACGCACAAGAAGAGGGACGTTACCCCAATAATCTTGCAGATCGAGTCAATGAAAAGATTAGTAAGGCTGTTGAGAAAGCTAAACAACAGGCCGAAATAAAAGTTCAAACGCTGGCTTATCGTACAAATCCTTATTATAAAAAACAGAAAATTGCAGGCTGGCGAGTGCGCCAATCGATTCGATTGGAAAGTAAAAATTTCAGCCAGTTAAGTCAGTTGATTGGCGATCTTCAAGAGAGTTTGGCTTTGGAGCAGGTGAGCTATCAAGTGTCGTTAGAGAGGCGGGCGGAAGCAGAAAATCGAGTGATTACAAAAGCAATTACAGCATTTAAGGAAAGGGCTGGCATTATTAGTCAGCAGTTGGGTTTTGTGAGTTATAAATTGATTGATGTCAATGTGAATACATCGGGAGGGTATCCTGTTATGCAGGGGCGAATGAGTAGTGAAATGTATGCGAAGGATGGTTTAAGGCAGATGGCAGCGCCGACACTTGAAGGTGGAACTCAAACAATACAAGTTAATATTAATGGGCGTGTCGAGTTACAATAAAAAACCCTGAAAGTGATCGTGCTTGCAGGATTTAGGTTATATTTGATACGGAATTTTTAGAACCTGTCCGGCTTTCAATGTTGCATTGAGTGAGAGATTGTTGGCTTTAAGTAAACGGCTTAAAGTCACATTGTAGTGACTGGCAATGAGTGTCAGAGTTTCCCCTTTTGTGGTGGTGTGCCTATTAGATGCCAGCCAGCTACCTGGTGGTGAATTTTGTGAAAAATAGCTATAAATGCCTGATGACATTGTTTTGGCAATCGTTTTTTGGTATCTCTTTGTGCGTAATTTACGTTCGTCACCAGGGTTGGATATGAATGCTGTTTCAACCAAAAGAGAGGGGATATTAGGTGATTTGAGCACAGCAAAACCTGCATGCTCCAGTTTAGGTTTGTGTAGTTTTATTTTTCCACTTTTCTTGAAATGTTTCAAAATAACATTGCCAGCCTCAATACTGCTTCTCAGAGTTGCCGTTTGGGATAAGTCGAGTAAAACAGTTCTTAACAGGGTATTGTCACTCTCTTCAATCACACCAGCAATTAAATCTGAGTTGTTTTCATTGTTGGCTATTAAGCGTGCCATTTCACTACTGGCACCCTCTTTGGATAGAACGTAGATTGAAGCACCATGTACACTTGAGGCTTTAAATGCATCTGCATGAATCGAAATAAACATATCAGCCTTGGCTTCATGTGCTTTGGCAATGCGGTCACGCAGAGCTACATAGTAGTCTCCGTCACGAATCATTAATGCTTTCATCCCTTTTTTGTTATTAATTAATGTGGCTAATTCGTTAGCAATTTTAAAGACAACATCCTTCTCTTTTGTCTTTTTAAAGCCAATCGCACCAGGGTCTTCTCCACCATGTCCAGCATCAATAGCAATGACAACATCTCGTAATTTTTTGTTAGTAATTGTGTTTTTAACGGTTTTTATTTTCTTTTTAATTCCTGCCTGAACCAGATCTACAACAAGTCTGTAACCATTATTCTTGTATGGCTTTAAAATAAAGCTTTTAGCTTCAATTTTTGAATTTAAGTCTAAAACAATACGATAATCAGTTTTATTTCTGACCGCAACGCGCATTCCTGATAGTGGGCTGTCATTAAAACTGGAAATTATAGGGTTTTTTGGTGCTGAAGCATTGATTATATCTATAACCAGGCGCTCGGGTTTGCTTAGTGTGAATAGTCGATGCTCAATATTTTTATTGATATCAAAAACAATGCGAGTTTTATTGGGCGCGTTCCACATACGCACATCATTAATAGTCGCAGGACTTTCCGCATAAATTTGTGTACAAAAAAAACAGCTAATAAAAGTGAGTATAAGTGATCGCATACCTGACTATTCCGAAACGGCTAGTATTTAATAAAGTATTGTGTCGGCAAAAGATAAAAATTTATTAATATTTAACAAGATAGGGTGTCTGATTAAATATTTCATCAAATATTTTTTGCGGCTATTTTAAAAATAGCCTCTATTTTAGCAAAAGTGCAATCTTAATGGTGGGTTATTTTTTTAATAATATTTTCAGCTATTAAGGACTGAGGTATTAAAGTCACTTCGCGTTTTATATTTTTATAGCAAATTTTGACTATTAAATCAGGGGAAGGAAGGTGTGGTTTGCCCTTGTCGGGCCACTCGATAAGTGTCACCGTCTGCTGTGAGAAGTAATCTCTAATTCCCATAAATTCCAGCTCTTCGGGGTCACCGAGTCGGTACAAATCAAAATGGTGAATTGTTAAATTATTAAAAGGGTAAGACTCTACGATTGAATAAGTGGGGCTTTTAACTGTACCTTGATGCCCCATTGATTGAATAAAACCTCGGGAAAATGTTGTTTTTCCTGTGCCAAGCTCTCCTTTAAGGTAGATGATAGTTCCACCAGAGCATCGTTTGGCTAACTCTGCTCCGAGTACCTGCATGGCCGTTTCACTTTTTATGATGAGTTTTTTCACAAGAGAGATTGGTGAGATGAGTGGGTACGTGAAAACAGGATGCCATAGAGCACTCTATTTTTTAAGTGTTTATTTCTAAAATATTTATTTGAGCTGGTATGTGATTCGTGTAATAAATAGACCTGGTTGGGTCTTTTCTACTTCGAATGTAATAAGGCCTGATACAAATTCAAAGTGATCACTATTAATGTTTTTTACAGTAACAACAAATTCACTTGTACCTTTTGATATATTATTGTTTGTATTCCATGCAATCTCTTTTATAGCAATTTGTCGAGCATCTGTTGTTTTAAAAAGGTCAATATAGTCGGCCTCAATGCCATTGCGGTCAGCTTCGGTTGCGCCATCAAACCCAGTCGCGTCTATTGAAAATAACTTCATGAATTGAGTGATTTCACCCTGCTCATAGGCCGTTGTAAAATTACTGATTAAGTTAATCAAGTCAACTCTTTTAATGTTATTAGATGTTGTAGCCTTTTTGGTACTTTCATCTGAATAAAGAGTTGCCAGGGGCAATTTTTCTTCTGAAGTAGCAGGTGGTGGTGGTTCTGTTGCTACACTGGGCTCTGGTATCTCTTCTACTGTCTCGGGGATAATTTCTTTTTGTGGTAAAAGTGTAGCTATGGTTTCTGATTGATCTTCAGCAAACTCCTGTACATTTGAAATTTCTGTGTTTTCCAGCCATGGATCATTACCTGATAATGACGAATCGTTATATTGTTCTTCAGTCGTATTTTTTGTCGATGTTGTTTCTACAGTCTCTTTAATAGTGCCCTCTATTTTGTCGTGAGCACTATTTTTTGTATCAAAAATTATTGCTTTGTTTGATAGTTGATTGGTGGTAGGTTCTGTTCCGGCAATAGCGTGCTCGTCTTTATGAGT
>VAPF01056827.1_pt1 | contig 26939 bp, 18 predicted proteins | sample 3393931 | NCBI WGS metagenome assembly VAPF01 (sample SAMN08290437, study PRJNA428436) | hydrothermal vent metagenome | isolation source: Deep-sea hydrothermal vent chimney | place: Atlantic Ocean: South-mid Altantic Ridge | depth 2773 m m | reverse complement strand
TCAACCACTTCATTTGCAACACCCAAAGCCTCAAAAATTTGAGCGCCCTTGTATGACTGCAAGGTTGAAATTCCCATTTTAGCCATGACTTTCAACATGCCCTTTGCGACACCTTTACGGTACGCATCGACGATTTTGTCATCATGATCGAAACGTTCGCCTGGTAATAAACCATCACGCTGTGCTTGCCACAGTGATTCAAAAGCCAGATAGGGATTGATTGCATCCGCACCATAGCCAATCAACAAACAGTGGTGGTGGACTTCACGCGCCTCACCCGTTTCAACAATTAGCCCGATACGTGCACGATCATGGCGTTTTACTAAATGTTGGTGTACCGCCCCTGTTGCCAATAATGTACTGACGGCCACCTGATCAACATCAATATTACGATCAGACAATATAATCAAACTATAGCCATCGGCAACGCATGTTGCGGCCTCATCACAAATGCGATCCAGCGCAACCAATAAACCGATCTCCTCATCCACTTCTGGATAAGTTATATCAATCGTTTTGGCTTTCCAGCCACGATGGTCAATATGTTTGAGCGCAGTCAGCTCTTCATTACGCAAAATCGGGTGCGGCAACAATAAGCGATGCACCTGCTCTTCTGTGGTATCAAGCAGATTACCTTCAGGCCCAATGAAACACTCAAGAGACATCACCACTTCTTCGCGAATCGAATCAACCGCTGGATTAGTGACCTGTGCAAAAATCTGTCTGAAATAGTCGTAAACCATACGGGGCTGATCTGACAAACACGCCAGCGCGGCATCGTTACCCATGGAACCCACCGGATCACGCAACTCATTGACTAATGGCAGCAACATAAACTGCATTGTTTCAGTGGTATAACCAAAAGCACGCATGCGAGGCAATAGTGTCTCAGGATAAAAACCATGCGCTTCTTTATCCGCATGGATATCTTGCAGTGTGATGACCTGATTTTTTAGCCAAGTACCGTAAGGATTTCGTGTTGCAAAATCATGTTTGAGCTCTTCGTCACGAATCAAACGTCCTTCTTCAAAGTCGATCAAAAACATACGGCCTGGTTGCAAGCGACCTTTGTGCTTTATATTCGCGGGATCAATTTCAACCACACCGACTTCAGAAGCCATAATGACTCGATCATCGTGCGTGACATAATAACGACTGGGGCGCAGACCATTACGATCAAGTACTGCGCCGACATAGTGACCATCGGTAAATGCAATGGAAGCGGGGCCATCCCAAGGTTCCATCAGCGCTGAAAAATATTTATAAAAATCACGTTTATCCTGTGGCATCTGCTCATTGCCTTGCCACGCTTCCGGTACCATCATCATTGCTGCTTCTTGCAATGTGCGGCCATTCATCAATAAAAACTCTAATACGTTGTCAAAACCACCGGAGTCCGAACCACCGCTTTCAATCACCGGAAACTGTTTTTCAAGGCGATCGCCAAATACGTCACTTTTAGCCAATCCTTCACGCGCACCCATCCAGTTTTTATTGCCTTGCAGGGTATTGATCTCACCGTTATGCGACATAAAACGCAGCGGCTGCGCACGATCCCAAGATGGAAATGTATTGGTGCTGAAACGAGAGTGCACCATCGCCAGATGGGCGACATAATCAGGGTCTGCAAGATCACTGTAAAAAGGCATCAACTGATCAGGAGTCAACATACCTTTATAAACAATCACGCGTGATGAAAGGCTGCAAAAATAGAACATCTCTGCCTGTGCAAGATACTGGTCACTACGAATCAAACGACTGCAACGTTTGCGAATCAAATAAAGCTCACGTTCAAACGCTTCTGAAGAGACACCTTCACCTGCAGAAATAAATAGCTGCTCGATCTGTGGCTGCGCATCACGGGCAATCTGACCGATATCTGCTTTTTGTGCATCAACAGGCAGTTCACGCCAACCAATCAAGGTTTGCTTTTGAGCAATAACAATCTCTTCAACCACTTTTTTACAGTGCAAACGCTGCTTTGCATCGGTGGGTAAAAAGACATTGCCTGCACAAAAAAGCCCATTTTCTGGCAGTTCAATATCAAATGTCTCACGCGCTATTCGGCGTAAAAAATCATACGGCAATGTCGTCAACATTCCCGAGCCATCACCGGTATTCGGCTCAGCGCCAAAACCACCCCGATGCTCCATACGACGCAACAGGTGGTCTGCATCTACGACGATTTGGTGATCCGGTTTACCCTTGATATTCGCAACAAAACCTACACCACAACTGTCTTTTTCATTTGCGGGATCATACAGCCCATGTTTGGCGGGCAAACCGTATCTATTTTTAGTCACTACTTCTTTACTCAATTAAATCTATTTTTTATCCAGCATGAAAGGGCACGCTTTGCGCGTGAACTGCATCAACTAATATTTTTACATGATCAGGATTAATCTTCTGGTGGATACCATGTCCGAGGTTAAAAACATGGCCTGAACCTTGACCATAGCTCGAAAGGATCGTACCGACCTCTTTCTCAATTCGCATCGGCGATGCATATAAAATGCTCGGATCCATATTGCCCTGCAAAGCCACTCGATCACCAATGCGCTTGCGTGCGTCGCCGATATTAATTGTCCAATCCAGACCTACGGCATCACACCCAGTATCCGCAATGGCTTCTAACCAGGCACCGCCCCCTTTGGTAAACAGTGTCACAGGCACACGTCGTCCATCATTTTCACGCGTAAGACCTTTAACAATCTGATCCATGTAGCGCAGTGAAAACTCTTCGTAATCACGAGGAGAGAGCACACCACCCCAAGTATCAAAAACCATCACCGACTGTGCGCCCGCTGCAATTTGTGCGTTCAGGTAGGAAACAACAGATTTCGCCAAGATATCTAAAAGACGGTGCATCTCTTTTGGAGAGCTAAACATCATGCCTTTTACTTTGCCGAAATCTTTGGTTGTACCGCCTTCAACCATATAAGTCGCTAAAGTCCACGGACTGCCAGAAAAGCCGATTAATGGAATTTCACCATTCAATTCACGACGAATCACGCGCACCGCATCCATCACATAACGGAGCTCGACTTCAGGATCAAGCACACCCAGCGCATCAATATCCGCCGCACACTGAATGGTTTTTTTAAAGCGAGGGCCTTCGCCTTCAGCGAAATAGAGACCCAGCCCCATTGCATCAGGAATGGTCAGAATATCAGAAAAAAGAATCGCTGCATCAAGGTCAAAACGTTTAAGTGGCTGCAAAGTCACCTCACACGCCAAATCAGGATTGGTACACAAATCCATAAATGATCCCGCTCGCGCACGCGCTTCACGGTATTCAGGCAGATAGCGCCCCGCTTGGCGCATCACCCATAAAGGCGTTGCATCGACAGGTTCACGCAATAGCGCTCGAAGGTAGCGATCATTTTTTAATGCACTCATACAGGCAGTTTTTCCTCGAAAAATATGGTGAAAATAGCCGAAAAGTATACAACCTAAATCCTGAGAGTGCTAGCAGTAGCCCAAATCCCCAGATAGGATTTCATCCGAACTGCAAGTCTTTTAAATCCCTCTTTAAAGTCTTATTGCTGGCCATCACAGCGTGTATGGCTGAAAGATTTAATCAAAAACAGCTCCTCATGTGAAGAAGTCCACATAAGTTACCATTCAAGAAACATTGAATGAGCTTAGTTGCCATTGTCCTGAGCAGACTAACCCTTCATCTCTCCCACTATTTTAACTTCGCGTTGTGGAAATGGTATCTCAATATTATTTTCTTTCAACGCGTGCCAAATCATGAGTTTCAAATCAGCATCGACGTGGTTAGGGCCATCATCAATACCATCCATCCAGAACTCCACTAAAATATCGACACCTGATTCCCCGAACTCACTGATTTCAGCATCAGCCAGTTCAGGTTTTTCCAGCACCTTCGGGTGACTTCTGACTGTTTTTCTTACAATCTCCAACATTTGATCCATATCAGTCTTATAGGCGACTGAAAATTCAATCTCATAGCGTTGAAATTTATCACGATGCGTCCAGTTGGTGAACGTCGTTGTAATAAATTGTTCATTGGGTACAACAATGTCTTTACCATCAAAAGTCTCGAGTGTTGTCGCACGCATGCTGAGTTCTCGAATCGTCCCTGATTGACCATTTTCTAATTCGATATAGTCTCCTACTGTGACAGAGCGATCAAGCAATATAATGAGACCCGAAATAAAGTTTGAAGCGATTTGTTGTAAGCCAAAGCCTAACCCCACACCCAAAGCACCACCAAAGACGGCCAGAGTGGTAAGATTGATTCCCATGACTTGTAACAACAATATAAATATCGCGGCAAACACGGCAATTTGGAACAGTTTAGCCATAACTTCGCGTGTACCAAGATCAAGTGCTTCTTGTTTGCGAATGGCTTTTTGGCCAGCGTTGTTTGATAAACGACCAAGCCAAAATAAAACTCCACCAAAGAGCAATACGCGCGCGATACCGTAGAGAGAAATACGGATATTGCCCGCTTCAATGGCAATGCCGTCAAGATGAGTGATGGTGTCATCCAGCCAATCAAAAACATACAACATAGCAATGGGTAGCACTACCCATTTAACTAAGGTTTGAAGGAGCGGGTTACTAATGTATCGCACAGCGACAGTGTAGAGTAAACCAATAACTGCCAACCCCTGGGCAATGCGTATGAGCCAGTTTTGCTCAACAAAAGCACCGCTCAGTTGAACTGCGGCACCCAGTAATACGACGATTAATAAAGGAAACAGCAGTGCTTGCAATTTAAATAATGTTTGGCGCAAAACCAGGAAAGCACCCGCTTCAGGCTCAGTCTGAAAAAAGGGTGTTGCTTTACGAATAAAACGTGCAAAAATTGATGCGGCAATGATCGCCAGTACGACCAGTCCTATCTGCGTGTAGAACTCAGGGCTCTCTCCCCAGGCGACCACTTTGCCAAGCAACCAATCAAACTCTTCAGTAAATTTACTAATTAACGATTCCATCTTCTATCCCTTCGGGTGGAACTTTAATTCCTGCACCTTATCAGCTAAGTTAATTTTCACCAAGTCACAGAATCAACCCACTACTCAGATTGTCCTGTTAACAATAGATTGAAAAGCTGTCAAACTATCCAGCATGCTTGAATTGCCCTGTTTCACCATGCAGAGTCATATAGTTGAGCGCAACGGTTTCTACCAGTAAATTGACCTTATTGGCCGCAGGGCTGGAGGCTGTTTCGACGGATCCATCGGCGCGGTCACCTGTATGGTAGTCGTAAACTCCGATTGTGATCGAAAATTAAGGGAGGTTGATTTTTTAGTTTCAAAAGATGGCAAACCATGGCTTATAGTTGAGATTAAATCCTCCATGGATAAACCGCTTTCCAGCAGTCTCGAGGTATTTGCAAAACAACTCAAGGTAGATCATGTGTTTCAAGTCGCCATTGATGGTGAATTTATTGATAAAAATGTATTTGATGTAAAGCACCCTGTAATTGTGCCTACCAAAACTTTTTTATCACAATTGGTTTAGGTTCAACAATAAGGCTATATTTACAAATATGCTTAAACTACCCAACTGGGAACCCTGTTTTTATCAACGCTCTCCACTATTTAAACCACTCCAACACTTAGCCGAATACTTTGACCAATACCAACAGTGGCCGAGTTTAAAGGAGTACCAAAAATTATTAGACAATTGGCCTAAGCCGATTAAAACACTGAGCAACCAACCCATTACTATCGCATCTCAAGCAGGTAAACCTGGGCACTTTAATGAACATTATGCACCGCGCATATACATCACTGGAGAAATCCAGACACGTCTGGAAAACTGGCACGATTTTTTTCAATACCTCAGCTGGCTCATGTTCCCCACTACGAAAGCCATTATCAACTCTATGCATATCCCCTATGCCCAGCAGCGTATTGAACACGGCGGTGATTTAGGGAGGCGCAGCCCTGTTGAAAATATGCTTTCACTCTTTGATGAAGGAGGCGCAGTGCTCGTTTCCAGTGATGAAAGCTTGTTGCAATTGGTGCGAGACTTTCAGTGGAAAACACTCTTCTGGAAACGAAGAGAAGAGTTAGCACAGAAATTTTCCTGCATTCCCTTTGGCCATGCGGTTTACGAAAAAGGATTAGCACCCTATATCGGCATGACCGCCAACTGCATTTTACTGAGTAGCGGAAAAGATTATTTTGAAATGAGTAGCACGGAGAAACTTGCCTGGATCGACAAACAACTCGCTCCTTTATTGAATAAAGGAGCCGCGCTGCAAAAACCCAAAGACCTCTCACCTTTTCCTATATTAGGCATGCCAGGGTGGGATGAGAACAATCAGCGGGAGAGTTATTACGATAATATTCGTTACTTTCGGCCTGGACGGCGCCAAGGTGAAAGATGAAACAATCGCACACCCGCCACTCCAGACAAAACAGCATTATCACCTAAAAATCTAACTAAATCATCTCCTACCTGTATGCGTGCTCATGCAATCCAGTTTATACTGCCATCAAATTCAAAGTAACACCCCTGAAGATAAAAGAGAGTCAAAGTGTAGAAGTTATTTCGTAAGCGTTTCTTTTAAGGAACTTTTTCAGCCCAATCTGCACCAATTTAAAACAATAAAAACCTGACAAGCAATCCGACATTTTAACCTTAATATGATTTTGCGTGATAACAAGCTCACTGCCCTTGCATTACTTTTTGTATTCATGAGCTTTTTTATTTTCCAGAAAAAAACCATGGCAGAGCCCATAAACATAGAGGACCTTCCAGAAGCAAGTACGGCTCCTGTTTTACTTAAAAGAGGCAACATAGCACTGGCGAAAGGTGATTATGACAGTGCTTTGGTGCGCTTCAAAGAAGCTCTGTTTCTCAAGCCTGATTATGTCGAAGCTTATTACCGCATTGGGCAAGTGTATATCAACAAAAAAGTTTACAAAGAAGGTTTTCAATACATCAAAAGAAGTATTGCTCTCGCTCCTGAAAACCTGACATTGCGCAACTCCCTAGCCACCCTTTATGAGGGTTTAGGCAATATCAACGCAGCGATTGATGAATTCAAAAAACTGGAAATTGTTGCCGCTCAAATTGCAGATCTTATGGACGATCCAACCGAGGCTATTCGTTGGAAATTTCAAGCTCACCAAAAACTGGCAACACTTTTTGTACAAAAAGGTGATATGAAAAGAGCACACGAACAGCTAAAAAAAGCCTTGGTAATTAAACATGGAGATGCCACTCAGCTTGAAAAAGTAGATGACGATATGCTGAGCCTCCAGCTTGCAGAATTACTCAAAGCTGAAGGAAAGTATGATCTTGCATTAAAAACAATTCAACCCATACTCATCTCAAATAAAAACAATATTACTGCCCTCCTCTCAGCGGGCACAATCTATCAACAACAACAACAATATAAAAAAGCCGAGGCAGCTTTCAAAGCAGCATTAAAAATCAACCCTGAACATGCTCTCACACATGCAAATTATGGCACACTGCTTATAGCACAAGGTAAATTTCCTGGTGCACTGGAGCACTTTGAAACAGCCTTAGGCCTTAATAACAATGAAGTTGTCACACAACAAACCCGACTGGCACTGCCCAAAATTTATATCTCTTATGGTAACAAACTACTTCAAGAGAAAAACGCTCGCCAAGCTTTAAAATATTTTAAAAAAGCGATTGAAATTGAGCCTGATAATAGCCGAACACAATACACTATCGGACTCATTTACCTGAGCTATAACGAGTTTCAAAAAGCAGCTGAACACTTGGAAAAAACAGTCAAACTCCAACCAAATAACATCAAAGCTCATTACGTGCTGGCAGATACTCAAACGCAGCTTCAACTATATGAAAAAGCCAGCAAATCTTACCGAAAAGTCATGGAATTAAACCTGAATGAACTCTTTGACAATGACAAAATAGAGCTGCAACTTAAAATGATTGGCGTGAAATCATGGATTGCATCGAGTGATTACGACAAAGCAGCAAGGTCACTGATTGATATTATTGAGACTTATCCCAGTAATGCTGAAACACACTATTATCTCGCTGCAATTTATGCTCAATATAACTATTTTGATGAAGCGCTAGCCGAGTACCAGAAGGTATTAGATATTAACCCTGATCACAGTCGTGTAAAGCTTAATATGGCCAACATATACCACCAACAGTGGAATGAATTTAAGGCGGCTCGTATTTATGGCCAACTTGCAAACAACTTAAATGACAGCGCCACCGCAAAAATCGCATCACGAAAACTCAAATCACTAACTAAACAGATTAATGGTTTTTCCTACAGATTAAGACAAGCATTACTCGCGGACGACAACCCTTTTCTTAGTAGCGAACGTCCTTTTTTCGACTTTCGGTCAAAACCTGTTGTTGATATTCGCTCAGACCTTTCATTCAGCCTCACTTACAACTACAAGGTTGCTAAAAGACTGAAGCTCGCGCTCACACTTGCACCATCACTGACCTCATACATTAAGACAGGAACAGATTTTTTTAACAATAAAAGCAATGCCATACTCACATGGGGCAATAACAGGAACAGTCTGGATATTGGTTACTCCCAAACAGATCAATCCAACTTTCTGGATGAAACAAAAATCAGCCAAACTCACAACATCAGCGCAACCGCCCGAATCAGACTGGAAACATTACCTCCACTGACCCCTAAAGCACTCAAAAAGACCATCCCATCACAACTACTGTCACTGTCACTATCAAATAATGATTATGAGTCATTCGCAAGTCGCGAGCTCAGTGCAACTCGTTACACAGCCATCGCATCTTACAGCACCCGACTTTTTGACACTTGGATATTCACACCAAACTATACATTGACAATCAACCAAAATAAAAACCCGGAAGGAGATGATTATGCTTACCAAAAACACGCGATCAACACCTCATTAAGCAAATCATTCTCTTCACGCTGGAGTGGCCGACTCAACTACACCCTATCCTTTTCTATGTATAGCAACCCCGACAGCTTTTCAAGACGACAATACAAGCGAAAAAGCATCTATAACGCCCTTGCAACAACGCTTAACTATCGCATAAACAGTAATATGGTACTTGACGCGACCTATACTTTAGGCAGGAATGATGCGAACTTGCCAACAGGTTACATTCTGGATGTGAGCAATGGCCCCGTCAGCTTTCAAAGCAGCTCTCTGGGAAGCTACGTTCACCAATCACTCAAGTTAAACTTCAACTGGAACTTTTAAAACTGGATTGCCGAGCATCAATTCCTAGTGCTCGTAATTTACGATAGAGGTGAGTGCGCTCAACACCCGCTGCTTTTGCCACTTTGCCAACACTGCCATCTGCAATACGCAATTGGTACTCCAGATAAGCTTTTTCATATAGTTCACGCGCTTCACGCAAAGGCAAATCAAAACCTGCAAACCCTTCACGAACTATAGGGCAGTGCTGATTTCCTAACGCAGACATGACCTCTTCTTGCCCAATCTCTGGAGCTGTACCTAAAATCAACAACCGCTGCACAAGATTTTCAAGCTCACGCACATTACCTGGCCAAAGATAGTTACGTAAGCTATTTTGCCCTGCAACTGAAAAGCGCCGATACGGCAAACCCTCTTTACTCACAAAAAAATTAGTGTAGTACGCAAGCAACTCGGGGACATCTTCACACCGCTCTCGTAACGATGGCACATTTAATGGAACAACATTCAGCCGATAATACAAATCTTCACGAAACCGCCCCTCTTTCACATCCTGCTCCAGATTGCGGTGAGTGGTTGCAATAATGCGTATATTCAGCTGTACAGGTGACTCACCACCCACACGATGAAACACTCCTGTTTCAAGTGTTGATAACAGTTTGGCTTGAATCGCAGGCTCCATTTCACCAATTTCATCGAGAAGAAGCGTCCCCCCATTGGCCTGCTCCAGCAGCCCAAAGCGTATTTTCCCCTCTCGCTCATAACCGAACAGTGTTTCAGCGGCTCCTCGTTGATCCAGCCCAACAACCCCTACATCAACAAAAGAAGCATCACGCCGAGCACTGCTGTGATGAATATAACGAGCAAATAATTTTTTTCCGGTGCCTGGTTCACCGCGCACTAGCACCCAGGCATCATGCTCCGCAATACGTTGCGCTTGAGCGCGAGCTGTTTGCATTAACGCACTCTTTCCCAACGGAGCCACAAGCTCGCTGACATGTTGACGTAACCCTTCATTTTCCCGATGCAATTGTGCTAATTCAAGTGCGCGTTTAACGGTTACCAGCAATTTAGCTAAAGAGAGTGGTTTTTCAAGAAAATCATAAGCACCCAAACGGGTTGCTTCCACTGCAGTTTCTACTGAGCCATGCCCAGACATCATGACAACAGGCACACCCGCACCCTTAGACTCACCCCACTCTTTCAGCAAGGAGATACCATCGGTTCCTGGCATCCATATATCGAGTAAAATCAGGTCTGGGCGACGGGCGCGTCGCTGCTTGCGCGCAGAGTCTGCATCTTCAGCAACACTCACCTCATACCCTTCATCATCCAGAATCTCTTTAACAAGGTTTCGAATATCAGGTTCATCATCAACGACCAATATATGAGGTGCGCTCATGTATATTATCCTCTATTGTAAGTGTTTTTTATTTTCCACTGGCAGGTGAATAATAAATGAAGCTCCGCCTTCCGGCCTGTTTTTCACATAAATCACGCCGCTATGCTCTTCTATAATTTTTTTAACAATAGCCAATCCCAAACCACTACCACGCCCTTTTGTCGTCACGCCTGGCTCAAAAATCTGTTCGAGAATTTCTTCAGGGATGCCATCGCCATCATCAACCACACAAATTTCTATCGCCTCAAGATCTTGCTCATCTCGCAAGCGCGTACTTACAAAAACAGATCCGCTTGAACGGCCTTCCATAGACTGCATGGCATTTTTAATCAAATTATGCAGCACTTGCCGCAATCGGCCTGCATCCACATTAATTAACGGTAAGCTGGGGGCAAGTTTTGTTTTAATTTGAACTTTATGTCCGGAATAGAGTTCCAGCACATTATTAATGAGATCGTTAAGTACAATCGACTGAATCATAAGCTTTGGTGGCTTGGCATACTCAGAAAAAACCGTCACCATCTCTTGCATGGATTCTACTTGCTCAACAATTGTTCGCGTAGAACGATCCAGCACTTTAGCATCCTCCGCATTCATTGTTGTGAGATATTTGTGGCGTAACCGTTCTGCTGAAAGGCGAATGGGGGTGAGTGGGTTTTTAATTTCATGAGCCAGGCGACGTGCTACCTCCCCCCAAGCCGCATCACGCTGGGAATTAATCTGGGATGTCATATCATCAAATACCACCACGAATCCACGCTCTACGATATCATCACCCATTGCCGGTAATGCACTGCCACGACACATCAAAACTTGCCGACCTTCCGGCCCAAAAATGGTAATCTCTTCACGCCACGCTTCGTCAATTTTATGCAAATGAGGCAAAATAGATTCTACCAATTGAGTCAAGTGCGGGTAATCCTCCCCTAACACAGTTAATGATTCACCCAGACGATGAACAAGATCAACGCCCAAAATTTGATTCGCGGCGCTATTTGCCATACGTAAAGTATGATCCTTATCAAAAGTCAGCACACCTGAAGATAAGCGACCCAATACGGTCTCTAAATAAATACGCTGCTTCTCTGCATGCACCTGACTGCGCCGAACTTCATCCTGAGAGAGTGCAATTTTTTGTGTCATATCATTAAAAGATTTCACCAAAAAACCCAATTCATCATTAGATGTCAGCGGCAAATGCTGACTATAATTACCCGTAGCAACCGCACGCGTTCCAATTGCTAGGGCACGAATCGGTGCGACCAGGCGCTGAGCCAAAAAAAAAGCAGCTAATACCGCCGTTAACAAACTCAATAACAAGACTAAAGACAAGGTGAATGTGAAACTGATTTTAAGTGGCTTGCGCAAATAACTCAGCTTCCTATATTCATCATGAGCAGATTGAACATCTGCCAGCAACTCACTGGTTCGTGCCTCCACCTCATAAAGTGCCTGTAGAATGCGAACATTTGCAATTGATTTAGGGCTAGACATAGCAACCACAACACGAATAAACAGCCCTTTTTCTTCAATTGAATCAATCCCCACATAAGGCTCACCAGTTCGCACCTGAGCCAATACGACATCACTGGGCAAATCAGGAAAAATCGCTTCCATTGTTTGGCTTGTTGTTGCAATAATTCGCCCATTCGAACCCAGTAATGTCAGCTCAAAAGCATCATTACGGTGACGTATATCATTAAGCATGAGAGACATTCGGTTGTCTGGTACATCAGAAAGTGCTTTAACAACCCGCTCCGCCCGTCGACTTGCATCCCGCTGACGATCATTCAGCGTGGCTCGTGTTAATTTCAATGCATCAGCCAAAGCAGCTTCGGTATGCACATCAAACCAGCTATCAATACTTCGATTTAAAAAATTTAAAGAAAAATAGAATACAACCACAACAGGAAGTACCGCCAAAGTAACAAAAACAACCACAAGACGCGCGGTTAAACGTGAACCTGGGGCTTGAGCGCGATACTGTTTGACCAAACGAAAAAGATTAATCGCAATCAGTGCCAACAACACCAGCAATGCAAATACATTAAATACCAGCAACCAAAAATAGATGATGCCGAATTGTTCAGAGTTTTGAATCGCTTCGCCCATTAATAGAAGTGATGCCAACAACACCACACAGAGCAGAATAATTGGGCGAATGCCCTGCGTATAACGCTTTAAGGTTCTAGAGGGCATACATACCAATCGCTGGACATATACCAGCTCGGCGCAAAATAGGCCAGCAACCGAATCGGCACGGGCAGTGATTCAATATCGAGCTGCGCCTTCAAACGTACAACATATTGGGCTTTTGGATTAATCTCTTCATGTTTCAACAAAGGTAAATCTGCAACGACACCTAATATCCAGATCGCGGTGCTTAAACTGGGTAAGTTCCGTAGTTTTCCGCTATTCACATGAAGCACTTGATACTGCTGTGTGAGCGGCTGATATTTCAGAGTATAACTCTGCACTGATTGGCCGACTTTTTTATCCAGCAGCCATAAAAAACCTTTTTTTCGGACGACTTCAATTTTCAGCTTAAAAGTGAGCTCAATACCTTTGAGCAAAGCTTCCTTAGCCTGGTCTGAAAGTTGATAATTTACCGTTGCATCAAGATAATAAGTTTCACCAACCAATCCCGTTTCCGCATGCTCTATAATAAAATCTTTTGCCTCTACTGTGCCAACAAACAGCGCGGCAATGAACATCCACAGAAAATTAAGATTTTTTTTGTTTGGCCGCATTAAATCTCTGCTTTCTTTAAACAGGCATAATAAAAACCATCCATATCGTTATCTCCCGTCATAATTTGATAACCCACCGCAACATGCATCCCCCATGGTGCTTGAATAAACACTTCACGCGCATCCTTTTGCTGTTTTAAAAAACTTAAGATTTGCCCTGAATTTTCCTGAGACAACACTGAACAAGTCGCATATAATAGCTGCCCTCCAGGCCTCAGCAGTTGCCACAAAGCACGTAATAGTTCACCTTGAACTTTTACCAAACCTGCAATGTCATCCGCTCGGCGTAAATACTTGATATCGGGGTGACGACGAATCACTCCCGTTGCCGAGCAGGGCGCATCCAGTAAAATGCGATCAAACGGCTGACCATCCCACCATGATTCTGGCCGCGATGCATCTCCCACCAATACTTTCGCTTTAAACCCTAATCGCTGCAAGTTCTCATGAATTCGGCTTGTACGATGCTCATCATGATCCAATGCCGTCAATTCTACACTGTGTTCACACTCTAATATATGGCAGGATTTTCCACCTGGTGCGGCACATGCGTCCAACACACGCATATTCGGCTGCACATCCAGCAATGGTGCGGCCAGTTGTGCTGCACCATCCTGCACTGAAAACCAGCCTTGATCAAAGCCAGGCAACGCAGTGACATCTTGTAATTTGGCCAGTTTTATCGCTTGTGGTGCATAAGAAAGTGGCTCTGCATCAGTGCCATTTTCCAGCAAGATATTCAGATAATCCTGTCGCTTAATTTTATTTATATTGACACGTAATACGATCGGTGCTGATCTATTGTTTGCGTTGACAATCACTGGCCATTCATCAGGCCAGTTTTTTTTTATTTTACCCAACAACCAATCCGGATGAGCCATCGCCACCGAATCATCCTTATCCAGCATTTCCAACACACCGCTGTTACGTTGATAGTTTCTCAAAACGGCATTAACCAACCCCTTTGCCCAAGACTTGTTCAATGCGTTTGTAACAGCCACCGTTTCAGACACTGCTGCATGTTTCGGCACCCTCATATAGATCAGTTGGTAGAGCCCCAGCAATAACAAACACTGAATATCGACATCCTTTTTTTTCAGCGGTTTATGCATAAAGTGCTGGACAATCGCATTTAAACGAAGGTGCCACCTCAACACACCGTAACAGAGTGCTGAAACTAGTGGCCGATCCTCAGCTTTTTTCAGCGAAAGTAAAGCCGGCGGCAATACAGCAGAGAGCGAGTGACGCTGCCCTAAAACTTCACTTAATACTCTTGTTGCTGCCAGCCGTGCACTCATGGGTTGAGTATTTGCTGAAAGAGCGCACCGCGCTCCATCAATGCACCATGTGCATTCATAAAATCTGCCACAGACTGTGGGCGTCCTCCGGGTCTTTGAATTTGTAGTAGTCGTAAAACTCCTTGCCCTGTCGCGACATCAATGCCCTCACGACCAACATTAACAATTGTTCCGGGTTTTTCGTCCACACAATCATCCACTGCCATCGCCATCCAGATCCGATAGGTCACCCCCGATAGCGTGGCTCGTGTTACAGGCCAGGGATTAAATGCCCGAACAGTACGCGCCAAAACCAGTGCGGATTGCTGCCAATCAATATCAGCTTCACTTTTTTTTAGTTTTTCAGCATAGGTTGCTAAATGATTATCTTGAACAGTCGCATGAACAGTGCCACCACAAATTTGATCAAGCACGTTGAGCAAGCAACGCCCACCAAGACTTGCCAGTTGATCATGTAAAACGGCACTCGTATCATTAATTTCAATGGGGCATTCGACGCGAAGCAGCATGTCGCCCGTATCCAGCCCTTCATCCATCTGCATAATGGTGATACCTGTCATATCATCACCGGCTAGAATGGCACGATGAATCGGTGCAGCACCACGCCAGCGTGGCAACAATGAAGCATGAATATTAATACAGCCATAACGTGGAATCGTTAATACAGCGGGGGGCAAAATTAACCCATAAGCAGCAACAATCATGACATCAGGGTTAAGTGACCTCAATACCGCCTGATCCTCTTGAGACTTCAGTGAAACAGGTTGATACACTGGAATATTATGAACTTCAGCCAACACTTTCACTGGGCTGGCTTTCAATTTTCGACCCCGCCCGGCAGGGCGATCCGGCTGAGTGTAAGCAGCGCATACTGTATGCCGTGAATCAAGCAGTGATTGCATTGCAACCGCAGCAAACTCTGGCGTTCCAGCAAAAACAACTTTTAATACATCCGTCATAATCGTTCTATTGCTCTATATTTGAAAAACATACTACATTGTTTGCCGGCTCTGTTTGAGCAATTTTTTGCGTATGCGCTGTCGTTTCATTTCAGAAAGATAATCAACGAACAACTTACCATTCAAATGATCAACTTCATGCTGAATACAGACCGCCAACAAACCATCGGCTTCCAGCTTGATGGCCTGCCCTGTTCGATCCAGCGCCATCACGCTCACACGCTCGGCACGAGTGACTGATTCATAAATTCCTGGCACAGACAAGCACCCCTCTTCCGACTCAATTTCGCCTTCTAAGTGAGTAATTTCAGGATTAATCAAACATAGTGGAGCACTCTTGTTTTCAGAAACATCAATCACCACAACACGTAATAAAACACCAATTTGAGGTGCAGCCAGACCAATTCCTGGCGCTTGATACATGGTTTCAAACATCGCATCAACCAATACTTGAATATCGTCATTTACACTCTTGACTAGCATAGAACTCTTCAGCAAATCAGTGTCTGGATAATGTAAAATTGTGGAAATTGTCATTGCTTCATTCGATTTTTGTAATAAAAATGGTCAATTATACCGTTAATTATCTTTATCGGCTCACTCAATTTGTATTGGACGGCCGTCATTTATTGTATACACTCGACAAAAACGAGTCGTATCAGTTCAGTATGGATCATGGAAAAGGATTTATTATGTTAAGAAATATTGCTGCCGTCTTACTGTTGTTATATAGCACCGCCTTACTCGCTGGCACCTTGGCACTACGTGCTGATCACCCTGATCGCTATGTAGTCGTTAAAGGCGACACTTTATGGGACATTTCAGCACGATTTTTAACAGACCCCTGGTTATGGCGGGATGTATGGCATATTAACCCTGCCATTGAAAACCCCCACCTGATCTATCCTGGAGATCTCATCCGGCTTGTTTATATTGATGGCAAGCCCACACTACAACTGGATCGCGGAAAAAAAACCATCAAACTTTCCCCCCAAATACGTGCGACAGCGCTGGAAAGCCCGATACCTACCGTATCACTTGAGCAGATACAGCAATTTTTAACTCGCCCCCGTGTGATCAGCCAACAGGAGCTGGATCAGTCCGGTTACATTGTTGCTGGCGATGATGGCCGCTTGATCAGTGGCGCTGGGCTTTCAGTGTATGCGCGTAATATTCAGAACATTGGCAGCTCATACTTCAATATTTATCATGTCGGGAAAGCGTATCAAAACCCCAATTCAAAAAAAGGTGAAATTTTAGGTTTTGAAGCGATTCAGGTCGGTGATGCACGCATAACACAAACCGGTGACCCCGCCAAACTCTTGGTGACACACTCTTATCGTGAAATTTTACTTGGGGATCGTTTGCTGCCACCTCTCGACCAAACCTTAAATCAAAACTTTATCCCTCGTGCACCTGACAAAAGTATTGAAGGCATGATTATTTCAGTACTTGATGGTATCGCTAAAATTGGACGCTATCAGACCATCGTGATCAATCAAGGCTTACAAGATGGAGTTGAGGTAGGTCATGTACTCACCGTCCACCAACAAGGGCGCACCATCCGGGATCATTATGCAAAAAAACCGGGAGAGAAGGTCACGCTGCCTGATGAAGCCGCAGGAACGGTCATGATTTTTCGTGCCTTCGAGCATGTCAGTTATGCATTAGTCATGGATGCCAAGCGAGAAATAAAACTCTATGACTCCGTTAAAACACCATGATAGAACTAGCATATTGGCTGGCACTGCATCATGCACCGGGCATTGGTTCAATCACCTATAAAAAACTGCTTGATCACTGTGGTTCAGCCCAAAATGTTTTTGATCAAATCAAAGACCTTAAGCTTAAACAAGCCACGCGGGATTTTTTAAAAAATCCCGACTGGGCAGCAGTTGAGACTGATTTAGCATGGCAAGAAAAAGAGCCTTGGAACGACATTCTTACACTGCATGATGCAAACTATCCATCGCAACTCAAAGAGATTGCTGATCCACCTGCTGTGCTGTATCTACAAGGTGACCCAAGCCTGCTTCACAACACACAAATTGCAATCGTAGGCAGTCGTAATCCAACGCCACCTGGCCAGGAAAACGCGTGGCAATTTGCCAACAGCCTGGCGCACACAGGTCTAACGATTACCAGTGGCCTAGCCTTGGGTATTGATGGCGCTGCCCATAAAGGAGCACTAAAAAATGGGGGAGCAACAATCGCGGTCACAGCCACGGGCCTCGACCGAGTTTATCCCGCGCGTCACCGAAAATTGGCTCATGAAATTGTAGAAAAAGGCTTGATTATTTCAGAAATGCCCATCGGTACCCCACCAAAACCTCAATATTTTCCTCGCCGCAATCGAATCATCAGCGGGCTGAGTGTGGGAACGTTGGTTGTTGAGGCCGCACGCAATAGTGGCTCTTTAATTACAGCACGCCTCGCACTGGAGCAAAACCGAGAAGTATTCGCCATTCCCGGATCAATTCATAATCCACTAGCACGAGGCTGTCATGACTTGATTCGCCAAGGTGCAAAACTTGTTGAAACTGTACAAGATATCACCGAAGAGCTCGGCCTCATAACGGACGAACAACTCACCAAAACATCGCCAACCCTTCAGTCAGACAAACCAAAGCTTGACCAAAAACAGAGCCTGCTATTGAATAGTATAGGCTTTGAACCCATACATATTGACCAACTCATCGAACATAGTGGATTGACGACAGAAGAGGTTTCATCCATGATATTATTTTTAGAACTGGACGGGCACGTATCAACAGCACCTGGTGGTATGTATATCCGCAACAGTTAGATCGACTTTCATAGACAATGAATTTAAAAAACTCGAACAAGCAGCATAACGAGAAAGTCATGAACGAAAATGTATTCGACATATTGGTTTATCTATTTGAAAACTATGCAGATGGTGAAATGGATCTCGGCTTCGACCAGGAGCTGGTTAAACAAGAGCTCAACAGCGTCGGATTCCCAAGATCGGACATCAAAAAAGCTTTCGTCTGGCTTGAAGATCTTGCCTTGTCTGGTGGAGATAACGAACAACACCCAATGCCCTCTGATCACTCAGTTCGGATCTATAATGCTCATGAACTCAAAAAAATAAGCACGGAAGCGCGTGGTTTTTTGTGCTTTCTTGAGCAGATCAATGTTCTAAACTCGTATTTACGAGAGCTGGTTGTTGAACGTGTGATGGCATTTGATGGTGAATTGGATCTTGAGCAACTCAAGTGGATCACACTTTTGGTTCTGTTTAACCATTCGGCCGAAGATGAAGCACTTGGCATGCTGGAAGATTTGATTTATAACCAATCTATAAATACTTTGCATTAAAAAAACAACTATCCTATATTTATTTCACTTCTATATTTGAAACATTAAAACCCTTATGAGCAAAAATCTTGTTATTGTTGAGTCAGCGACTAAAACTAAAACTATAAAAAAATACTTGGGTAAAGACTTCCAAATCTTGGCCTCTTATGGTCATGTCAGAGACCTACTGCCCAAAGAGGGTGCCGTTGACCCTGACAATAATTTTGCAATGAAGTATCAGGCCATTGAAAAAAACGCCAAACATCTCGAGTCCATCAGAAAAGCGGTTAAAACGGCAGACACTCTCTACCTCGCAACTGACCCGGATCGTGAAGGTGAAGCGATTTCATGGCACATTCTGGAAGACCTGAAAGAAAAAAAATTAATCAAAGACAAGAAAGTCTACCGAGTTGCTTTCAACGAGATTACCAAGCGCGCCGTTCAAGAAGCGATTGACAACCCCCGTGAACTTTCCATGGATCTTGTCAATGCACAACAGGCAAGGCGCGCACTAGACTACCTTGTAGGTTTCAATCTTTCACCACTGCTTTGGAAAAAAATTCGCAGAGGCCTCTCTGCAGGCCGAGTGCAAAGCCCTGCGCTGCGCATGATTGTCGAAAGAGAAGACGAAATTGAAGCTTTCAAATCCCGTGAGTATTGGAGCATTGAAGCTGATGCCAATAGTGGCAAACAATCAATTATTGGTAAGTTAACACGCTATCAAGGGGAGAAAATTACACAGTTTAGTGTTACTAACGATAAACAGGCCAATGAGATTCAATCAACACTGCTAAAAGCAGCCAATGGCAATCTGGTTGTCACCGAAGTTGAAAAAAAGCAACGTAAACGCCGTCCGGCAGCCCCTTTTATCACTTCAACACTACAGCAAGAGGCCGCGCGCAAGCTAGGCTATACCGCACAGCGCACCATGCGTATTGCTCAACAACTTTATGAAGGTATTGATGTTGGCAGCGGCTCTGTCGGCCTGATCACATATATGCGTACCGATTCGGTAACGTTAGCACAAGATGCTTTAACAGAAATACGTGATTTTATCAGCAAGCGTTATGGCAAAGATAACCTGCCTGCAAAGCCGAACGTTTACAAAACCAAGTCAAAAAATGCACAAGAAGCACATGAGGCCATTCGCCCAACACACGTTGATCATATTCCTGACGAAATAAAGCAGAGTCTGACAAATGATCAATACAAACTTTATAATCTGATTTGGAAACGTGCTGTCGCCTGTCAAATGATCCACGCAACAATTAACACTGTCGGTGTTAATTTAGCTGCCGGTGAAAACAATACCTTTCGCACCACTGGCTCAACGATTGCAAACCCAGGTTTTATGGCTGTTTATCTGGAAGGTGTGGATGATAGCACAGCAGAAAATGATGAAAAAATGTTGCCGACAATGGCTGTTGGAGACAAACTTGAATTACTCGAAATCCGCCCTGAACAGCACTTTACTGAACCGCCACCACGCTTTAGTGAAGCCAGTTTAATTAAAGCACTAGAAGAAAATGACCTAGGACGACCCTCCACCTATGCAACCATTATCTCTACGCTACAAGCACGTGAATATGTCACATTAGAGAAAAAACGTTTCCAACCAACCGATGTAGGACGTGTTGTCAGCAAGTTTTTAACCAACTATTTCAGCAAGTATGTTGATTATGGCTTTACTGCACAGCTTGAAGACGAACTGGATGCCGTATCTCGTGGCGAAAAAGAGTGGATTCCATTAATGACTTCATTTTGGGAGCCGTTCAAATCCAAGGTCGATGACATTGAAAAAAATGTTGATCGCAAAGATGTTACACAAGAAGCACTTGATGAAGAGTGCCCGAAATGTAAAAAACATCTCTCAATCCGCCTCGGACGACGCGGCCGTTTTATTGGCTGCAGTGGCTACCCAGAGTGTGATTACACACGCAATATGGATGGTGAAGAGCAGGAGCCTGAAGAGCCAGAAGTTGTTGAAGGCCGCAGCTGCCCTCAATGTGAAGAGCCACTGATTATTCGTACAGGGCGTTACGGTAAATTCATTGGTTGCAGCACTTACCCCAAGTGCAAACATATGGAGCCATTAGAAGCACCCGCTGATACAGGCGTTCAATGCCCCGAATGCAAACAAAGTACGCTGCTCAAACGAAAATCACGCTACGGTAAAATATTTTATTCGTGCTCCCGATATCCAGATTGTAAATATGCCGTCTGGAATACGCCTGTAGCTGAACCCTGCCCAAAGTGCGAATGGCCGGTATTAACCATCAAAACCACTAAGAGACGAGGCACCGAAAAAGTGTGCCCACAAAAAGCCTGTGATTTCTCTGAACCTTACGAACTTAAAGAAGAAGGGGTCTCTGAGGAAACTTAACGACTAAAAATGCGTCACATTAACCGTGTGACGCACCCATAGCAACAGCCACTCTGTTGAACACTCAGCCGTTGGTTTATAATCCCTCGGTCTCATACTAAATTAAGGTAGTTTATTCCCGTGTGCAGGAGTTATTAATAAATGGTTAAAGCAGAAATTCTCGTTGATAAAGAAGAGATTGATCGATATGAAAAAGCCGTTAAGGCTTTTATTAACAATGAAATTGACCCTGATCGATTTATGGCTCTGCGCCTGCAACATGGAATGTATGGCCAACGCCAGGATGGTGTTCACATGGTGCGTACCAAAATCCCTGGTGGCAAATTAACTGTTGATCAATTAGAAGCTCTGGCTGATGTCACCGAACAGTACTCCAGCAATGATTATAACTGTGTGACCACACGCCAAGATATTCAAATTCATTACGTGCCACTCAAAGATACTCCTGCGGTCATGCGCCGTTTAGGCGAAGGAGGAATGACCTCTCGTGAAGCATGCGGTAATACTATTCGCAATATCACCGCCTGTGCACTGGCGGGTGAATGCCCACGAGCCCACACGGATATCACACCATTTTTTGATGCCGTCACAGAGCGTTTTTTGAGGCACCCACTCACACAACATTTACCACGAAAAATGAAGTTCAGCTTTTCAGCTTGTGAAGCAGACTGCGCACTTGGAATGATGCACGACATCGGTGCTATTGCAATTCAAAAAAATGGTAAATTTGGCTTCAAAATTGTTGCTGCTGGCGGCTTAGGCCTCAAACCTCATAAAGCCATCACCATTGAAGAGTTTATTGAAGAGAAAGACCTTCTTCCTTGCTTTGAAGCTGTCATTGCTCTGCATAGCCACTACTCTGATCGAACAAAACGCGCTCGCTCACGAGTCAAGTTTTTAGTCGACAAGTTTGGTGAAGAAGAATTTATTAAAAAATATAAAAAAGAGTTCACACGAACTCAGACGGCCTTTTCCAACCAACCCTATCCACAAGGCCAATGGCAAACCGGTAAAGAGTGCGAATCTTTTGAAGGTGGTGCACCTCGTCGAGTTTTCCCGCAAAAACAACCTGGATTCAGTGTCATTCCAATTCGTTTAAATACCGGTGATTTCAAAATCAGCCAAATGCGTGGTATTGCTGAACTCATGAAATCTGAAAAACTGAGTGACTTACGTACAACCATTGGTCAAAATTTAATGCTGGTTAATGTGCCAGATGAACGTATAAATACCGTTTTAAACAGACTTAAAACCCTTGACCTTGCCCCCCCTGAAACAGGAGACGATGTTGTCTCTTGCCCTGGCACGACCACATGCCGACTCGGCATTACTTCGTCCAAGCTGGCGGCCAAACATCTCACAGGCGGCCAATCTGACCTGCGTATCAGAATCAGCGGGTGTCACAATAGCTGCGCGCAACACCATATTGCTGATATTGGTGCTCATGGAGAAGGCAAACGCCGCCATGGTAAATTGATCCCTCATTATATGCTGCATATCGCAGGTAATGGTACAGCCAACGGCACCATTGCACTGAAAGGCCCTGCAGTTCCTACATTGCGTGTTAAAACGGCGATTGAACGCATTGAAAATGCTTACGAGGAAAATTCAGCTCGTAATGAAAGTTTCTTCGATTGGGCTCATAAAAAAGGCGCTGATTATTTTAAAGAGCTTGTAAAGGATCTCAGTGAAGTTACTCCTGAAGAGGTCGCCAACCTAGCTAAAGACTATGGTGACGAAGACTCATTCAAACTCACCAATTTTGGCGGAGGCGAATGTGCTGGAGCGGCTCAGGAGGTTGTTTCTGCCAACTTTGCAGAAGCAGCACACGAAAGAAACTATCGTAATGCCTTTTTATTACAGCGAAAATATACAGAGTCCATTGAGTGTGCCGAAGAGCTGAGCCGCTTAATTGGTGAGTCTCTCCTGTTTATGGCTGGAGAAAAAAGTGATGACAATAGCAATGCCTTGGCAATAGCAAAAATACTCAAAGGCTCAGCCCATGAAAACTCCACATTTGGCACTGAACTTGAAAAGATCGCGACGACTCTTTCCGAGCTCCAAAAAGAGTTTAACCAAGAGCGCTTTGATACAGTCAACAAAGAGCTTGATAACTGGACAACACGCGCTGCTGAAGCTTGCCAAAAACAGGATCAGCAGCTGGATTTACGTGCATCACTACCTGCTAAAGCAAAAACTGGAGTAACGACTTCTGAAGTTGATCTTTCAGATTTCGGTTGCCCACTCCATTACATCAAGGCTCGCAATGCACTGAAAGCCTTCCAAAATGGTGATGTAATCATATTCACTCTTGATTCAAATGAGTCCGCCACTCAAGTTTCCGGCAGCCTGGAAAGTGATGGGCATGAGGTTTTATCCATCAATATTGACGGTGAAATACCTTTAATAAAAATTAGAAAAGGCTGAGTATCAATAATTTTGCAAGGGTTTTCCAGCCAATTCAAGCACTTTTCGAATTTCTGGTTATAGTTCCTGAGGAAGCATGTTAATATTAAAAAAACTTCTAATCCGACACCCTATTTTTCGGAACAGAAAGTATTTATTATCGCTCTCTCGGGAAAAATAGTGACTCCCCTTCACCTATACAGCACATTACTCAACTCAGGCAAAACTGATAAGCCATCAAGTGCTCGTTTTCCAATCGCCTACAAACTTGCACTTGTTTTTACACTCCTTATTACTGCCGGCATGGTATTACTCGGCCTATTTATTGTTCAAGATCAAAATCGTTTACTTGAACAGCAGATGCATGATTTTGGTACTACAATAACAGAGCAACTGGCCAAAAACGTTAAAGAGCATCTGCTTTCCGGCGACAAACTCAGCTTAGCCACAACGGCTAAACACTTAGTTAATCATTCGTCTATTTTAGGTGTTGCCATCTATTCTGATGAAGGTAAACCAGAAACACGCGAAGGAGCAACTCTTGATGAAATTGTTTTAGCAACAACCAACAACAGCGTAACCAAACTTAACTGGCGTAGCTCTGTCGAAGAGGGCGCTCCTCCTACAGAACTGGTTTCGTTCTTTACCCCACTGGTGACTCGCAATGTCACCGTCGGCTATGCTTTGGTGACTTTTGACCGTTCATTTATGAACAGTGCACAACGAAAAACATTGAACACAGTTATCGGTGCCACTATTTTATTAGTTCTACTCGGTATCATTATCTCCATACTGCTTGGCAGGCGGCTGGCTCAACCGATTGCAAAGTTAACCGAGGCCAGTAAATCTATTTCAGAAGGGAACTATAGCTTTAGATTTACAGAAAAAAGGCGTGATGAATTAGGCACATTGATGCTCGCGATGAATGCCATGACAGAAGACCTGGCCAAAAAAGAAAAAGCGGAAAGTACCCTGTCACGCTATATTTCACCAAAAATTGCAAAGGAAGTACTAGACGAAATGGAGCCAGCAAAGCTGGGCGGGGCAAAAGTTTATGCCAGCGTTGTTTTTGCTGATATTGTTGGTTTCACCCGTATGTCAGAGCATATGCAGCCCGAAGAGGTTAATAGCATGCTCAATGAATATTTCAACTACATTACTAAAGCAGCTCATGCATATTCAGGTCATGTTGATAAATTTATGGGTGACTGTGCCATGCTGGTTTTTGGTGTACCTGGCCATGATGAACAACACTGCTTTCATGCCGTTGCTTGTGCCGTATTAATCCAAAAATTTTTTGAAACTCTCAATCAAAGTCGTGATAAACAAGGGCTGACTCCTGTTCAATTTAGTATTGGTATTAATAGTGGAGAGATGCTGGCTGGGAATATGGGATCTATTGATCGAATGGATTATACTGTGATTGGGGATACCGTAAATACAGCCTCTAAACTATGCTCTGCAGCAGAACCTGGCGAAATTCTGATTCCAGAAAACATTGCTCACTCTGAGCAACTTCAAAAATATATCATCTCTACGCACCACAAAACAATAATATTGCCAGGCAAAGAAAATCCGGTAGTTACCCATCGAGTCACGGATATCGTATGATAGGCTCTCCCTCAAGAAGAAAAAAGTAGTAATTGACTCCAGCCCCATATAAACAATGAATAGAACAACGCGACACTATTTTACTCTCTGTGTACTTTTATTAATTGTGCAATTACCCGCCTGCACCACTCTAAAACAGCAAGCACAAAATTTTATCACACCCTCCACACCAATGAGTTTTTCAGAGGCTCGAACTTTTGAGCGCCGTCACTTAAATCTTGCACAAAAACTTATCGAAAAAAATGAATGGAATAAAGCGCAAGACGTATACGACGAAGCTTTAAAACGACGTCCGCAAAGTAAAGCGTTACGGGTCGGCCTCAAAAAAATGTACCAAAAAAACAGGGAGTATACTGAAAAATTAACACGAGAACTCACGATATCTCGTGGTCTTTGGCTAGATAAAAACCACTATTTGTATGAGTCCCTAGCAAAGGCAGAAATAAAAGGTAAAAAAGCACAGTATAAAAACAAAGCGATAAAAAATGAAATAAAGCTTATTTCAAAGCAACTCGCTCATTACGGAAACTATGTTGCAACTGATAATCAAACCAACAATGTGGAGTATCTTTTAAATTTATCAGAACAATTAAAACAGATAAAACCAAATCAGCACACTCCCATAGAAATAAATAATAAAAAAACAACAAAATTAACAGGAGCCACAAAAAAAGACTCACAAAAAATAAAATTAGAAAAACTACTCGCTTCTCATAAAAAAGCGTATAAAAACAAAAAACTTCAATTAGCTCACCAACTTATCAAACAAGCTTCCGAACTTAGACCTAATGACAAAAAAATAAAAGCTGAAAAAACTCGCCTTGCAGAGGAGATAGAGATAAAAATAAAACAACACCTCAGCAATGGCCTTCAATTTTACAGCGATGGAAACTATGAAAGTGCACTCGGTTCCTGGCAAGAAACACTCAACCTGGACACCAATAATCAAGAAGCTCTAGATAATATTGAGCGTACTAACAAAATACTAGTCAATCTTTCGCGCATTAAAGAAAAACAAGACCAGCCTTCCGAATGAAATTTTTGAGTCATAAAATCAATCTCTAATGCGTACAACCCTCATAAAAGTAATACTCAAATTACTTTCTTTATTACCATTACCCATAGCACATGCAATTGGAGCTGTTATTGGCTATGGCCTGGCTATCTTTCCAAATAAAAGCCGTCAAATCACCCAAACAAATATCCAGCTCTGTTTTCCTGAATTTTCAGCACTTCAACAACAAGATTTAGTAAAAAAAAGCTTAATAGAAATGGGTAAAAGTATTACTGAAATAGGCTACCTATGGCTTCGCCCCAAAACAGATATTCTGAAACTTTTTCATGAAGTCAGTGGAAAAAAGCATTTAATAGAAGCCATGAAACAAAATCGTGGTGCCATTATCGCTGCGCCTCATCTAGGCACTTGGGAAGTGATTGGGCTCTACTGCTCTGAAAACTTTCCGATGACAATATTATATCGCCCACCTAGACTGAAAAAACTCGATAACATGATACGTACCGCCCGCCAAAAAAATGGAGCTAAACTTGTCCCTACTACAGCAAAAGGTGTCAAAAGCCTGTATAAAGCGTTAGCCTGTAATGAACTCATTGGAATTTTACCGGATCAGGATCCTGGTAAAAATGG